>LXNI01000106.1_pt1 | contig 100568 bp, 79 predicted proteins | sample 809091 | NCBI WGS metagenome assembly LXNI01 (sample SAMN04870527, study PRJNA318959) | sponge metagenome | biome: 01000161; feature: marine sponge reef; material: water | host: Sarcotragus foetidus | place: Greece: Milos, Mediterranean Sea | collected 2013-05-29 | depth 5-7 m | reverse complement strand
CGGGGTCTCCGGTATTCCATTTGATTCTACCACTGCATTGGTGGAATCAAAGAAGACCGGAAAGGTGAAATCTTTGTTACGCCTCAACAAGGTGGCTGTGTATCTTCTGGAAGGGCCTGTTGTTACGAATACCAGTTCTACGGTATCTGATCTTGCAATGTCCTGGTTCACCACAGCCCACCTAGGCAAGTCCTGTACGCACTGGTAGCATGTGAGAGACAGAAAACTAAGGATTACGATCTTGCCAGCCGTGATGGAATCCATGCTGATGAGCCTGCCTGATCGGAGCAGCGGCAGGGACAAATCTAAGTCTATAGAATCCGGAAAGGTCTCGCTGTACTCTTGATACTGATGGCGCAGGTCAATTGGCGCTGATACTTGAGGAGCACTGCGCTTGAAGAGTGCGATCAGCAATATGATCAGCACTCCTACGAGCACCAGAGAAGGCGCTATGCTTTTTACGCGCCAAGAATGGGGATTGACGCAATCAGGAGAAATAACGCGTGTGATTGACCTTCCCGGTGCACCGCAACCTACATTTCCAGTTGATTCTGCCTTATTCAATTCATCACGCTGAGGCGTCCGTGGAGTGCGTGTGTATATTCATCTGAAATACATATACATTTTCATCAGGTCTAGATATACACCTCCCGCGATATCGCCTGCCATTATGCGTTCAAGATGCGCGTGGAATCCAGGTTTTTGGTGCATTGACGACCTCCACCGGGCTTGCAGACCCCTTCGGTCACAATGTCTCCAGACAAAGGCTACGTCCTACCTTTGGTCACCGTGACACGGGCCATCCCCAACTGGTCGGCGATTTTCCGATTTCCGCTGCTGCCAACACTTGACTTTTCCACCGAGCTTGTCAATGTGTCATTGAGCGTGCCGTGATGAGAATAATGAATATCGTCGGTATCAAAGCTGACAACTTCCTTCCGACCAGTGGAAGCCTCGTGAGCTGTCAGCAGGGGCATCGCCTGCCCCGTAAAGGTGCGATTAAGTGCTTGATAATCGCCGGGGTACTCCAACGGAAAGGCATCAGTGTTAAATAGTGTACCAGCTCCTCCGATATGGGCGATATATAATCCTCCTGCCCCGAGCAGCACAATCGAGCAAGTGATCTTAAATAGCCTATTCTCACGGGTGTCTGTTTAGCAGTCATTCTCCATTAGGGTGTGATGAATCGGTAGACCTCAATAAAGGGGTTGGGCAAATCGCCCCCAGCGTCCAGGTCTGGCTGGACCACACGATAGACCAGACCGGATGCACCGTACTTGAAATACCCCCTGATTCCCAGTTCATGCGCGACGAACTGCCCTGCCTTGGTGAAGATTTGATAGCCTCGCCCCCGGTCTGCGTTACTGTACTGGATCATGATGATTTGATCCGTCAACTCAAATAGCCCGCTTACACGTGTGCTGGAGGCACTCAGCCGGCCGGACGCACGCATTATGGCCGTGAGATTGCCCCGATCAGGAAGGTCCTGCGAAACATCCCGGAACCAAGACGTTCGGTGTGCGATTCGATTGACCACCTTACCGTCTCGTGTTAGTTTCAGGATATGCGGCTCAACTGGACCCGCGTAGAAATGGTGGGTCTTGTCTACGATCAAGCCCCCCATACCACTCCTATACGTTGCATTGGGAAAGTCGCTCGCAGGCAACGTATACTCTTGGAGCAGCTTCCCGCTGGCGTCCATGCGCCTGACAACCTGCTTGTCCGAGTGCCTGTAAAAGCCAATAAGACCGTCCTGCGCATCAGAATCCAGAGCGTTGGGGTTGACCACCAAGGAATAATCTGGATCAACGCTTCCTAGGCAACCGCCCTCGGAGGTGAAGCGGTACCCCCACGGACCAGCATTGGACAGAAATATAGATTGATTTCCGATGAACTTGGCGGTCACCGGACGCACCTCAAACCCTGGGTGACAAACGGATGGGTCCAGCACCGCCAAGAGCTTGCCGTCCGGCCCAAACAGAAAAGTCTGTCGGCCGAGCATGTCTACCACAAGCATCCGGCCATCCACAGCGACATCCAAGCTCTTTATTTGTGCGATCAACAAGGGCCCTGAGTAAACCGATTCTGGATCGGAAAACGTGATTGTCTTCACAAACTGGAAATGCTCCAACTCAATCTGCTCAACAGGTTGTGCATTCGTGATTTCCACGCAAACCATCAACGCAACCAAGCTCCACAGAGCAAAGAGTCCGCGTCCAAGAGTTCTGTGCCCGCCTTGCTGGGCTTCCACACTCCGTAGGTCACTCATTCGTCGCAGAAGCTACCCCAATAAGAATAACAAGCCCCCTCCCAAAACGAACACTCACTTCCCTCAAATAGGCAAAAGTAATAAGTGCACATGACTGTCGTGTCTGGGTTCTCACAAACCGTCTCGCCCATCCTTCGATCTTGGGGGCTCGTTCTTTCGTGTTGCTCGTGGTTATGGTACCGACAACCACCAAGAATGCACCGACAGCGATTACAGCAACAGTCAAGGTCACCCTAGTGTACTTCAGGACATTAAGAAAAGTATGCTTCTTTAGGAATTTTAGTGACAAGAAGGCGCAGTAACAACATTAATAGAGAATGTCAAGCCCTCCGCACGGATCCAGACGTGCGCGCTAGCGCATCCGGCTCGTTTGAAAAGAAAAGTTTGTACGCACCTTTCTCCCAGAATGCGATGAAAATAAATTGGCACAAGAGCCAACTATTTGAAGACCATGTCAATGGAACTTCATTATCGGTATAACCGGTTTTAATTTGGTCCCAATCACTGTGAGCGATTTCCGGATTTCACGGTCACAAGAAAGATCATTTTTGACCGATGCAAGTTGATCACTCTTATTAGCCTCTGCGGATGCACCTCTATTTGGACTTGTTGCGACATGTCATAACGAACGGACGTGAGCGCAGTGATCGCACAGGAACCGGAACGGTCAGCGTTTTTGGGTATCAGATGCGATTTCCACTGCAGGAGGGATTTCCGATTTGTACAACCAAACGCGTTTGGTTTCGGGGGTTGGCGTGCGAACTACTCTGGTTCCTGTCTGGTTCGACGAATATCAAGCCGCTGGTTGATCAGGGAATCTCAATCTGGACAGCATGGCCGCTGAAGTATTATCTCGAGCATCATCAGCTCCCAGTACCACCGTCGGACTCTGACGAATGGTCAGCGCATCTCGAAGAATTTGAAGAACGCATCCGCAACGAAGAAGGGTTTGCCGAAAAATGGGGGGATTTAGGTCCAGTGTACGGTAAGCAGTGGCGTTCATTTTCCGGTGTAGATCAGATTGCATCCGTTATGAATTCTCTGCAACAAAGCCCTTGGAGCCGACGCCATATTGTGAGCGCGTGGAATGCAGGAGAAATAGATCGAATGGCACTCCCTCCCTGTCATATGTTCTTTCAGCTTTCTGTTGTCGACGCCCGACTGTCCTGTCAGCTTTACATCCGGTCAAACGATCTTTTTCTGGGTGCTCCGTTCAATATTGCCCAGTACGCGCTCTTAACCCATCTTATAGCGGAGCAGGCAGGTCTTGAACCGGGGGATTTAGTCTACACTATTGGAGACGCACACATTTACCTGAATCACCTTGATCAGGTGAGGCAGCAACTGGCACGCGCCCCCTACCCACTGCCAACTTTGCATATCTTAAGGAAGCCGCCAACACTGTTTGAGTATAAGTACGCTGACTTTGTACTTAAGGAGTATAAGTGTCATCCGGCCATTAAAGCCCCTGTGGCTGTTTAACTCTATCATCGCGAAAAATTGACCATATGAGATCGCGTAATCCCGGGAGTCAGCGGCGTGCGCTACTTCAAGGTGTTTTTGAGGATAATCAAAAACTTTTCGGGCAGACTGTTTCAAAACAAAGGAGAACAACAGCATGGTGGTCTGTGGGCATATTGTTTTTGGTTCTTATGATTGGCTTAATGCTCGCCGGTGCAGAAGAAGACGGTACGGCTGACCCAGTAAGCTCCGTCGAGCTACTTACCTCTCCTGATCAACGCATACTCGCCTCTCTGAACAAATTTTCCGCGTCCGAGAGCACAACAGATACAGATATACCTTTATCCCGCATCTACGGTCTTGATGTAAGAACAATCGTACTGGATCCGGGGCATGGAGGCCATGACCCTGGTGCTTCCGGGCCAGTGGGTCTGAGTGAAAAAACAGTCACACTCGATGTTGCTTTGCGTCTCGAAAGACGACTGAAGTCTCATGGCTATAACGTGATCCTTACACGACGACAGGATATGAGCGTAAGCCTCCGGAAAAGGGTCGAAGATGCACAGGCTCGCGAGGCAGACCTTTTTGTGTCAATCCATGTCAATTCAGTCCCTGTTGATACACTGGCTTTCATTGAGACCTACTACTTCAGCCCGCGTGGAAATGCCCGCGTGGAAGCCTTGGCTGCTCGAGAGAATTTTAATTCCGGCTATAGTGTCGCCCAGTGGCAAAACAGCCTTGAGGCGTTAGGGCGAACAGTGCGAGATGAAGACAGTCGACGACTGGCAACACACGTTCAGAATGCGATGGTGTCGACTATGCACAAAATTAATCCCAAGATTCATGATTGGGGGACGAGATCGGGGCCTTTTTCAGTACTTCTGAACGCGAAAGTGCCGGCAGTACTTGCTGAAATAACTGCGATTTCCATGCCGGAAGAAGAGCAAAACCTGCTGGATGATGCTTATCGTGAGCAGTTGGCTATTGGCCTCGAGTCTGGTATTATCTCTTATCTTTCCACAGAGGGTAGTTCTGTAACAACTGCTAATTAGGTTTATGTCACATCAATCTGAAACATCCAATAATATTCTACGCGTGGGTATCGATCTAGGAACTTCACGAAGTGCCATTGCCGCCGATAATGGCAAGCGCAAGTGGGTTCACAGCTATGTTGGCTGGCCCCGTGATTTTATCTCACGCAAATTACTCAAACGTGATGTGCTCGTTGGAGCGGATGCCATTGAGCATCGGAATTCAGTCAACCTAGTTCGTCCTTTGGAGCATGGTGTAATCAAGGACGGAACAGCCAGAGATGAAAAGGCTGTTCATGAACTGATTCGGCATTTGATATCGCTAGCGGAACCAGAGGATGGGCAGAAAATTTATGCTGCCGTCGGCGTGCCGGCAGAAGCCCTGCAAGTCAATAAGCTTGCAATACGCGATGCCGTAGGTGAGTGGGCGGATACGCTGATGCTGGTATCGGAACCGTTCGCAGTGGCATACAGACTTGGTGCTCTTGATAACGCTTGTATCGTTGACATCGGCGCAGGTACGATTGATTTCTGTGTCATGCATGGCACAATGCCGAGCGATGAGGATCAGCGCTCACTGGGCACCGCAGGAGATCACATAGATCAGCAGCTTTTTGATCTACTGTCGGAGCGCTTCGTCAATACACCTGTAAGTGAGACTCTAGTTCGTGAATTGAAAGAGAAGCACGCGTGCGTGTCCGGTACAAGTGAACTCATTAAGGTCAAACTTCCAATCGCCGGCAAATTTCAGTTACAAGACATCACCAAAGAGATTTGCCGAGCCTGTGATTCGTTGATACCAGGCATCGCGGAGACCCTCATTGATCTATTGAGCACCTATGAACCGATGCTTCAGGAACGAATTCGGAATAATATTTACTTAGCAGGTGGTGGAAGCCAAATCCGCGGCTTAGCAGAAGCCCTCTCTTCTGCCCTGGGGGAGTATGGGGACTTCGCCATCACACCCATCGAAGATCCGCTGTTCAGTGGCGCCGAAGGGGCCTTGGGCTTGGCGGAAGACATGCCGGAGGAATATTGGGAAAACATGTAAGACGTCCCCTCGTGATCGTCATCGCTGCACTGGCTCGCGAGAATCGCTGTATCGGTCGCAATCTGCGCCTCCCTTGGCACATATCCGAAGATTTGCGACGCTTCAAGCGACTGACGACTGGCTTCCCCATGATCATGGGACGTCTAACCTGCGAAGGACTCGTACGTGATTTTGGTGGGCCACTGCCAAACAGGCAGATGCTCGTATTGACGAGCACCCCCAAGGCAGATATCCATCCATCCATTGAACCATTTGCTTCACTGGAGGCTGCACTGAAGCATGTAGAATTTGCTGATCGAGTGTTTATTGCCGGAGGAGCCAAGGTTTTTGAAGAGGGGATATCCGTAGCAGATCGACTTGAATTAACCCTCATTGATGGCTCCTATGAAGGAGACACTTTTTTTCCGCCCTACGAGCACCTTATCGGAACAGAGTTCTCGCTCGTAAAAGAGCAGCCACACGAAGGGTTCACTTTTGCTACATACGACCGAATTAGTCCCTCAAAGACCCCTTGAAATTGGCCTGCTTGTCGGTAATCAAGGATTTTCGACGTGTACGGTATCGCAACCAAGCCATGCTTATTCAGGCAGCGCAAAATTCTTCCCCTTACGTTGAACAATTTCCTCATAATAGGCTTCGTACTGGGAAACGATAGCAGAAGTATTGTAGTGGCGGACAGCATGTTCCCTAGCTCGTTTAGCCATTCGCGCGTGTAATTCATCGTTCAATAGTATCGTGGTGCAAGCCTTGGCGAAAGCTTCTATGTCACCTACTGGACATAAATAGCCTGCTTCACTGCCTTTTACGAGCTCCGGTAAACCACCAACGTCACTGCATACGACAGGTACGCCGCAGGCCATGGCCTCCAGTGGAGCAAGTCCAAACGATTCAGATCCACTGGTAAGCAAAAACAGGTCGGCGATGGACAGAATCTCTGCAACCGGATCCTGTTTTCCGAGAAACCGCACAGCATCCTGAATTCCCAAATTGCGTGCGCATTGCTCCGCATTGGATCGATCCGGGCCATCACCTATCAACAGAAGCTTTACCAGCAATCCTTCCTGTAGAATCCGCTGAAATACCTCAATGACGTGAGGGACATTCTTCACGCGCCGGAAGTTTGATACATGCACCACAACTTTTTGATCAGCCGGACAAATCGCCCTCTTAAAATGCTTTTTGTCCTGCCGACGAAAGTCTTCTGTATCAATGAAGTTGGGGATCACTTTAATGGGAGTTTCCACACCGAAAGCATCATAAGTCTCCTGGCGTAGGAACTTTGACACCGCCGTTACGCCGTCCGACGCGTTGATAGAATAAGTTACCACGGGTGCATAGGATGCATCCTGCCCAACAATCGTGATATCGGTGCCGTGCAAAGTCGTAACGACGGGCAGGGAGATCGACTGCTTTTCGAGTATATCTCGTGCCAGAACAGCACTGGTCGCATGCGGTATCGCATAATGCACATGAAGCAAATCCAGCGCCTCGTATTTAGCAACATCGACCATCTTGCTTGTCAGAGACAGCGCGTACGGTGGAAAATCAAAGAGCGGATAGCGAGTGACACTCACCTCATGGAAATAGATGTTTTCCGTGATTTTGCTCAAACGAAAGGGTAGGGAGTAGGCAATAAAATGTATTTCGTGACCTCTAGCAGCCAATGCTCTGCCCAATTCGGTGGCTACAACCCCGCTTCCACCATAAACAGGGTAACAAGTGATTCCAATGCGCATGATATAGTTTGTATCGTAGAAAACGGAAACCAGTACAGTGAGCACAAGGTTGCACTGTCCATCGTATAAGATCAAAAAAATGCGCCGATTTGTGCTTGTTTTTGTCTTAGGTGCGCTCGTTGCTCCTACCGCAATTTCCCAGACCTTTGGTGTTAGCGCCGGAGCCAATTTTCAGCAACTGAGTGAAATTAGACTCAATGAGCTGGAAACAAAATTCGCAAGCCAAAACGGCTGGCATGTAGGATTGTGGGCAGAAGTCCCACTTGGTCCGGCAGCTGCGCTGCGCGGCGGCGGCCGGTATATGGCAGCCGGGCAGCTATTCAATGGATTGGAGGCCAATTTCCCATCGGTCAGAGAAAACTTTGAGGTTTCGCTGGTTGAGCTCTTTTTGCTGCTGCGAATAGGCTTTCCTTCGCAAGTAGTGAGTCCATACGTCTTTGCTGGTCCGGTATTTAGGATCCCAGTCAACACTGACCACCAACTCGGCAACGATCTATCAGCTCTTTCTTACGCGGGAGAGATCGGAGGTGGCCTCGCTATTGATCTGGGGCCAATAAGCCTGCACCCTGAAGTTGCTTACGTCTTCGGGTTGACTCGCTTCATTGAAGACGAGTTGGTACTTGAGTTTATTTCCCTAACTGTCGGTGATACGCAAAGGCTGAATACGGCAATGTTACGTTTGTCTATTGGACTTTAGCCGAATTTATGCTCTGTCTGTGATCGATACTCCAAGTAGATTTTCAGACTCCATGCAAACAGGGACTGGTTTGCGGATCTTTTGGCTCAATTGCAGATCAAATCCTCACCAAATGAGTCAGATGTACGAGAACATCTGATAAGTCGCGTCCTCACGACTTCCTGGATTTCAGTATAGGAGAAATTAATGCGGAAGATTCCAAGGGTCTTCGACCGGACTTACGCATAACAGACAAGAGATAAATACCCCCAATCGAGCCCCAGTTTATGGAAATCCCGGGAATTATCCCCAGATCATCACCGATCCCCCAGATGCAACTCAACATTTGCCGGAACGAGCCCTGATGAGGTTAAGAAGGCTCCCAGACGCCAAAATCACGCCTAAGGTTGCACTCGCCGCGGACTGGCAGAATAGGGCTACAACAACCCTTGTGAACCCATGAAACCAGCCAGAAATTCCAACGCTGAATCGACTGTCTGGCGCTCATTTGCGCTCATGGTCGGCGCCGCGCCCGTTAGGTTCACTGGCGAGTGGCTGAGAGAGGACATACTCCTTGTCACGTCCATTGATGCGATGAACTACTTCGCGCTCTTGTCGCATAGATAGATGTCAGTGATCCACTAGGCTGCTGTCACGAAGAATGCTTTCGACGAGGTTGAATCTGCATCGGCTGTCCTTCACACGCAAGTTAAGAAGGTGACGTGAGGCTATGCATCCGAACGGTTTCGGCCCCAAGTTCGGACTCGTGAAGTAGGAGCACATAGTCGGCTCCGAATTCCCAAACATCGCCGGGGAGCTGGGCCATGTGACAAGCGAACTTGCCGTCAGCATCGAAGGCGAGCCATCCACGATCCTCTCGGGGTCGGTCGTATCGGTGGATCCAGATGCGGCCGTCACGACCGATCATGATATTGGATATAACTGGGAAAACGTCAGCCACCGGACGCTCAGGACTAATCATGGCGTCATCATCCTGGTCCCAGTCCGAAGGGCTACGGCGCTCCCGGTAATCCTCACGCCAAGCGCGTACATCCGCACGCGTAACCTCACGGTTCGGTTCTGACCAGCGGATGGTCATCCGCAAGTTGGATTCATCGTCCAGAACCTGTACCTCGGGTTTGCTCCCGTGTGCCAGCACGATGGTTGACCCCAGCGCGTCAACTTTGGCTCCTGCTCCGAAGAGCGTGTGCAACCAGAAGAACTCGGAGGCCTCACTGACCTTGCCATAGATTCCGTCGGGAATCCAGGCAAGGTTGCCGACAAGATTTCCGTCGGGATTGTGGATCTCCACTATCATCGTGTCTGGAACGTCAAAGTCCGGGGTGCGAGTAAAAAAATTCGATCTGGCGTTCACCGTGTACCCGTTTTCGAGTACGCCTCCAGCCTCCGATGGGTTTATATACATCGGATCGAGCCCTATCCTCCGCACGAATTGGCCTTGGGCCGTGAATATTGTGTAGCTCCAAGGCCGGGTGTTTCCCACCCAAAGCGTGTCGCCTGCGGCGACCCACAGGAGATAGGGAATCGTGAACTCACCGGGGCCTTCGCCACGCTGGCCCACCGACCGCAGGTAGTGCCCCGACGCGTCGAAAATGCGAACTTCTGCAGACGTGTGATCAACCACCGCAACGGATCCATCTGACAGACGTCCCATCCCCAGGATCGTGGAGAACAAGTGGTTGTCGTCTTCCTCGTCATCGCCGATGACCAAGACGGGTTCCTCACTGAATGTGCACTTCGCCTCCGAACTTGCGGGGGTGCTGGTTACGATCTGCACGCCGGAGCTGTCGACAGTCCCGGTTTCGGATGGTGCTTGCTGGGAGCAGGCACTGAGGAGCAAGACAAGAGTGACAACAAAGCTTCCTGGGTACTGAGTGAGTGCAGCTAAGGCACCAATCTTCGATATTTCAGCTTTTATGGAAGACGACATAATTACCTGAGTTAAGGTGAGATAAGCTGATAGACATCGAGCATTGGATTGGGTAACTCACCACGGCTGTCCAAGTCAGGCTGAACCATAGTGTAAACGACCCCATTTCCTCCATGAAGAAATAGCGTATTCAGGCCGAGTTCCTCAGCAATCAGCACACCATCCTTGGTGAAAACTTGATATCCGGTTCCATTATCACGGTCAATGTACTGAACCATGATGGTTTGGTCAGTAAGTTCGAAAAAATTCCATATGATCGTACTCCGAATGTCCTTCAAGGCTGAAAAAAGTTGCCCAACATCAGCCGGTAAATCTTTATTGAGTGAGCGGAACCATGAATTACGCTCGGAAATTCTATCTACCAGTGCGCCGTTCGGGTCTAATTTCAGTATATCAAGAGTGCCGGCTGAAGCGTAGAAGATATGCGTTCCATCAGCAATGAGGCCACCCTGAGCAAAGCGAGATTCGGCGTTGGGAAACTTAACCGGTGGCAATGGGAATTCTGCAAGTACTTTTCCAGCGGAGTTCATGCGTATCAATGTTCTCTTTGACCGAATTCGCACACCATAGATCATCCCGTCTGGATCAATGTCAAAGAAACCAGGGCTCCTGAAACTGGGATCAGCACGCCCCAGGCATGCCCCTTCAGCCGTGAATTGGTAGCCCCAATAGCCTGGTGAATCGTCTTTGACGAAAATGAATTCATCATTCCCAAACTTAGCAGCAGTAGGATCAAAAGGAAACGCCGGGTGACAAGTCGAGGGATCCAGCGAAGCTTGCAGTGTACCAGTTGAGTCAAACAATAAGGTTTGCTCTCCCTGCCAGTCGGTTATGAGCAACCGACCATTTGAATCAACATCAATGTGCTCAATCGTAGCTATTAGTGGCGTATCTGGATTATCAAACTTGATCGTGCGAATTCTCTCAAAATGCTTGAACTGGAGAGGTGGTATCTCCTGTGCGTATATGTCTAGCGTAGGGAAGGCAATCAAGAGAATCGTGATAACGAGAAGCGTGATGCGGTTCATTTTGCGGAGGTCAGCTTGGTTGAAAACTATACTGGGTTCAGTCGGATGAAACCATTACAGCACTGGTAGTGGCTGTTCGTTACAGCAACCTCCCTCAGGTTTGAAACAGGCACCTCCCCACTCCCATGTGCATTCGCCCCCTTCGCCTTTACGATAGACACGGATACAATCCATTCGAATTACTGGCTGGCCGTTCTCTCTATAAAAGCAGACTTTGCGATCGTAGAGCCTCTAACTCGAGGTTCCCTCTCGTTCAGCGTCCGCAGGTTGGACACTGGTCAGATGGGCGCGGAGAACAGACATCATTTACAGGGTTACGTTAGGGAATTAAAATCAGAAACCAGTGGATGTGCCCCCCTTTTCGGGGAGTGTTTCATAAATTCTGCCCTTGTAGGTGATACTCCTCCCCTCAGTAAGCATTTGCAGTCCATAGCCCAATCAAATTGCTCCCGAAAACGGATCCAGAAGAGATACGCATCTCTAATAGCACTACGAGTGGCAAAGTTGGACAAAGTCCGGTGTCAAGGATTCTGCAATGAACAGCGGTGACCAATGCAATTTACCTCTATCTCGAAGGACTTGATTATATCCCGAGGGTATCCAGAGGTAAGCCTCTCACAGGAAGAGATGAAGGCCCAAACAGGAGGGTTGGAAGCCCACAGAGTCCCTACGGGATACCAGAGTAAAAGCGAAATCGCTTCTCGTCCAATTGGATATCACGCGCAGGTATTATCGGAATCCAATCCGCTACCCACTCAGGAAGAATCTCCGGGTCCATCAAGGATTGTTCGCTGTAAAAATGGAGAACGGTACGGGGGAACGGACGCAATCGATCATCAGCATGCCGGATGTGGTAGGCCAGTGCTAAGGTCTTTTCCCAACCAGGTATCCTCAATGAACTCGGACTCAAGTCCAAACCAGTGTAGTAGCTCGCTATAGGACGGCCTTCAATGAAAGCGCTAAATTGAAATGGATCCAGTACACAACTCCTGTAGGAATTGCACCCGCGATGCTCAGATTCAACTCGATTCCGCACCACCCAACCAACCAGTTCCTGCTCGTCACGCCTCTTGCTCTCCGAAAACATTGCCCGAGCCAACCACAAGGTTCCTACATCAATATTCCCGGAATGGACCGGCCTAATGCCCCAAGGATTCAGAAGCGCGGCACGTGTTTCCTCATACGAAGGTATGGAGAACGGTGAGGGTGACTCACCGGAAACACAAACATTTCCGCTGGAAGGCGGTGCAAAAACCATTCTCTCAGGCAGCAAAAACGCCGCTACAAGCACCAACAACAAGCACCAACAACAAGCTTTTCTAGCTATATACATGTTCATTCACCTATGCAAATAAACCGCCATGACTACCCTGATGCCAAGCTTAGGCACGGGTGTGAATTACACGGCAGGTCGCCGTACTACGTAATTTTTCATAGTTAGATGCATGTTTTTGACGGTTGCAGATGAAAATATTCCGCACGTTAGCCAAGCCTTTGCATCTACAGGGCATGTACGTGTACTGGATGCTGAATCAATAACTGATAAGGTTTGTGCTAACGCCGACGTGCTGCTGGTCAGAAGCGTCACCCGAGTTGACCAGTCCCTGCTTTCGCAGAGTCGGGTACGGTTTGTAGGGTCTGCAACCGCCGGTTTTGATCATATTGATCGGGCATACTTACGTGAACGAGGTATTCAGTTCACGCACGCAGCAGGATCGAATGCGGACTCGGTTGTCGAGTATGTCCTGTCTGCACTCATTCGATTGAGTGCTCTTCAGATGCGTCCTCTTGCGGGGCTCACGCTGGGGATCGTGGGCTGTGGTAATATAGGTGGTAGACTTGCAGTGCGAGCACCGGCTTTTGGCCTTCACATCCTGAAAAACGATCCCCCGCTCGCAAATGCCGGCCACTCGGGGTTCGTAGACCTGGAATTCATACTGGCCGAGTCGGACATTATCACGCTGCACGTACCTAAGTCATCGGATACTTACCACCTCATCGAGAAATCTGCACTCCAATCCATGAAGCCAGGAGTATGGCTCCTGAACACTTCAAGGGGGTCGGTAATTGACAACGCTGTACTGAGCAAAGTACTTGATACCGGTAGGATTGGCGCTACGGTTCTTGATGTATGGGAAAACGAACCCACTCCTGACCTAGGGTTATTGCGAAAAGTTACACTGGGGACTCCCCATATTGCCGGTCATTCAGTAGATGGAAAGCTTCAAGGAACGGTAATGCTCTATAAGGCAGTTACAGACTACTTTGGAATTCAGCCAACCTGGGATTTTGAGCAAGTACTGCAGCAGGATCTGCCACCTCCAATTTCAGCCGACCCCGAGCCCAGTTCCAACTGGCTTGATACTCTGGTCCGGTGTTTATATGATATCCGGGCAGATGATGCTCGAATGCGGATGCTGCTCAACACGCCTCATGATCAGGTAGCCCGAAAATTCCGCCAGCTTCGACGCAATTACCCCTCAAGGCGGGCTTTTGGAAGACATCGGGTTACAGGCATTCCATCTTCTCTCCTGCAAACCGTACGTGACGGGCTTTGTGTTGTCTGTCAGTAGCCGAAGCTGCGTAGGAAGGTCTCGCGGTTGCGCCAATCTTTCCGCACACGGACAAATAGTTTTAAGTACACCTTTCGATCCAGAAAAATCTCTATGTCTTGACGCGCCGCAATCCCGACAGCCTTGAGTGCAACGCCTCCTGAACCAATCAGGATACCCTTCTGACTAGGACGCTCCACAATAATGTCAGCTTCAATCAAGTCCTTTCGTGCAGGGCGTTCTACAAAGTTTGCGATTGTCACTGCAACTGAATAGGGGACTTCTTGCCTGAATTTTTCAAAAACTTTTTCCCTGATAATCTCAGACACAAAGAATCGTTCGGGATACTCACTGAGCATTCCGGGAGGATAAAAGGCCGGCCCCGGCGGTAAGCGTTCCTGAATTTCCTGCATAAGTGCTGCCAGGTTGTTCTCCTTAAGTGCACTGATAGGTACTACTGCCTCAAAGGATCTCAAATCCATGTACGCCTCAACCATGGGCAACACGGTCTCTTGCCTTACCAAATCGATTTTATTGATTGCCAAAATAGCCGGGCGATGTACTATGCTTTCAAGACTGTGGAGATCAGGTTCAGCTGAGCGCGCATCAGCCATAAAGACGACCAGATCAGCATCTGATACGGATTCCTTCACCTTCCGCATCATGGACTGATCCAGCCTGGTGCTCGGTTGCATGATCCCTGGCGTGTCCAGGAAAATGATCTGGCAGTCCTGCTCTGTCAGGATTCCCAGTATGCGGTGACGAGTCGTCTGTGCTTTTGGGGTAACAATGGAGAGTTTTTGTCCCAGAAGGGTGTTCAACAACGTACTCTTGCCCACATTGGGTTTACCAATCAGAGCAACGTAGCCACTCCTGAAGTCTTCAGGAGCCATGATGCCCTTTAACTAGTTGGGCCATTTCCGTCACGGCAGCACCAAGGCCTACAAAAACCGAACGCGCAACGATTGCAAACCCGATGGACACTTCACGTACATGAGACACCGAACGCGCAAACAGACCGTAATTGTTGAAATCCAGACCATGTCCTGCATGAATAGTGAGACCACATTCGTGTGCCACATCTGCTGCCCGCGCTAATCGATGGATCTCATACAACTGGTCTTCTCCTGCAGCCGCATTGGCAAAATCACCGGTGTGCAGCTCGATAGCCGATGCACCCGTATCACGGACTGCACGTATTTGATCCGGATCCGGGTCGACAAACAATGCAACCTCATCGATACCCGCTTGCTGTAGTCGATCAACCGTATTCGACAGGATTATCTGAAGCCTTACAACGTCGAGTCCACCTTCGGTAGTGATCTCCTCACGTCGCTCTGGGACAAGCGTAGCCAGATCCGGGCGCGTAGCGCAGCAGATCGAAACCATTTCATCGTTCGTAGAGAGCTCGAAATCCAGTTTTCCGCAAACTGCCTGTTTAAGCCGAGGCACATCGTGATCCTGTATGTGTCTACGATCCTCCCGCAAATGAAACACGATTCCGTCTGCGCCGGATGCTTCACATAAACGTGCAGCCTCCACAGGATCGGGGAATGCCTCACGGCGGGCATTCCGCAATGTCGCGACATGATCGATATTGATCAATAACCTTGTCAAGGATCCACCAATTTGTTCTACTCAAACGAAACACACAGGCGATGGTTTATACAAACCTGTTCTTTGTTTATCTTGGTAAACCGTCTACTCAACCAAACGAGCTGTGGTGAGTTATAGTGCTCCAACTGCAATTATGTCTCCTCTCTGCTTCGTAAATTAGGCCTCCTTAAACAGCTGTTTGTGGTAATGGTTAATAATAACGTCAAAATCGCTATACAAGCCTTGATGGCTGTCCTGATCGTGGTGCTGGGGATATGGCTTTACCGTTCCATCACGGAGCCCTGGGATGCCGTCGAACGTCAGGAGGCACTGACAGAACTGACGCGTCAGCAGATGACCCATGTCAGAAACGCTCTGACCCGCTATGAGCGTGCAGAAGAGCGCTTTCCTGGATCTCTTGATTCCCTTGTCATGTGGCTCCAGGCCGATTCGGTAGTCTCTGCCAACCCAGATAGTATTTTCGGGATGGGCGTCCTGTTGGATTCTCTCATGTACTCTCCTCGCACAGGTAGTGCGTTCGAGTACAGTCTGAATGATACCGGCCGAGTCGCTATCTATCTGTTGCAGGACCCGGATTCCGACGACCAGATCGGGTCAAATATCCCAGACGTCACACTCCTAAACGCTGCCAGCTGGGAGTAGCTCGTCAACGGCAGGAAGGTGATTGATTTACTTCCTACCTTGTTATTTCGCACTTACTCCGTGAGAAACATGGGGTACCTGCCTCAAAATTTGAGGGCATGTTTCGTCGTACAAGTTCCTTATTGCTGCTTCTGCTCACCTGGATTCTGATCCGGGTGACCGGGTCTGCTGCACAGGGATCGGATATGTGGTATCCGCATACCTACGAACCGGGAACATCCATCAATCTGTTTTCCAGTTGGAACGGTGTATCAGCCGATGAAGGGTTCGTAGTCTCACTGCCATCCGAGTGGGTGTTAAATACTGCAACCGGGGTACGCCAGGCCCATCGCCACGTCACCCTTGATGTGGTGAACCTTTCTAATGGTCAATATCTGTTGCTACCCTCAGAACCATTGCGGAGGACCTACGATATTATCCTGCAGGTTGTGACCAGCGAGGATAACACGTTCTGGGATTCCAGATTCTCGATCGCCCCCGCGGTAAAGGTTGGTTCAACCTACGTGCCCGACGAAATCCATGTTCGCCGCGGTGAACTAAGATCCAAATCCAGCACGAATTCCGGGTATGCCTTGGCCTTCGAGAAAGGATTCAACTCCCTCCATATCCAGCCACAGTTACTCGAAATACTGCTGGACAGTCATACGCTTGAATTCTGGGTCCGTACGACTGCATTAGATGTGGTAATTCTATCTACCTGGAACGGCGCAACGGACAGTCCTTATCCGATAGAATTCATGATCGACCCTCAGGGACGCATGAGATATTACCGCAATACGATTGGACACCACGTCACACTGGCTACCGAGTCTCCCGTTGCTGATGGCACTTGGCACCACGTTGCCCTGGTTTATAATGCCGAAACAGATTGGACGCAACTCTACATAGACGGCTCAATTGCTGACTCACTGTTGGATCCCGCCGGTATTCATCTAAGTGGTATATATCCTGTTGCTCTGGGTGGACGCGTTGGTGAGCTTGAGACTGAATTCGTCGGTGAGCTTGATGAACTGCGCCTGTGGCCCACGGCCCGAACTGCACTACAGATACATGCCACAATGCAACAGGAGTCACCGCAAGGAAGTGCATTTGTACTTGATTTTGAATCCAGAGAGAGCTTCAGATCCTTCAGGGAGGGGAATGCAATCCGGTACCGCGTTCCGGGTGGGCCCTCATTTGGACCACTCGTTCACAGCTTCCGCGGGATCGCCTTTGATGAAGGAGTAACACTCACTTGGGAGGATGAGGATCCGCGCTCGGAGGCGTTTCTGATTGAGCGCTCCGAAGACGGTTTGGAGTTCGAAGGACTCACACGTATCAAACGTTCGTCCCTGAACACTCCGTGGTCTTACACAGATCTCGAGGTTCCCAACCGTGTGGTGTTCTACCGTCTGATTCAAGAGACTCGAGATCGGCCTCCGCGGATGGTGGGAACGATCAAACTCGGTCTGGCCCCAGAAAGTGATCCACCTCCTGCTGAAATCGTAGGGAATTACCCGAACCCATTTAACCCCCGTACTTCAATTACCTATGAGATTCGGGAATCTCAGCATCTGAAACTCTCCATAATTGACCTCTCTGGACATCTGGTTGCGGTACTGGTCGACAGACAACATGAGCCAGGCACGTTTGAGACGAGCTGGGATGCTAACGAGTTGCCGAGTGGCACATACTTCGTACGTCTCCAGGGCCTGAACGGGACCGTCCAAACCCGACAAATTCTGCTTACCAAATAGTCATGAAAATCATCTACTTCGGACACTCCGTGCTACAAGTGGAAACGAACGACAAGATCTTGCTGTTCGATCCATTCATCACAGGAAATCCTATAGCGGAGAAAATTACAACTGCTGATTCTCTATCCCCCGACGTCATTATTTTAACTCATGCCCATTTTGATCATTGGGGCGATACACTGGAGATCGCAAAGCGAACCGGTGCGCTGATAGTCGGAAATCACGAAATCACCGAGTATGCATACAAGCAAGGGCATGAGAATGTACAGCCCATGAACACGGGAGGTTCGTGCACTTTCGAATGGGGGAAATTGACGCAGACGTATGCACGACACTCGTCCTCCTTCCCGGACGGCACCTATGGTGGCAACCCTAATGGTTACCTTCTCTTCGCCGAAGAACTTTGTGTTTATAATTCGGGCGACACAAGCCCTTTTGCAGAAATGGCCTGGATCGGTGAAGACCATGATATAGATTTGGCCTTTCTGCCTATTGGCGACCTCTTTACTATGGGGATCCGGGGAGCATTGAGAGCAGCACGCATGCTCAAACCCAACCTCACGATTCCTGTCCACTTTGACACGTATCCACCCATTGAAGCGGATACCGATGCTTGGCAATCATCCATGAACGCCGTCAGTCTCACTACTCGCGTACTGAAACCGGGTGAATCATTTGATCTCTAATCTTGGCGCATGAAAAAAACAGCCCCCCGGGCTGAACAGGCACAGCGATACGACCTGCATGCGCTGTTCCAGACCAGCCAAGCGCTGAGCAGATCTTCGGGATTGTATTCTTTTCTTGGTAATCTGCTTCTGACGGCTATGGGTAGGCTCTTGGTTACTCGGGGGATCGCTCTCTTGCACGATCCTGAGGAGCGTAAATGGCATGCAGTTGTGGTCAAAGGGATACCGGAGGTCAAAGAGGGCACCTACCTTGAGCTACCACCGCTAACACAGAATGCGCTCGCATCGGGCGACGCACTACCGGTCGCTCTGCAATCTCTTGGAATTCATCTGCTACTGCCTATACGTGAGGAGCACGAGGAAGTCGGTGCGATCGCGCTGGGCAGCAAGCTCACCGGAGGATCTTTCGAACAAACAGAGCTCGAATTTGTGCAGTCGATGGTAAACATGTCGACGGCTGCTATTCGCAATTCACTGATTGTGGAAAAATTGCGGCAAACGAACTTGGACCTGGACAACACTGTACAGCAACTCAATACACTTTTCGAGTTGTCCAAAGAGTTCAATGCAACTGTAGACCGTGAACGTGTGTTGAAAATTTTTTCGTTTGCGCTCATGGGCCACATGGTTGTTCAAAACCATTTGTTTTACCTGAAACGCCCGGAGAACACTTTCGAACTCGTATCAAGTGGCCGAACCAGTACCGATGCCCTTGATCTCGAGTTTCTGTCGAGCGTTGAGGAGCTCATCAGAGCGAAACCGGGAGATATACTGGATCAGAATAATATGGCAATTGCCCTGCCAATCCAGCAGCAGGGATCAGTTCATGGAGTATTATGCCTGGGAGCAAAAATGAACCAGACGCCTTATTACCGCAAGGACATTGAGTTCCTGTATGCTTTGGGCAGTCTGGCAGTGACTTCCATTCAAAATGCCGAACTGGTAGAAGAACGTATCGCCAGGCAAAGGCTGGAAGAGGAGCTTCGCATGGCCCGCGAGATTCAGCGCAACCTGCTGCCAGCTTCGATCCCAGAGATCACCGGACTGGAAGTCGCCACACTCGCTTTGCCGAGCCGGGAAGTTGGAGGAGACTATTTTGATATCGTGTCCATTACCAAAAACCGTACACTTTTCATGATCGCGGACGTGACCGGCAAAGGTGCGCCCGCAGCACTCCTGATGTCCAGCATCCACGCATGCACACACGTCATGCTGCCAATGGATCTAACACTCCAGGAAGCCATTGAACGCACCAATCGCGTCTTATATGAAAACACGGCCGCAGATAAGTTCATAACCGCCTTTGCAGCCATTTATTACCTGGACAGATCTCTCTCGTTTGTGAACGCCGGACATGAAGCCCCTTTACTCATTCGTGCGAACGGGGAGGTTGAGCATCTCACAGATGGTGGACCACTTCTCGGTATCATTCCGAACGTACCATACTATCCGGGTTACATAACTCTGGCACCCAATGATTTTATCGTGCTTTTTACCGACGGTGTAACCGAAGCCATGGGGGAAGCGATGGAAGAGTATACCGAACAGCGGCTTCTGGACCTTCTCCTGGCAAACCGCAGTTGCTCGGCATCTGCCCTTATTGAATTGATTCAAAACGATATAGAGAACTTCACTGGGCCCGTTGAAGCACTAAGCGACGATCGTACTCTGATAATTCTGAAAGCAACCGATACGTAGACGGTAAGCTTGGAGCTAACTGTACTTTGGACACAAACCAGACATCATCAAATGAAATTTTTCGTTGACACAGCAGACCTGAACGAAATCCGGGAAGCCAGTGAGATGGGAGTCCTGGACGGCGTTACAACAAACCCGTCCCTGATGAAAATTGCTGCTGAACGTGCCGGACAATCACTGGATTTTCATGAACACATCGCCCGGATCTGTGACATGGTCCCGGGGGATGTATCCGCCGAAGTCACCGCAGTTGACTTTGACGGGATCATGGAACAGGGGCGCGCACTGGCAGCTATCCGGGATAATGTTGTAGTTAAGGTCCCCCTTATCCTGGATGGAATCAAGGCCATTAATGCACTTGCTCAGGAAGGCGTTCGATCTAACTGTACGCTCTGTTTCTCCCCCACACAGGCGCTCCTGGCCGCTAAAGCCGGTGCAGCGTACATCAGTCCTTTCTTGGGGCGTGTGGATGACATTTCCACGGACGGCATGAACCTGCTGCAGGAGATTATCCAGATCTACGAGAATTATGGCTACACCACAGAAGTGCTTGCCGCTTCTATTCGCCATCCAATGCATGTCACGCAGTCTGCACTCATGGGAGCGCATGTAGCCACTATGCCTCTGGGGGTAATCAAGAAGCTACTAAAACACCCTCTCACAGATATTGGGCTTGCAAAATTCTTGGGGGACTGGGATGCCTTCAAACAAAATCAGGCGGGCTAAGCCCACATAATTATGGATTTTATTTCACTCGGCAACGCCAATGACATAGGTGCAAGCTGCCATTACCTCGGCATTAACGGCACCGGAATTGTTTTGGACGCTGGTGCAGACCCAAACGAGGACGGCCCTGCTACGTTGCCGGATTTTGTCCCGATAATTAATCGCGAAATCAATCATGCCTTTATCACGCATGCACACCACGATCATATCGGAAGCCTCCCCGCTCTGAACGAAAAGTGGCCTATGGCACGGTTGCACCTCACGCCTGCCACACGAACGTTGTCGACCTCCATGCTGTATGCATCTGCAAGGCTTCAGCAACGAAAGTTTGACGAAGGCACATCTCCCTTTCGCGCATTATTTGACAAAGAGGATCTTGATGATGTTTTTGATGCCTTCCGGGCTCACCCGTATGACGAATGGTTTGACTTGCGGCCTGGGCGCACACGGACCAAATTCTATTACTCTGGACACTTGTTGGGTGCTACCGGTGTACTCTTAGATACTGAGGATGGTCGGCACATATTTTACACCAGTGATACATGTGTGCAGGACCAGACGATTGTTCCGGGAGGGAGCTATCCTTCAGAGCCGGTTGATGTACTCATCATGGAGTCTACTCTCGGCGCTGATCCCGTGGCAGAAACTATTACGCGGGCGCAGGAGGAGATACGTTTTGGTGAGCGACTTGCTGCAGTCCTGAAGCGAGGCGGAACGGTACTCATACCTGTATTTATGTTGGGGCGAGCGCAGGAAATATTGGCCCTCCTTGGGCGCTACAAGAGTCGCGGGATTATTGATCCGGAGACGCCCATCTACAGTGCAGGCGGATTACGCGAAGTTTCGCGCGTCTATGACGATTGTGCCGATTCTACACCACGTGTCGATTCGGATTTCAAGGTCTATGGGGTGAAACAGAGGCAGTTTCCCCGAAGCCACAAAGCACGACGCGAAGCATTGAATCAGCCCGGGATTCATGTTTTGGCCAGTGGTATGATGATTGAACGTACGCTGTCACATCAGGTGGCCCAAGAGCTTCTCGAAGATGAAAAGCACGCTATCTTTTTCGTTGGATTTGCGAAGGAAGATCTACCTGCTGGGAAACTTCTTCATGCAGCGCAAAGCGGGGCAGAGGGCGTACTGCTTAGCCGCGAACGTGGCATGCAGAAAATAGTGTGCGAAGTAGATCGCTTCCGGTTCAGCGGGCATGCCAATCGACAAGATCTGACCAAACTTGCCGTTCAACTCCAGCCGAAAACGATTATTCTGGTGCACGGCGAAACGAGAGCTCGGCAATGGCTCGCAACAACCCTTCGTGAGAAATGTCCCAATGCACGCGTCCTGACACCGGGCCAGGGCGAGCTGTTCACTATCTGATCCGGGTGATACCTCTTCTCCGGACTATGAAAGCCCACTCTTGGGTTCGGGGACTTCAGACAGGAGTCGGTCAATGACCGATTCCACCGTTACGCCCTCGCTCTCTGCGTAAAAATTCGTCAATACGCGGTGGCGAAGGACTGGATAGGCAAGAGCACGGATGTCTTCGATAGCCACATTGTATCTGCCACGTAAAGCCGCACGCACCTTGCCCCCCAACAGGAGGTACTGTGTAGCGCGCAAACCTGCTCCCCAACTCACCCAATTGGAAACAAACTCTGGTGTTCCATTTCTGCCCGGCCTTGTATTGCGTACCAGATCTACAGCGAACTGCGCTACGTTTTTGGGAACGAACACTTTGCGGATCTCGCTCTGGAATGCCAGAATATCAGTCCCGGACAATGCGGTATCAAGGGAGGCCTGTTCGCGTGAGGTCGTTTCCAAAGCGACCTGCAGCTCGTCCTCAGCAGATAGATAATCGATCACAATGTTGAACATGAATCGATCCAGTTGTGCTTCTGGCAATGGATACGTGCCCTCAAGCTCAATGGGATTCTGCGTAGCAAGCACGAAAAAGGGTCTGTCCAACAGATAGCTTTCGCCGGCGGCAGTAACCTGATATTCCTGCATGGCTTCCAACAGTGCTGCCTGCGTCTTGGGAGGCGTACGGTTGATCTCATCTGCTAGAATGATATTGGCAAAGATCGGCCCCTTAACAAACTCAATCGTTCGTCGTCCGGTTGTGCGATCCTCATCCAGCATGTCCATTCCTGTAATGTCCGCCGGCATGAGATCCGGCGTGAACTGAATGCGTCTGTAGGATAAATCCAGCATTTCTCCAAGCGACTTGATGAGAAGCGTTTTTGCAAGCCCCGGAACACCTGTCAGCAGGCAGTGTCCACCCGAGAAAAGTGCAATCAGTACTTGCTCAATCACGTCATCCTGCCCAACTATACGCCGGCGTATCTGCGCCATAATTTGGGATCTGCCTTCACGCAAACGCGCGAGTGCAGGTTGTTCCATCTCTTCTAAAGCTGTCAAAACAATTAAGGTCTAAGTGAAGTTGTAATACCGACTACGGAATAAAATGTGACTGGTTGCCCGTGTGCCGTCAGATCAGTGCGTGAGCGCATACATCACAAAATTGATACCCATTTGAAAGCTTATTGTGGATGCGTTCTCAAAATCCCGATCAGGGTATTCCCAACCATCTCCAATATCCTGGTTATGGTTCGCCAGTGCCATAAGACGACCATTGTCGTCAAAGTACCCCATGTATCGATCCTCGGTAATAGATCCCCGATACCCGCTCACCAGTGAAGGGGCTGCAACCGGGTCAACATCAAAGTATATACTCCATATTGGATGTGTCGCTGGAAGCTCCATCGGCTCACGACCCGGGAGCACACGCTGCATTTGCTCATAGAGATTATACCACTCATAGTCCCCCCGAAAATCATCAAAAAGCAGGAATCCACCCCTGTTCAAGTACTCCCTCAGCTTCTCAACCTCTTCATCTGTTATCTGCCAATACCCAGGCTCGCAGAGATATAGAATTGGGTGTTCGAAGATCTCCGGATCCATGAGATTCAGCACCAGATACGGCTCTTCGACATGAATAGTGGTAGTGCGCTTGAGTGCGATGTAAAAATTTTGCTCAGCGACCGGGTAATCATGTGCCCACATCGGTCCGCCGCCCCGACCCCATCCCTGACCACGCCCGTCCATCCCTGGTATCTCATATCGTACGCGTACAAACCGAAAGCCATAGTCGGCCTGCGCCATGGCTTCTGTGCCGCACAAGACCAGTACCATCATTACGATGATGGTCTGTATGCATCTACCCATCTCCGTCCACTATTTTCAGTAACAATCTTTGTGCTTCGCGGTAACCCGGTGCAATTTCCAACGACTGAAGTATTGCCCGTTTTGCTTCGGTCATTTGTCGGTTGTGATACAGACTGGTAGCAAGTGCGAATTGTGCCTCTGCGCGATTTACCGGATCCAGAGCTAATATTGCCCGTCGCATTTCTACCGCTTGCGCATACTGGCCCAAATCGGCATACAGTTCAGCCAATTGCCCGAGAACCTTCACGTCATAGGGCTGTGTGTTGCGCGAACGCATCAGGTAGCTCACGGCTCGTGTCGTATCCGCGCGCCGCAGTAAGATACCCGCCAGCTCTATTGCCTGTGTATCCCCGTAGGGATATCCTGCGAGGTGATCATGGAGGACCTGAGCGAGTTCAGTAATCTGTCCCCGCCGCCGATACACTTCTGCCAAACCTTCATGAGGGTTGCCTCGACCGGTGTAGCCCGAATAGATATCCAGAGCCATGCGATACGCAGATTCGGCGGCGTCGAGGTTGCCCTCTTCAAGGGCTTCTTCCCCCTCGGTCAAAAGATCATAGAAAGAGCCTTCACCTCTGTTTGCCAGATACTCCCTCAGGTTTCCACCGTGCAGTTCTTCGGTCAGCATATCCGGCCATCCCCGGAGTACAGGATCCAGTCGATCCCGTTCCTGATCCAGGTGCACCCTAAACGCTGCATCCAGTGCCTCACGCGACATTCCTAACACATTTTGTATTGCTGCAGTCTCTGTTTGCCCACTAGCTAGGGACTTCAGTAAGTCCGTTATTGCATCAAATCCATATTCGGCAACGACAAATTCGATGACTCGATAAGCGTGGTAATAACTCAAAAGGACCTGTCCCTGGAATGTCGGACGTGTAAAGCCCCGGTCAATTTCCTCAAGGCGGTGTAGCCGATCCTGATCGTACGCTGTAAAGAACTGGAGTTCCAAATCACGTTTCCAGGCCGGGTTTGCACGTACTTCCTCGTAGACTGACAGGCCTTCGGTCAACCATCTTGGTACCCGATAATTACTCAGCCCGATGGCCATTGTGTGTGCCAACTCATGCCAGAGTGTACGGGCCCAGTTATAGCGTGCTTCTGATCTCGCAGCGGGTGTATTCATGGCCACAACATCACCAAAACACACGCCTAGTAGACCAATATGAGGTACCCCTGCTACACGAACTGCAAAATCGTCCGCATCATTATAAGCTTCCAGCAGGATCCGGTCCTCAGGTTCGTATCCGTAGTATCTCTGCAGAACTTCGTAAGCCTTTTCAGCTTCGCGCAACATAACGGGACCCAATACATCCCGCTCATCCGCGTGAATGCGAAGCGTAAAATGCTGACTTGTCAGTGTAGCAAATTCATCCAGCGCATCCAACAGGCTTAAAGTATTGGCAGCATACAGGTTGAAGGCATCCCGATCATAGCTGCGCTCCATGTATGCGCGCGCTGACTCTACTTCTCCTAGGCGCATGAGTGCCGTTGCATAGGCTGCGTTCGCAGCAGCATTGCCGGGATCTGACTGGACTGCTTTTTGCGCATACGAGGCGGCATCAGGATACCTGAACCGTAACGCTAAATCCTCACTAATCATGCGATAGAAGGACGTGGGCCGGGTAGTGAGCTCGAGAACAGTGGTCTCTGCTTGATTCACGGCCTCAGTCTCGCCCTGCACATGTTGTGCAGCAGCGTAATGCGCCCATGCCTCCATACTCCCCAAATTTTGATCCAATGCTTCACGCGCGACGGTTACAGCTTCGGCATAATTTCCATCCAACAAGTGCAATTTAGCCTTAAGTGCCAATGCCGGCACAAAATCGTCTGTTACCCGCAGTGCCTGTTCAGCAAGATCCTCCTTCTGAGCATATGATCCAGTGACCGCAGCTAGCTTCACATAGATTTCAGCGCGTCGTGAATTTATTCCTAAAGCTTTTTCGTAAAGATCCTTCGCGAATGCTTCGTCATGGGTGATCCTGTACAGATCTCCATGCCACAGTATTATTTGAACGTTATCTGGATCCAGACGAAGCGCCGTCGAGAAGGCTTCATTGGCCTCGTGGTAGTCTCCGAGGCGCATCGCAGCCCGTGCTCCAACTACGAGGTCCTGGGCGGTGGTGAATCCCCCTTGTCTCAGTCGAGCGTTAATCACTGAATACAGGCGCTCTGCCTGACGCAAATTGCCTTGTTGTTGGTACAATTCCGCGAGCTCCAGACCTGCGAGCCAATAGTCGTTCTTGGCCTGAATCGATGCTAAATAGGCCGCCCCAGCTTCAGCCCAATTGCCTGTGACTTTGTGTAGCCGGCCAATGGCATAGTTCACGTACTCCGGCTGGGACGTATTGCGAAGCATTTGCTGAGCCCTCCGAAGTCCCGCTTCAAAAGCTCCGGTTTGAAGGTAGGTCTCGAAATATCCCTCGATATTGACACCATACAGGCTATCCGAGAAGGCTGCACGCGCCTCTTGATACTTTCCCTCATTCAGCAGAGCATCCGCGTCTTGGGCTTGTGTAACCAAGGGGGTCCAGCCCAGAAGAACTAACAGGAAGCCAGTACCTCGCATAAAAATCAGTTAGAGTTACGATGGGCTTCCGCAATGCTTTCCAGGTGCTCGTCCAGCAATGTATGGGCGTACCAGTTACCACGCACCATAACCCCGGACAGCTCCTGCAGGTGCGAGAGGTCCTCAAGGGGGTTGCCATCCACTAGCAACAGGTCGGCCCGTGCGCCCTCGCTGATGGTTCCAAATGTGTCTTCGTTTGCAAAATATTCACCTACAGCCCGTGTACCTGAATGAAGGATCGCATAGTTGGACATTCCCGCATCTACCATACGTTCAAGTTCGCGATGCAAAGAGAATCCGGGTACACTAAAGAATTGCGGGGAATCGGTACCCATAAGGATACGCACATCTGCCTCGTGCAGTGCGCGCAACACGCGCATGCGGGTATGAATTAAATCCAAAGCCGCGGCTCTGTCATATTGGGGGTTATTCTGCCACCTCTCAACTGAACGAAACCAATTGCCCACAACCGTCGGCGGCATATACTTCAATTCATCGTACGCCCGCAGGTCTTCCAAATCAATGACCCCATACAGGACTTCCCAAAGTGCCATGGTCGGCACGATCCAGCCGCCCTTTTCTTTGGTGAGCGCAATAGCATCTTCCAGTGCTTCGGTCTCTGGGCGGTCCTGTGCACGGATGTATTCTACATAGCCGTCCACATGATCGAAGGTCTCCTGTCCCATATTCAGTGCGTGCATCAATCCCACATCCGCAGGCACATGGCCACCAAAACGAATCCCTTCTTCGGCCGCTGTACGTGCCATGGCATCAAATTCGGCCTTCGTCATGCCAGTAAGCACTTTCAGCAGATCCCAGCCTTCTTTCACCTGTGCGCGCACCATTGCGACGGCCTGCTCCGGTGAGTTCACAGTGTTACCGTTAAAACTGGGACCGGCCAAATAGAGTGTAGGTGCGATAAGTTCGCTATCGTTTGTACGCTGTTTAAGTCCCAGCTGTCCAGGGGCACCAAGCATTCCCCGAACGGTCGTAATTCCGTTGGCCACATACAGAAAAAGCACATCTTCGGTGTACTGCTCAGGCTGGTCCGGTCGTGGTATGTGACCATGCATTTCTGCAAGGCCCGGCATAAGAAATTTGCCTGTACCATCAATCATCTGTGCCCCGCTTGGCACCTCAATATCTGACCCGACCGACACAATACGATCGCCCTCAACAACCACTGTGTGTGCTTCCAACATCCGATCGCTGTCCATAGGAAGCACAGTCACATTGGTAAATGCGGTGATTTCTTGTGCGTGTACCAGGCCGCAGGTAAACAACCCTGCGGCAACAAACAACAGGCCTATTCGTGTTTTCATGTCTCTGAGGGGATAATGCATCGCTGACTATCGTATTGTCTAGTGTTTGCCCGAAAATTAAATATAGGTCAGTTTAATGTGTTTCAGGAGGGGTTCAGTAGGATTTCAGCTGTCCCCTCGGATTATTTGGACTATTTTCGATGTCTTGGGGATTCTTTTAGAATCAGGGCTTGTTTCAGCGAATGTTGGGGCGTATCCTGTCAATTAGGCTTATTTGTACGTTTAGATAAAATGGAACTCAATTCTTAGGTTAGGAATGCTGGTTGGGACGCTCCTGACATCGCGTCGTGCAGAGGAGAGCGATACGCGTGTTCGTTTTCTGCTCAATCTGTGCCATTGTGCAGAAAAAGCTCCCCGACTCCGAGAATGGCGACCAGTAAGGGTTTGTGCCAGCAGTCGGCGGATAATCCAAGTAGCGTTGACCGTCTTCTTCATCACGGTGCTGCCCAGCAGCACTTTATTCGGGCAGCCTCGTGCAGAGGAAGCAGAAATAGCATTCACCGAAATTCTTCGCCTGGGTGAGGACACGGACGAAAACGCCTACCTATTCGGTCAAATCGTGGAATTGGCTGTGGATTCTAAGGATAGAATCCTGATTGCAGACCGACAACCACCTTCGGTAGCTGTTTTCTCGGTGGACGGAGAATGGCTCGGTTCTGTCGGTGGGGTGGGTGAGGGTCCAGGAGAATATGTCACTGTGGATGGTGTGGATGTGGGCCCATCCGACTCAATCTATGTTATGGATAGCGATGGGGGCCGACCTCCCCGCTTGCATGTGTACGACCCAACAGACTTCACGTATGTGCGCCAGATTCGATTCCCATACGACGAAGACTCTGGAGCTACCGGATCAGCCGTAGGGATTTCCCATCATGGCCCGATCATGCACTACAGCACGATGATAGGACGCGATAACGCAGGGAAGCCCCGACACAGTTACGTCGTTCTTACGTCTTGGGCGGGTGAGCGTATCCGCGAACTCGCTCGCTTGCCGGCCTTAGAGATATATGTTGGTCTCTTATCGGATGGCCGCCCATTCGTGAGGGAAATCAAGTTTTTCCGTTACCCGGAGTTCAGATTGAGTGCTAGTCAGCTTCTCTACTCGGGTTGGAATGCGGAAATTGACATCTTGGTGACATCACTGTCCGGTGATATGGTCCGAGCTATCCGGCATCCCCACGATCCTGTGCCCTTGACACGCGACGATATCCCCGCGGGGTTAGACGCGGAAGTTCGCAAGATGTACCCTGAGTTCAAGCCTGCGTATAGGGCTTTCGTAATTGATGATCAGGATAACATCTGGATCAAAGACTACGTTGAGGCCCCTGCCAGCGAAGTACGGTGGCAAGTGCTTGATTCTGAAGGCAGGATGATCGGTCAGGTCCTGCTTCCAAGAACCCTGAGATTGTACGTGATTGATACCGCCAACGCACTGGCTTACGGTGTCCTGCGTAATGAATCCGGTGAGCATGTGGTCGTGGTGTACTCGGTCGATTTTTGACGTAGCACCAGGAAGATGGGCCACAGAAACTACTGAGGCCTAGACCACTAGTGGATTTGGGTAGCTGGCGCCGATTTCGTAGATGTCGAGTGACGAAGTGGTTTGGTAGGCTGTAGCCATGATGTTTCGTCCGTAACAGTCTGAGGGCAACCTTCCAAGTTAAGCCCGTGTACGCAATTCAAAATTGGTGGAGCCCAAATTTAATCCTTCCGCACGAATAGTGGTAAAACCAATTTGGACGGGTCGAACCGTGATCTACGGCAGGTTGATATCTAGTGTTTGCCCGAGAATTAAATTGTGTTTTCCGGAAAATACGACTTAGCTGTTTTCATTGGATCCTGCATGAAGTTGGCATTGGCACAAATAAACACCATCGTTGGCGATTTACGCGGGAACGCTAACAAGGTATCGGATTATTGCCGAAAAGCCCGGGACCTGGGTGCAAGCCTCGTGGTTTTTCCAGAACTTACGCTCACGGGTTATCCTCCGCTGGATTTGTTGGAATCCGAGGATTTTGTTGTGCGCGAACAAAAAATACGGGAGAACCTTGTACAGACGCTTCCTGCCGATCTGGGTGTGCTTCTGGGAGGGCTGGCCCGTAACCCGGGACACGGGAAACCTCTCTACAATGCGGCCTACCTGTACGAGAATGGTGATTGTGCGGGGGTATGCCATAAGCAGCTTCTACCGACTTATGACGTGTTCGATGAGCAGCGATATTTTGCTTCAGCCACAGATCCCACGGTGCTTCACTGGCGAGGTCTTAAGCTGGGCGTGCATATTTGCGAGGATCTATGGAACGTGCGAGAGTCCAGTCGCCAGCCTTACACACACGATCCCATCGCCGCCCTAGCCAGTCAAACCCCTGATCTTTTTATCAACCTTTGTGCCTCTCCATTTGCCATTGATAAACACCTTGATCGGTACGCGCTCATGGAGACCGTCTGGCAACGGTATGGCCGACCCTACGTCTTCACTAATCTGGTTGGTGCCAATACAGACCTGATCTTTGACGGGCGAAGCTGTGTAATTCAGAACGGCCAAGTGCTGGAAGCTGCACCCTTTGAAGAAACACTGCTCATATGGGATTCCAGCTCTCTATCAGGCTCAGAACCAATCTCCACATCCCCGACCCAACAAGTACTGGAAGCACTGAAGCTGGGAATTCTGGATTACGTAGAGAAAACCGGTATTTTCAAGCAGGTATTTATTGGGTTGAGTGGCGGCATAGACTCTGCAGTGACTGCCGCACTTGCAGTACAGGCTCTTGGATCAAAGCGTGTGGTTGGCGTAGCTATGCCCTCAGCATACTCTTCAAGTGGATCCTTGGAAGACGCGAGCCAACTCGCCTCAAATCTGGGAATCGAGTTGCGTACAATCCCGATTCACAAGGTCGTCCATGCATTCAACAATGCGGTGAAAGACCAATTTTCAGGCTTGGGCGCAGGTGTTGCCGAAGAAAATATCCAGGCCCGCACACGGGGGATCCTGCTCATGGCCTTCGCCAACAAATTCAATGGGTTAGTACTCGCCACCGGCAATAAAAGCGAGTTGGCTACAGGGTATGCAACTCTTTATGGCGATATGAACGGAGGACTTGCTGTTCTTGGAGATCTCTACAAAACCGAGGTTTATGAGTTGGCCAGACTGATAAACGCGTCCGGTGAGATCATCCCGGAATCTTCGATCACCAAACCGCCGTCTGCCGAACTGCGACCAAATCAGGTAGACCAGGATTCTTTGCCACCGTACGGGGTACTTGACAAGGTCCTCAAAGGTTATATCGAAAGGCGACAAAGTATGGACGAAATAATCGCACAGACCGGATACTCAAAAGCACTAGTTGAGCCTATCATGCTTATGGTAGACCGAACCGAGTACAAGCGAAAACAGGCCGCACCGGTGCTCCGCCTCCGCAGGAAAGCTTTCGGGAGCGGGCGCAAGGAACCCATTGTTGCTCGTCGAACTTAAAACTCCATCACCAGCCAGCGAATAGCCAGATTGTATCCACCAATACCCAACCCGGATATTTGTCCTGCACAGACCGGCGCCAGATAGGAGAAGTGTCGAAAGGACTCCCGTGCATAAATGTTACTGATGTGCACCTCAACGATGGGGAGATCGATAGCCTTGATTGCATCTCGCAAAGCAACTGAGGTGTGCGTATAGGCCCCAGGATTGAAAACCACTCCGGATACTCCTGATTCGTATGCCTGATGGAGACGGTCGATCAGTTCACCCTCGTGATTGCTCTGGTAAAAGGAAAGCTGAATGTGAGGAAAGTTGCGCCGTAGCTCGACTTCGAGTTCCTCGAGTGTGGTTTGGCCGTACTTCTCGGGTTCCCGCGTACCCAACAGGTTCAGGTTCGGTCCATTCAGGACAAGAATCGTGTGTTCCATAATTCTCAAGCGTTAAGATGTTTCAAGCACCATGCCATCATACCCCAAAGTCATGTTTTCGGCCAGCATGGTGCTCTCTCGCGCATGAAGTACCTGGTGCGACATGTGAACAAAGACAGTCTGTTTCGCACGAATTCTCTTCGCAATGTTTTTGGCCTCGCTGATCGAAAAATGGCGTGGATGCCTTGTCGGGCGCAGTGCATTGAGTATCAACAGGTCAAGATTTTCCAGTTTCCGGTACTCGGTGTCTGGAATATGGCTCACATCCGTTAAATATGCAAAGTTGCCAATCCTGTAACCGTTGATAGGCATTTGGCCATGCAGGATTTCGATCGGGGTGACGTTGATGGTATCTAGTTTGTCGTAGCGGCTCTTGATCTTGAACTGAGTATCTGCCGGATTCAGGTTCAGTGTGCCCGGGTAAGCCTTACGCTTCCCCCATATATAGGGGAAGATACTTCGCAAAACACTCGTACTCCCAGGATGGGTAAAACATGGTATTGGTGCCTTGCAATCAAAGAAGTACGGCCGCAGGTCGTCCAGCCCCATTATATGGTCGAAATGATGATGCGTCCACAGTACTGCATCAATGTGCCGCACATCTGCACGCAGCATCTGCTGACGAAAATCCGGGCCCGTATCGATGACAATGCTCAAGTGCCCGGCCTCAATATGGCACGCGGTACGCAACCTTTTATCTTTGGGGTCTGCGGATTTACATGTTTCGCAGGCACAGCCGATCATAGGGATCCCTACGGATGTGCCCGTGCCCAATAGTGTGATGCGCATGCATCTTCACTCAGATGAGTGTTGCCGTATAACGGACTCCACACGCTTGCGCATTGCTTTGCGCATAGATACTTCTGCAAGCGGTGCATCCCGCAGGATACGCGCTAGCACACCAAGATGTACTTCCGTTGGGTGGAGTCGATTCAAAATTATGAGTTCCCTTCCTCCCAGTGTGCAGCGACCGCCGCGAAAGGGCCCTCTGTCCCATCGGATGATGTAACCGATCGCCTTTGCCACTCCTTCCATCGCACGCAATACAGCAGTATCCTTCTTGGTCATAGCTAAAATTTGAGTTCTACGGAGATTATATGCATGGCACTGGTATAATCATACGCCTCGTCCACAGCGGAGGAAAAGGCTCTTGATCCGTTCACATTCCATACCTGGTAACGAAATATATAGCTAATATTGAGTCCTAGACTCGAAAAAAAATCGTTGACCTCCAGTCGGGCTTCTGCATCTGTGGCCCAGGAAAAGCCGAGTGCATCAGTTATATCGGTACTGGTGAAGCCAGCGAGCGGCATTGCCCGCAGTTTCATTCGCGTGCGGTTACCCATTTGATGTTCAAGAACCCCGCCTGCACCCAGCAGGAATGCCTGTGTACCTAGTGGAGCAATGTTAACATCTCCACTAATTCGCTGCCACGCCACCAATACACCCACCGGGACGGCTAGGATTGTATTGTCCAGATTCCTGAGCGTAAATGATGGGACCAGCCAGCCAATCCCGGACACGTTGACTAGCGTACGTGTCCCATCAAAACGTGCGAAAAGCCCGGTTGTTCGTAGTTGTGGACCGGTATAGGAAAGCCCGAATGCTGGTCCCTGGTAGCTAGTCCCTTGCGCAATATCTGCGTTACCTGTGTATTTGTGGTCAATTATGCCGACGCTGAGTCCTATGGAATGCATGCCGGTTTTGAAAAACTGTTCCTGCGCCACTACATCGACAGATACCAGCGTGATGAGCACTGCCAGGAATGGAGCCCTGTTCACCCACATACGTCAGGCTTTGTCTGCCGTCTGCCGAGACCGCTGTTTCCGCCGGGCCAGCCCATTGGTGTTGGGTTTCTTCTGTTCTTTTGCTGCGGGTTTGGGTTTCTTTTGTTTCTTTGCTGCGGGTTTGGGCTTCTCGGACGTATCCTGGTCCAGGGTTGCCTTTATGCGAACCATCCGGGGGCTGAGGTCAGTAATATCGTGTTCGCTCTTCGCGTCCAGAAACCTGAACTCGTCTGGACGTAGCGACTTTTTCCCCACCACGCTGATACGACGCTTATACTGACGCTGCCACTGAGCCTTCCTGGTGCGACGCCATGGACCGCGCTCCAGCCAGGCTGCGGTGAACGGATGCACATGCAGGTGCAGGTCCCCACCATCATGTTTTCCCAGCCAGCGCTCAATGTTTTTCGCAACAGTATCCGGATCGGGTGGAGGCGCAGGATTAACCCGTGACTTGTTCGTGAGCTTGTGTGTGGCAGTTACACTTACCCGCTTGCGCTCGCGGGTAATCTGAACGATACCATAGTCACTCATCGGAAGGCTGTTTGACGTCACTCTATTTGTGGCCAGACGTGCCGCAAGCGCCTCATCCACTTTTTTCCGGTTACCTTCATGCCTCAGATCAATAAAATCAACCACGATCAGTCCGCTCAGATCACGCAGCCGAATCTGGCGAGCAATTACCTCGACCGCTTCCAGGTTAACCCGCAGCGCCGTCTCTTCTGCATTCTGTTTTCCGCGGGTTTGTCCAGAGTTCACATCAATCACATGCATAGCCTCAGTGGCTTCAATAATCACCGACCCGCCAGAAGGCAATCGCACCTTGGTATCAAAAACATCATTGATCTGATCCTGGATTCGAGCAGCCTCAAAGACCGCTTGTTTACCTTTATGTTGTTTAACGACGTTGACCAAATGGGGGGCGACCGCCATAACGTATCCGCGGATAGCACGGTACATCCGGTGGTTATCAACCAATACCCGGGAGAAATCATCAGAAAACAAATCCCGAATTATCGACGAAGCCAAACCTACATCCTCATACAGTTTCAGTGGCGGTTTTGGATGTCCCCGCAACGACTTTTCGATCTTGTGCCATCGGTCCAAAAGCAACTGAAGATCTGTTTCCAGTGCATCTTCTTTTCTGCCTTCGGCGACTGTTCGGGCGATCAGACCAAACCCTGACGGTCGCAATCTCCTAACGACCGAACGCAGACGATAGCGCTCTTTTCTGCTTTCGATTCGCCTGGATACAGCCGCGTAGTCCGCGAATGGAATTAGTACGAGAAAACGTCCTGCCAGAGAGATATCAGTGGAGAGTCGGGAACTCTTGCTGTGATAGGGTTCCTTGGTCACCGTAACCAGAATACTCTGTTTAGTGCTTAGCAGGCGCGAATCTCCCCACCGGCGGCGCGATGGTTGACCGCCTCTTGATGGCTTCTTCTCCTGCTTTGAAGTCCATTCTTTCATGAAGTCTTTCACGCGTGGATTACGCTCCTTCACAAAAGCCAGTTGTCGCTCCAGATTCGCTGTAAGGTCGGAAAAATGCAAAAACCCGTGCTGATTTTCTCCTATATCTACAAAAGCAGCTTGAAGATTGGAACGAATCGCGTCGACCTGCCCTAGGAAAATATCACCTACCGTTCGCTCACTATCTGGACTTTCAATGTAAAACTCCACCAGCTGCCCCTCATCAACGATCGCTATCCTCGTCTCTCCGGGCGTGGTGTTAATAATAATTTCTTTTGTCATATGGGTGCATATTGAACGTGCTCGCCGCACATTCTCGCAAAACAGGCGGAACTTGATAGAGTTGAGGACGTCGCAGCTTGCCAGACGTCAATCGCGCCTCCAAGACGGCGCATCAGAAGTGCAAATGTACAACGAATCCCCTACCCTACGAAAATATGTTCCGATTGATCCCCAGAGAGCCTGCATTGCAGGAACAATGCAGTAAATCCTCAGGGAAGACGCGAAGCAACTGGTCCCTGATGCTTTCCCAGATGTAACCCGTCAAGATTAGGATTCTATCTAGATTCTGATGGACAGAGGCTTATGTCGTTGCAGGAAAAGGCGACCGCAGATCAAGAATTTCGGTAGAATCCAAAAAGATGGAGAGCCAACACTTGAAATCCAGACGGAAACCCCTGGATGCTTATGAGAACTTGGGGTTGGGTTTACTGTGTTGCAACCGAGTAGAGCACCAGCGGGCGTCCCCATAACTGAACCACATCAATCCACAATACCAATGCCGCCTCACGCAATCTGTGGTCTCAAACACCTCCAGTGCCTCCATCCGAACCGCATGCAGAGACGCCTCATTCCCGTACTCCGACAACGCAATCCTCTCCGGTAGCTGCGCAAGGAAGTCATCTGAATTTTTACATCCGGGATGCCGTCCTTCGTCGGATCAGTTACCTCCTCTGTCGAATGAAGCGGTGCCTCTGTATCCAGATTGAACGTCAGGTCCCGGATCAACTCACCAAAATGACGCAAGCGCGTCAGTCGCAGTGCCTGACCGGCCTCCCCAGACTCCTCGAGTGTCTGGTCTAGTTGAAAAACTCATCTGATCGGAGCATGGTTCTATCGTAAATTGAGGTGAGTGGAAGGTTGGAGTTCCAACCGGTCACAATCCAAGTCAAATAGAATTAACCGACTTTGGCACCTCGACTGCAGAAACCTTCCACTGAGTAGATTTTTATGCAATAGATTTTAAGGCACATCACGCGGGTTTCTTCGTTAGACGTGCCTTGAGCCTGCGGGCCCGCACGCACATAAACCGCACTTATGAACTCACCAAAAATAGCCCCAGCTGGTCAGGATCGTCATGCAAAAGGATTGGCGGGCGTCATCGCCCTAAACTCGTCCATCTGTTTCTTGGATGGCCGGAAAGGAATCCTGGTCTACCGCGGTTACCGAATAGAGGACCTTGCAACTAACAGCACCTTCGAGGATGTTGCGCATCTCTTGTGGCATGGTCATCTTCCCAATGAAGCTGAGCGAACCGGATTATGTGACCAGTTGACCAGCTTACGCGATGTGCCGGAAGCGGTACTTGATATGCTTCGTGGGTTGCCTTCGGGGAATAATCCAACGGGTGCGCTGCGAACAGCAGTTTCTATGCTGGCGCATTATGACCCCGAAGCCGATGACATGTCTTCCGAGGCCAACTATCGCAAAACCCTTCGTCTGACTGCACAGATCCCTGTCCTGATTGCAGCTTTTGCACGCTTGAATCAGGGCAAAGAACCCGTTGCTCCACGCACCACCGGCAATACCGCCAAGAATTTTCTGTATATGCTAACTGGCGAAGAGCCTGGCCCACGTGCAGTGGAGGCCCTAGACGCCGCGCTGGTGCTACATGCAGAACACGGGCTGAATGCCTCGACCTTCACCGCACGCGTCATCGGAGCCACGCTCAGTGACCTTTACTCCGCTATCACCGGTGGGATTGGAGCACTCAAGGGAGCCCTGCACGGAGGGGCGAATACGCGGGTTATGCTTATGTTGCTTGAGCTCCATAAAAGCGGTGAGGATCCTGAAGCGTTCGTACGCCGCAAGCTCGCAGCAAAAGAGCGCATTATGGGATTTGGGCATCGTGTTTACAAAACCCTGGATCCAAGAGCAAATGTTCTCCGCCAGATGCTCTTGGAACTTGGACGCGAGCAGGATGCCATGCACTGGGTAGATCTATGCTGTACGTTGACCCAGGTTGTTGAAGAGGAAAAAGGCATCAACGCTAATGTAGATTTCTACAGCGCACCGATATACCACCTGTTAGGCATTGATGCAAATTTCTTTACATCACTTTTTGTGATGGGACGTATCACTGGCTGGACTGCCCACGTGCTGGAACAATGGAAAGATAATCGGTTGATTCGACCACGGGCGGCTTATACCGGCCCCATGGGTCTCAAGGTTAACCAGTGACCCGGTCGATGCCAAGAAATGGATGGTCAGTGATATTGCAGGATCGTCCTTCATAATTAACTATAGAGTTTACTCTGCTAAATCATGTCTCGTCCGGATGTCACGTTGATGTCGGCCCTCATGTCTCCCGTTGGTCGCAAGGTTTTGACTGGCGTTACAGGAATTGGTCTAGTTGCGTTCGTGATCGTCCATATGATCGGCAACCTGTCGTACCTGTCACCGGACCCACAAGCCTACAATGCCTATGCGCACAAGCTGATGAGCTGGGGATGGCTACTCTATACCATGGAGATCGGTCTGGCGCTTTGTTTTCTTTTACACGCCATTGTGGGCATTTCTATTCAGGTGCGCCGACGTAAAGCCCGTCCGACAGGCTACAAGGCGTACAAGAGTGCAGGCAGCCCGAGTCGATCAGGGTACAGTGCACGCTCTATGATCCTGACAGGGATTATTCTGCTCGGATTTCTGATTCTGCACTTAAATTCATTCAAGTTTGGACCGGGCGAAGCCGAAGGCTATACTGCAATACTGCAAAGCGGTGAGGAAGTACGTGACTTGCGCCGCCTCATGACCGAAAAATTTCAGGAACCGCTCTATGCGTTCGGATATCCTGTTGTGATGATCCTCCTCGGTATGCATATGCGACATGGCGTATGGAGCGCACTACAATCTTTGGGGATGATGAGCCGCCGCCTGTCGCCATATCTTTACGCGTTTGCGGCCGTGTTGGGCGCACTGGTGGCCGTCGGTTTCTTGGTCGTTCCGCTTTATATCTATTTCTCGGCATGAGTGACGAAGTAGCTAATTCTATGTCAGAGTCATCACACAGCCCACGCTTGGACGCGAAAGTGCCCGCAGGGCGCCTTCAGGAAAAGTGGGATGCATACAAGGATGCGGTTTCCCTGGTCAGTCCAGCCAATAAGCGTTCGCACAATATTCTCGTAGTGGGTTCAGGCCTGGCAGGTGCTTCTGCTGCAGCCACGCTTGCAGGACTGGGATACAATGTCAAATGTTTTTGCATTCAGGACTCTGCACGCAGGGCCCATTCTATTGCGGCTCAAGGTGGCATTAACGCCGCCAAGAACTATCCCAACGATGGGGACACCATCTGGCGATTATTCTACGATACCATAAAAGGCGGAGACTACCGTTCGCGAGAAGCGAATGTGTATCGTCTCGCGCAAGTATCAAGCAACATCATTGATCAGGCAGTCGCCCAGGGCGTTCCGTTTGCGCGCGAGTATGGAGGAGTGTTGGCCAATCGCTCCTTCGGTGGTGCACAAGTGTCACGCACCTTCTACGCGAGAGGTCAAACTGGACAACAGCTGCTGCTTGGAGCTTACCAGGCACTCAGCCATCAGATTGCCGCGGGGCGCGTAACCATGCTGCCGCGCAGAGAAATGCTTGATCTGGTTGTGGCAAAAGATCGTGCCCGTGGTATTATTACACGTAATCTGGTCACTGGAGAGCTTGAGCGCCATGCGGGTGATGCAGTACTGCTCTGCACAGGGGGATACGGCAATGCCTACTATCTGTCAACAAATGCCAAAAACTCCAACGTGACAGCCGCTTGGCGTTGTTACAAACGCGGTGCATTCTTCGCCAATCCCTGCTATACGCAAATCCACCCGACTTGCATCCCCGTTTCTGGGGATTACCAGTCCAAACTCACACTGATGAGTGAGAGTCTGCGCAATGATGGCCGCGTGTGGGTCCCCAAAGATCCGAAAGATACACGTGCACCGGAGGCAATCCCCGAGGATGCAAGAGACTATTATTTGGAGCGCCGTTACCCGAGCTTCGGCAATCTTGTACCAAGAGACGTAGCTTCGCGTGCAGCGAAAAAAGAATGTGATGCCGGGCGAGGTGTTGGCGAAACCCGACTGGCGGTCTATCTTGATTTTGGTGCCGCAATCCGACGTCTGGGCGTTCAAACGATTCGAGACCGCTACGGGAATCTGTTTGAAATGTACGAGCGCATCACCGGAGACGATCCGTACAAAACTCCAATGCGCATCTATCCGGCCGTACATTATACGATGGGCGGTCTCTGGGTGGATTACGAACTTCAGAGTACTGTTCCGGGTCTCTTCGTACTTGGAGAAGCCAATTTTAGCGATCACGGTGCCAATCGTCTTGGAGCCAGCGCTTTGATGCAGGGACTTGCGGATGGGTACTTTGTTATTCCATACACACTGGGAGCGTATGTGGCCGGCATACGCCAGTCGGAGGGCATCCCCGAATCGCACGAAGCCTTTACCGCTGCCGAAGAAGAAGCCGGCACACGTATTGACCAAATGCTTAATAACAAGGGGGACAAATCTCCCACACAATTTCATCGGGAGCTGGGTCGACTCCTTTGGGATCATGTAGGCATGGCGCGTGACCGCACCGGTCTGGAAGAAGCAACACGCGCCATAGAAAGCCTGAAGGATGAATTTTGGGAGCGGATCCGCGTACCCGGCTCCGCCGATCGGTTCAACAAGAATCTGGAATTTGCCGGACGCGTAGCAGACTTCATCGAACTTGGATCACTTATGGCCCGGGATGCTCTTCGTCGTGAAGAATCCTGTGGAGGACATTTTCGTGAAGAATATCAGACCCCTGAGGGGGAAGCTGTACGCAATGACGAAGTGTTCGCTGACGCAGCAGCCTGGGAGCACACTGATCGTCGTCCTGTTTTGCATCTCGAAAAATTATCCTTCGAGAACGTGCATCCAACCACACGCAGCTACAAGTAGTGCTATGGCAAAAAATATGACCATAAACCTGCGTATCTGGCGGCAAAAAGGCCCCGAAGTCCCAGGTAAGCTCGTTGACTATACAGTTAGTAATGCGAACGAGCACATGTCCTTCCTAGAGCTCCTTGATGTCCTCAATGAGCAGCTTATTGCCAGCGGGGACGATCCCGTAGAGTTCGACAGTGATTGTCGTGAAGGTATCTGCGGATCGTGTGGGGTAATGGTCGCAGGCATTGCTCACGGACCACAACAGCGTACGGCAGTATGCCAGTTGCATATGCGGAGTTTCAAGGATGGTGATACGATTACGGTGGAGCCGTTCCGTGCGCGGGCATTTCCAATCATTCGAGACCTTGTTGTTGATCGGAGTGCATTCGACCGTATCATCACTGCACATGGATACGTTTCAGTAAAAACCGGATCTGCACCTGATGCTAACGCCATTCCGATTTCAAAGGATGCTGCGGAGGAAGCCATGGATTTTGCGGCATGTATTGGTTGTGGCGCGTGTGTGGCAGCATGCCCTAACGGCAGTGCCTCTCTCTTTACAGCAGCAAAAATTGCGCATCTGGCGCTACTTCCTCAGGGGCAGGTGGAAGCTTCACGGCGCGTCGTAGCCATGGTGGACCAAATGGAAGCAGAGGGGTTTGGAGACTGCTCCAACTATGCCGAATGCGAGGCGGTGTGCCCAAAAGGAATTTCCGTGGCTGGGATTGCCAGTATGAGGCGGGCTTATATGAAGGGAGTTTTTTCAAAATAGACTCCTTCCCCCTTTTCCCTGACAATCCTTTTACCAGTGCCATAGGATGAGTCCCGTGGTAGCAGATATTTTATTGCTGATCATATCGATCTATGCCATTGTACGGTCGAGTGACTCACTGGTAGATATAGCCAGCGGGCTTGGAAATAAAGCCCGGCTGAATGATTACTTCATTGGCAGTTTTCTGATTGGGATCGGGACCTCTCTGCCGGAGCTATTCACTTCAATTGCTGCCGTAGACTCAGGTAACCCGACCCTGGTAACCCCGACAGTCTTCGGAACGATAGTTGCCAACATAGGAGCAGGTTTTGGGCTGGGTGTACTGGCACTCTATTTTTTTGTCCAGACGGGGAACGATCGGTTTTATGTGTTCACCAAAACTCATGCACTGTCTCAAGGGCATCTGACTTTCGGCAAAAAAAATGCCGGCCCTGTTTGTTTTGCCGCTGCATCTGTGCTTTTGACTTGGTTGGTCTGTCTGGATAATGTCTTCAGCCGTACGGATGCTTTACTGTTTTTCGGTTGTTATGCAGCCTTCATATTTATGGAGCTCCGCCGCAGCCGCCGCCAGCGTATTAGTAGTGCGGAATCCATCATGCAGCAGAGTAACGAACAAACGGTTTCTTCGCGTAGTCGGCGTGGAGAAGCAAGGCTGAAAATTGGTCTTTCCGCCGTGGTATTGTTCTTGATTTTTATTCCTCCCCTGTGGCCGACACTGCAAGAGATGTCAAGAGACACAGGAAATATTGCTCGCTTCTGCTTCGTCGGCGGGCTGGTGCTGCTGTTTATCCTTCAGGTCTGGAGTTACGCTCCATGGCTCCAATCTGGATCAGCATCCTCAAATAGTCCAGCAGCAAGGATTGCCTCGGTGCCATCATGGATTGGAGTTATTCTATTGGGTCTCAGCATCGTAGTCCTTTATTTCAGCGGGGTAATCGTAGTACATGCACTTCAAGCACTTGCCGGGGACTTGGGGATTGCTTCAGGGATTCTTGCTGCCAGTGCACTGGCAATTGGTACGTCTCTTCCTGACATTGTTGTTGCTCTGAATGTTGTCCGGCGTGGTCGGCATGAGCTCCTAGTCGGTCATATCTTTCATTCGAACATATTCGACGTGTTCCTGATTATGGCCATTTGCGGCTTCATTACCCCCCTCCCGGACGTTGCATCGGGGCCCGCCAATACTTCCATCCTGGCGTCTGTCGCATTGACCCTGCCGCTGCTGTGGACGTTGCGCTCAAAGCGACTGACGCTGTCCGGTGGAATAGGCCTATTCGTTGGGTTCCTAGTCTTCCTTGGTCTGCTGTACGGTTAGTACTCGATCTCACAATCCCGTACTGCGCCCCGTGCTCACAATGGATGCTCCCTTGATTACTGCGTGACTACCATACGCAAGTGTTGGAAATTAGGTACCTAACTGCAACTCGCGGGGCCCTTTCTGGCAGGCGGAAGGCAACGTGTATGTTGTCGATATGGCGAGACGACATACAGACCCACGGTGTCGAAGACCTCGTGGACTCGTGTACGCATATTGTTGGGATTTGGGAGACCTCTATTCTGTTCTGAAGTTTTATTCAGGGCCGCGCAGGGAAGGCGGAAGATGTTGAAGTCTGGGAAGTACGGGATAGAGAAGTCAGATGAGGGCATAGTAGCGATGAAAGCGGCGAACAAGGGGAGAGCTGCGGAGCAGCTGGAGCGAAGGCCCTCCCCCGAGGGGAAACTGGGAGATTCTACCACATGCCATACGCAGTGATGGACAAGTGTGTCCCATGGGGTCAAGCAGCTACCCACGGCAGGCCTGCCGTCAGGCACGAGGGCGCAACCTGAGGGAGGAGCCGGATGCGTTCGTGCGCACGTCCAGATCTGTTATCAGGTTGGTTTTGAACGGGCAGGGCAGGGCTTTCTATAACTACAGTTGGTCATACTCATACGCAATTACGTAGGGTGAGCCATCTTCAAGCTCAGCCGTAGCAAACACACGGTTCCCCCTCACAACCCGGACGATAACCTCCGGTGGCAATTCAAAACTGAAAACAGCCTGATTGTCTAAACCCAAGACTGTCCACGGCACGTCCAACGAGTCGGACGCTGGGGTGTGTTGGACCCATATTTGGCCCTCGTCACTGACGGCAAAAGTACTGTATGCGGGTTTGGTTTTCGGAATCTTATCTGCCTCACGACGAAACACCTGCCTTGCCTCGTCGGACATATTCTGCATCTGCTCATCCAAGTCTTGTTGCGTAACTGGAATGGCCTCATGCCCGTAACGGACCGTACGTGAAAAATCGCCACTCGCTGAATACACATCAAAGCTGATAGAATCGCTCCAACCATAATAAAAGGTCCCGTCTGGACCAGGCTTCGTTGACGAATGGCGGATGAATGGCAACAACAATAAGTCAATGCCTGATTCAGTCATGAAGACCAAGTGCCTGGTTACAGGCATCCTTAGTACTGGTTCACCTATGGGATGTCCGTCTCTATTCACAAACTGAACCGTGTCAAATGTCTGTCCATCTTCGTCCGAATTACGACTGTAAGGCGACGAAAACCGCATCAGCAGCAGATCATTACTGATCGAGATCAGGCCGGAGGCGTAGCGACCGTCGTCACTGAGCTTTACTTCGACATCATAGGAAAACTGGAACGTTTTAGGCTCAAATGTCAGAACTCGGCTGCGCCGACCTTCCCAGACAAACACAGAGTCTCCCGGCCCTATGTACATACCTCGGATATTCTCGAATTCTCCTGGCCCAAGTCCTGGCCGACCGAACGTGCGTAAGACTGTCCCGCTCTCTGAAAATACGTAAATGACATTGGCGTCGGCGTCGGCGACAAGCAAATGACTATCAGAATTGGCGCCAATATACATTATACCTCCGAACACTACTGCACTATCACTCTCGGCAGCACCAACCCGAAACACCTCCGTCAGTTCAGCGTGCTTGGCACTGACTTGTAACTCGTCTATGTCTGACTTGGTAGCGCAACCTACAAAGACTACCATCCCGATGAGGAGCAATAGGGAGTGTTTCCAAAGTAGTTGACAGCGGGGGGCATAAGTGAGTGCTGAGAGTAGTGATTTACGGTGTAACATTGAAGGTTTTCGAGTTGTCGAACCAAGGTTCTAGATTGCTCTATCCCGCGAACCAGCGGTGCAGCTGATCTGAGGGACTCCACCGAAAGTCATTACGTATGAAGCGCGCCAGTTGTTCATCGACAATCAGTTTTTTCGCTGGCGACAATCCGAACCATGGAGTATGCCGTCTCTATGAAGGTGCTATACGTGTCTGAAATGGATCTGGTTGTGTGTATTACGGCGTCGATCCCAGTGGGATTAAACGACATGGAAATAACAGGAAACGTTGGTGGAACGCTATTGGCCAAAACTGAACATCCGACACGACTGGCTGGCAAGACGATTTACCGTTACGCACGGAAGTGCAACCCAAGGGAGCTTGCATCGGCGCGGGCGCAGCTGTGGGCATAGCGGATAGATCTGGTGCGGGTACACGCTCAGCCAATATTCGCAGTACGCCCGCGTAATGGCGTACAAGCTCCAAGTGTAGCTCTTGGGCCAAAATACTACCGCGGGGACAGGCGCAGCAGGAAAGAGTGTTGAGAGTTCATGGAGCGCGATATAGGTTGAAAGTGCTATATCATGCTTCCTTAACCAACTGAAATCTACGCACTCCCGTCAAAAAATGGCGAAGATGGGTTAGGTCTACCTTTGGATACCCTGACAGCTTAGGTGGTCTCGTCTGCTTACTTTAGGTAATAGCATAAAACCTCAGCTAACAGGTTGTGTAATGGTAGATGGGCGAACCGCTGAAAAAATGTTTACGCAGGCGCTTGGACAAGCACTGCGGCGGTTGAGTGCACACTGGTCTGCAAAACCTGAATGTGTGAGGGTAGATGAATTCAATCTGTTACACACAAACAAAACCTCAGAATTAAAATCTGATATCCTGATTGATGATGATATTTTTCCACCAATCATCATTGAATGCTCATTCGATGCACGGGATGCAGATCGGGACGCAGTTGCAAGACTCGGGCTAGAGACGCGAAAAGACCGAACCAGAGTCGTTACCACCATCGCCCTCTGTATCCCGCAAAGATTTCAAAAAGATCACATTCCCAATATCATGGATCTCCTTTGGGAAGGAGCCCTGATTACGTATGCGGTCCATCAACTCCCAGAAGGCACTCGACAAACCTCTGCCTACCATGTGGAACGGCGCCGATGGCCTCAAAACGGATTTATTAAGGGCAACGTCTTTGACTTTTCGTCATTCTTATCCCTGATAAGGTTACCGCGTGAAGAAATAGGCGCTGTTGGAGAACGTGTCGCTCGACTCGTGGAAGATGCAGCAGATGGACTGGAAGCGATACTATTGCCCGAAGAGCAACAAGAGATTGCGCGGCATCTGTCCCAACGCTCACCGCTTAGGGGACTTCGTACTGTAACATTACTGTGGCTGAACGCACTGTTAACACAGCAGAGACTCGCCAAGCATGGTATAGAGGAAGTCCCGCTTATAAGCTCCATGAGTGCATCCCCTCCGAATGTGATTGAACAGACAGAGGCATGGCACATCATTAACAGACACAGTCGGAATTCTGTCTTTGAGCCTGCGATTGAAGCACTCCAACTGGCCGGTAAATTCAACCCTGAGAAAACCTCACAAGTGCTTGAGAAGCTAATCGAGGCCACTCTGGAGATTGAGACGGCACGATTGGGACTGCATATCAATATTGGTGCTGAGCTGTTCCCGAAACTGGGTGAAGACCGGAAGGAGGCGGCCGCTTTTTATACACAACCGGCCACAGCCGAGCTTTTGGCCAATCTGACCATTGACCAATCATTATGCACTGAGGAGGAATGGAGAGATGCAGACCTTTTCAGAAAGCGCTACCTGAGCGATTTGTCCTGTGGAACTGGCACACTTCTTCGTGCGGGTTATCATCGTGTGGCAACACTTCACGAGCATGCCGGAGGCAACATCGAAAGTCTTCGCAGACTACACACAGCGGCCATGGAGGGCGGCATCATCGGGACAGATGTGAGTCCTATCGCTGCCCACCTTACAATGTCCTCGCTGGCAGCGTTGGGATATGGAGATCCATATGGAAACACGCAGATTGGGTGGGTCAGTATCGGGGGAGACAAAGGACAAACAGGATCTCTAGAATATTTTGCGACGCAGCGCGTGGTCGACCTGTTCAGTGTAGCGGCAGGGAAATTCGCGGACAATGGCGCTGAAAATGCCGTCTACGTCCCGGATGCTTCGATCGACTGGATTCTTATGAATCCACCCTATTCCCGGACCCGAGGAGGCCTAAGTGTTTTCGATATTGGAGGTTTGTCGGAAACTGAACGAAGAGATTGCCAGAAGCGCTGGAAGACCTTGGTGAGGAATGAGGCGGTGAATAATCGGGCAGGATTATCCGCATCTTTTCTTGCCCTAGCCCGCCAGAAATGCAAACCGGGTGGACGGGTCGGTTTTGTGCTGCCTCTGTCTGCGGCCTTTGCGGAATCATGGGCCGTTACGCGGCGCATGATTGAGCAGGAGTTCGAAGATATTATAGCCATAACTGTAGCAAGTAGTCGGGCTTTGGGAAAGCGGTCGCTCTCTGCCGACACGGGCATGGAAGAAATGCTTTTTGTGGGCACTAAACGGAGTACCCATGATCGCAAAGGAGCACTTTCGGCGGTGAACGTATACTGTGTAACACTGCGTCAGCCCGTTCTACGCACTGGAGAAGCCGGTGTAATTGCCCGCTCAATTCAATCGGCACTCAAGCAAATCAAAGCTTCTTCAGTCACCTATTCTATCAGGGTAGGTGATGACGAGGTAGGACAGATATGCACCCTTACAACCAAGGCAGACGGAGCTCCCTGGAACCCCTTGGGGGTCTTGCACGCCAACCTCGCTCTGACTGCCAACGCACTCCTAGAGGGCATCATTCGCTTTGACGAGCATGTCGCGTCAATTGGCGTGCCGATGTCTACAATCGGAGATATATTCGAAGTAGGACCCACACATGACCTGATAGGACACCTGTCAGGCAGGGACCCGCGTGGTGCTTTCGAATTCGTTCCAGTCGCCAGTCCGGTAGATGCAATTGGTTCTGATCGCGCACTCTGGAAGGTCGATAGCCGCACACAGAAGTATCTTACCGTATCACTCACTCATAAGGGGATGTCTCCCATCGGGGTTGGATCGGAGGCGAAGCGGGAGGCGATGCGGCAGTTTCGCAGTACACTGTTTTATTCACGAAACATGCGCTGGACCTCTCAAGCACTTTTGGCTGCGGTAACAACATATCCGGGAATGGGAGGGCCAACCTGGACTTCCCTGCAACACGATGACAAACATGTGTTGAAGGCTTTTGCCCTGTGGACCAACTCTACGCTTGGTTTCCTGATTCACTGGACACAGGGCCAACGGACGCACAGCGGGCGATCCAGAACACAGGTGAAAGCATTGACACGCATACCCTGTCCGCAACTCAATCAGATACCCAAAACTCGTTTAGAGCAAGCTGCAGCTGCATTTGATGAACTGTCCACACAGACATTACTCCCGGCCTGTCAGTCTCATACAGACGAAGTACGGAAGAAAATTGACCACGCGGTCCTCAAGATGCTCGATCTGACGGGTGACAATGTACCTGAAACCGTAGCTACATTACGATGGCTCTGGTGCAATGAGCCATCTGTACATGGTCGGAATCGAAAAGCACTTGCCCTCCTAGAGCAAAAATTGTCACGCCAGTAACCCTAATTGGCCACAGAGACTCACGGATCAATCGAGAGCCTTTGGCCTGGATAAATCCTGCTGGAGCGCAAATTGTTGATATCCCTGATGCTTCGTACGGTCGTATTGTAGCGTTCAGCAATCTTTGTTAGGTTATCACCTCTTTTAACGGTATAAACTCTGCGTGCATTAGTTCCCCCAATCGAAAGCTTTTGTCCAGGATAAATCCGACTGGAACGCAGATTATTGGCATTCATGATCTGCCGTACGGTTGTGCCGTAACGTTTGGCAATCAGCCCTAGGTTCTCACCTCGCCTGACGGTATGCGTCGTAGCTTGTGTGCTGGTTCCTCCGATCGAAAGTGTTTGCCCAGGATGAATTGTATTCGAACGCAAATTGTTGGCGTTCCTGATGTTTTGCACAGTCGTACCATAGCGTTTGGCAAGCATTCCCAAGTTCTCGCCTCGCTTAACGGTATGTGTTACAGGTCCGCCGGGAATCTTCAGCCGCTGGCCACGACCGATCCTCGTTCCACGAAGTCCATTGGCCTGTTGAATGGCGCTGACCGTTGTTCCATATTTAGCAGCTAGTTTCGACAGCGTATCTCCCCGGCGCACGGTATGTGATATGCTTGACTGTGTGCTCACCGACGAGCTAGAGTTCTGAGTCTGGGCTGTTTGGTTCGACGAGGAGTTATTTTCTGCAGGGCGGGCTCGGGTATTGCTTGCAAGTTTGACAGGCGTCCGGCGCACTGCCTCGGCCATTTTACTATCAAATGCAATTGGCCTGTTGGCCCGCTTGCCCCATGCTACCAGTCTTGCACTATTACCCTCAAGTTTAGCCACACCGCGGCCGGATATCCCCGGTATAACAAGTCGGTCATTCGGATGAATCCGCGTACGGTTCCCAAGTCCGTTAGCATTCTGGATCGCTCGGACAGTCACACCATATCGCCTAGCGATCCTGCCCAGATTTTCTCCCCTCCGCACACGATGCTCTCCGGGCATCGCCTTTTCCTCCTCCGGGAGTTGCTCGAAGGCATCTGCAAATCGTGAAAATGTATTAACCGGAATTCGCAGCGTGTATGGCGTACGGTCAGGAGGTAATATTCCACGTCGAAGCTCTGGATTCAAGTCCTGGATGTGCTCAGTTGTCGTGCCTACCATACCCGCTATCGTTTCCAGTTTCAACATCCCGCTAACCGTCACCTCATCATAGGTGAACTCCGGTCCATTCGAGACTGCCGGCAATCCGAACTCTGCGGGATTGGACATGATCAACGCAAACGCAATAAACTGCGGCACATAGCCCTGTGTTTGGCGAGGCAAGTGGTTCCGAATCTGCCAGTATGACGGCGGATTTTTGCGCGTACCGCCAGCCCGGGAAATAGCCCGCAGAACACATCTGGGGCTGCAATTATATCCGGCAAGTGCCACCTGCCAATCCCCTCCATAGTACTCGTAGAGCTCCTTCAAATGGCGAGCTGCTGCACGTGTAGACTTAACAGGGTCCATACGCTCGTCGACGTATTCATCAATACGCAGCCCCATAGCTCGCCCAGTGCTGGCAATGAACTGCCACATTCCGACAGCACTTGCACTGCTTCGTGCACGCGGATTCAACGCGCTCTCGCCCACTGCAAGATATTTAAGCTCGTCCGGCGCGCCTTCTTCCGCGAAGATCCGTTCAATCATCGGGAAGTACGTATCTGCACGATCCAACCACCGGATGAGAGATTCTTGGCGGTCCTCCTCCATCAGCCAGCTGACTGAACCCTCTACGAACCGGTTCTGGGTCATCGGTATTGTCGTAGTCACAGGTTTTATCTTGGGCAGGTCTACTGCCACAGACATGGAGGTTTCCATCCGAGACTGTGCCTCAAACATGGCATTCCGAAGAGCATAGATCTCCCCATATTCTTGCGGCTCATCCGTACCCGTATCGGAAGATGTCTCGTGCTCATGAACGATTGTTCTGTAGAGCTCTCGGAACTGGGGTTGACGCACGAAATCAGACTGATTAGACAACACCGCAAGCTCATCCATGACCTGATTCATATAGCGTTCGGCAGAATACCGATCCCCGCCTGCCTGCGTCCGAATAGTACGGGACTGTAACCGGTATGCACGGCTGACTCGACACATAATCTGTCCCTCAGTCAGCGGACCCCGCCGATCCCCACAGTCCTGGGATAGGGCATATCGGTCATACCCTCGCGGAACAATTGATTCCTGCGTCGTGCCTGCACGGTCTACGACCTGGACTCGTGTAGTGCGCTCTGTTGTGGCCACAGGTGTTATCTCGGATAATCTTGTGATCTCATCATTTGTGATTTCCGTCTGGACCCGTGCACCAAACATGGTGCTTCGGCGTGCAAGGATAGACCGGTACTCTGGAAATGCATCCAGATCTGCACCAAAGTATTCCTCATACTCATGGACTATCGTTCTGTAAAGCTCCCGAAACTGGGGCTGACTCACAAAACCGGACTGATCAGACAACACCACAAGCTCATCCATTGCCTGGTCCATATAGTGCTCGAGGGAACGTTTGTCTCCCACTGCCTGCGCCTGAATAATACGGGCCTGAAGCAGATATGCACGGCTGACGCGATACATAATCTGAGTATCTGTCAGCGAGGTCCACGGATTGCCCAGTTTCTGGGCAAAGAAATGCCAATCATATCCTCGCAAATCTTCCACCGGCGCCGGTTCAGGAGGCATTAACTCCTGTGCTTTACTTGTTTCAGCCGAGGCTGTTACTGCAACGAGCAGGATAAAAAGTAGCTTTTTCATCATCACGTCGTCCAAAAGTCAACTACCTGTACGAAAAAATTCTCTTGCCTTACTTAAAGTGTCCCATCACATATACACCCTCAGATGCCTGAACAATGGGACTTTATGCCAACTGACACCCTAATGTACAAAAAATACATCGGTTCCATTTTCGTCCATAATTCTTGAAAAGCGCCCATCCAGAGGCAAAGAATTGCTATTTGTGATCAGAGGGGGATGTTGCCATGCTTTTTGCGAGGATTGCTCAGCACCTTGTTCCTGAGCATCTGAAGACCGGTAATGATACGATCCCGCGTCTCTCGCGGCTGAATGACCTCATCTATATAGCCGTGCTCTGCAGCAACGTATGGGTTGGCAAAACGCTCTCTATAATCACGAGAAAACTTCTCCTCCAGCGCTGCTGCATCTTCTGCGCCTTTCAGTGCTGCACGATGCAGGATTTTGACGGCCCCCTTGGATCCCATAACAGCAATCTCGGCACTAGGCCATGCGTAGTTCAGATCCCCCCGGATGTGTTTGGAACTCATAACATCATACGCTCCCCCGTAGGCTTTTCGTGTTATGACCGTGAGTTTAGGGACAGTGGCCTCACAAAAAGCGTACAATAATTTGGCTCCATGCCGAATGATGCCGCCCCATTCCTGATCCGTCCCGGGCAAAAAGCCAGGAACATCTTCAAGCGTAACCAAGGGCACGTTGAATGCATCACATAATCGAACAAATCTGGCACCCTTTACGGAAGCATCAATATCAAGAACTCCGGCTAGATGGGCAGGTTGATTGGCAACAATCCCAATTGCGTGTCCACCCATGCGGGCAAAACCACATATCAGGTTGCGCGCAAACCGGTCATGAACCGGAAAGAAAGTCCCCCTGTCCACCAATAAACGTATGACGTCATGCATGTCATACGGCTTGTTGGGATTCTCAGGGATTAATGTATCCAGGTCGGTCGCACCGCCGGGCGGCTGGTAGGAAGTATGGATATCCGGCTGTTCTTCACAATTTTGAGGTAAATAGCTCAGCACAGTTCTGATTGCCTCCAAACAAACGACATCATTAGGATAGGCTGCGTGAACTACACCACTACGCTCAGCATGCATCGCTGCGCCACCGAGATCTTCCGCGGTCACTTCCTCTTGCGTTACTGTATGCACGACGTCAGGGCCTGTCACGAACATGTAACTGCTGCCCTCCACCATAAAAGTGAGATCTGTGATGGCCGGACTATATACAGCTCCACCAGCACATGGTCCCATGATCGCGGAAATCTGTGGTACTACGCCCGAAAGCAATGTATTCTTCAGAAAGATGTCCGCATAGCCGCCCAAAGAAACTACGCCCTCCTGAATACGTGCTCCACCTGAATCACTTAATCCAATCACGGGTGCACCATTCTGCAGTGCTAAATCAAGTAACTGGACAATTTTGGAAGCATGTGCACGACCTAACGATCCTCCAAAAACGGTAAAGTCCTGCGCGTATACGTAAATCAACCGGCCGTGAACGGTACCATAGCCGGTCACCACGCCATCACCGTACGGCCGGCTATCCGCGAGACCAAAGTCGGTGAATTGGTGTCTGACCAATTGGCCCAATTCTATGAATGAGCCCTCATCCAAGAGAACGGTGATCCGTTCACGTGCAGTTAATTTTCCCCGATCGTGCTGTCGGTCGATCCGTGACTGTCCACCCCCCAGCTCTGCTGCCTGGCGACGGCGTTCTAGGTCCGAATAACGATCTGTCATTGGCTAGCACTGCTTGATCTCCGTACCACACGACCAGGCATTGCACCGGTGTGCTCACCATCGTTCAGTACCTGGGTGCCATTCACAAATACATAATGCATACCCGTGGCAAGTTGGTGGGGCGCCTCGAATGTAGCATGATCCTGAATCGTTGATGGATCAAAGATGGCAATATCCCCAAAATAACCCCTCTGAAGCAATCCCCTGCGGTTGATTGATAGTATAGACGCTGGCAATGATGTCATGCGCCGCACGGCTTCTTCGAGCGTAAGTACCTGTTCTTCGCGCACATACTTTGCCAGTAGACGGGCAAATGAGCCGTAAGCGCGCGGATGAACCATGTTGTTCAGCGAGGCACCTTCCGGCGCCAGAGATGCCGCATCTGAATCAATCGCAATCCAGGGCTGCTGTAGTTTGAGACGTACGTTGGACTCATCCATAAGAAAGTAGACTGCATCTACCCTGCTTGTATCCTCTATGACAAGATCCATCACCGTCTCTGGTATGGAGGCGCCCCGCAAATCAGCTACCTTGGTCAGTCGCATGCCCGTATACTGGCGCAGGGCCTCGTTCCTGAATCCAACTAGCATCACGTTCTCGGGTCCTGCATCCAGCATCAGATTTTCCCAATCGTCCGACGGGGTCATCATCTCTGTTTCCATTCGGGCCCGCACGATCGGATCCTGAAGTCGTGCATGCCACGCCATCATGCCACCGGCCTGAACACCAGGTGGCATAGCCGCATCAAGCCCGGTGGCTCCCGCCACATACGTATAGATGTCAGCCGTAATCTCAAGGCCCTCCGAGCGGACCTCGTTCACGCGCGCGATTACGGTCTCCATTTTGTGCCAATTGTTTCGTCCAGCCGCCTTCAGGTGATAAATGTGCCCTCGCACACCTGCATCACGTGCAATCTGGATCAATTCTTCTATAGATTCCAAAAGGCGACCACCTTCGCTTCGTATATGCGACACGTACACTCCATCAAATTCCCCGGCCGCCGACGCCAGTGCAGTCAGTTCGTCTGTGCTTGCAAAGACCCCTGGCACATAGATCAACGAGGAGCCTACGCCAAGTGCGCCCTCGGCCATGGCCTCTCGTACCAGATCCTGCATGCGCGCAAGCTCCTCGGCTGTTGGTGCACGATCATCCTCGCCGATCACATGCTGACGCACTGTGGCGGCACCAATGAGCGAAGCAACGTTGGTGGAAATTCCCTTTGATTCGAGGAATGATAAATATTCATCCAGCGTAGTCCACGGAATCTGTCTGCCGCCCAAGAGTGCGGCTGCCGCTTCTTCTGATCCGACTCGTGTAACAAACCGGTCCCACATCTCCTCTTTCATACGCGCATTCAGCGGTCCATTGGATACTCCCTCCCCAAACACCTCCAGCGTTACACCCTGGCTGAGGTCGCTCAGCGATCGTCCGTCCAGGATCAGACTTTCTGTGGCCCAACTCAGCATGTTAATAAATCCGGGAGCCACGGCCAAGCCCTCCGCATTTATCTCTTTAGAGCCACGCGCCTCCGCCAGATCTCCAATTGCCGCAATCGTGTCTGCAGCAACGGCAACATCTGCTATGAAAGGAGCCGTTCCCGTGCCATCGTATACGGTTCCCCTACGTATGATAAGGTCATAGTCCGCCACCTGCGTACATCCACAAACCAACAGAAAAAGCACAGGCAAGTGTCGCATCAGTCTCTATCCCGTTGGTCGCGCAACTCGAACACGCTCTCGTCCAAATTCATATTCCTTCGGTGGCGGAACCCCCAGCAGGTGCTCCACAAAGTAATCCCACCGGCGACGCATCCAATAGGTGCGCCCCCGGCCGAACCCATGCGACTCATTAGGGAAAACTACAAGATCAAAATCCTTGTTTGCGGCCACGAGTGCTTCCACAAGCAGCAGCGTATTAGAAGCCGGAACGTTGTCATCCATGAGCCCATGTGCAAGAAGAAGCTTACCCTCCAAATTTTCCGCCAAGAGGATATTGGACTGGTTGTCGTAGTTCGTTGTCCCATCCGGGCTCACTTCTAGCAGTCCCTGCCATTTCTCACCCCAATCATCTTCGTAGTTCCGATTGTCGTGATTACCTGCACCACTGACCGCCACCTTGTAGAAATCAGGATAACGCAGTATCGCACCAGTCGAGGCAAATCCACCTCCAGAGTGCCCCCATATACCCACACGATCCAGGTCCATCCATGGATTTTTTGCACCGAGTTGACGAATTGTAGTAATTTGATCGGGTATGCCATTGTCCCCCATATCCCCATAGTAGGCATCATGGAAGGATTTTGAACGGCCTGGCGTCCCCATTGCATCTACCTCTACAACTATGAAACCCAACTCTGCCAGTGCTTGCTTATCTCCGCGGGCCGGCACAAATCTTCTCGTCCCTACACTCCCACTCTGAGGCCCGGGGTAAAGATAATTGAGCACAGGGTAACGCTTGGATGGGTCAAAATTGCTCGGTTTGTACAGTAAGCCATGAAGATCCGTCTCATTATCCCGTGCCTTGACTGAGAACGGCTCTGGCGGTCGCCAATCTGTTGTAAGAAGTTCAGATATATCCGCTTCGCCCAAATTCACTGCTATGCTGCCGTCAAGATTGCGGACTGCATGCTTTTGAGGCACATCCGGACGGGACCATGTGTCCAGAATATAATTTCCTCCAGGGGAGAAGGACACGGTGTGGTTAGCCTCTTCGGGGGTCAGTAACTCCGGCTCTCCGCCGTCTATACTGACCTGATACAAATATTGGAAGTATGGATCGGGGCCATCCCGGCCTGCTCCTGTGAAATACAATGTGCGTGCATCCAGGTCCGTACGACGCAACTGAAGCACAACCCAGTCTCCGTTCGTTATTTGGTGTTTAAGTTCACCTGTACTAAGATCATACAGATATAAGTGCCCCCAGTCCGATCGCTCAGAATACCAGAGCACTTCATCGGTATCAAAAAACACTCGCCAGTTCTCCGCATCGACGCCGGACTCATAATATGTGTCTACCCTTTCGTGAAGCACCTCCCGTACGGCTCCGGTTTCTGGATCGGCCACTCTCAGCCAGGCGTCCTTATGATCTCTTGATGAGGAGACAAAAGCCAGTTGCCCGCTATCATCGCTCCATCGCACATCCATAAAGGTGCCATCCCAATTTGCTGTATGATCCGTGGTAGTTCCGCGGTGATAATCCGGCGCCATATCCAGTCGGACAGTTCGGGGTTCATCCACATGTATGACGACCCGGTGAATCATGAACACCACACTGTCCTGCGGCAGGGGGTACTTCCATGCTTCCATCTCCGAGCGTCCTATTTCGGTGGAAACCATGTACATTTCGCCGACACCTCGACCGTCATGCTGAAACGTTGCGATCTTTTTTGAGTCGGGTGACCAGAGCAGGACCGGACGTTCGTTCCTGACCCATCCCGCGTTATTGGTTGCGTAACCAAAATCCTTTTCGCCGTCAAAGGTGAGTTGCTTTTCCTCGTCAGTATCTACGGTTCGGATCCAAAGGTTGTTTTCTTTTCGAAAGGCCTCATATTTACCATCGGGCGAAAGCGCTGCTGTTTGCCGGACAGCCCTCCCATTCGTTCGCTCAACCGACTCGCAAGTATAGGTGATCACGCTGCACGCGAGATTTCCATTTCCCTGGGGCGATAAGAGACGTTCTGTTTCACCGTCATACGAAGCGCGTGAGAAGTTTACTTCTGCGCCTGACGTTTCAAGGTGAATATTAATTGCTTCGGTCATGCGCGCACGATCGAATAATGGACGGCGCTCACCCCGGGCAGGATCTACCAGCACAAATTCGTCGTTCTCTGGCATCCTTTGAAGATACCAGAAACGGTCATCCTCCAGCCAGTTCGGCTGTACGCTTGTGTGGTAAACCATGCCTCGAGTCGCTGTCCCAAGCACAGACTCTGCCCGGGCATAGTCCTCCTCAGTAATGGTAACCTGCGCATCAACCTGTGCCACAAAAAACAGAAACAAAAACAGTATCGGAAGCTTTACGTGCATTGGATCATTGAATTATCGTGATTGACCACCCCGGCAAACTATGGTACGTGAACCGGGATCCATAACTTAAACCAACTGATCTCGTGAAACATTCCCTCTTGCTGCTATCCCTACTTCTCCCTGGGCTAACCTTAGCCCAAGATGACCCCAACCCTCCGATGGAGGACTTCAACATGGAGGCCTCAGACCCACAGGCTATCGACATTGCCGATCAGGTCATGACCAGCATGGGCGGGCGTGCAGCGTGGGATAACGCCCGGTATCTGAGCTGGACCATTTTCGGTGAGGATCATGTGTGGGACAAGTGGACGGGCAGGTTTCGGTGGCAAGGAGACAGTACGGTCGTACTTATGAATGTTCATACAATGGAAGGACGTGCTTTCACCGAAGGCGAGGAAGTTATGCCTGCAGATGAGTTGCTCGCGGGTGCGTATAGAGACTGGATAAATGCCGGTTATTGGTTCCTTATGCCCTATAAGCTTAAGGACTCGGGGGTCACGCTGGGCTACAAAGGGGACGGCCAAACGGCCGACGGTAAGGAGGCATACATCCTTACGCTCGGCTTTAATGATGTAGGCCTAACCCCACAAAACGGTTACGATGTCTATGTCGATAAAGAGAGCGGTCTCGTAACCCAGTGGTCCTATTATGCGAATGCCGATCAGGAAGAACCATCCTTCACCACAACCTGGGATGGATATGAATACTATGGTGGCATAATGCTTGCCGATACCCGTGCCGTACCTGGAGACGAGTCCAACGCCCGGAGACTTTCGAATTTAGGCGTCTATACGGAACTGCCTGATGCGGTCTTTGAAGATTCAGCCTGGATTTCCCTTGCTTCCCTTGGGATGCTGGAAGAATCTGCTCACTGAGCCCAAGCTACCAATCCCGAGCGCTGCATCGAAACCTGGTCTCGGTGTTTGGGCAAGACGCGTACAGTGTATCCTGCTGAACCGCTGTTCGTGCAGGTTACATCTGCGGCCTCATACAGATGAGGCGCTCCGTCTCCGACCTCTGCCAGAGCCATGGGGGTGATGGTTGCATCCACGATTTCCCCCTTGGCGGTGACGCGTCCCAAGTACAGTTGCACCTCGACATCATCCGGCGATAAATCTCCTAGCGTCACATGTGCCCTAACGGTAAATGGCACTCCCACCTTCTGGCTCCCTTGCGGGGCATCGTCAGTAACGCTCACCTGGACCCATTGCCAGGCCTCGTGAACCTTCTGCTGCCAGGCAGACAGTACACGCGCTCTCCTCAAATTTTCGGACTGTAGCACTTTCGCACGTGCAGCAGCGACCAGGTAAGTGCTTTCGGTGTATTCCTGAACCATCCGGTGCGTGTTAAAAAAATTGCTATAAGTTGCAATTGAGCGCTTCATTCGAGCTATCCATTCCCGGGGCAGTCCCTCGGGGGAGCGATCATAGAACAGCGGCACTATCTCATACTCCAGTTGATCGTACAACTGGGCAGCTTCCCGCTCATCCTGATAAGCATGATTATCCATGATTTCGCCTTTTCCGATTGCCCAGCCGATCGACGGATCATAACCTTCATCCCACCATCCGTCCAGAATGCTGAGATTGAGTCCACCATTAGCGGCAGACTTCATTCCACTGGTCCCACTTGCCTCTCTGGGGCGCCGGGGAGTATTTAGCCACAGATCTACGCCCTGCACCAGATACCGTGCAATCGCCATATCATAGTCCTCTAGGAAGACAATATGGTTGCGTAGAGACGCTGTATTGGAAGCGGCGACGATCTGCTGAATCAGTTCCTTGCCTGGATGATCGCGGGGATGCGCTTTGCCCGCAAAGATGATCTGAACCGGCCGGGATTCATTGGCCAGAATTCGTACAAGTCGATCGTGGTCCTGAAGTAGTAGAGTTGCACGCTTGTAGGTGGCAAACCGGCGGGCAAACCCTATCGTGAGTGCGTTTGGATCAAGAATTTTTGCCACCTGATCAATTTCCTTCGCTGATGCATCCAATCGGTGCAGCCTAGACTGCAGGGATTTGCGGGCCTGCTGGACAAGTTGCTCCCGTTGTATTACATGGGTCTGCCAAAGTACTTCGTCGGGGATCTGCTCTGCCTGTTTCCACTGAGACAGACTAATAGCCTTTTCACGCCATTGAGGGCCTACGTACCGGTCGAGGTGCTGCTTCATCGCACCCGAGATCCACGAAGGAATATGAATTCCGTTTGTCACATGACTGATCGGTACTTCATTTTCCGGCAGTGCAGGCCAAAGATTTTGCCACATGGCACGACTCACCTCTCCATGCAGCCTGGCCACACCATTGCAAGCACTACTCATGCGTAATGCAAGTTTGGTCATGCCAAAGAACTCGTTATCGTTGTCCGCATGTTCACGGCCCAAGGCAAGAAACTCCCGGCGGTCAAGGCCCAATACATCTTTGGCGTAAGGCACGAGATAGCGATCCATAAGCTCTGGTGGAAAACGATCATGCCCTGCTTCCACTGGCGTGTGTGTAGTGAAAACCACACTTGCAGCAGCAGCAACACGGGCTTTCTTGAAGGGCAGATGGTGGTCTCCCATCAGCTTCCTCGTGTGCTCCAGCGTCAGAAAGGCTGAATGTCCCTCATTAACATGAAAAACTTGAGGCCTGAGGCCCAGTAGCTGCAAGGCTCTATAGCCGCCAATACCCAGTATAATTTCCTGCCGGATACGGAGCTCATTGCCACCTCCATACAGATAATCTGTCAGATTGCGATCTTCGCCATGCTCGTTGGCGTCGAAATTGGTATCCAACAGATACAAGGGCACGCGACCCACCTGCAGACGCCAGATCTGCGCATACACCCTGCGTGCACCAATTTCGGCGTGCACCTGTAACGGTACACCGTTCGTATCACACTCCAGGATCAGAGGCAGATTGGCAAAATCGTTCTCTAGATAGGATTCCTGCTGCCAGCCATTTCCATCCAGATATTGACTGAAGTATCCTTGCTGATACATGAGGCCAACGCCAACGATGGGAACTCCAAGGTCGCTGGCACTCTTGAGATGATCGCCTGCCAATACCCCAAGTCCTCCGGCAAAAATTGACATGCACTCGGTCACGCCAAATTCAGCAGAGAAGTAGGCTGCCAAGAGTTCATCAGTCTTGTGGGTACGGGAGTACCACGTTGCGTCCTCCTGCATGTATGAATCAAAGGATGCACATACTTCATTCAGATGTGCGACAAAGCCCTCATCCTTCGCAAGCTCTTCTAACCGGGCCGCAGAAGTTTGTGCGAGCATTCTAGCCGGGTTGTGACCGGAAGAATGCCAAAGGTCCGCGTCCAACCTCCGAAAAAGATCTACCGTATTTTCATCCCAGGCCCAGCGGACATTATAGGCCAGTTCCTGCAGCCTTTCGAGGCAAGGAGGGAGGGACGGGGTGGTAGTGAGAGTATGTACTGGTCTGGGAATCATTTTCGTTTTTGATAGCGTGCCATATCTGGTATGGCGCAGCACGCAGCGAGTAACCTTATTTTAGTGCGTCAAAAGATATAACTAGTCGAAATATTTGCAACCCCAAAATCTAATTGGCTCGAAAATTATGCGTGAGTGCGCGCTTATACTTGCAAACGGACTTTTTGATAGCGTCTTTGCAAAAACTACCCATGGGCTTCTACGCGGTCCCAGCCGGTATACCATTCTGGGAGTGATTGATCCTAACCACGCAGGTCAGGATGCCGGTCGTATTCTGGACGGACAGCATCGGGATATTCCGGTTTTCCATTCCATTTCAGAGGCCCTAAGGCTCACATCTGTTCGCCCAACCCATTGTGTGGTTGGAGTCGCAACGGTTGGTGGAGCGCTCCCGGATGCTCTCCGCACAGAGCTGCTCGCCGCCGCATCTGCTGGGTTGACTCTTGTAAATGGGCTCCATTATCTGCTTGCGGATGACCCTGAGATTTCCGAACAGGCCACAGCCGGCATTATCGATCTGCGAAAGCCCCGGCGTGCGTCTGAATTGACATTTTGGACGGGTGAGATACTTTCGGTGCGCTCCCCACGTGTTGCTGTTCTGGGTATGGACTGCGCGATTGGCAAGCGTACGACGGCCATGCTCCTGCGCACAGCACTCCGAGCGCAGGGCATCAGTGCCGAAATGATCTACACAGGACAGACGGGCTGGTTACAGGGGCTTCGGCACGGCTTTATTTTTGATTCGACGCTGAACGATTTTGTGTCTGGTGAACTGGAGCGTGCAATCCTGGCATGCGCCAGTGAAATGAATCCAGACGTCATTCTCTTGGAAGGGCAGTCGGGGCTGCGTAATCCGGCTGGCCCGGCTGGTTCTGAATTCATTTGTTCGGCGCGAGCAGCCGGAGTAATCTTACAGCATGCACCTGCGCGAAGCCATTATGAGGATTTCGAGTACCTTGATTGCCCTCTGCCTCCACTGTCTGAAGAGATTGAACTGATTCGTCTGCTGGGTTCTCAGGTATGGGCAATCTCTCTGTTCACACGTGGACTTGATGACACACAATCCTCGCAGATTGCCGCGGAGCTTGAAGCGTGTCATGGCTTGCCTGTAGTACGACCACTGGAGGACGGGGTAGGGCGCTTGGTTGCAACGGTCCGGGAAAAACTGTTCTTATGATCATTACCGGTGTAGATACTTGGACTGACCGACTGCCCCTGACGCGTCCATACGTGATTGCAACACGAATGGTCAGTACAGTCGACTTACATTTTGTTCGACTGGAAAGTAATCGGGGTTTTTTTGGTCTTGGTTGTGCTGCACCCACCGATGTAACCGCCGAAAATGCGGAGGCGTGCTTGGGAGCCTTGGACGCCTGTGCGCATGACATACTGAAAGGGAGTGACCCACGATCACTGAGGGCTCTGACTCGCCAATTACGAAAGGAGTGCGTGCAATACCCCTCAGCCATGGCGGCTCTGGATATGGCTGTGTATGACCTCCTGGCACAGGGCATGGGGATTCCCGTAGCTGCTATGCTCGGACAATGCGTTAAAGCCCTACCCACCTCCATTACCATTGGTATCCTGCCATTGGAAGAAACCCTTAGCGAGGCGCGGGAATATCTTGGCCGCGGGTTCCGATGCCTTAAGGTCAAACTCGGATTGAATTACGAAGAGGATATTGAACGCCTGCGAGCACTGCGGAAGCTCTGCTCAGCGGATGTGCAAATTCGTGTTGATGCCAATCAGGGCTATACCATTGAACAGGCGCGACAGCTTGCGCGTGAATCGCATACATTGAACCTCGAACTCATTGAGCAACCCCTTGGCAGGGGAGAAGAAGATCATATGCTCGGGTTATCAAGAGAAGCTCGAGGACTAATGGCTGCCGACGAGAGTCTGCATGGACCAGAGGATGCTCTTAAGTTGTCCGTCGACAGGCCGTTTGGTATTTGGAACATCAAACTCATGAAATGTGGGGGTATTACTGGCGCGCTGGGTATCTCAGATATAGCGCAGCTGGCCGGCATTGACCTGATGTGGGGCTGCATGGATGAGAGTGTAATCAGTATTGCCGCCGCACTGCACACTGCTTATGCCTGCCCCCGAACGCGATACCTCGATCTGGATGGGAGCTTCGATCTCTCTCGCGACACTGCACTGGGCGGATTTGTTTTGTCTGATGGGTACATGCATCTTCTGGAAACCCCAGGTTTCGGTGCGAAACTTGCCAACTGACCGCTCTGTTCAGAAATGTGACGTCGGCGTACGCAGATCTTCGCGACTATACTCAGTGGTCGATGTCCTGACGAGACCGGTCTGCGCCTCTTCAGGCACACACAAACCACACTCGTAGCCAATGGTCTGCTGCTAAAATCGTCGAGCGCTTCGAGAATAAGATGAAAGCGTCCACTGCGAAACCGGAAGCTCAGAATTCCAAGATCAGGGCATTGAAGTGGATGTTTGGTACAGGCTCAACTTTTTGGGTATTCTAACCACAGTATTAACTTCCGTGCTTAGAGTCCGCGTCAACTCAAGCGACGGCTTCTGCCAAACGGCGTATTAGGATATTGAACCCCATCCCTCGATACGTGAAAGAAGGGGATTACGTTGAATACATTGGGGATTATATACCAAATTGCCGGTGAATTTCGCAAGCATTCCACGAGCCTTGTCGAACCCCAGTATGTGGAAAGTGAGGATACAGGGCCGTGAACAAGGTTGGCAAACCGGGCCTTCACTCGAAATAGTCTTCGTCGATTCGCTTTATTACATGCGTAGTGTCCCCTCGCACACCAACGTTGTGTTTGACCATCAGACGCGCTAACCGTTGTCCGTCTATGAGTATGATCCTCTTGGGGCTCGACCGTACGAATTTCTTGGCCTGATTAGTAAAGCCAGAGGTGGTCACAAACACTCCCTTGGTTGCTCCGGCAGCGTCAATCGCTCCCGCGAAATTTCGCAAAGGTGGCTCGCCGACATTGTTGTCCTTCGCGTACCGCTTAACCTGAACAAACACCTGATCCAAGCCGAGTGCGTCTTCGTTTATTATTGCGTCAATGCCATGGTCTCCGGAGCGACCTGTTACCTCTCCATTCTCACGGTCACCACCGCCATAACCCATAGCTATCAGAAGGTCGAAAACAAGATTCTCGGAGAAGTCGAAAGGAGCATTCCTGACTTTCTCCAATACTTCTGTTTCCAGGTGCTTCCGAAGCTGGTCTTCAGCTTGCTCGATGGCTTCTTCAGGCGTCAATACTGGGACACTACGTTCTTTCCGCCCCTTGGTATCTCCAGGGTATTTCTTTAGGTCGCCCAAGTCAATCCTCGCCGGGTTGCTACCAAGAAGTTGGACTCCCTCTTCTGCAATCTGATATACACCTCGATGGACCTTTTTCAGAATTTCGGCGCGACCAAGGTGAAACACTGCCCAATTGACACGATTTGCAAATCTGGTTTGCCTCCCGCTTGGGAGTGGCTCTCTACGTTGTTCGGGTGTCAATTCTTGGTCTTGGGCCACAAGCTCGCGAATGTCGGACAAACGCCTTGCCGTTCCGTCAGACAGCACTTTCAGGACAGGCAACATAAGCGATTGAAAATCGGGTACAGACATGCTACGTAGTAAGTTGATGGGTCCATAACATAGGCGATTATATTGGCATCGGGATGGCGTCAAGAGGAATCAAAGCCCTCCAATGGACGTGGAGCCAATATAAGACCAGTAGTTGTGGGTGCAAGTTTGCAACAAGGGCAACAAGCGATGAAGTTTACAAAGAACTTGAGTGCCTTCACACTAAGTATATAAGTCCTCTAAATGTCCACGTTCCGCTTTTTCAGAATGAACAGCCCCTCGTTGCCGCTCGTAACGATCAGTGTACCACTCTTGAAATAAGGGTAGTTACTCCAGGATGAGGATCCTGGACCTGGCTCAAAAAACCCAATCTCCGTTGGAGATTCCGGATTTGTGATATCGAGAATACGCAGACCTGCACCGTAGTTGGACTGATACATCAAATTGTCTCTGATGTAAAGGTTGTGATCTGTGTCCGGCGTACTTGCAATATATTCAGCTACCAGAACCGGGTCATCCAGGTCAGAAACATCCCAGACGAGCGTCCGTGTGCCTTCTACCAGCCCCCTCGGCTCATCCCCCTCATCATTCATGTAGAAGTACCGGTGATCCTCGGTTAGCCACCCTTGGTGCGTGTAAGCCACGTTAGGGTAGGAAGCTACAGAGATAGCTACTGGGTTTTCCTTGTCCGTTACGTCCGCGATGCTCAGGGCCGTTTCATTGGATCCGAGACAAATTTCTTTACCATTATAGGTTAAATCTGGACCAGCATACACCACGCATTGAGCATCGTGAGAATAACCTGTCTTGCGCCTACCGGTATTTGGGTCAGCAAAACAACCGGCAAAGGAAACATTAGGGGGATCACGCAAGTCAAGCATGTGCAAGCCGCCGCCACAGGTTTCTCCCCCTCCACTGGCACCAACCACGAAGCCAAATCCCGTTCCTTCGTTAATGACAATGTTGTGTGCACTTGCAATCTCTGCGTAGTGTGCTGTCTCTGTAAACGTCACCGGCTCACCCTCAACCTCACGCAACTGGTTCAAGTCAAGAACCTGTACACCATGTTGCCCCGCACCATCAGCGACTATAAAGGCGTGGTCGGCATATACTTTGATATCTCGCCATACATTTGCAACGGAGCCCGCTGTCATCGGCAGGTCTCCGACATATCGTGGCATTTCCGGATCGGTTACATCCACAAAAGAGGTGCCGTCATTGCGCCCCACTAGAGCATATTCCCGGTCGGTTTGTGGGTCAGTCCATCCCCAGATATCGTTCAATCTGGAACCCCGTTGTCCGCCCATTTGAGGCAGTGGCAGGAACGATGTAAGATCGACATCCTGGCACGACCATCTTGATGCTTTGCCCTCTGCACAGCGCACCTCTTCCCCCGTGATTGCTTCGTAACCTTTGACTTCGTTAATGAGCGTGGCAACTGCAGACCATCCATCTTCGCTCCGATTCATAAGTATGGCCCCTCCTGCTCTGGAGTCCATGCGAACGGCCCCCACGACAGCATAATCTCCATAAAGCGCCAAGCTACTGCCAAACGCGCTACGACCAATTTCTTCGTCAGGCAGCAGCTTCATCGCACCCGTCCAACCCTCGTCGCCGGACATAAACCGATATACAACGCCTCTGCCCCGTCCACTACGACTGTCGCCCACCCAGATTTCATTGCCACTGGCTGCCAGAGAGGCTCCGAACTGAGATCCCCGTTGTGCATCGAAGGGGGTAAGTTGACTGCGCATGCGCAGCTGATTAGATTCAGGATCCCATTCGTACTCTAGAACCAAATTCTGCGTTGGGGCAGATACGTACACCCGTCCCTGATGCACCATTACTGCACTGCCCATCCGGCTTCTTTCGGTCAGAAAATCAGGCGCCAACTTGCTGATCTGTGCCCAACCGTCTGCTCCGCGCATAAATACATGTGCAGCCCCCATATTTTCCATTTGTGCAGGTGAGCCAACGACCGCAAGGTTGCCCTCAATTGCCAGTACGTATCCAAAGCCATCTCCCTCAGTGATATCTTCAACTGGCAACAGGCCAGTTTCCGAAATTGTACCGTCAGGGTTTTTCGTGAAAACATATACTGCCCCTGTCGACTCCGATCGTCCCTGCGCCCCTATCAAAACCACATCCCCATCCGCCGCGATCGAAGAACCAAACTGGTCGCCAGGCGAGGCATCCGATGCAGTAAGGCGGGCAACCTGTTGCCACGCGCCATCATATTCGAATACGTAGACGGCGCCACGTGCTTCATCGGCATCAATCGCTCCGATCAATAAAGTCTCTCCGTCAGCTACAATCGTGCGGCCAAACCGCTCTAGTTCCTCATTCACCGACAATATGGTCGGCTCTCCCTCAAGGTTGTCTAGCGCATAGACATAGACCTCTCCGGGAAACGCCATATTTCCGGTTTCTCCGACAAATGCATGTTGCTCTGTCATCGCCAGTGCCCCACCGAAAGATTGAGCTTGTGCGCCGGTCGTGATCAGCAAGCCAGCAGCTAGAAGAAGTAGTCGTTGTTTCATTGATTTTGTCAAATTTCCCTAGAATACCCAAGATACTGTACATGCTGCATATATGTCGGACTTAATTGCGGAACAAGGATCGCATCCCTTTGTTGGCGGGAGCGTTTGGATCGTGTGTGCCCGTGGCGAATATTTTTGAACCAGATCAAGATGTTGTCGCCCGAGGGTGGCCTGCCCTGAGAGTTTGGCTCGACGAGGTGCTTGGCTGTGGAGATGACCTTGAGGGGGTCCTTTTCTTGGTCGGCTTGCAGGAATTGCACCGGGAGTTTACACCTGACTTGGATAAAGCCTCAAAACAACGTATCATCAATGAAGGCACATACTGCGTGTTGGAGAGTCTGGGATGTTTCGAGAGGATCGGCCAAGAGGCAGATGGTTACTGGATCTGGGAAACTCATGAAGACTTTCCCGACAATCTGAGTTCTTCTCAACAAGAGTTGCTGCTGCGCGCAGGTATTCTCCGCTATTTTGACCGTTACTTGAACCCATGAGACCTGTTGAACTATTTTCCTACTTCACCCTGTTACTAATTACTGTGATGTTTACCAGTGGATGCGCAATGCAGGCCACCCCCGATCTGTCTGCAACAAATTTTTTCGAGATTTCGACCCCCATGGGGGAGATGGTCATTGAACTCTACGACGATACACCTGTCCACAGAGATAATTTCAAAAAACTCGTGAACGAGGGTTTTTTTGACGGTACCACCTTTCATCGCGTGATCGGCGGATTCATGATTCAGGGTGGAGATCCGAATTCGAAGGATGATAATCCGAACAATGACGGCATGGGAGATCCTGGTTACACAATCCCCGCCGAAATAGTCCCCGGACGCTACCATAAACGCGGTGCACTCGCGACAGCACGCGCAAGCGACAATATGAATCCCAACAGGGAATCCAACGGCAGTCAGTTTTATATCGTGCATGGTAGTATTTACCCAGGAGAATTCCTAGATCAGGTACAGAATCGATTGCAGCAAATGATCCCTGACTCAACATTTGAATACTCGAGTGAGGCAAGGTCTACCTATACAACTGAAGGTGGTGCTCCGATGCTGGACGGTATGTACACGGTTTTCGGTGAACTGGTCGAGGGTTATGATGTACTGGATCGGATCACGCGGGTACTGACGCCCTCCAAAGCCGGTCAGCGCGGAAACCCTAACGGTGACAGACCTATGTTAGACATCACCATGGAGGTCCGTCCATTAACAGACTATGCAAAATAGCTCCTCATTTTCCGCGCGCCAACTTACAGACCAGGAACAGACACGCCGAGAGTCCAGAAAGGCGTTAGAAGATCTGGGTGTCAATCCCTACCCATACGCTTGGCCCGTCAGTGATCATGTGGCTCCCGTATTAGAGGGATTTGATGAGGCGGCTCCCCAGGAAACGGTTTCCATGGCAGGCCGGCTGATGAGTCGGCGAATCATGGGAAAGGCATCCTTTTTCGATTTCCAGGATGCAACGGGACGTATGCAGGTATATGTTCGCCGGGATGACCTACCAGAAGGATTCTACAACAAAGTCTTCAAGCGCCATATTGATATCGGTGATATCGTCGGCATTGAAGGGAAGGTATTTCGGACACGCATGGGCGAAATCACCGTTCACGCCTCAAAGCTGGAACTCCTGGCCAAAGCGCTACGTCCCCTTCCAATTATCAAGGAACAGGAGGGAGTTGTCTTCAATGAGGTCACCGAAAAGGAATTTCGCTACCGACAGCGCTACGTGGACCTGGTCATTAACCCACACGTACGCGAGGTTTTTGTACAGCGCGCCCGTATGGTAACAGCTATTCGGAAATTCCTAGACGACAAAGGGTTTATCGAGGTTGAGACTCCTGTTCTTCAACCTATCTATGGCGGAGCCTCTGCGCGGCCGTTCAAGACGCACCATAATGCGCTTGATATGCCTCTCTACATGCGCATTGCCGATGAGCTGTACCTGAAAAGATGCATTGCGGGTGGCTTTGACGGCGTGTATGAGATTGCCAAAGATTTTCGGAATGAGGGCCTGAGCCGATTCCACAACCCGGAGTTCACTATGCTGGAACTCTACGTGGCCTTCAAGGACTACGTCTGGATGATGGATCTGGTAGAAGAGATGATGGAGTCTGTCGCCTGTGTACTGCATGGTCAATCCCGTGTGCAGCATGGTGAGGAAGAGATTTCATTTGAGCGACCGTGGCCCCGGATCCCCTTTCTAGAAGCGATAGCGCAACGTACGGGTCACGACCTGTACGGGCAAGACAGGAGCACCCTTCTCCAAGTAGCCCAATCTCTGAATATTGAGACCTCAACCTCTATGGGCAGAGGCAAGCTACTGGATGAGATTTTTAGCTCCTCGGTCGAACCTCATTTGATCCAGCCCATTTTCATCACGGACTATCCGATTGAACTCAGTCCGCTAGCCAAACGACATCGCAACAAAGAGGGGCTGGTCGAGCGTTTTGAGGTGTTCGCGGGTGGCAAGGAGTTATGCAATGCCTTCAGTGAGCTTAACGACCCGGATGATCAGCGTGCGCGATTTGAAGATCAGGTACGTCTTCGCAAGGAAGGGGATTTCGAGGCTATGCAGATGGATCATGACTATTTGCGTGCTCTCGAATATGGTATGCCGCCCAATGCCGGGCTGGGCGTAGGAATTGATCGTCTTGCCATGTTAATGACCAACCAGAACAGTGTTCGTGACGTAATCCTGTTTCCGCTCATGCGCCCTGATTAACCAGCGGGGGTATCAGCAAGAAATATCACAATTGAGAACATGGGATACATGTTGATGGATACTCAGTGGGTATCTGCGGACCAGGATCGGAGCCCTACTACTTTACTGGTACGCGAGTCGCTGACGCTGCTGACCAGCTCGGGTCATTTTCTATATTAGGCCTGAGATGAAACATCTGAGACCAGAATGCAAGGTACAGGAGCATTCTGGGCTGATGTGTACCCCAGGTTAGGCCATTGACCACTTTCATAAGTGATGCCCTTTTAAATTCTACACACCTGAATCAAGGAGCCTCATCGGACTCCGACGAAACCACCGAAGGTCTGCCCCGGAGTGATCGGGATCGTTTTGCTGCGCGCACGTTGCGCATGAAGCCTTCGTACTTTGCTCGCTTCACTGCGCTTCCCTTAAACCGTTTGCGGAAAGCCTCCAGATCCAGTTCCTCCCATTCTTCAAGTGGAGTATCCCGGATACCTTCACGAGGAAGAAATCGAGACTCCTTGGTCGAATAGCTGAACTTGTTCCAGGGGCACACATCCTGGCAGATATCACAACCAAAAATCCAATCCTCTTGTCCCAATACAATTTCCTCGGGTAAGGAATTCCCCCTGTGCTCTATCGTCCAGTAAGAAATACATCGGTTTGCATCTACCGCATAAGGCTGATAGATGGCATCCGTGGGACACGCATCAATGCACCGAGTGCATGATCCACAGTGATCATTTATGAAGGGATCATCACAAGCCAATGGTACATCCACAATCAAAGATCCAACAAAAAACCAAGAACCTATTTGTGGATTGATCAGATTGGTGTTTTTTGCAATCCATCCCATCCCGGCGCGTTGTGCCCATACTTTGTCCATTACAGGGGCTGAGTCAACGAAAGCACGGCCAGACAAAGTTTTTACTTCACTCTCCAGCCATGCATATAACTCGTAGAGTCGCCCTTTCATCACTTGATGGTAATCATCTCCCCACGCATAACGACTGATCTTTCCAGCCTTTTCCGCATGCTCGGCTTTCTGCCAATAGCTGCACAGTACACTAATTACGCGTTTAGCACCGGGGACGAGTTTCCTAGGATCTACTCGCTTCTCAAAATTCCGCGCCATGTAAGCCATGGATGCGTGCCGTCCCTTTGCAAGCCAGACTTCCAGTCGCTCTGCCTCTTCGTTCAGTCGCCGGGCTTCCGCTATTCCGCACGCATCAAACCCCAACCTTGCCGCCTCCTTTTTCAGACGCTGTGCAAGTGCGAACTGCTGGTTTTTGTCAAACCCAGGCATGAGATCTGTGAAGTAAGAGAAGCATATTCTCGGCTGAGCAAAAAGACTTGGCCTGCTTTATATCAGGGGACGTTGGCACAGTCCGGTAAACCCCATTCTGGAAAGGTACCAAGAAGACAGCATACAATCTTGGTTCCCGGTCTAGCAAATTCAACTGTTTAACATACAAGTGTATCTGCGCTTCTTGTGGAACCTGTCATCCTGCACCAGGAGTAACTTCCGTATACATGGCAGGCATACACCATCCTGGCTAACATTGTGCAGTGCGGTCACAACGATTCTGAGCGGTTCTAAGAATAGTTTTCTGATTCCAGTTTCACCTAGGTCATGCTCGGCCAAATTACGGTGCGCAGACTACAACGAGAGTAGATTATAAACGAAAGCGCCCCGACACGTTGTGCCGGGGCGCTTTGCATTTCGTCAGGTCCATAGGCGTTAGTTCAGCGGGATCGTGTCTACCCGTCGGAACTGGCTTGCTGCCCCTTTCTTCGTGGTCTGACCACCAGCACCCATACCAATATCGGACAGGCGGGCTTCGTCTATGCCGTTGTCAATGTAGTATTGCTTGACAGACAGGGCGCGGTCCTCGCTCAATCCCTGTGCATTCCGCTCATCACGCGAAGAATAGCCTTCAATACGCACGTTGAATTCGCAGTTCTGAAGAATCTCCAGGTTCTCCAACAATTGATTGCGACCGGCATCCGTGAGCACAGACGAGTTACGATCAAAGAAGACCGTATTCATTTCCGAAATATCGCAGTCAAAGCAGTTCTCCTCGTTCACATTCACTACAGTAGTGCGACTGTCGCTGCCTGCATTGTTGGTCAACGTAAGGGTTACGGTGTATGAACCGGGCTGATCATAAGTGTGCGATGGACTCGTCGCTGTGCTGCTCTGGCCATCACCAAAATCCCACGTGTAATTGAGTGGATCTGATCCACTCGAGTTCGCGGTAAATGTAACACTTGGATCCTCATCACATATGCTAACGGTTTCCTTGTCAGACGCCAGCATGAGTATCTCAGGTGGAGCGATAACGGTAACCGTGCAGCCCCCGGTAGCTGTTCCTCCCTCATTGGTCGCGACGAACATTACCTCGTAAGTTCCTGCCTCCGTATAGGTGTGAGAGCCGGAATCGCCCGTGGCTGTTGCACCAGTCCCAAAGTCCCAGCGCAATTCAAGCGGTTGCGTGGCAACCTCGGCATTGGTGACAGCAGAAAAATCGATTTGCGTATCTGTGATCACCTCCCCCGTAGGACAGGTCAGTGCACCAACCTCAGGTGGAGTAACCGCCTTCGTGAAGTTTACCTTGAGGCCCGCGCCCAATGCTGTCAGAACGTCCCCCCCACCAAATCCGTATTCAGACGTGCCATCAAGGGCCTCATCACCGTAGTGGAGACCAGCGTTGAGCTCCACGAAAAGTGAGCTGCGTGGGTTAATAGCAAAGTCCACACCCGCGCCGAGGAGTGGCCCAAAACCACTCCCGCTCTCCTCCCTCGTGTATGGCGCCATTTCCTGAGTTACATTCCCAAAAGAATACGATAGACCGAAGTTGACGTAAAAGGCATTACGCGTTGTTGCCTCAGCAAACGTATAACGCCCCATAGCCTGAACAGAGCTCCGAAATGAGGCGTCATTTCCTACACTGGTGAAATCTTTGACACGCGCCGGAAACTGTGTGATCACAGGATAATCTCCCGCAACGTACGCCAGACTTATCCCGAATGGGACGCTCAACTGGTAGCCCAGCTCAAGTCCAAAATTCCAAGGACTGCCAGCTTCGAAAGCATCGCCGTTGAAGTTAAATGGTGACTGTTCGTTATCCCCAAAATACCCGGAGAATCCTATGCGGGGCTTTACGAACATTGTGCCCTCCGGGCGCAATTTTTTTGCATACTCCTGCGCGAATGTGCCAGGCACAATCACGAGAATCAGGGCCAGCGATACAAGCCTGAGCATCGTTGTCGAAAATCGTATTAAGTTTTTCATGAATTCCTACGCTGTTGTTTTTTCGTGTTCGTGCGTTCTAACTAGAACGACTGGTTCATTTCATTCACATGCCGCAGGAGCTGAACCTTGTAGCGGGCAGCCTTATTGCGGTGGATGATTCCCTTCGTTGCCAATCGGTCCAGGTACGCCTGGGTCTCAGGGTAAAGAGACTGTGCAGCAGAAGCATCATCCGTTTGCATAATCTTCTTAACCATCGTTCGCATCCGGCTTCGATGTTCGCGATTGCGAAGTCGGCGCGCAGCGTTCTGGCGTACCCGCTTGATTGCAGAAGCGTGCTGGGGCATTGATTTTTTAGTGTTTTTGAATCCAGAATACAGACAACATACGACACGCTTGTACCATTACCTACATTATGTTGTTCTCTAGTCCATCATTTTCCGTAGAAAAGCTGGCGTATCTCCTGAAGACTTTTTTCCCTGGGATTTGGGTGGCTCGTTATCTTCATTCAAGTACAGAACCTTCGACTCTTCTCCCGACTTGTCCCTGCTGGACTCGACAAGTCCACGACGCTCCCACGCTGGCGTATCCAAAGTTTTGAGGTTTTGTTCTCCCTTGTACCCAAAAACTTTTTCGTTCAGTAGCGGCCTGCTTCGCTGCTCCTCTTTGGGTTCCTCGGCATGCCCAAGACCTGTCGCAATCACAGTAATCCGCACAGAGTTTTTCATCTCACTGTCAACCACCACGCCAGCGATGATTTCGGCACCCTCTCCAGCTTCCTCTCTGATGACCACCATAGCGGAGTTCACCTCTTTGATCGGTATTGAGTCAGCGGTGATGTTGACCAGGACGTTCCGCGCTCCTGCTATGGACACACCGTCCATGAGCGGGCTAGAAATCGCATCAAGGGCAACAGTGGCAGCACCCGCCCCCAAATCACCCGTGGCAACTCCCATGATTGCCGTTCCGCTATCCTCTATTGTTGTCCGCACGTCTGCAAAATCCAGGTTAATCAAGCCAGTCTTTGTGATCAGATCGCTTATACCACGGGTAGCATTGCACAGAATGCCGTCTACACGTTTGAATGCTTCGGCAAGATCAGTATTCTCGTCCGCGATATCCAGCAGTCTTTCGTTAGGGATCACAATGAGTGTATCCACACACGGCTTCAGTTGCTCAATGCCTTGTTTGGCAGAACTCATACGTTTGTGGTTCTCGAACTCGAAGGGTTTAGTGACGATAGCCACTACCAGGATGCCCATTTGCTTTGCAACGTCGGCCACAACCCCTATCCCTCCTGTACCCGTTCCTCCTCCCATACCAGCGGTGATAAAAATCATGTCAAACCCGTGCAGAGCTGTCTCAAGCTCTTCTACACATTCCAGCATGGCCTGCAACCCTATGTCTGGTCGCGCTCCTGCCCCCAGTCCCTTGGTTAGTTTTCGACCTGCCTGAATCTTGTGTGTCGCAAGACTTTTGTTCAGGTCCTGGGCATCCGTATTCACGGCCATGAATTCGACAGACTCCAAGCCGTCGTTGACCATACTGTTGATGGCGTTACCTCCGCCTCCTCCCACACCAACAACGCAAATCTTTGCCACACCGCTATATTCGGCGTCAAAAGTAAACCGGTTTTTTTGTTGAGTTTCCATGGAGTCACCCTAAGAGTTTTGCTTGATTATGTTTGCAGCAGTTTGAGTTGCCCTATAACTCATCGAACCAACCTTTCATACGTTCGACGATCCGTCCCCAGGAGGAGCTGCTCTTTCCACTGTATGACGCAGCACCGGGCAGCCGTTTATCCACACCATCCTGGGTTATTGATCTCATCATTTCTGGACGAAGTCCGTACAGTACCAGTCCCACACCAGTGGCATACTTTGGATCTGAAACCTCTTCCCAGAGTCCACTTCCATGCTTCGTTGGATAACCAACACGTGTTTCGAGCCCTAGTATCTCATTTGCCAATTCCTGGGTTCCCCGAATCATTGATCCTCCACCAGTCAATACGGCACCTGCAGAGAGATGCTTTCCGTACCCACTGCGTCTTATCTCGATTGCAATGATCTCCAGAATTTCTTCCAGGCGAGGCTGAATGATCTGGGCCAACGCGCTGGAGCTGATCTCTTTTTCCTGCCTGCCCCCTAATCCTGGCATGCGGATCTTTTCGCCGTCCTCTGTAAGGTCTACCAGTGCACAGCCGAACTGGCGCTTCAGTTGTTCCGCCTGGTTACGCATAACACCCAGCCCCTTCCGTATATCTTCCGTCACATGGTTGCCCGCCACAGCAATGACAGCCGTATGTCGGATCGTGCGATCTTCAAAAACCGCAACATCTGTAGTACCTCCCCCAATATCTATCAGGACCACACCTACCTCTTTTTCATCGGAATGCAGGACGCTGAAAGAGCTGGCCAGGGGCTCAAGTACCACATCCTCAACTTGATAACCCGCCTTTTCGATGCATCTGTAAATATTCTTGGCCGCGGAGACCAAACCCGTAATGATATGCACGTTCGCTTCAAGACGTACACCGTTCATACCCACCGGATCCAACACACCATCCTGGCCATCAACGATAAACTCCTGCGGTATAATGTGGAGGATTTCTCTGTCGGGCGGCATGGCTACATGCGTCGTATCCTCAATCAACCGCTTTACATCCTTCGCTGAAATTTCGTGTTCACGACTCGCTATCGTTATCACACCCCGGCTCTGGAAGCTCTGGATATGATCTCCTGCAATGCCCGCAATTACGCTCTGGACCTCTATGTCCGCTGCCCGTTCTGCCGCCCTGACAGCTTTCTGGATAGATGCAACGGTTTTGTCAATATTGACCACCACACCCCTGTTCAGACCATCAGACTCAGTAGTACCAATACCAAGTACGTTGATCTTGCCCATTTCATCAGACTCAGCCACGACAGCACATACCTTCGTAGTGCCTATGTCCATTCCGACTACAATTCGATCATCCATGGCTTGCAGTTTTATAGATAGCTACGCCGATTTTTCTCTCGTTATGATTTGTCCGTCGAACCGCAAATCAATGACATCAAAGACTCGATCTTCATGTCTTTCCACCTCCTTGTCCCAAAAGTCATACAGGCGATCCAGACGCTTTTCCCAATCTTCGGATCCAAGACGTACAACCGCTGTGTGATCGGCACCCATCACTCGCGCGATCAGGGTCAGGCTGCTCTCTGTTATTTCGAACTCGGATACGAGGAAGTCCATCCGTGGGCCAATCCGCGACAAGAGTGCCAACAGATTTCGCACTTCTGTATTCTTTACTGGACGCACTGCGTGATAAGGCTCGGGCACTCCCCGCACAAGTGGTACATCAAATATTACATGTGTGGCGGGAGGCATCATATAGCCATATTCGTCCAGATAATAAGCTATGTCACCATTCCCGGTCAGTACAAGTAGACGCGGTACACGCTCATGGATCTGCACATGTGTTGTGCCCGTCGGATAACACACAGCGCGCGCGCTGTGAATCCACGGGTGCCTCCGCAATCGATCAACAATCATTTGTGGAGTAAGTGTACTGTCCACCATACTGTGCACCGAGGCAGAATCAGCGTACTGGATGCCCATAATTTCAAGGCGAACGCAAGGGCGCTCCCACAGGTATTTCCAGCCCACTACCCCTCCCAGGCAGATCGGAATGACTACCAGGAGTGCGGTCAAAATTCGTTTACGCTTACCTTGCATCATTTCAGGCGGCTGCACCCCGAAACAGCTCTTCAGTGTATTGTCTGGCAACGCGCCAAATGTCTCCCGCCCCCATGAACAGTACTACGTCGCCCGGTTCACCCAAGTCGCGCAAAACAGGCAGTATATTTTTCTTCTTCGCGTAGCGGGCATCACGATGCCCACGGGCTGTGGCCAAGTCTGCAATCAATGCGCCAGTCACTCCGGCGATTGGTTTTTCGCGAGCGGGATAAATTTCTGTCACGATCACCACGTTCGCGTTGAAGAATGCACGCGCGAACTCCTCCTTGAAATCGTTTGTCCGCGAGTACAAGTGCGGCTGAAAAATCGCCACAATCCGTCGATCAGGATAACCCTCATTTGCAGCATTTAGTGTAGCAGTTATCTCGGTCGGATGATGAGCGTAGTCGTCGATCACCAGGATATCGTGCGCCTCACCCAATAACTGAAAACGTCTATACACGCCGGCGAAGCGTTCCAGGCCTGCTTTGATACGACTAAAATCAATCTCCAGCTCTACCCCTACGGCAACCGCAGCCAAAGCATTGCGCACGTTGTGCAGTCCGAGGGCCCGAAGGGTAATGGATCCCTGTCGACTGCCAAACACAACCACATCAAACTGCATGGCCATACCTCGCTGCACAATCCCTTCGGCCCGCACCATGGCCTGCCGTGCTGTACCGTAAGTCACCACTCTGCGGTCAATGTCGCCAATGATAGCCTGTACGCCAGGATCGTCCAAGCAAACAATTGCAGCCCCGAAAAAGGGCACACTGGCTGCAAACGTCGTAAAGGCTCGGTAAACTTCGCTCAGGTCTCCGTAGATGTCCAGATGATCCGACTCAATAGTAGTAATGACTGCCAGGGCAGGGGTCAATCGCAAAAAGGCACGATCATACTCATCTGCCTCAATCACAATAATGTCACCCTCACCACTGACCGCGTTGGTGTTTAATTCGGCCACCTTGCCCCCAACAATAATCGTGGGATCAAATCCGCCTTCCGATACAACCCGGCCCACCATACTGGTAGTCGTGGTTTTTCCGTGCGTGCCTGCGACCCCCACCCCATACTTCATGCGCATGAGTTCTCCGAGCATTTCCGACCGGGAGATTAATGGAACGCGGGCGGCAGCCGCGGCTTGCGTTTCGGGGTTCTCATTCACATCCACCGCAGACGAGTAGACGACCACACATGCACCTTCTCCCTGTTTCCGGTCGTGACCTTCATACACTGTCGCTCCGTCAGCAACGAGCTTATCCGTTAGTTCACTGAGACACAAATCTGAACCTGTGACCCGGTATCCTCGGGACAAAAGCACTGTGGCAATCGAGCTCATCCCGATCCCCCCAATGCCCACCATGTGTACATGACGGATGCGTCCAAGCATGGGTTGTCGTCGCTTAGATTTCATGCCTGTCCCTCCCATCCAACGAGTGCCAGAACATCCTTTGCGATAGTCATGGCAGCTTCAGGTTTAGCAGCTTTTCGCGCTTCAGCTGCCATTTTATGTCTTTGCTCGGGATTAGCCAGTAGTTCGGGAACCCGTGTGACAAGTGCACTCAACAGCTCCTCCTCGGGCATATATATTGCTGCACCTATTCGTTCCATGCTGCGCGCGTTCTTTGTCTGATGATCCTCAGCGACATGCATTGACGGCACGAGGATAGCAGGAGTAGAAGTGCACAAAAGCTCACTGCATGTCAGAGCACCTGCCCGTGCCAAAACCAGGTCGCAGGCTGCGTATGCCAGATCCATTCGATCCACGTACTGCATGACTCTGAGTCTCGGACGTTCTTTTTTTCGCATCCGGTCGTAGTAAAGTCGTCCGGTTTGCCAGATGATGTGAATATTCGGGTCCGAGAGAATTTTATCCGCAACCTGGCCCATTGCCTCATTGATGGCCTGGCTGCCCAGCGAACCTCCGAATACGAACAACACTTTCGCATTTTTGGGCAACTTGAGCGCCTCCCGGCCAGCTTCACGTGCGGTGGCAGTTAATTCCCGTCGCACGGGATTACCGCTGACTCGACAGCGGCCTTCTGGGAACCAGCTCTCGGCCTCTTTGAAAGCAATGTGAATCTGTGCTGCCCTACGCCCGAGAATTCGATTTGTCACACCTGCATATGCATTCTGCTCCTGGGCAACAGTTGGCCGTCCACGCATACTGGCAGCCCACAATACCGGTCCCGATACATACCCACCGGTTCCAACCGCGACATCGGCATCAAAATCATTCACCAACTGGTAGCTCTGCCACAGCCCTGCAGCCAGCTTTAGCGGCAAATTTATATTGCGCAGTGGCTGTTTGCGATGAAATCCGCTGATCGTGATTGGATGGATTTCAAACCCCGCCTCCGGTACAGCGCGCCATTCCAGATGATCACGTGTCCCTGCAAACGCAATTGCACTCGTCGGCGCAAGCGAACGTATTGCCTGAGCGATAGCTATCGCAGGATAAACGTGACCGCCCGTGCCGCCACCAGCAAATAATATGCGTGGATTTCTCATCATCGCTCTATCTGTCGCGAAATATTCAACAGAATCCCCAGAAGTATGCCTGCCGAAATCATTGATGTACCACCATAGGAAACCAGTGGAAGGGGAAGGCCCGTAACCGGCAGTAACCCCACAGCTACACCCGTATGTACAAAACCATACAGTGTAAGGATCGTCGTACAGCCGACGGCAACAAAGAGCCCAAGTGGATCCGTTGCATGCCGAGCAATGCGCAAAAACCCTCGAAAAAGCAGAACCACGAACAATGCCAGGAGCGCAAGCCCCCCCAGCAGTCCATATTCCTCGGTGATGATAGCAAAAATAAAGTCGTTGTACGGAGCCGGGAGAAAATCTCTTTGCACACTCTTGCCGGGGCCGCGACCGGTTAATCCTCCCATGGCAAGCGCAATGTGTGCCTGCCGGGCCTGATATCCTTCAGCTTGTACACTGAAAGTCTCTACCTCTTCCGAGTTCGGGAAAATCTTGACACCGAGATACGACTCCAGCCGCTGCGCCCGGTTTGGCGAGCTAAGCAACATCAGAGCCGCACAGATAATGGCAAAAAAGACCGCACTACCAATGTAGTGCAGACTAAAACGACCCACATATGCCATGAGCATCACCGAAACCAACACGAGGAATGCTGTTGACACGTCCTCAAGACCGATCAAACCGACCGTAGCAAATATCCACAATGACAGCGGCAGAAATGTCCGTGTGAAGCTCTGAATGTATTCTTGTTTGCGCACCAGCAGTACGGCTATGTAAAGGATAAGTGAGATCTTCGCCAAGTCTGAGGGCTGCACACTTAGCATGCCAACCTGGAATGCGCGTGTGGCACCTCCATACGTCACTCCAAATATCCGTACGAACACCAATAATAGCAGTGAGCCGATCAAGAACAACCTGGACCAGCGCGCCAGATGGTGATAATCTATCATGCTGAACACAGCTAACGCTACCAGTGCAAGCCCTACGCGCAACGTATGGCGCACAAGAAACAGTTCGGTATCCCCACCCGCCTTGACCTCAGCCAGGAAAGCAATGGCACTGTACACGGCCATAACCCCAACTGCAGACAGTACGAGCGCGATCCACAGGATATACTTGTCCAGGGGACGCTGATCCCGTACGTGCCGGGGAAATATTTTGAGGAGACTGATCATGCGTCAGAAACTCTCTACAATGCTTTTAAATCTCATGCCTCGTTCTTCGTAATTACTGAACAGGTCAAAGGAGGCACATGCCGGACTCAGGAGCACTACATCACCGGCTTTGGCACAATCGCGTGCCGCCCGCGCCGCTTCGTCCAGCGTTTCCACGGTTATTGCATGTTTGCTGCACGGCCCAAGCTCCTTCATGACCTTGGGCGCACTTTCGCCAAATGCAATTAGGGCCTGTACTTTGCTGGTGATGAGCGGTTTGAGAATTTCATAGTCGTTTCCCTTATCCCGACCACCGACCAGCAATACAATCGGCGCTCTGAAGCTGTGCAGAGCAAACCAGAGCGCATTCACGTTAGTAGCTTTGGAATCATTCACGTAAGTGACTCCCTCGACCCGGCGTACTATCTCCAGCCGATGATCCACACCGGCGAATCCTCGCAGGCTTTCCCGCAGCACCTCGTCTGAAAGTCCGACAGCCTGACCTGCGAGGGCGGCTGCCAATGAATTGCCAACATTGTGTGGTCCGGGTATTCCTAGCTCCTCCGTCCGCAGAAGTGTTCTTTCCTGCAGTCTGATCATGCCCTCTACTGCACTGGCCCCGTTTGATAGATGAACCTGTCTGCTGAAGGGCAGCCCCCGCACGTCAGAGGCTGTCACAAAATGCTCTACACGTTCACGCACGAGCGTATCGTCATAATTGTAAACCACTACATCTCCGGCCGACTGGTTTTCGTAAATGCGCAGTTTGCTTTCGGCATAGCGCTCGAAGCTGCCGCCATACCGATCCAGGTGATCGGGCGTAATGTTCAATACCACGCTCACACTTGGGCAAAACGTATCAATATGATCCAGCTGAAAACTTGACACTTCTAACACCACGACGGTATCTCGCCGTAACTCTTTTAGATGATCTGAGAGCGGGGTACCAACGTTGCCTGCAACAATCACCTGCCGATTAGCTGTCTTCATCATGTGACCAATGAGCGAGGTTGTTGTCGTTTTCCCATTGGTCCCGGTGATGGCGACCACTTGTCCTTTGGCGTACCAGGATGCAATTTCCAGCTCTGAGTATACCGGGATTCCTAGGGTCAATGCTCCCTGAACCGGCGACGCTGTACTTGGCACACCCGGGCTCACAACCAGAAAGTCAGCTGATAATGTAGCCTTTGTATGTCCGTTGGCTTCCACGATGACGCCGTGCTCTTCGCACCAGACCATGGTTGCATGATCTATCGGTCCGTTGTCTGAGAGCATTACGCGGGCACCGGCCCGTACCAAAAATTTGGTCACTGCCCACCCGCTTCGGGCTGCTCCCAAAACGGTTACTCGTTTACCCTTGACTGTTCGCTCGTGCATTATCGGATTCGGAGAGAAAGCACAGTAGCCAGTACCGTGACCACGGTTACCAACCAGAAACGGGTGACAATCTTGGCCTCATGCACCCCCTGTCCCTCATAGTGATGGTGCAAGGGAGCCATAAGAAATATTCGCTGACCCGTACCTGTCTTTCGACGGGTATAGCGGAAATAGGTGGTCTGTATAATGACCGATACCGTCTCCATGAAGAAGACCGCACACAAAAGTGGCAACAACAATTCCTTCTTAACCATAAGGGTCAGCACCGCGATTGCTGCTCCCAGAGCAAGCGATCCGGTATCTCCCATAAAGACCGTTGCCGGGTAACTGTTAAACCACAAAAATCCCAGACATGCAGTGACCATGGCAGATGCGAATACGGTCAACTCGCCTGCACCACTCAAGTGCGTCACACCCAGGTACGAGGAAAAACCTGCATGTCCGGCTACGTAACACAATGCAACCAATCCCAGCGCCACGATTGCAGTGACACCAGCTGCAAGTCCATCTAAGCCATCCGTCAGATTGACTGCATTTGAAGTCGCGGTGACCACTAGAACGCTCATTGGAATGAACAGAATCCATCCTAGGTCAGCCCCTCCCAGAAACAGATTCCCCAGCACGTTATAGTCGAAATGCCAATCGCGTAAGAACGGCAGTTCTGTCATGGCGCGTGTATCTGCAAATTGTGGATGGAAGTACATCACGCTTCCTATAAGCAGTCCAAGCCCTGCCTGTCCAGTTATCTTCATGCGTGGAGCCAGGCCTGCTTTATCCTTCCGAACTGTCTTCACATAATCGTCTGCAAACCCGAATGCACCCATCCAAAGGATGGCAATCACGATAAGCCAGACATAGATCTCACGCAGATCTCCCCACAACAGTGTCGAAATCACGATTGCGCTGATAATGATCAGCCCTCCCATCGTTGGTGTTCCGTTCTTATGCGAGTGATCCACGAGGTTGGCGTTCAATCCCGTGCGTACCTCTTCGCCAAGCTGTTTGCGTTTAAGCCAGTCTATCACGCGCGGTCCGATCACCATAGCTATGATGAACGTGGTAATAGCTGCGAGCGTTGCCCGCACAGTGATGAACTCGACCACCTGCAATCCCGGTGGGCTGAACGACGTTTCCAGCCACTGTAGCACGAAGTAGAGCATAGCTTCAGCCGACTGGTTGTGGATTACGTGGAGCAAAAGCCTCCAGAATCAGATTTTGGTCTCTCATCCTGATCTGGACGCCCTTTTCGATCTGTACTGACTCATGACCTTTACCGGCAATGAGCACTAGATCCCCTGCCTTGCATGTTTGCGCGACATAGCGTATTGCTTCGGGCCTGGAAGGAATCACCCGTACCTGATCTGGGTGCAGCATACCGGAGAGAATAGCCTCAGCTATTGCCTCCGGGGATTCATCCCGTGGATTATCATTTGTGACGACAACCCGATCTGCCAGCTGTTCGGCAACGGCTCCCATCAGGGGACGCTTGACCTGATCCCGATTGCCCCCGCATCCGAATACACACCACAAACGGGCATGTCTTTCACGAGTACGCCTGATCGCCTGTAGAGCTTGTTCCAGGGCATCGGGTGTGTGTGCAAAATCAATCACAACACGCGTACCATCATCACACAGATACTGCTCAAACCGGCCAGCAACCGGATGTGCTTCTGCCAGCGCTTCAATGACATCTGCTCCGGGTAACCCGGTGGCCCGGGCTGCACCATACGCGGCAGCCAGATTGTAAGCATTAAAGTGACCTGTCAAACGGAATGTGCTGGTTTGGCCGTCCAGACGTAGCCTGAGTCCGCTCGGAGAATCCTGTACGACACTGAATTGAATATCTGAATCCGGGTCCTGGCCGAATGAGCAACGAGCAGCCCGTGTACTCTGAATCATACGCTCGCCCGCGGCATCGTCCTGATTGTAGATCGCCACAGCACTGGAGTCCAGACCGTCAAATAGTCGTTTCTTCGCGGCTAAATACCGCTCCATAGTTCCATGGTAATCCAGATGGTCGTGCATCAGATTGGTGAACACACCGACCGAAAAGTCCAGTGTGGCTGTGCGGCACTGGTCCAGGGCGTGTGATGAAACCTCAATCACGCATGCCTTGCAGCCGGAATCCACCATTTGTGCCAGCATCGGCTGAAGATCGGTAGCGTCAGGCGTCGTGAGTGTCGACGTATACGTGGCCTGTCCGGTTAAGCAGGTTACAGTCCCTACCAGGCCGGTGGGCGTACCAGTGTGCTCCAGTACATGCCGTATAAGCGTGCTCGTAGTTGTTTTTCCATTTGTACCAGTTACTCCTGTCAGTTGCAGAGAACGGGCTGGGTCTCCATAAAACGCCGACGCAATCACAGCAGCAGCCTTTCGTGTATCACGCACCTGCACAGCGTTGGAGACTTCATCCGGTGCATCTTCACAAACGATGATCCGGGCACCTGCCTCGAGTGCGTGCTGGATATAAGTATGTCCGTCAACCTGATGTCCCCGGACAGCTACAAAGACGTATCCTGGCTGCACTTTGCGGCTATCCTGAGTAACCCCCGTCACAGCTATTCCCGGCATATGTGCAGTAGCGTCGGCAGAAAGCCCTGCGCTGGTCAATCGGATATGTAGGTCAGACCAGTTCATTCTATTGCAACCGGAGTATCACCTTTGTATCAACCAGAGCTCCTGGCTCTGGAGATTGCTCTACCACGCGTCCCTGTCCGTTCAACTGCACACGAAATCCATTTGCAGCCAAGAGGAACCATGCAGCTCTTGCATCCAGGCCAATCACATCGGGCATAACCTCCGACGTGTGGACCAATGGAGTCGAGTGCACTGGTGCGTCGCCCCCCGTACGTGCGACCCGCGAGCGTTCGGATACCAAGCGTGTGCCTGCGGGCGAGCGCTCCGAGGCTTCGTCTTGCTGCGCCCATGCCTGCCGCACCAGTTTTTCGAGCAGGGGGGGGGAATCGGGGGTGGGAGGCGGAAGGGTTGGGTCTGAGAATGTTGCTATCCAGCGCTCGGCTATCCGCCTGAATATGGGCGCAGCCACCTCTCCACCATAAATACTGGTCCGGGGCTCATCCAGAACCACAATCATTGCCACCTGTGGATCCTCCGCCGGATAAAATCCGACGAATGTTGCCCTATAACCTCTACCGTAACGTCCGCGGACCACTTTGCGTGCGGTTCCCGTCTTTCCGGCAATGGTGAATTCTTCTGTTTGTGCTTTTCGTGCGGTTCCTTCTCGAACCACATTGATAAAGGCCGGCAACAATGTTTGCACTGTTTCCGGCTGGAGTATACGCCGAATGGAGTCCGTCCTTGCCGGATCATCGGCTGCACGCCACAGCACGTGCCCGGTCACGTCACGTCGCTCAGACACGATGTATGGCTGACGCAGCAGACCACCATTGGCCAGTGCAGCATATGCCATCACCATCTGTAGTGGCGTTACATCTACTTCGTAACCGATGATGAGTGAAGCTTTCGTAGTCCTGCTCCACCGGTTAGTTCGCTTGAGCAAGCCCGCAACCTCTCCCGGAAGATCTACCCACGTTTTTTGCCCGAACCCGTAATTGCGTGCATACTTGTACAACTGCTCTGCCGACATTTGTTGTGCCGTAAGCGCCATGCCCACATTGCTACTTTTTGAGATCACCTCACTAAAGGGAATTTCTCCGTGGCTGTGCGTATCGTTCAGTGTGCGCCCATTGAGTACGAGTTCACCGTCGCCGGTATCTACAAGGCGATCCATTGAGGTAATTCCTGTTTCCAGGGCTGCGGAGGCGCCTATCAGCTTGAAGGCTGACCCTGGCTCCAGTCGGTCAGTTATAGCACTGTTGCGCCAAGCATACACCGGGGCATCCAGTGGGGCATTCGGATCAAAGGTGGGAACATTGGCTATGGCCAGAATCGCGCCAGTATGAGGATCGACCGCGATTGCGCTTCCGCGATTGGCACGCGCATCAGCCACGCCAGCAGCCAGCTCCTCTTCCATGATGGTTTGCCGGATGAGATCAATCGTGAGCACCAGCATTTGTCCATCTTTGGGCGGGATAACTATGCCGTCTGCATCAACCCGGCGGTATCCCCGACGATCACGAAGGAGCGTGCGCCTCCCCGCTTTTCCCCGTAGGTATTCATCGTATTCCAGTTCCAGTCCCGCTTTACCCACACCGTCAACATCAACGTGCCCAAGTACATGGGCAGCAGTTTTACCGTAGACATACCGACGCTGGAACCGCTCCTCCAGTACTACGCCGGGGATGTTCCATGAAGCTATTTCTGTGCGCTGCTCTAGGGTCAGGTTGAGCAGTTTTACAAATTGTTCACTTTTTCGACGATCAATCTGTCTGTGCAGCTGCGTACTCGACGTTCCGGTTAACTTTGCCAAGCGATACAGGAAGTCATCTTTCTGTGCTTCAAACCCAAGCGCGGTAGGATCCAGTGCAAGGTCATACCTCGGCGAGTTTACTGCCAGTGCACGCCCGCTGGCATCTACAATATCTCCCCGTTCGGGGGGCAATAGCTCTTGGGATTGTCTCTGACGCAATCCCGCTTCACGCAGATCTTCGCCCCGGTCAACCTGCAACCAGACCAGCTGTCCAACAATAACGAGCGCAAGTACTGTCAGACCTGTCAGTACAACGTACATTCGACTGAGTATCTGATCTCTGATGTTCATTGCTGGGGGAGCTCAGCCAGTGTATCTGCAGGAATGGCTCCTACATACTCATATTCATGTCCTTCCTGAAGTCCGAGTGTCTGCGCACGCCGGTAAATAACAGAAGGACCCGTAGCGGCGTTGTATTCCGCCAGGGTGCGGTTATGCTGCAGGTGAAGCCGGACATTTTCGCGGCGCTGGATATTTATTTCATCCAGTAGATCCTGCGATTGATAAACGTGACCAATATAGATCGTGAGTGCGCCTGCAATAGCAAAGACCATCAGGCCAAAGCGCAGGGTTGATATACGCGCTAAAACTCTCGGTTTCGGAGAGATTTCATCTATGACCGTCAGCTCCTGCCAGCCGCGGACGGTGCGCACCGCTTCCTCCACTGCACGCCGAGTGCGCGGGGTCCGGTCGCGGGGTCCTGTATTACTAAAATTGCGGCTATATGCCATAACAAAACTTTATCTATGCACTGCCTGGAAATGAGCAACGGACACCAGCTCGCAGTTTTGCACTTCGGGACCGGCGATTAGCTGTAATCTCTGTAGCGTCTGGTACCACAGGTCGGCGCGTGAGCGGTTGCCAAGGCACAAGTCTTACACCATAGATATCCCGCTCAGGCTCGCCTGTCAGGACCCCATCCCTCAGTATGCGCTTCACCATACGATCCTCCAGAGAGTGATAGCTGATCACTACCAGGCGTCCGCCTTCGGCCACTATCCGTGCGCTGGCTTCCAGAACCTGTGCCAGCTCGTCCATTTCACTGTTCACAGCAATACGCAGTGCCTGGAATGTGCGGGCTACTGCCCGTGATTCCCATCGCAAGGGGACTGCGCTGCGCACAGCCGTAGCCAAATCCGTCGTGGTTCCTATTGGCCGACATGCCACGATACGTTGGGCTATTCGTCGTGCATAAGGTTCCTCTCCCCAGCGGTGGAGGATTTTGCGCAGTGCATCCTCTGTAAACCTATTCACTATATCGGCTGCAGCTACCTGCGACTCCGCATCCATTCGCATGTCTAGAGGAGCCGTCTGGCGATGACTGAAGCCTCTTGGGCCGTGATCCAACTGGTATGAAGAGACCCCTAGGTCGAGCAGCAGCCCCGTGATAGGCGTGTGATCTTGCACAAGAGCCTCCAGATTGCTGAAGGCCCCTTGATACACGATTAACCGCTTCGAATCAATGGCCTCGGGTAGTCGCATCTCCACGGCATGCACCGCATCGGCATCCCGATCAATTGCAATCACACATCCTTTGGGCGAAAGCGCAGAGAGGAGAGCCTCAACATGTCCCCCTCCTCCTGCAGTAGCGTCAACGTACACGCCGCTTGTATCCGTTACCAGATATTCCAGTACAGTATGACAGAGAACCGGTGTGTGGTAGGCGGTTGCGTACGGCCCTTTTGCCGTCAACATCCATCCCCCATCACTTGCGTCGCAAGCGTCTCATAGTCCGCTTCCTCAGCCGCCAAATATTCGTCAAATTTTTGGGGATCCCAGATTTCAATGTGTCTCTGACTTCCGAGAATCAATGCATTCTGTTTTATCCCCGCGTACTCAAGTAGCGGTCTTTGAAGCGCGATACGACCTTTTTTATCTAAAATCACTTCCTCCGCCCATCTCAGGAACCGACGGGTAAAAGCCCTGTCCCGCCGGTTGTATGGATTCAGTCCCTCAATGTCACTTTCAATATCTCTCCACCTGTCGAGCGGATACGCATAAATGCATTCCTCGAACCCACGCGTGATTACGAATGTCTCTCGTGCATCTGCACTCATACAGGCACGCATCTTCGCAGGAACCGCTATGCGTCCCTTTACGTCTATCGAATATGTTGCCTGTCCCTTGAAACCTGACATTCGGCGTTACCCGAGTATAACCTCGCGAGGATATGATACGAAAAATTTCCCACTTTTCCCCACTTTTTCCCCAAGATACTCTTTTTTTCTTAATTGTGCAAAGATATTTCCCCTATATGAACGAATATCCTTGCCCAATGCACCTATCCTGTCAGGTGGGATGCATGCTGTCGTATCAGATGGGATTCCGGTCAGGAAGCAGTTAACGGGTCCTATCTTCTTCCGGATGCTGCAAACGCGCCGGCCGCTGCAGAAACAAATGATGTGAAAAGGGGATGGGGGCGGCCAACGGTAGATCGATATTCCGGATGGAACTGCACGCCGATATACCAGGGATGAGTGGGCCATTCAGCAATCTCCACGAGTCCGTTTGCTGGATTTATGCCCGTGAACTGGATCCCCTGTGCTTCCAGATAATGCCTGAGCGCATTGTTGATCTCATATCGATGACGATGCCGTTCGCGCACCTTCGTCTCTTTGTAAATAGAATGCACGAGCGATCCCTCGACTAGACGGCAATCATACGCACCAAGCCGCATTGTACCGCCCTTATCAAATACTCCCTTCTGATCCTCCATCAGATCAATAACCGGCCAGGGAGAGTCTGGATTAAACTCGGTAGAATCAGCATCTTCCATGCTGCATTCATCACGTGCAAACGCAATAATTGCACACTGCAGCCCTAAACAAATACCCAAGAAGGGGATGTTATTGATACGGGCGTATCGGGCCGCCTCAATCTTGCCCTCAATACCACGTGTTCCAAAACCAGGGGCCACCAGAATACCTGTCACATCACCGAGCATCGCTTCACAGTTCTGTTCGCTTATGTTCTCGCTCTCCACAAGCTTCAGGTCCACATGAACGGATAACTTTGCGCCCGCCAGTATGAACGACTCAGAGATTGACTTATAAGCATCTTGATGTGCCACATATTTGCCCACAAGTGCAATGCGAACCTCCTGCCCCGGCGCATGCAGCCGCTGGATGAAACGCGTCCAGTTCGCCAGATCCGGCTCGTCCGTTAAGCGCCTGTTAGCCACACTATCTGTAATTCTCAGGCGTTCAAGCATAAGTTTTTGGACCCCTTCCTTTGCAAGCTGAAGCGGCACCTCATAAATAGAACGTGCGTCAAGTGCCTCTATCACTGCTCGTGTCTCCACGTTGCAGAACCGTGCTATCTTGAGTCGTAATTCTGCATCCAGTGAGCGCTCAGACCGGCATACCAAAAGATCCGGCTGGAGTCCGTAGGAGAGCAGCATTTTGACTGAATGCTGGGTCGGTTTGGTTTTCAGCTCTCCAGCCGCTGCCAGATACGGCACGAGGGTTAAGTGAGCAATCTGGACATTCGCTGCGCCCTTTTCGTAGCGCAACTGTCGAATGGCCTCGAGGTATGGCAGACTCTCAATATCCCCAACCGTACCGCCTATCTCTGAGATCACAACATCCAGGTCCTGTTCTTCAGGAAGGCGCAGGATCCAGCTTTTGATTTCGTCGATGATATGGGGGACGACCTGTACCGTCTTTCCCAGATACTCACCGGCACGTTCCTTGCCTATAACTTCACTGTATACGCGGCCGGTGGTGATGTTATTAGCCTGGCTTGTTTCGTGACCCAGGAATCGTTCGTAGTGGCCAAGATCAAGGTCCGTTTCCGCCCCATCATTCGTGACGAAAACTTCTCCGTGTTCATAGGGATTCATTGTGCCTGGATCCACATTTATGTATGGATCCAGTTTTAGGATAGAAACCCTCAGGCCATGGCTTTCAAGAAGCCTGCCCAGGGAAGCACAGAAAATTCCCTTACCAAGCGAAGACGAAACGCCTCCTGTCACGAAAATATATTTTGTCACCTCAGTCCGCAAAATTACGCTGGTTAATTCTAAGTCTGAACCGTGGCACTAGGGCCTAGCAAAAGTAAGACTTTTGGCTGGACCTTATCAAGTTTCCCGACGGGCAACTACAATCAGGCCCGTTCCTGCATCATTATTGCGACGTAGATCCATCGCGTTCAGGGACAGTCCCAATGGTAATACAGGGATGTAATAGAGCGCAACCAACGGCGCCAACAACAAGGATCTACCCAATAGCAGCATCGGTACCTTAATCAGCATACGCCAGGCTGCCGATCCTACCGGTCCGTAGCTGTAGTGTGATTCTTCTATTTTTAGCCCGGCATCTTCGAGCTTTCGAGTCAATTCGCCGAGGTTGTAGCCATCTCGTACATGCTCACCGATGAAGCTGGATTGTCCATCGGCTTTGACATCAGATCCGCCCTGGTCGCTGGGCGTGCTAATAATAAGACGCCCCCCTGGAAGCAAGCGCCGCGAAAAGTGACCTATGGCAACCTCATCGGCCTCAATATGCTCAAGAATGTCCACTGCCAAGATACAGTCAAAAGCTCCCTTGACTTGGGGTTTCGTCACGTCATCGACCAACAGCTCGACCCGATCAGACAGACCGAAGGCCAGAAAACAGCGGGCTGCCCGGTCAAGGTAATCTTTTTTAATGTCTATCCCCGTGACCGAAACTCCCGAATACTTTCGTAGCACATACCAGGCATACTGTCCGAAGCCTGTACCGGCATCCAGAAGCCTTGAGCCGGGGCCGAGGCTCAATTTTCGCAGTACACGATGGACGTACCACGTTCGGAGGAATAATAAATCCAGAATTCCAAAAAGGATAGGGAGCAATCTCGGACGCGAGTCAAGCAGGCTGCCAAGCCGATCCTTGATCGGATCATACTCCATCAGGTGTGATTTTTATGGTTCTATCGTGATCCATATGGAGTGATTAATTTTGGGTTCGACGAAAATATAGAAGTATCCAATGGGAAAAGTTCTCGTTGCGATGATGCGATACAGCTTAGGATTAGGACACGACTTGGGGCGATAAGATACTGTTGGATGGGCAGAAGCAGCAGATTGACCTCTGCTTAATCCCCACGGCAACTCTATTACGCGATATTGTGATAGGTATTGGGAGGAATCAGATATACTCTTTTTCGCCGATCTCTTCATAAAGAGATGCTTCCCGATGGCATGACTTGTCCTGCACTAATGGATATTCACGTACTATAACTCCCTTTCTTGCCTGCAAGGAGATGTCAAATCTCCGCAGAAAATTCATACAGCGCCTCTAGCGGTCAGGGCCTGTAACTCTGTTTCACAACCTGGAGGCCGAGCCAGGCTACGAGTATCCTATTCAACCTCGTCAGGATGGCTGGTCAAAGTCTGCTGTAACTCGGCAATTACATAGGGACGGCCCTTCTCCATGCGTCTGCGCAGTATGAGATCGCCGAGAAAACCCGTACACATAGCCTGTACGCCAACAATGATGAGCAGTGCTCCCAGTAGGAGGGCTGGACGATCCCCCACGGGGTTGTCGTAAACAAATTTGTCGATGGTGATCCACAAACTGATTATAAAACCACCCAGAAACGCAAGCAACCCCATTGAACCAAAGAAATGCATTGGGCGCGCACCAAAACGGGTCAGAAAACTCACCGTCATTAGATCCAGGCATCCTCGGATGTACCGTTCGAGTCCGAATTTCGAACGCCCATGCCGGCGTGACCGGTGCTTCACTGGACGCTCCCCAATGCGGTAAAATCCCTCCCATTTAGCTAACAGTGGTATGTAGCGATGCATCTCGCCGTAGACCTTAATCGCCTTTACCACTTCAAGCCTGTACGCCTTGAGTCCACAATTGAAGTCGTGCAGCGGAATACCGGATACAATGCGGGTAACCAGGTTAAAGAAGCGGCTTGGGAGCGTTTTGCTCAGGGAGTCTTTTCGTGTCTTCTTCCAGCCGCTCACAAGATCCAGCCCTTGGTCTATGGCATCCACGAGTTGGGGGATTTCGTGGGGATCATCCTGTAAATCCGCATCCATAGTAATCACGATGCGGGCGTTTACGTGCTCAAACCCCGCTGCCAAGGCTGCACTCTTGCCGTAGTTACGACGGAATCGAATACCGTTGTAACGCTTGTCAGCTGCACATTGGCGTACGATCTCAGTCCAGGAATCATCAGATGAGCCGTCATCTACAAACCAGACTTGGAAGGTCAATCCGGCTTCTTCACAAACCTCGCGTATCTCGTCAGCAAGCAGTCTGACGGTTGCAGCCTCCTCGAAGACCGGAATAACGATACCAACGACCGGAAGCATCAGCTTCTACACGTCCAATGTGGCGTAGCGTGCATTGCGCTCAATAAATTGGCGACGTGGTTCCACTCGATCCCCCATCAGAGTTGAGAAGATTTTATCAGCTGCTACTGCGTCATCTATCGTAACGCGCTTCAACTGACGTGTATCGGGGTCCATTGTAGTATCCCAGAGCTGATTGGGATTCATTTCACCTAGGCCCTTATAGCGCTGTATTACAATCTTGCCTCTACCATTGGTCTGCAATTGCTCGATAGTCTGACGCAACGTTTCATCAGACCAACAATACTGTTCGCGTTTTCCCTGCTTCGCTTTGTACAGTGGCGGCAGCGCGATAAAGAGTCGCCCATTTTCAATAAGTGGGCGCAAGTGGCGATAAAAGAAAGTTAGCAGAAGCGTTCGGATATGCGCACCGTCCACATCCGCATCGGTCATCAGCAAAATCTTGTGATAGCGAAGCTTATCTGAGCTGAATTCGTCTTCGGTCGTGGCGATGCCGGTCCCCAGCGCCGTAATGATGTTCCTGATTTCTTCATTTTCCAGCACTCTGTCCAGCCGTGCTTTCTCCACATTCAGGATCTTGCCACGCAGTGGCAGGATCGCCTGAAAATGACGATCCCGTGCCTGCTTAGCCGATCCACCCGCAGAATCTCCCTCCACCAGATAAAGTTCGCAGATCTCTGGATCACGTGAAGAGCAGTCGGCCAGTTTTCCCGGTAATCCCCCGGAAGAAAAAGTGTTCTTGCGCTGCACAAGCTCCCGAGCTTGTCGGGCAGCCTGCCGAGCTGTGGCCGCTAGAATCACCTTATCCACAATAGTCTTCAGCTGCTTTGGGTTATCTTCCAGCCAATGGCCAAGCCGCTCGGCAACGATACTGTGTACCTGCCCTTGGACCTCTGAGTTACCAAGTTTGGTTTTTGTCTGTCCTTCGAACTGAGGGTCGCCCACTTTTACAGAAAGTACAGCAGTAAGCCCTTCTCGAAAATCGTCACCAGTCAATTCGCCCTTGAAATTCCTGAATAAATTGTTTTGCTCGGCCTTGCTCCTGAGTGTACGGGTCAACGCTTGTCTGAACCCCGAAATATGCGTACCTCCTTCATGCGTGTGAATATTGTTCACGAAGGAGAATACATTCGTGGAGTACCCCGAATTGTATCGCATCGCGACTTCAACGATTTTCTCGTCATCCCCGAAACTGATGATCTGATCATGAATAGGGGTGCGCGACGCGTCCAGATACTCGACAAATTCACGCAATCCGCCTTGGAAACAATACTCTTCGCGTTCCCGGCTATCCTCCCGGAGATCCTCCAATTCAATCTTTACCCCTGCATTCAAGTAGGCTAGCTCACGGAGGCGCTTGCTGATTGTGCCAAAACGGAAGCGACAATCAGAAAAGATGGTCGCATCCGGCCAAAACCTTATTTTCGTGCATGTGGTCTCCTCCGCCTCCATGGGGCGCACCCTTGTTAGGTCACATTGGGGCACACCACATTCATAGATCTGTTCCCACAAGTAACCATCCCTATACACTCTTGCTTCTAGGCGGCTGGACAGCGCATTTACGCAGGATAGCCCCACACCATGGAGTCCCCCGGACACCTTGTATGTCTTATCGTCGAACTTGCCACCGGCATGCAAAACGGTCATAACGACCTCCAGGGCTGACCGCTGCTGTTCGGGATGTATTCCTATTGGTATACCCCGCCCATTATCACTGACTTCAACGGCTCCATCCTCCAGGATATAGACTTGTATATGGTCACAGTGGCCGGCCAAGGCTTCATCGACTGCGTTGTCAACTACTTCGTAGACGAGGTGATGAAGGCCGCGTACGTTTACATCCCCGATGTACATCGCGGGGCGCTTACGTACCGCCTCTAGACCATCAAGAACTTGAATATCCTCTGCTCTGTACTCTGGCTGATTCATATACGCATGTTCATTGCCTGATGGGCTCTCGTTTCCGGCTCTACAACGCCTTGATCGTCCCGAATTCTGTGCTTAACTAGTTTGAATTCCTGAATACCGTCGAGGACGTGTCGTTGGCCCAATGAAAATTCCACCATCAAAGCCGTTGCAGGCACACGGGACTCTGTTAGAATTAGACCTCCTCTACACTCACACCGCGAAGTAAACACCTGCGGATTGGGATTATCGTGTTCCACAGCACGCAGCATTAACACCCTGTCTAGTCAACCAGTCTGCAACGATTCTGTTCACTGTTTCTCTGTTACGATTCTGTCACGATTTCTTCGAATACTCGAGTCTGCGTGATACAGGGTTCACTATTGATGGCTATGGGGGTATGCCCTGTCTGCAGGTACCTGACGTAACCCTTTGTGTGGTGCCAGGAGGTGTGCAAGCTCATCGGCCCGATCACTTGCAATACGGTAATGTACATGCAGAGCTTCCTGTGCAGGTTGCCCGTTATTGCTGACCTGAACCAACTCTTCGCCAATCACTGTCCCCAAGCGTCGGACGCCCGCCATTGTGCGGCCATCAGTAACCGGAATGAGCGCCGCCCCCTCAATCTGGGCTCCCTTCACCATCGTCTCAAGCCGGGCGGTTAATGTGCTCAGGCCAATCCCGCGCAAGGCAGCAATAGGTACGGCTTCAGGATAATCGCGCTTCAGAGCCGGCAGTGCCAACTCCGGCTCCTCGAGAGCGTCTATTTTGTTAAAAACCAGCAGTGTAGGGATTTCCAGTGCACCTATTTCCTTGAGAGTCTGACGTACAACCATCATCTGGTCCTCAAAACGGGGATGTGCAGCACTGACAACATGAATCAGCACATCGCTTTGTCGCACCTCATCAAGCGTGCTCTTAAAGCTCTCAATCAATTTATGCGGTAGTTTCCGGATGAAGCCAACGGTGTCGGAGAGCAGCACTGTGGTTGCGCTTGAGAGCACACATTGGCGCGTAGTTGCATCCAGGGTTGCAAAGAGCCGATCTTCTGCAAGCACCCCACTCCGGGACATAGCATTCATGAGCGTAGACTTGCCTGCATTCGTGTAACCCACAAGTGCGACCCGGCGGTATTTTGCTCTGCGCCTCCTTTGCGTTATACGCTGTTGATCTATCCGTTCTAGACGGTTCCGAAGCGTAGCCATTCTCTGACCAATCAGTCTGCGATCCGTCTCGATCTGCGTTTCACCGGGGCCACGTGTACCAATACCGCCCTGCTGTCGGGAAAGGTGCGTCCATTGCCTCGTCAGCCGCGTGCGCAAATAGTCAAGTTGGGCCAGTTCAACTTGGGTTTTGGCGACTGCCGTTTTCGCTCGTTTTGCAAAAATATCCAGAATGAGCTGGGAGCGATCAATGAGTTTGCAACCGAGTGCTTTCTCCAAATTACGGACCTGATTGGGACTTAGATCATCATCAAACAGAACTGTGCTGATCTTCTTTTCCTGCACAATTTCGGCAATTTCGCCGACCTTTCCAGATCTAAGATAGGTTGCTGGGTGCGGTTTCTGCAGAACCTGAGTTACGCGTCCCAGTACTTTTGCCCCGGCGGTTTCCGCCAGTTGGGCTAACTCATCCAATGAATCCTGTGCTCTACCTCCTCTGCGCACAGCGCCCACAAGCAGTGCGGTCTCCTCATGCGGCTCTCCAGTGATATACAGTTTACGTCCCATACGCTAACGATTTTGCCAGCGCGCAGCAAGCATCATCTCAGCTGCTAAAAGGACGAGTCCAAGAACAAGAAAATGCCGCCAAAGCTCCAAGCCGATCCTTGCCCGGTTTACTGCAGCCGAAATGCCTTCTCCAGACGTAACATCCAACAATTCGACCGGGGCACCCAAAGCCTCTGCGAGGGCCTTACGGGCCTCTTCCGGCTCCGTGTACACAAGGCGTGATTCCCGGGGATCCAGTCCAACACTTAAAAGCCGTACGGAAGCGTCAGCAGCCAATACTTCAGCTACACCTGGCGAATCCATATCAAGGTCTAATAGACTGGCGCCAAATACCTGACGCTGAGGTGGCATGAGTTCTGTTCCATCTGGAGCTTTCACTGTGATATTACCCTGTACAGCAGGTATTCTTATGGAGGTCTGATGGCCGGCCAGAAGCTGTTCTCCCTGCACTGACCCACCTGCTGAAAGATAATGTGCTGCCCGATACATCAGCGGAACAAATAAACCACGAACAGGCAAATCGCTCCAGCCCAAATCCGGTGCCACGGCCAGAAAAAATATACGACCATTGCCGAATTGGATCTCCTGCAAAAGGGGCGCCCCCCCCAAGAGTGTAATCAATGTATGCTCCGCGCCCGTCACACCAGGTACATACCGTGCGGAACGATAGACCGTCACCGCCTCGAGTCTCTGTACGCGCTCCGAGGCTGTAAACACCCCTTCAAATAACGGATGCTCGAAATCTGCTTCATCGATAGATGTTTCCGATTCCTGGATGCTCACACGGCCAGCGCCAACGACCTCCAGAAATGCGTTGGTTGGTGTTGGTTCTGCAGCGGGAAAAATCAGCACCCCGCCGCCATCTTGAATGTATTGTTCAAGCTTTGCCATTTCACCGGTACTGAGATCATCCGGGCTGATCAGAAAGATTGCCGAATATTGACTAAGCAAGGTGGCTGCCAGTGCACGCTGCGGGATTTTGGTCGTACGCAAAGCGTCCGATTCGCTACGAAGGGAAAGGGCCAACTCTACATGGTCCGTCTGTGCTTCCGCGCCATGCACCAAGAGAATATCTCTGCGCGCAGGCACGTTAAGCGTAAAATATCTTCGATTATCCTCCTCAAATCCATCATCTTCCGTCATCACGTAACCTGCAAGCCATCCACGCATTGTTGGTGCACCTCGGAGCGTTACCCGAACAGGCACTTCCGGTGCAAGGGCAATGCTGGTTTGCGCGACACGTTCATCCCCAAAATACAGGCTCACAGCATAATCGTCAATGGAGGAATTCCCATGGTTGACAACCGTAGCTTCTATTGTGGCTGGGGTATCTAGATCCACAATCCGGCTTGTTACTTGTACATTGGCAATTCCTACATTGGGCCGCGTTTCAGTTGCGCCCACAGGAACGAGCACTACACGAACTCCGCTATCAAGGGGAATTTGTACCGAATCAAGCAGTGTCGATTCCTGCATGTCTCCTAGATAGTAGACGATTTTATCAAGATGTGAGGCCTCTTGGGCGACCAGTGTACCAGCACTGCGAATAGTTGACGCCGCAGTCTGTGTTGCCGGAGTCGGGCCCCGATTAACGAGAACATCTGGCGTTTCCAAATATTGTGCCTTTTCGCTCAAGATGAACAATTCATCCCCCGGATCTGTCGACTGAATGATAGCTTGTGCGGCAGACTTGGCCTGCTCCAACCGCGTCCCATCAGAATCACGCTGCATCATTGACAACGATGCATCCAGTACAAGCACCGCAGACGTGCTGGAGCGCCCTAACAATCGGGTTCCAGAAGAGTCCGTCAGGGTCGGACGGGCAAATGCAACAACTAGGGTGCACAATGCCAGCATTCTTAAAAGGAGCAGCAACCAGTTGCGGATACGGATCCGTTGCAGAGTCGTACGCTGTAGTGCCTGCAAGAGAGCAAGCGAACTGTAGTCCAATCGCTGCGGCCGCCGAAAATTAAAAAGATGTACAAGTAGGGGTATGGCTGCCGCGATCAATCCAAACAAGACGAGCGGGTTTATGAAGGCCATGGGGGAATGATGCGCCCGTACAGCGGGCTACCTGCTACAGATGCATTACTGCACTGTTCCAGGTCACACACCGGTGGGTGAAAAATTACCGGCCATGAGATCTGTTGGTTGTGAGGCTTCACCAACGAGTCAATAGGTGGACGGTCCATCCCACGTCTGCCGCTCTCCCACGCAGGATTTTTGGTGTTGAATAAGAAATTAGCTTCATTGTGAGACCATCGGCAATGTTAAACGTCAGCGGCATGCCAACAATGACGGGCAGAGTTGGCACGGCGGGATCTATGTCACCCCGGTCAAGGTTTCGCACAAGCCCCAGTGCGGTGCTCCGATGATAATCAGGGCAGCCGCAACCGCCTATGATGTGATTCGCATAGATCTTCTGAAATCCCTTTAACTCCATACTCCTCGAACCAAACCAGTGCTTTAAACTCCGAAAGGTCAACCTAACTACCAAGTGCTTACAACTGGTTGCTCAGTTCTCTGCGCGTTGCTCCGAAGTCAGCCATTAAAACTGGATCACTTTTTCAGTGCAATAGTCTCGTGAGATTCTGCGAGAATTCACAAAACGTTATATTCTTCACGTGTGGGTTAGCTGTTTTTAGGTCAGCAGTGCATTTCCAGTCTCTACGACTCGCCGCAATCAAGCCTTCCTCAGGCAGTCACTGCCAGTCGAGTGACAGAGGTGGGCGGAATTTCACAGGATGAAATTGCTTCATAGTCCCCTTGTTCTTGCCGGGAAGCTTCGTGCTGCATTCTCTTCCCCGTCGTTGCTTCCGGTGCTGTCGGCCGGGACCGTTTCGGGTCTTAGCTTGCTACTCGTCCAAGTAGCCTTTGGCACCTTCATCTTCTCTGGAGTGCTGTCTCCGTATTCTTCGCAGGGAATCGGCTTGATCTTATTTGGGAATTTCGCTGTGTGTTTACTCTTCTCTCTTCTGGGTGGGTATCGTGGCGTGATTGCAGGACTTTCCCCTGCGGTGGTACTCGTGATGGCAACCGTTGTGGCCTCGGTGGATGCGGATGGCGAGGCACTCCTAGTAACCGCAGTGTGTACGCTGATCTTCAGTGCTGTGGCGACGGGCGTATTCTGTCTCCTGGTCGGAAATTTCCAGCTCGCCAATCTGCTACGGTTCATCCCGTATCCAGTAGTGGTTGGATTTGTAGCCGGGATCGGGGGGGCTGCCTGCCTGGCGGCCCTGTCTCTGATGGGAGTAAATCTGGGCTTGCAGCCCACGCACTTGCTGGAACCAATCGTGTTGTGGACCTGGCTACCGGGTTTGATATATGGGGTAGTCTTGTACGGTGCTATAAAGTACTGGAAGAATTCTCTGATCTTGCCGGTGAGCGCTTTGTTTTTAGTCGGTGCATACTTCCTGGCTCTTTTTGTCTTTGGCATTTCCTACGACGAGGCCAGAGAGGCGGGATTACTACTTACCAGTACTGCACAAGGAAACCTGTGGCCGGCAATCTGGCCGACCGACCTTGTACACATAGATTGGTCTGCAATCGTCGGGCAAATACCGCATATGATCATGCTGATCCTGATCGCCCTGATCGCCATCGTCATGAATATTGCCGGGCTAGAGGTTGCCGTGGGCAAGGATCTTGACTGGAATCGCGAGTTCCGGGTGACTGGCATTGCCAGCATCTTTGCTGGATTAGGTGGGGGAACGGTAGCGACCATCATCGTTCCCATATCGCTCCGCCACAAGCTCCTCCGCGCTAGCACCCGGATGACGGGAATAATCGTAGCCTGTGTCATCGGGTCTGCGCTATTGTTTGGTGACGGAATGCTACAATTCGTTCCAACCCTGTTTGTCGGCGGCGTACTGGTCTTTGCGGGTCTTGGTATGCTAGACCAGGGCCTTATAGAGAGCTACAAACGCCTGCCTAGAACAGAATTCGCAATCGTCCTCCTGATCTTCGTGGCAATCACATTCTTCGGCCTGATTGAGGGCGTGATTTCCGGTATGGTTGCTACTCTCTTATTCTTTACTGTGCGTCTCAGCCGGCTAAACCCGATTGAATCCGTTTTTACCACGCGTGAACATCGGAGCAAGAAAGCCCGCACGGTCCCCGATCGAGCTATCCTTCTGGCGGAAAGTGCTCGGGTAAAGGTATACAAGCTTCAGGGATATATCTTCTTCGGTAGTGTTAATATTCTGTCCCGCCATCTTAAAGATTCTTTGGACAGCTCAGCACGACTTTTTTGCCTGATGATTGATTGCACCAACATCACCGGGTTTGACTTTTCGGCAGTAAACGTGGTGGCCCGATTAGTGAAGCAGGCAAATGCAATGGGCGTGCATGTGGTTTTCAGTGGCCTTTCAGAGAACTTACGGGTCGGTCTGGAGCGAAATCTTCCATCTTCGGTATTTGGGGAGTTGTATCTGGAACCAAATATTGACCTGGGTATGGAGCGCTGCGAAGAGCTCATTCTCGCGGCGTGGAAAACAGATAAGGCGACGACGGGGCAACGACGGGCCTCATTATTTGAGAATACCGTCGAGCATCTTGAGCGCTATCTGGATCGACAGATTCATTTCGAGAACCTGATCGAAGGCCTTCAGCCGTGGTTGATCCCCCGACGTTATGCCACCATGGAAACCATTTCAGCACCTGGGGCCCCATACGAAGGCTTGCATTTACTGCTATCAGGTCTAGTCTCCGTCTACAATTCCGATGGACTACGACTACGCCAGTGTCGTCCCGGTGATGCGATCTGGCCGACCAATCCATTGACTGAGACAGCGACGATTATTGTTGCAGACGAACCATGCCGCACAATGTTGCTCAAACCTGAGACCCAGCGTTGGCTGGAACAACACGAACAGGAATTGACCATAAAACTTTATCAGTATCTGCTTGCTGATAAATATCGGAACTGAACCAACCAAGGTTGTGCCTCAAGATTGAAGTTCAGTAACGGAGTATACATCAGAGATATCGTGCATGCATCAACGAGTGGCAATCGTGTTTAGGCCACGGCTGGTAGCTCACAAGACTTGGGGATTTTGGTCGCCTAAACGGATTGTATACTGCTGGTGTGGGTGTTACAGCGTTTTGATTCGATGGGGCGAATCAACACGGTGCTACTGAAGATTAAGCTTCATCCTTTTCAGCAACCGATTCTTTCGTGGTATCTGATGTCCCATTGGTCGCAGTCTGGGACTCTTTCTCACTCTTCGGAGATTCCTTCGCAGCAGGTTTAGCAGCGTAATCTGTCTGGTAAAAACCACTGCCTTTGAAAATAAATCCAGTTCCTCCACTGATGAGTCGCTGCACCGGTTGACCGGTTGTCGGGCAGTGCGTAAGCCGGTCTGCAGTGATTGGCTGTAAGATCTCGAAGACAGTTCCATCAGCCCGTCTATAGTCGTAAGTCGGCATACAGGTTGTAAATAGTGTTTGCCAGAAAAATACCTATTTTGGCCGAGTTAGGGGCGTCATGGCCATGGTTTGCGTACGTCAGAAACATCAATTCGAGGGGGTCGTGGCTTGATCTCGGCGTATTTGAGCTG
>LXNI01000105.1_pt1 | contig 100577 bp, 91 predicted proteins | sample 809091 | NCBI WGS metagenome assembly LXNI01 (sample SAMN04870527, study PRJNA318959) | sponge metagenome | biome: 01000161; feature: marine sponge reef; material: water | host: Sarcotragus foetidus | place: Greece: Milos, Mediterranean Sea | collected 2013-05-29 | depth 5-7 m | reverse complement strand
GCCGGGAGCTCCCGGCCGCCGCCATGTCTCTGCTCTCGTCTTGCCATCGATCCTCCTTGCCAACGTGTGCCCTCCACTATTCAACGGGATGACCGCTGTGTCACGTACGTTGGCAGAGAGGGGAGCGAGTGAAGCGGAGTGAGCGCCATCCCCTTCCATCTCCGCTCAAGCGCTCACGTCACCTGGGAGTAGACCCCTCATGCCCCAAGACGGGCGGGTGCCTCCGACGACGCCGCGCTGCTCTACGTCGACTCCGCCGCGCGCTCGCGGGGCAGACGGATCTCGCTCACGAGTTGCTGGACCTCTTCGGGCGGCGGCTTCGTGAAGCGGCTCACGGTCAGCGCCAGGGCGAAGTTGATCAGCATGCCGACGGCGCCGATGCCCTCGGGGCTGATGCCGAACAGCCAGTCCTCCGCCGTCGCTTCGGGGCGAATCAGGCGGAAGTAGACGATGTACGAGCCGGTGAACAGGATGCCCGTGCTCATGCCGGCGATCGCGCCTTCCTTCGTCGTGCCGCGGGTGAAGATGCCGAGCACCAGGACGGGGAAGAAGCTGGACGCGGCAAGGCCGAAGGCGAAGGCGACGACCTGGGCGACGAAGCCGGGCGGCGAGATGCCGAAATAGGCGGCGATGATCACCGCGACGGACGCGGTGCCGCGCGCCAGCAGGAGTTCCCTGCGCGAGCTCATGTCCTTCCACAGGATCGACTTGCCGATGTCGTGAGAGATCGCCGATGCAATGACGAGCAGGAGACCGGCGGCCGTCGATAGCGCCGCGGCGAGTCCGCCGGCGGCGACCAGGGCGACGACCCAGGCCGGCAGCTCGGCGATCTCCGGGTTCGCGAGGACCATGATGTCCTGGTCCACCGTCAACTCGTTGGCTCCGCCTCTCATGTCGATGATGCCGTCGCCGTCCTGGTCCTCGAAATCGATCAGGCCGGTCGTCTCCCAGCTCCTGAACCACTCCGGCGCCTCGCTGTAGCTCGTGTTGTGGAGCGTCGAGATCAGGTTGACGCGGGCGAACGCGGCGACCGCCGGCGCCGTGGTGTAGAGGAGGCCGATGAAGACCAGCGCCCACAGCGCGCTCCAGCGGGCGGCGCGGGCGCTGCGCACGGTGTAGAAGCGGACCAGGACGTGGGGGAGGCCAGCGGTGCCGACCATCAGCGCCAGCGTGATCGCGGTCACGTCGATCATGCTCTTCTTGCCCGGCACGAAGGCGGCGGTGTACTCCGGCAGCCTGAGTTCCCGGTGCAGCGCGTCCAGCGCTTCGAGCAGGAAGACGCCTGCCTGCTGGCCTTCCTGGACCGTGCCGCCGAACCCGAGCTGCGGAATCGGATTCCCGGTGATCTTCCAGGAAATGGCCGCGGCCGGTATGAGAAAGGCGACGATAAGGACGCAGTATTGGGCGACCTGGGTGTAGGTGATCCCCCTCATGCCGCCGAGCACCGCGTAGAAGAAGACGATCACGACGCCGATCACGACGCCCCAGTGGACCTCGACCTCCAGGAACCGCGAGAAGACGACCCCGACGCCGCGCATCTGGCCGGCGATGTAGGTGAAGGAGACGAAGATCGTGCAGCCGGCGGCCACCAGCCGGGCGGCGTCCGAGTAGTAGCGGTCGCCGACGAACTCGGAGGTCGTGAACTTGCCGTACTTGCGGAGATACGGAGCGAGCAGGAGCGCCAGCAGGACGTAGCCGCCCGTCCAGCCCATCAGGTAGATGGTGCCGGTGTAGCCCATGAAGGAGATGAGCCCCGCCATCGAAATGAAGGAGGCCGCGCTCATCCAGTCGGCGCCGGTCGCCATGCCGTTGGCCAGGGCCGGCACGCCGCGACCGGCGACGTAGAAGCCCGATGTCGTCTTGACGCGGCTCCACCAGGCGATGCCTACGTACAGCGCGAAAGTCGCTGTGACGATGACGTAGGTCCAGGCCTGAACTGTCATTCGCTACGGCTGCCAGAAGGTCGGCGGGAGTCGGAGTCGGCGGTTTGCGACCGGCTCAGTCGACCCCGAAGCGGCGGTCGAGGCGGTCCATGACCGCGGCGTAGACCAGGATCAGCACGACGAAGACGTAGATCGATCCCTGGTGCGCGAACCAGAATCCGAGCGGGAAGCCGCCCACCCGGGCGCCGTTCAGCGGCTCGACGAGGAAGATACCCAGCACGTAGGAACAGACGAACCAGACGGCGAGAAGGATCGCCATCAGCCGCAGGTTCGCTCGCCAGTAGGCGGACGGGTCGGGTTGATTGCTCAAGAGCCGGCATAGTACACCGCCATGCAAGCTTGCCCCTAGACTCGCATCTCGATGTCCGACCGCACGATGGGGACCTTTCTCTACGCCGCCTCGTGGCTGCTCCGCCTTCTGCCGGCCGCCGCTTTCGGCCCGCTGGCGGGCCTGCTTGCCCATTGCCGCTGGATCACGCCGCGCGACGTGCGGTTGATGCGCCGCAACCTGGCGGTCGTTCTGGGATTGGCTCCGGGATCTCGGGAGGCGCGCGATCTGGAGTGGCGCTGCGTACGGCACCAGATCGTGGCTGCGCTCGAGACGGTGCGGATCAGCTTCGAACAGAGTCGACTCGACGTGCGAGCGATGGACGGTTTCGACGATCTGCGGCGACTGATGGCGGAGGCAGAGGCTTGCGGCCGCGGTCAGGTCCTGGTTACGGGTCACCTCGGCGCCTGGGAACTCCTGGCGCAGAGCACGGTGCGCGCTGCTTCCGCTCCGGTTTGCGCGGTCGCCAAGCCGGCGCGCTCCACCGCGACCTCGCTCTTTGTCGAGCGGATGCGGGCGCGGGCCGGCGTGCGGGTCATCTGGAGCGGCCGGACCTCACTCCTTCGCGACATGCTGAGCTGCCTCAACCGGAAGGAGACCCTGATCATGGTTGTCGATCAGCGGCCCGATCAGCGGCGCGGGCCCGAGGTCGACTTCCTGGATCGGCGGACGGAGTTCGTTGGTGGCCCGGCCGCGCTGGCGGCCAAGCGGGACTGTCCCCTGGTCGCGGCGTTCTGCGTCCGGGAGGGCCCCTTCTCCTATCGGCTGGAGAGTGAGATCCTCCGATCTCCCGGCGGCGCGCAGGACGCGGTCGAACTGTCGCAGCGGATCGCCGGGGCGATTGAACGGAGGGTGCGGGCGCAGCCCGAGCAGTGGATGTGGAACTACCGACGCTGGAACTACGAGCCCGAGGAACTGGCGGCGGCTGGTCTGGGCGAACTTTCCTCAAGGAGCTGAGATGACGAAGAGCGAACGGGGTCAGTGGCGACGGAACACGAACGTGGGGACGTGCCTGGCGGCGGCCTGCGCGCTTCTTCTGATGGCGACCGTCCCGGGATCGGCTCAGGAGCGGCCGAACATTGTCTTCATCCTGATCGACGACCAGCGCTTCGACGCGGCTTCCGCGCTCGGACACCCGTTCCTCGAGACACCGCACCTCGATCGGCTGATCGAACGCGGCGTGCTGTTCGAGAACGCCTTCGTCACCACCTCGCTCTGCTCGCCGAGCCGCGCGTCGATTCTCACCGGGCAGTATGCCCACCGGCACGGCGTGCTGGACAACCGCACCCGCCTCGACCCACGGACGCCGACCTTCCCGCGGGAACTCCAGGGCGCCGGTTACCGGACTGCCTTCGTCGGCAAGTGGCACATGGGCGGCACCTCCGACGCGCCCCGGCCCGGGTTCGACCGCTGGGTGTCGTTTCCGGGCCAGGGTCTCTACTACAACCAGACCTTCAACATCGACGGCGAACGGGTGCCGCGCCAGGGGTACACGACGGACCTGATCACCGACTACGCGCTGGACTTCCTGGCTGCTCGCCAAGGGGCGGAAGAGCCCTTCCTGCTTTACGTATCGCACAAGGCGGTACACGCTTCGTTCCGGGCCGCGGAACGTCACGCCGGAAGCTACGTCGGCAAGCGCTATCCGCCTCCGCCGACGATGGCGAACCGGCACGACAACTACGAAGGGAAGCCGAACTGGGTCGAAGCGCAGCGTCGAAGCTGGCACGGCGTGGACGGCCTCTACGACAACACGGTCGACTTTCAGCAGTTCGCCGTTGACTACGCCGAAACGATGCGCGGCGTCGACGACAGCGTGGGCCGGATCGTCGGCGCCCTGGAGGAGCAGGGGCTGCTGGACCAGACTCTGCTCGTCTTCACGTCGGACAACGGCTTCCAGTTCGGTGAACACGGCCTGATCGACAAGCGGACGATGTACGAGGCGTCGATCCGGGTGCCTCTGGTGGTTCTGGCGCCGGGGTTCGAGGGCGGCGCGGGTGGCCTCAGGCGCCCCGAGATGATCCTCAACCTGGACTTCGCGCCGACCTTTCTGGAGGCTGCCGGACTCGAAATCCCGTCAACCGTCCAGGGTCGTTCTTTCCTGGGACTGATCGAAGCCGACGGCGCGGAACGGTCGCCGTGGCGCGACGCGTTCCTCTACGAGTACTTCTGGGAGCGCGCCTTCCCGCAGACACCGACCGTGCTGGGGGTGCGTACCGACCGCTACAAGTTCATGCGATTCCACGGCATCTGGGACCGCTACGAGCTCTACGACCTGGAGGCGGACCCGGACGAACGCAACAACCTGCTGGGCGAGTTCATCACCCGTCACGGTGGCGGAAACGTGGAGACGCGGCTGGCGGTAGCCGCCAGGAACGCGCGCAGCGAGGGCGGCGAGGCCGCTGCCGAGGTGCTGGAACTCAAGGCGCTGTTCGACCGCCTGTCCGGGCGGCTCGACGAACTGCTCGACCAGGCCGGCGCTTTGGAAAAGCCGAACTGGCAGGCGCCGCGGTAGCGACTATCGCGCCCGCAGTCCCGGATGCCGGCCAGAAGGCCGGCGCACCCAGTTTGCCGCTCTGACTACAGCTTCCGCAGGCGCACCCGGCGCACCGCGTGGTCGGCCGCCTTCTCGAGGATCAGATCGGCCCGCTCGCGGGTAGGCAGGATGTTCTGGACCAGGTTGGGCTCGTTGATCGCCTTCCAGATACCGAGCGCTGTGTCGATGGCGTCTTCTTCGCTCAGGCTGGCGTAGCGGTGGAAGTAGGCGTCGGGGTCCCTGAAAGCGGTACCCCTGAAGGTCAGGAACCGTTCCACGTACCAGCGCTCGACCACGTCGGTCTCCGCGTCCACGTAGATCGAAAAGTCGAACAGGTCGGAGAGCATCAGCCGGCTGCTCCTGGGCGCTTGCGAGCGCGCCTGGAGCACGTTCAGACCCTCCAGGATGAGGATGTCGGGCTGATCGATGATCTCGGTGGCGCCGGGCAGGATGTCGTAGGAGTGGTGCGAGTAGACCGGGTGCTCGACTCGCCGTTCACCCGACTTCACCTGGAGGACGAAGTTGACCAGGGTGCGAATGTCGAAACTCTCGGGGAAGCCCTTGCGCTCCATGAGGCCCCGTTCCTCCAGGACGGCGTTGGGGTGGAGGAAGCCGTCGGTGGTCACGAGGTCCACCTGGGGGTGGTTCGGCCAGCGCGCGAGCAGCTCGCGCAGGATGCGGCCGGTCGTGCTCTTGCCCACCGCGACGCTGCCGCCGATGCCGATGATGTACGGAACCTTGGGCGCCAGACCGCCGAGGAAGGTCGTGCTGGCGCGGTAGAGATCCTGGGTGCCGCCGACGTAGAGGTTGAGAAGCCGCGACATCGGCAGATAGATCTGCGCGACCTCGTCCAGCGACACGTTCTCGTTGATGCCGCGCAGACGCCGCAGTTCTTCCTCCGACAGCGGGTTCGGCGTGTCGGCGCGCAGCCGCCCCCACGCCTCCTCGTCAAACGTGACGTAGATCGAGTCGGTGAGAGAGTCGACCTTGTGGTTGGTCAAGAGACCCCCGGGCCAGGGACAGCCGGGATGGACTAGCCGAGCGTCATCCATGCCCCCGATGACGGGCGCATGGACTGGTTCGCGGCTGACGCGGAACGCGTCACCCGAGTGTCTCCAGTACCGCTTCGGCGCCGCTCACGCCGACCTGGCCTGCCGGTTCCACGCCGAGGTACGTCACGACGCCGTCGTCGACGACCGCGGCGTAGCGCCGGGACCTGGTTCCCATCCCGAAACGCGAGGCGTCGAGTTCCAGCCCGATCCTGGCCGTGAATTCGCCGTTGCCGTCGGACAGCATCACGATGTCCTCCGGGATGCTCCGCAGCTTGCGCCACTCGTTGATCACGAAGACGTCGTTGACCGCGACACACGCCACCGTGTCGACGGACTTCGCCTTGAGCGATTCCAGATGCTCGACGAAGCCGGGCATGTGGACTTCGGAACAGGTGGGCGTCAAGGCGCCGGGCACCGCGAAAAGAACGACCTTCTTGCCTTCGAACAACTCCCGTGTGGAGATGTCGACGATGCCGTCCGAGGTCATCCGCTTGAAGCTGGCTTCGGGAATCGCGTCGCCGGTCTTGATGCTCATGCACTCTTCTCCCTGACGTTCCTGGGTCCGATGGGGGCGGCAGTATAACTATGATCGCGACAGGTGCTGAGGCGTATGCAGTCGGGAATGACCGGGGTTCGGATGCCCGTGCTGCGTGCGTTCGCCGTCGCGTTGCTGGTCGGCGCCTGCACCGGCCCTTCCGACGGCGATGGGGCCGGGGGCGACGCGGCGAGCGTCGCGAGCCTGGCAGCCCTGGGCGTGGAACATGCCGAGTACCTGGACAGCGTGGCGGACGGCGAACTGGAACTCGTCGAACCGGGACGCGACGACGTCTGGCGCGAGATCCGCGGCGGCGGCCGGGTGTTGCGGCTGGAGGCCCCGCCCGAACGGATCGCCTCGCGGACTCTGGCAACGGACGAGATCCTCCTTGAAATCGCCGAGCCGGACCGGATCGTCCTCCTGTCGCCCTTCGCCGGCGATCCGGCGTTCAGTCCCAGTGCGGACGCAGCCCGACGTCTGGGGCGTGTGGGCGGCTTCAGTACGGAGGAGATCCTGGCGGCCTCCCCCGACCTCGTCTTCGCGGCCGGCTTCAACAGCCAGGAAGCACTGGCGCAGTTGGAGGCGGCGGACGTGCCCGTCCTCGTCCTGGACGATCACGAGAGTCTGGCGGCGATCGAGAGCAACATCCGGGTGGTGGGTTTCGCGATCGGCCGGGATGGCGAGGCGGAGCGGCTCGTGGAGGAGATGAGGACCCGACTGGAGGAGGCTCGGGAGCGGGCCGGCGCCCGGGCATCGGGCCTGCGCGTGGTGCACTACAGCGGCGGCGTGGTGTTGGGCAGGCGTACCGTGTTCGATGACGCGATTCGCTACCTGGGAGCGGTGAACCTGGCGGGCGAGAACGGTCTCGTCGGCTGGCCGCGGATCTCCGCCGAGCAGGTCGTGCTCTGGAACCCGGACGTGATCTTCACGGACTCCTACGTCGGCGACGACGCGGCGGTAGGGGTCCCGGACGGTACGCGGGCGGCCGGGCTGGGCAACGTGGTGTCGCTCGACGGCCGGGACATGGCGGCCATCTCGCACCACGTCGCCGGGTTGGTCGACCGGCTGGCCGACGCCCTGGTCCGCGCCGCGGAGAGGATCGAGGCCGCGGGCGGCGGGGCCGACGCGGCGGCCGGCCCCGAATGAGGATGATCGGGGCGGCGTCGATGGTTGGTACGGCATGACGATTGCGCTTGGAGTGCGCCGCGTCGGGTTCTGGTGGTACATGGCCGCCGGGGCGGCACTGCTCGTCACCTTCGCGGCGGTCGGTTTGTTCCGGGGCTCGGTCTCCCTCGATCCAGCGGACGTCATCGCGGTGCTGGCCCGCCATCTGCTGCCCGGCGAGCACGGCCCCGTCGACCCGCGGGTGGACACGATCGTGTGGTCGCTGCGGGCGCCGCGAGTGGTTCTGGCGGCGATGGTCGGGGGTTGTCTGGCGCTGGCCGGAGCCCAGATGCAGGGGTTGTTCCGCAATCCGCTCGCGTCGCCGGGGATCGTCGGCACGAGCACCGGGGCCGCGGTGGGCGCCGTCTTCGCCCTGACGTTCGGCCTGGCCGGCGCGTTTCTCCTCGCTGCGCCGCTGTTCGCGGTCGGCGGTGCGCTGCTGTCGCTGCTGATCGTGACCCGGATCGCCACGCGCGACGGCTACACGCCGGTGACCACCCTGTTGCTTGCCGGGGTGGCGCTCAACGCCCTGCTCGGGGCGGTCAACTCGTGGCTCATCGCCCGCTCCTGGGAGCAGTACGAGGCGGCGCGCCAGATCGCCTACTGGATGATGGGCGGCGTGACCGATCGGGACTGGCGCTATGTGGGCATGTTGCTGCCCGGGATGATCGTGGGTTGTGTCGTGGCGGCCTGGTTTGCGCGCGACCTGGATCTGCTGCTCGAAGGCGAGGAAGTCGCGGCGTCACTCGGGGTCGATATCGAGCGGACGAAACGGGCGGTGCTGTGGAGCGCGGCGATCCTGACCGGCAGTGCCGTCGCGGTCAGCGGCGTGGTCGGCTTCGTCGGTCTCGTTGTGCCGCACCTCGTCCGTCTGCTGCTGGGGCCGGTGCACCGGCGGTTGCTGCCGGCCGCGTTCCTGACCGGCGCCTGGTTCGTCGTGGGCGCGGATCTGCTGGCGCGGACGCTGGCGGCGCCCAAGGAGGTCCACCTGGGCGTGGTCACGGCGTTCGTCGGCGCCCCCTTCTTCCTCTACCTGCTGATGCGCCATGAGAAGGAAGTGGCGGTGTCGCGATGACGGCGGCGTCGCGTTCGGCTCTCAGGGCGCCGCGCCTGGAACTCGTGGGCGGCGGCGTCGAGCGGCGGGGCCGCTGGCTACTGCGAGGGGTCGACCTCGTTATTGAACCGTCGATGCTGACCTCGGTCGTGGGGCCGAACGGGGCCGGAAAGTCGACTCTGCTGCGGCTGCTCTCCGGTACGTGGCGGCTGACCGAAGGCCAGGTGCTGCTGGGCGGGTTCGATCTCGCCGCGCTGCCGCGCCGGCAGGCGGCGCGGCGGGTGGCCTACGTGCCGCAGTCGGTGTGGCCGTCGTTCGAGTTCACGGTGCGCGAGTTCGTCACCCTCGGCCGGTATCCGCACGAGAGCCGACTCTTCGGTACCCGGTCGGCCGACCGCGGCTGGATCGACCGCTGCCTGGACGACACGGACGTGATGGCGCTCGCCGACCGCAGGGTGACCACGCTTTCAGGCGGCGAGCTGCAGCGCGTGCTGATGGCTCGCTGCCTCGCCACCGAAGCGGAGGTCCTGCTGCTCGACGAACCGACCTCGAACCTCGATCTGGCCCACGGTCTGGACCTGCTTGGTCTCGCCCGCCGGCTCGCGGGCGATGGCCGGTCCGTCGTACTCGTCCTGCACGACCTGAACGCCGCCGCCCGCTTCGCCGATCGCGTGGCCGTGCTCGACGGCGGCAGCCTGGTTGCGGAGGGCCCGCCCTCCGAGGTCCTGGCGCCGGAGCTCGTGCGGCACGTGTTCCGGGTCGAGGCGGTGGCCCTGCCGGGCGCCGCGTCGACCGTGTTCGACTTCGAACCGCTGGCTTCAGGTCACTCGGAATCCGAACGGCCCGAGAGCCGCACCAGGTAGCTCTGCCGCCCTTCCAGCACCCGCTCGCCGCGCTGGTTCTCGATCGTGCTCTCCAGCACGACGACGCCGGTCGTCCGTTGCCGCTTCAGTTCCGCGATGCGCAGCATGGGATACAGCGTGTCGCCCGGATACACGGGCTTGAGGAACCGGCAGGACTGTTCGATGTAACCGATCATGGCGCGCCCGATCACGTCGGCGAACGTGCCGGCGCCGGCGGCGCTGTAGCAGAGCACCTGGAGGCCGTGGGCCAGCATTCCCTGGTGGCCCTGGGACTTGCAGTACTCGACGTCGTAGTGGATCGGGTGGTTGTCGCCGGAGATTGCCTGGAACGCGGCGAAGTGGGCCTCCGTGACGGTGCGGCCGGGAAGTGGGAAGCGCTCTCCCACCTCCAGGTCGTCGAACGGCCTGACGTCGACGAGGCCTCGCTCCCTACCACCGGGCTCCCTAGCCACCGAACACCCGGATCAGAGCCTCGGCGGCCTGCGCCGTCTGCTCCGGACTCACGTCACGGTGCGTCACCAGGCGGATGTGGGTCGGGCTGATCGCCAGGCACAGTACGTCCTCGCGTTCCAGAGCCTCAACGAATTCCTCGGCGCCGCGGCCCGTGCCCTCGACCGAGAAGATGAGGATGTTCGTGCGCTGCTCGGCGATCAGGGCGACGCCGGGAAGGTCGTTCAACGTGTCCGCCAGCAGACGGGCGTTCTCGTGGTCCTGGACGAGCAGGGGAGGGCTCTCGTCGAGGGCGACCTCGGCCGCCGCCGCGAGCACGCCGACCTGGCGCATCTGGCCGCCGCACATCTGCCGGTAGCGGCGGACGTTCCGGACGAAGTCGCGGGAGCCGACGACGATGGACCCCACGGGCGCGCCCAGCCCCTTGGAAAAGCAGAAGGAGAGCGAATCGACGGGTCCCGCGGCTTCGGCGGGTGTGCAGCCGAGCGCGGTCGCGGCGTTCCACAACCGGGCGCCGTCGAGGTGGACGCGCAGACCGCGGCGATGGGCCATGTCGCAGAGGGCCTGGGTGCGGTCCCGGTCGTAGACCGTGCCGCCGGCCTGGTTGCAACTGTTCTCCAGGCAGAGCAGCCGGGTTGGGGCCAGGGTGGGGTCGTCCGGTGCGATCGCGGCCTCGACCTCTTCGGGCTGAAGAGTGCCGTCGTTCGCCGCCGTCACCGGGCGCGGGAACAGACCGGTGATCCCGGTGATCCCGTTCATCTCGTGGTTGATGATGTGCGCGCTCGCCTCGAGCAGGACCTCGCTGCCGCGCGGCAGTTCGTGCGCCAGCAGGCAGGACAGGTTGCCCTGGGTGCCGGAAGGGACGAACAGGGCGGCTTCCCGACCGAGCAGGTCAGCGACGCGCTCCTGGAGCCGGTTGACCGTCGGGTCCTCGCGAAACACGTCGTCGCCGACTTCGGCTTCAGCCATCGCCCTGCGCATGGCCGGGGAAGGCCGGGTCATCGTGTCGGAGCGGAGTTCCACAGGCATGGCGAGCTATCCGAGACTCTGCGACCGATCCTGGAGCGGGTGACCGGTCCCGAGAAGAGGCGAGCCATCATACTTGCGCGCGAATGGTCGACTCGCAGCACTCGCTCCCTCTTCCGCCGGCGGATCCGGAGGCGGTCGCCGCCGCTGACCTGGGCTCCAACAGCTTTCACCTGGTCGTGGCCGAAGTACGGGGCGGTCAACTCGTGTTTGTCGACCGCCAGAAGGAGTTCGTGCGGCTTGCCGCCGGGCTCGATGAGCGAAAACGCCTGACCCCCGAGGCGACGGCGCGGGCGCTCGAGTGTCTCGGTCGATTCGGAGAGCGCGTGCGCTCGTTTCCGCCGGGGACGGTCCGCGTCGTGGGCACGAACACCCTGCGGCAGGCGCGCAACGCCCTCGACCTGCTGGAGGCGGCGCAGCGGTCGCTGGGGCATCCGGTGGAGATCGTCTCCGGACTCGAGGAGGCGCGGTTGATCTACCTCGGCGTGTCGAGAAGCCTCGCCGGCGATGAACGGCGCCTGGCCGTGGACATCGGTGGCGGGTCGACGGAGCTGATCATCGGCGAGGGCTCGCGGCCGCTCGACCTGGAGAGCCTCTACATGGGCTGCGTCAGCTTCAGCTTGCGGCACTTCCCGAGCGGCCTGGTGAAGGCGAAGCGGTGGAGGCAGGCCGAGATCGCGGCACTCGTGGAGTTGGAACCCGTCGAGCGCCGCTTCCGTGCCGGGACCGGCTGGACAGTGGCTGTTGGTTCGTCGGGAACCGTCCGGTCGGTGGCGGAAGTCGTGCGGGCCGCGGGCTGGTGCGAGCAGGGCATCACGCTGGAGGCGCTGCTCCGCCTTCGAGACCTGCTGATCGAACGCGGTAGCACGCTGGGCGGCGGCATCAAGGGCCTGAGCGAGGGCAGGGCACCGGTGTTCGCCGGCGGTGTTGCCGTCCTGCTCGCGGTGTTCAAGGCACTGGGCATAGAGGAGATGCGTGTCGCGAGCGGCGCGCTGCGCGAAGGCGCTCTGTACGACCTGCTGGGTCGGCTGCACCACGAGGACACGCGACACGCGGCGGTCGAGTCGATGGCCCGGCGCTACCACGTGCAGCCGGACCAGGCCGAGCGGGTCCGGGAGACTGCGCTTCAGCTTCTCGAACAGTGCGCGCAGCCGTGGAACCTCGCCGGAGAGCTTCCCTGGCTCATGCTCTCCTGGGGGGCCCAGTTGCACGAGGTCGGCCTCGACATCAACCACGCCGGCTTCCACAAGCACGGCGCGTACATCGTCGAGAACGCGGAGATGCACGGGTTTTCGCTCCAGGAGCACCTGGCTCTCGCGTCGCTGGTGCGCAGCCATCGGCGCAAGTTCCCGCGCCAGGTCTTCGATCGCCTGCCCTCCGCCTGGCGGCGGCCGGCGCGCCGCGTGGCCGTTCTGTTGCGCCTGGCGGTGGTCCTGCACAGGAGCCGCCGCCCGGAACCGCTGACCGTCCGGCTGGACGTCGAAGGCCGGGATCTGAAGCTCGTGCTGCCGAAGGCGTGGCTCGAGACGTCGCCGTTGACGCGAGCCGACCTCCGTCAGGAGGCGAAGCTGCTGGCCGCCGCGAACTACCGGCTGACGGTGGAGGAGGATGGCTGAGGGACGGCCGCGGCCATCTCTCCCATCGAGAAGAACACGAAGTCGGTCGTCGGCATCGTCGCGACGCGGTCGGTGGCTCCCCAGCTTCCGCCCTTGGAGAGGCGCTGGCGGTCGATCCAGGCGTTTGCGAGCCCGAACCGGTTCGCTGGCACATGGTCGTGGTGCAGGCTCTGTGCGGTGTGCAGCACGTCAGAACGTTCGAGGCCGAAGTCGGACTTGAGGTGGGCGAGCAGGTACTCGAAGTTCGCGTCGGCCGGCTTGTAGGAACCGATGTCCTCGGCCGTGTAGATCGCGTCGAACTCGACCCCGAGCTTGCGGTTCGATCCGGCGATGCCGTCCTTGTGGACGTTCGACAGGATGACGAGCCGGAAGTGCCGTTTGAGGATTCGCAGTGCGTCGGCAGTGTCCGCGAATGCCGGCCAGTCCGGCACGGAGGCGCCGAACGCTTCGTCGAGGTCCGGGTTTGTCTGCATGCCGAGGCGGTCGGCGATGCGCTGGTGGACGCGAGCCAGCAGGTCCGGGTAGAGCAGATCAGGCGTCTGCTGCTCCTGAAGGCTCTCGCACTGCCCGAATGCGAGCAGCGCCGCGTCTCGGGTGACCTCGGCGTCCGGGTTCCGCATGATCAGCGGCTGCAGGGCGTCCCAGATCCCGGTCTCCCAGTCGATCAGGGTGCCGTAACAGTCGAACGTCAGGACGCGGTAGTCGGTGAGTCGGGGCATGGTCGGCCGAGGCTACACCCGATCGAGGCTTCGCCAGCCTGCCGTCAGCGCTTCTTGATGCGGCGGTGTGCTTCCAGTAGGCTGGTGAACCGTACTATTGAATACAGGGACCCATAATGAAGACCACCATCGAGATCTCGGACGATCTGGCGAGAGAGGCGAAGGCCCATGCGGCAAGGGAGAACATCACGCTGCGGGAGCTGTTCGAGCGTGGGTTGCGGATGGCGATCAAGGTTGATCGGGAGGCCGCGGGCTTTACGCTGAGGGATGCGAGCGTTGACGGCCACGGCCTGGAGCCAGAGTTCCAGGGTGCCGATTGGCCCCGCATCCGCGAAGCCATCTATGAAGGGCGCGGGGGTTGATCGCGACGGACACGAACATCCTCGTCTACGCTCACCGCGCCGACTCGGAATGGAATGATCGGGCCAAGGCGTGTGTGTCGGCGCTTGCCGAGGGCCGTGTGGCATGGGGACTGCCTTGGCCGTGCGTACACGAGTTTCTGGCCACGGTTACGCGCCCGGGCATTTTCCGTCCGCCTTCGACGCTGGAAGTCGCAATCGAGCAGGTCGACGCCTGGCTTGAGTCCCCCGTGGCGGCTCTTCTGACGGAGACGTTCACCCACTGGGAGCTGTTGAAAGACCTGCTCAGGCAGGGTCAGGTCAGGGGGCCGATGGTCCATGATGCGCGTGTTGCTTCCCTCTGCGTCGCGCACGGCGTCACCGAGTTCTGGACCGCCGACCGCGACTTCAGCCGTTTCCCGGAGTTGCCGGCCTGCAATCCGCTTCTGGGCTGAGCGGAAAGCGGAAGGGTCCCAAGCTCCATGACCAGACTGAGAAGCCACCCGGGCCGGATTCTCAAGGCAGAACTCGAAGCTCGAAGATTGACTGCCAGCCAGCTAGCGCTCGCGCTTCGGGTTCCCGCGAATCGAATCACGGCGATTCTCCGTGGGGAGCGAGCCGTTACCGCGGAGACGGCGGTCCGCCTTGGTCGTTACATGGGCACGGGTGCGGTCCTGTGGATGAACCTCCAGACAGCGTACGATGTGTCCGTCGTCGAGGCCACAAAGGGCGCCGCGATCGACCTCGAAGTACTGCCTGCTTCAGCGGCCCCCTCCGGGAGCAGCACGGCCGGGGCCAGTCGCTGACGGCCCGCACGCCCGTCGAAGCACAGGATCTTCAGGCGGCTTGGCCGAGTTCGAGGGAGCTACGGCGGAGGGCGCGGACTCGTTCCGCCAGCTTGCCGATCTCGTCTCTCAGGCTGTCGATGCTGCCCGACAGGTCGAGCGTGGCGACTTCGAGTTGCTTCCCGGCGTGGCGAACTCGATGCACAACGTCGTCGGCTTCGCCCTTGGCGTAAATCAGCAGACCTCCGGGCAGGTCGAGGGCGGTCGTGTAGGCGAGGAGCTGGTAGAGGTCGGCGTTGGGCGCCGTCTTGTGTTCGATGCGTTTGTACTTGGCGTCCCCAACGAACGTGCAGGTCGAGCCGTCCCACCAGGAGAGGTCGGGTTTGAGGTGGACCTGTTCCGCCGTATCGAGGTGGATTGCCGGCAGACGCCTGTCAGACCGGAAGGCGCGCTCCGAGACGCCGAGCGCCTCGCGCAGCGCCCGCGTTACGAACTCCTGGAACACGACGTTCATGTCCATCAGGAAGCCGTTGGCCCGCACCCGGCCGCGCCCGGTCTCGATGGACGCGTGGCGGAGAATCAGCCGCGACAGGGTCACGACTTCCCGGTAGTGCTCGTTCAGCCGGTCGAACTTGACCTCGGGTACGGCCTTGTCGGAGAACTCGACCAGACTCACGTTGTCCAGGGTGGCGGCGACCCAGGCCAGATCGCGTCGCGAACTCCGTGAGCGGATGCGGAGCTTGCCGAGGCGGTCGGCCGCGGCCTTGACGAGTCGATTGGCGAGCACGTCGTCGGTGAAGTCGTCGTAGCGGACCTCGACCGGCAGAGGCACGCCGAACCTCCGGCGAAGTTGATCGGCGACGCGGATGCGGCCGCGAACCGTTTGCAGCGCTTCTTCTTCGGTGCGGTAGCCGTGCAGGAGCCCGCGAGCGAAGGCACGCCGCGCCGCGCGGCTGAGCGCCGGCACGAGAGCCTCGACCAGCGTCGGTTGCCTTGCGTAGTCGAAACGCTCCTCCCGGAAATCGACGCCCATCGCGTAGGACGCCAGGTAGAGCACCCGGCCGATGGGCAGCTTGGGTTCGATGGAGACGGAGAGGTCGCCGATGTCGAGGGCGCCGATCGTGGAACCGGGCCTGAGGTGGTACGCGTCGCTGGTCCCGGGCGCGGGTTCGATGCTCGCGAGGAGACGCCTCAGTTGGTCGCGTTCCCAAACCGAGAGCGGCACAGGCTCCTCGGTCCGCGCCCACTCACGGAGGTCAAGATTCCGCATCGTCGGCTTAATCGTCTGGCCCGTCGCCGTTCGGACCGCCGGCTTTTTCGGCAGTGCTCGCGGCGTCGGCCGGCCCGTCGGTCTCTACGCCGCGCTGCAGTTTGGCGAGGTCGAACTCGGCAAGCCGGTCGGTCTCGCCGTAGAGATGCTCCTCCACGTACGGCAGGACGTTGTGTTCCCAGATCAGCCGGACCTTCTCCTCGTCGAGGTCTTTCTTCATGAAGTAGCTCGGTCCGATGGCTGCCTGCCTGTCGTCGAGCTTCGCGTTCGCCCGCTTCATGACGTCCGCCACCCATGCCATCTCGGGCGCGTTCTTCTCCAGCCACCGATCGAGCAACCCTTCGACCGGCGCCTTGTCGGGATGGAACTCGACGAAGTGGAATCGTCGGCGCAGCGCCAGGTCGACCAGAGCGATCGAGCGGTCGGCCGTGTTCATCGTGCCGATGAGGTAGAGGTTCTCGGGAAGGCTGAACGGCTCGTCCTCGGCCGAGGCGTACTGGAGCCTCATGTCTTCGTCGCGGTACTCGAGCAGGAAGTACAGCTCGCCGAAGACCTTGGCCAGGTTGCCCCGGTTGATTTCGTCAATGATGAGGAAGTGCGGGGCGTGTGGCTCGGTCCGAGTGGCCGCTGCCGCTGCTGCTAGCGGGCCGTCGCGCAGTTCGAAGCCGGCCTGACCGGCGATCAGAGTCGGCCTGTAGCCCTGGACGAAGTCCTCGTAGGCGTAGGAGGGGTGGAACTGCACCAGGGTGACGCGTTCGTCGGACTTCGCGAGAAACCGCGCCAGTTCGCGGGCGGCGTAGGTCTTGCCTGTTCCGGGCGGCCCCTGGAAGATGACTTGGCGCTTGTCGTCGAGCAGGCGGGCGATCGTGCGGAGATCGGCCTCGTTGTAGAGCAAGTCGTCGGCGAGCCCGGAGAAGTCGGTCTCCGAGAGTGTTGGGGGCCAGTGGCGCAGGAACCTGTCGTAGACCTGCTTGGCCCCGTTGAACGTGAAATCGATCAAGGCTCTCGCGGCCCACGGATGCGTTCCCGAATCGCGTGTGACTTTCCAGACCGTCGGCTGATACGTGTAGAAGTACCACTCGCGGCCGGGTTGCGCGGGCGTCCAGTCCACACGGAGATTGCGGCCGTCTCCCATGTTGTCGGTCACGACGCCGGTGGCCTTGATCGCCATGGTGGAGATGTCCTCGCTCCTGTTGTCGAAGGGGAGACCGTGCTTCTTCACGAAGGTGGCCTTGATGGCGATTCGGTCCCCGGGCTCTATCGACTTGACATGGTCCAGGTACTTGTCCTCGTAGCCGTTCTGCCAGATGCCCTCTCGGACGAACCGATCCGTCTGATCGCCTGCGTCCCAGGAAGCGCCGACGAACCAGCAAGGCCGTGACTCGGGTGGCCGGACGTCGTCTTTGAATTCCCAGAGGACGGTTTGCGCTTCGAGCCGCGTGCTCGGCCGCCCCAAGCCATGCTCAGTAGTGCGACGGATCAACTCGTCGAGGAAGCCCAGTGCGTGTTCATACTGAGCCTCTTCGGCCGTCTCCCCCGACGGGACCTCGACACCCAGGCGCTGGTACGCGGTATCGAACACGGATCGCATGAAGGGTGGGTAGGCAGATGGGTCGAGCGCCATCAGCAGAACCGAGATCGTCCTGAGTCGCGTGCCCCTGCCATTGGTGCCGTACTCGGGGTGACGCACTCCCTCCGGCGGTACTTCCCCGCCCTTCGACTCCCAGGGATAGAGAGCAGAGAAGCTGCGGATGCGCTCGCTGGTCGATCGTTCGTCTTCGGCCCAAAGGGATCGAAGGGCTTTGAGGACGGCGTCGGGCTCGTCGTCGATCCACTGGCGCAGCTTGCTGGCTTCGCGCCAGGCCATAGGGTGGTACTTGCCTTGCGTGGCGGCCTTCACGACGAGGTCCGGCCAATCGTCTCGGCTCGCCAAGGCCGCTTTTCGGGCTTGCTTGAGAGCCTCGCCGATCGTCAGCTTGAAGTTGACCGCCTCGCTGTCCAGCTTCCCGCTCTCGACGTAGCGCCGCACCTCCGCCAGGTACCGTTCCCACCGTTCGCGGTCGGCCACGGATTGCTCTTGCATCTTCCGACCTCCCTCCGCCGCGTTTCGCGCGGCCTAGTTCGAGTTGGCGGACGTGTCGACGACGCCCATTCGCGCGAGGTGACGGAAGAACGCGACGAGGCCGTGCAGCACTTGCTGCTTCTCCGGGTCCAGGCCGTCCGGGCGGAAGTGCATGACTTCGTTGCGTATCTCCCTGACAGCCTCCAGCCTCTCGACGAAGAGTTCGCGGCTGAACTCGAGGCGCAGCTTGTCCCAGTTTGCCGGGTTCTGGAGGAGCCGGCAGTAGCCGCCAAGAGTCAGGTCCGGGCTCGTTCGCAGTCCGTGCGCCTCGAGAGCGTTGCGGATCCTGGATACCACCACGCGTCCCCTCTTGGCGTAGCCGAACAACTCCAGAAGGCGGCGAACCGCCAGCTTCTCTGGCGTTGGCGCCGCGCCGCCCTCGATGGCCTCCCGGGCCTCCTTCCCTACACGTTCCAGGTAACTCTGCGCTTCGGAACTCATGGGGCTGCTCCTTGGCTGTTCGTGTCGCGACCAAGCGAAGCCGCGGAGTTTACGGCAACTATGCGCCGGGAAGCGGTTGATCTCCTGTTGGCCCTTGGCCCGGCGTGTTTCCTGGCCGCCTTCGCCGGCGGGTCCGAAGACGCGCGCACTCGGAGAGACAGCGGCGGGCTGCAGTGCGCTCCCTCGGCGCCCCTGCTCACCGCTCGGTCCGAACCCGGCGGACTGGCCGCGGTGGTACTGTCGCCGGCATGAGTTCGGCATCGGCAGAGGCGGCTCGAAACTCTGCCGACCCGCTACTTGAACTCGTGCCGCAGCGCTCGCGGTCCTTCGCGAATCCGCGCCGGGATCTGCCGAAACTCGCCAGGGACCCGAGCGCCACGGCCCGGATCGAGGCGTTGCTCGGCGAAGTGCCCACGCGCCACGAGCTGTTCCTGGGCGACTCCCGCTCCGTGCCGCCACTGGCGCCGGAGTCCATCCACCTGGTGGTCACGTCGCCGCCGTACTGGACGCTGAAGGAGTATCCGGTCGCCGACGGACAGTTGGGGTGGGTGGAGGACTACGAGGACTTCCTCGACCAGCTCGACTAGTCCGGAAGCACTGCTACGACGCGCTGGCGCCTGGCGGCAGGCTGGTCTGCGTGGTCGGCGATGTCTGCCTCTCGCGGCGACGGCATGGCCGCCATGCCGTCGTGCCGTTGCACGCTTCGATCCAGGAACGTTGCCGGCACATCGGCTTCGACAACCTGGCCCCATCATCTGGCACAAGATCGCCAACGCGGCCGGCGTCGGGGCCGCTACGAGCGAGGCGGGATGCTGCTAGCTGGCGAGGCCCGCGGGACCCGCGGTTCAGGCGGTGCATTCGCACCAGCGGCCGCCAGATCAGTGCACTCGTGACTCGAGCACGCTTCGCGGATCCCGCGCTTCTCCAGAGAACGGGTCGACGACTCGCAGGCTGCCGAACTGCTGCCCGTTCTGAAGGTCCTCGGTCAGGAGTACGCCGCATCGGCTTGTCTGGGCCGCCGCAACGATCAGAGCGTCCCACCAGGAGAGTGCGTAGCGACTCTCCAGGTTCCACGCGCGCTCCAGTACGGCTGGCTCGAGCGACAAGGGCTTCCACGAGCCGAGATCCCGGACGATGCAACGCGCCAGCTCCTGTTCCAGGGGAGGGCGCACCTTGCGGGTCAGCACCGCGTAGAGCTCCTGGAGAACCTGGGTGCTCAGCCTGCCGGCACGGCGTCGTATCAGGAAGTCGACCCACGCGTCGGCTCGTTCCCGCTTCGCCGGATCGGAATCGGTGTGCAGGTACACGAGGACGTTCGTGTCAACGAAGACCGGCGCGGTCATGCACTTCCTCTCGGGTCGGTTTGCGACCTTCGACCCAGTCGAAGGTGCGTGGCTGGCGAGCTCGCTCCAGGAACCGCTCCATGGCGACCTCGTACTCGTCTTCCCGGTGCCTCTGGCTTTCGATGATCTGTGCCAGCCACCTCGAGACGCTCAACTCGTTCTGCGCCGCCCGGACGCGAACCCATCGGGCGATGTCCTCCGGCAACGTGATGGTGATGTTCTTCATGACGCGAAAGTAGTGTGACACGAGATTCGTGTCAATTCGGCGCCGCGCTAAGCTGCTCGAATTGGCGTCGAACGCTGGCGGTCCCGCGCGAGTCCGCGCCGGGATCTGCCGAGATGGGCTCGGGATCCGAGCGCTGCGGCCGCCGGGCCGATCGGGTGATCGCGTCGCGCTCCGTGCTCCGGGATGTCCGGCGTCCAGGCCTTGTCGGGACCGTGACGGCGGTTCTCGGGTTGGTAGGATCAACGTTCGGTTGCCGCTGACGCTCGCTTCGGGCGACTGCAGGGAGAAACCGTAGCCCCTGCCAACACCCGCTTCCCGGCACTTCGAGTGCCGTGACACCAGAAAGGCGAGAATGACCGAGCAGACGCACACCCCGAATCAGACAACGATCGCCTCGACCGCCTTGGACCGGGTCGAGGCGAACCTGGAACTCGCTTCCCGGCTCTCGGCGAAGTTCAGCAAGGGCATGGAGGAGTTCAAGGAGCAACAGAAGGAGACGGATCGGCAGATGCAGGAGACCGATCGGCGGTTGCAGGAGACGGCCCGGCAGATGAAGGAGACGGACCGGCGCCTCAAGAAGGCGGAGAACATGTTCACTACGAAGTGGGGCCGGTTCCTGGAGAGTCTGGTAGAGGGAGATCTGGTACCCCTCCTGAAGGAGCGCAGCATCGCCGTGGAACGGACGCTCCGGAACATGACCGGCCGGCGCAACGGCGAGCACTTCGAGGTCGACATTGTGGCCGCCAACGGCGTGGAGGTCGTCGTGGTGGAGGTCAAGACGACGCTTCGGCCGAAGGACGTGAAGCACTTCCTGGCCAAGCTCGGCCAGTTCCGGGAATGGTGTCCGGAGTATCGGCGGCACACGATCTTCGGCGCCGTGGCCTACCTCAAGGCGGACACCTCGGTCTGCACCCACGCCGAGCGGCAGGGCCTGTTCGTGATCCGGGCCACCGGCAAGAGCGCCACGATCACGAACGAACCGGACTTCAGGCCTCGCGCCTTCGCGTGAGGCGATCCGGCCTCAAGGTCGGAACTGGACTGGCCGGGGCCCCAGCCTGGACGGCTGTGAGACGATCCTCCAGGCCGTATCGAGCCACTCGCAGATCATCCGGCGGGTGTCTCGCGGGTCGATCATCTCTTCGATCTGGAAGCGGGACAGGGGGCCGACGGGGCCGCGGGCGCTTTCGATCCTCGCCATCAGTTCGTCGCGCAGGGCCTGGGGATCCTCGGCCTGGGCCAACTGGCGCTTGTAGGCGGCTTCGATGCCGCCCTCGGGCGGGATGCCGCCGGTGTCCGCGGCGGGCCAGGCGACCCGCATGGAGGGTTGGGCGCGCGGGGTCGCGTAGTTGTTGCCGGCGACGCCGAAGCTGCGGCGCATGATCACGGTGAACACGGGGACCGTCGCCTGGGCGAAGGCGATCATCCACTGGCCGCCCCAGCGGATCGTGCCGGTGATCTCGTGCTCGAGGCCGACGGCGAAGCCGGGGTTGTCGACCAGGTTCAGGACGGGCAGGTGGAAGAGGTCGCAAAGGTCGAGGTGGCGAATCAGCTTGCGGCAGCCGTCCGCGGTCAGCGCGCCGCCGTTCGCGTGCTGGCTGTCGGAGGCGATGACGGCCATCGGGCGGCCCGCGAATCGCACGAAGCCGGTGACCTGGTCGGTGCCCCAAAGCGGGCCGATCTCGAAGAAGGAGTCCTCGTCCGCCATGAGCCGGATGGCCCGGCGGATGTCGAAGGTTGCCGTGCGCTTGCGCGGAATCAGGTGGAAGAGTTCGTCGTCGCGGCGGTCGGGCCGGTCGTTCGGGCCAGCCTTTGCCGTGGGCGGCGCCTCGAACACCGAGGACGGCAGGTAGGACAGGAAGCGCCTGGTCTGGGCGACCGCATCCTCCTCGGTCTCGGCGAGGTTGTCGACCGAGCCGTTGCGGCAGTGGATGTGCCAGCCGCCCAGGTCCTCCTTCGTGATGTCGTAGCCCATCGCGGGGCGTACGACGGGCGGTCCGGCGACGAACAACTGGGCGATGTCGCGCACCATGACCGAGAAGTGCCCCAGCACGGCCTTCGCGGCGCCGATGCCGACGACGCTGCCGAGCAGCAGATTGACGACCGGCACGGCGCCCAGTTGCTCCGTGTACATCGTGCTGCCGAGGTGACCGGGCAGGAAGGAGCCGCCGCCTCCGGCGACCCGCGGCCGGCCGGCCTTGATCGCGCCGCGGCTCTCCTTCGCCTTGCTCTCGCCCTTCTTCTGCTGCTGCGGCACCATGGCGGCCACGCTGCCGCCGCCCGAAGAGCCGTCGAGCAAGCGGACCGAGGGGGCGCGCATCTCGATCGCCAGCCGGTCGAGATGGCGGCTCTTCTCGCCGATCGCGCCGTCCGCGTGGCCGCCGCGCGAGGTGAAGTCGTCGGCGCAGACGATCGCCGTGCGGCTGTCGATCCGGCCCCAGCCGCCGACGTGGTTGGCCGGCGTGAAGGCGCTGATCGCGCCGTCCTCGTCATACGAGGCGAATCCGGCGACGCTGCCGACCTCGTGGAAGCTGCCTTTGTCCAGCAGGAGGTCGATCCGCTCCCGGCAGGTCAGCTTGCCGCGGCTGCGCTGGCGAGCGACTCCCGGATCGTCCGATCCCGGCGCGAGCCGCTTGTGCGCCAGGGCCCGCATCGTGGCGATGTCCTTGAGCAGGGGCGCCCAGGTGTCCCCGGCTTCGTCCGCTCGGGCCAGGGTCGCTCCCTCGGCCGGGGCGATGACCGCCACGACCTGGCCCGCTTCGACCGTGTCGCCCGGTTGCAGTGGCTGGAGGGCGGCCAGACGCCCGTCGCATGGGGAGGCGACGGTGGATTCCATCTTCATCGCGCTGACAACGAACAGGGTCTCGCCGCCGGCGACCTGGTCGCCTTCCGCCGCGCGAACCTCGAAGACGGCGCCGGCCATGGGACAGGCGACGGCCTGCTGGCCCGGTTCGACGGCGAGTTCGGCGGCCGCCGAACTCGCTGCGCTTGCCGGCGTCCCCGCGCCGCTTGCGACCGACAGGCCCATCAGCGTCGCCTGCTGGCGCAGGAGGGTCATCGCGCCGTTCGCGCCGTTCGCGCCGGCGACGGCGGCGCCCGCGGCGAGCAGCTCCGGGTGCTCTTCGAGCAGCGTCGTCCGGGCATCGCCGGCGCGAACGGCCGGGTGAGCGAGGATCGCCCCGAGCTGGTCGACGTTCGTGGCGAGGCCGCCGATGTGGAACTCCGAGACCGCCCGTCGGGCGCGGTCGACGGCGGCCGCGAAGGCCGCGGCGCCCCCGCCGAACGAGGACGAACTGGCGGCCGTCACCTTGGCGAGCAGCGGGTCGAACTGGGGCGGCGGCGAGTACCCGACGTAGCCGCAGCCGTCGACTCGTACGCCGGGTCCGCTGGGCTCCTTGTAGGCGCTCAGGGTTCCCGCGCCGCGGGCGACCACGCGGGCCTGAACGGCGAAGCCCCGGGGGGCTCCCAAGGCTCTCTGGTCGCCCAGCCCCAGGTCGTCCAGGTCGGCGCCGCCGGCGATCCGGAACTGCGCCTCGACGAGGTCGAACCCGGTGACCTGTTCGGTCACGGTGTGCTCGACCTGGATGCGGGCGTTGCATTCGATGAAGAAGTGCTCGCCCGTTTCCGGCACGACGAGGAACTCGACCGTGCCCGCGTTCACGTAGCTCGCCGCCGCGGCCAGCTTGACCGCGTCGGCGAGGATGCGCTCGCGCAGGGCCGGTTCGAGACCCGCCGCCGGCGCCGTCTCGATGACCTTCTGGTTGCGCAACTGGACCGAGCAGTCCCGCTCGTGCAGGTGGACGACGTGGCCGTTCGCGTCGGCAAGGATCTGGACCTCGATGTGCCGCGGCCGTTCGATCAGCTTCTCCAGGAAGACCGCTCCGCTGCCGAACGCGGCCTCCGCTTCGCTGCGGCAGCGCTCGAAGGCTTCGGCCATCGCCGGCCCGGACCGCACCGCGCGCATGCCCCGGCCGCCGCCGCCGGCAGCGGCCTTGAGCATCACCGGATAGCCGAGAGCCGCGGCGAGTTCCTCCGCGCCGTCGACAGACTCGATGGGTCCGTCGCTGCCGGGAACGACCGGAATGTCGAGCGAGGCCGCGAGCCGGCGGGAGCGCACCTTGTCGCCGAACAGCGCGAGCGCGGCCGGCGGCGGCCCGACGAAGGCGAGCCCGGCATCCGCGCAGCGCTGTGCAAAGTCGGCGTTCTCGGCCAGGAACCCGTAGCCGGGGTGAACGCAGTCGCAGTCGCTCCGTCGCGCCGCCGCGACGAGCGCCTCCGCGTCGAGGTAGGCGGCCACCGGATTGTCAAGGACGCCGTTGCCGATCTGAACGGCCGAGGTTGCCAGCCGGGTGTGAAGCGACAGCGAGTCCGCGGCCGGATAGACGGCGACGGACTCCATGCCGAGCGCCGAGGCGGCCTTGGCGATCCGGATGGCGATCTCGCCGCGGTTGCTGATCAGGACCCGTTCGAGTTGCGGCATGGCTTGACCCCGTTGTTCGACGAAGGACGGGAGGATACAAGGGCGGGGCTAGAATCGCCGGCTTCCGCTCATGGCCTCCCCCTGCCGCAGCGCCACGGTCGCCGATGCCCCAGCCATCGTGGCCCTCGTGAACGACGCGTTCCTGATCGAGGCGGACACGCTCTCCGGCGACCGGATCGGGCTTGTGGAGGTGAAGGAACGGCTCGAGCGCGGCTCGTTCCTCCTCTCTGACGCGGAAGCAGGCGGTCTGGCTGGCTGCGTCTATGTCGAGGTGCGCCCCGAGACCGGCTATCTCGGCCTGGTGTCCGTCGCGCCGTCGCGGCAGAGCCACGGTCTCGGGCGGAGATTGATGACGGCGGGCGAGAACTGGCTGCGGAACGCGGGCTGCGGCATTTGCCAACTCTGGGTTCTTAGCGTGCGGCCGGAACTGTCGGCGTGGTATCGGCGCCTGGGCTACCGGGTGGTGCGCACGGAGCCCTTCGAGGCGGTCAATCCGCCGCCGACGCGCAGACCGCTACGGCCTTGCCACTTCGAGGTCATGGAACGCGACCTCTGAGCGGGAGTTCCGGCGCCTACCGTTCTCTCAACACGTCGTAGAGATTGAGCAACTGGCGCCTCAGTCGACGCTCCTGGACCTGTTCCTCGAGCAGGCGCCTGAAGTCGTCCCGAGTGTTCAGGTAGCGGCCCATCTGGGAGAGGAGGGAGAACTTCTCCGTGTCGTGGAAGCGAGCGTCCAGCTCGAGCAGGGCGTCGTAGTAGTCGAAGTCGTTCTTGATGAAGTTCCTCTCGCCGGCTTCGGCCATGACCAGGGCCACCCGTTCGAAGGGCGCGACGAGAGAGCGCCTCGACCCGGGCACGGCATGAGCCACGATCTTCACTTCGTCTCCGGCGGCGAAGCGATCCCGCATCTCCGGCGCGGTCATCGGCCGCACGGAGCAGTCCTCCTTGGTCATCTCGACAGTGACCACGTAGCGCGACCGCGGCGTGGGCAGGTGGACCGAGCCCTCGACCTGGACTTCGAGCTGGTAGGCGCCGTCGTCTTCGGCCGGCAGCGCGGCGACCTCGGTCACGAAGCCGCGAAGGACGTAGACATCCTGGGGGAAGAGGGCGTGGGGCACCGGGCCGGGGCATTCCCCGGCGTCGATGGGCCCCATGGCCAGGGCGGCGCAAAGGACGACGAGGGCGCCGTGCGACGCCGCGCGGTTCATGCCGGCTCCGCGGCCTCGGCGCCCGTCTCGGCCGGCAGCTCGCGGCCGTCCGCCGGGTCGCCGGGAAGCGGTGAACCTTCGCCGATCGTACGGATCGCGTTGCGCACACCCAGGGTCAGCCACAAGAGGGCGATGGACGCCGAGATCACGGTGCCCGCCAGCGACGAGTGCCAGACCCACTGGACGGGCAGGCGCAGCCAGAAAGTCACTGCCCAGGAGAGTGGTGCGCTGATCAGGATGACCCGCAACAGCGACAGCCAGAGTTCCGGAGAACCACGTCCCAGCCCCTGCAGCGTGCGCCCGGTCAGGATCGAAATGCCGATGAAGGGATAGGCGAACACGACCACCCGCAGGTAGCCGACCCCCAGGTTGCGGATGCCCGGACTGTCCGTGAAGAAGGCGACGAGTGCGGGCGCCAGCACGTAGAACGCGGCGGCGATCGCGAGGCTGAGCAGGATCGTCCGCGCCATCGCGTAGCGGACGATTCTTCGCAGCAGGTCGCCCCGCCGGGCGCCGTAGAACATGCCGACCAGGGTGACCAGGCCCGAGGCCACGGCGACCTGGGGGAGGATCACGACGTGGTCGAGCCGGCTGCCGATCTGGAGCGCGGCCACGGCGTCGGGCGTGTGCTCGACCAGAATGCGGTTCAACACGCCGCCGCCCATCGACATGACGAGGAAGGACAGCGACGCCGGCAGACCGATGACGCAGATGCTGCGCGCGATGGCGGGGTCGTAGCGGAAGTTGCGGAGGTTGAAGCGGACGTACGACAGCTTGGCGATGAACAGGAGGTAGATGAAGGCGAGTGCCGCTATCGCCTGACTGACGATCGTGGCCAGGGCGGCGCCGGCGACGCCCATCCCGAAGGTGAAGATGAACAGGGGGTCGAGCGCGATGTTGAGCAGCGTCGCCGCGCCCTGGATCATGACCGGCGTCTTCACGTTGCCCTCGCCGGAGAGGATCGAGCGGAAGAAGACGGCCAGCACCATGAAGGGGTAGCCGCAGGCCAGAACGCGGAAGTAGCTCCAGGCCTGGGGCACGAGCTCTTCGGGGACACCGAGCGCGTGGAGCAGGGGGACGCCGAAGACGAGCGCGGAACCCGTCGTCAGCGCGGCGACCAGGGCGCCGATCAAGACGGCGTGTTCAGCCGCGCAGTCGGCGCGGACGCGGTCGCGCGCGCCGATCGCCTGCGCGATGACCGCGGTGATCCCGGTGCCAAGGCCGAAGGTCACGCCCATCGCCAGGAACACGAGCGGCATGTTGAAGGCGAGGGCGGTCAACGCCTCCGGGCTCACACGGCCGACGAAGAACATGTCGACGATCATGTAGAGCGTCTGGATCGACATGCCGATCAGAATCGGCAGAGCCAGTATCCAGAGTGCGCGCCGCGGATTCGCGACGAAACTGTCGAGGCGATCGGCCCCGGGTCGCTCCTGCATCGGCGGAGGTTACCGCGCGGGCGCGCCGCGGCGCAGACCGATCGCCCTTGGCCGTTGCTGTATAGTCCCACCCCAACTGCACCCCAAGCCATCCAACGCAGGCCCAGGAGGTCCCATGTCTCGACCCAGTCCGTCAAAGGCGCTGGTCACGCTCGCCAGTCTCGCAGTCCTCGCGCTCGCCGCTTCGGCGATTGTCGCGGCTGCACCGAACAACGCGCTCGACGCGCCGCTCACCGTCTACACCGGCTCCATCGTCGGCAACGACGGTCAGCCGGTCCGCGGCGCCACCGTGTCGCTGTTCTCGACCGACGAACAGCGCAGCATCTCGGTCTACAGCCAGCCGGACGGCACCTACAAGCTGCCGGCCGTTCCCTCCGGCAAGTACAAGCTCCGTGTCCGCCTGATGGGCTGGCTCGACGAGTGGAAGGACCTCAAGGAAACGACCGAGCCGACGCCGATCCAGGTTCGCCTGCGCAAGGCGGAGGGTTGGGCCCTGCAGTCGCAGCGTCCCGCTCACAACCTGATGAACATGATGGAGTGGGAAGACGAGAAGGACGCGCTGAACTTCCGCATGATGTGCGCCTACTGCCACCAGGTCGGGACGGTCGGTTTCCGTTCGCCCGAGGAGCCGGTGGACTGGGAGGTCATGCTCACGCGGATGGACGGTTTCCAGGGTCTGTACAAGCACACCCAGGACGTCCTGGTCGACAAGATCGTCGACATCTACGGCCGCGAGGCCGAGGAAGAGTGGCCGGACTTCGTGCCGCCGGAAGCACCCGAGGGCGAGGCGCTCAAGGGCGAGGTTCGCGAGTGGCTGATGGGCGACCAGGCCGGTGCCGTGATCCACGACCTCGAACTCGGCGACGACGGTCTCGTCTACACGGTCGACATGGCCCAGGACGTGATCGAGACGCTCGATCCGGCGACCGGCGAGCGCGCGTTCTACACCGTGCCCGGCGGCAAGGACTACCTGTCGCCGTCCAGCATCACGACCGGCATCCACTCGATCGAGAAGGCCGAGGACGGCAACATGTGGGTCACCCTGGCCTACTCCGGCCAGATGGCCGAGTTCGATGTCGAGACGAAGGAATGGCGGCTCGGCCCCGGCCGCGCCGCACCGCGTCCGCGCGGCGGCTATCCGCACACCCTCCGTTTCGCGCCTAACGGCATCCTCTGGTGGACCGACGCCGGTAGCCCGAGTGGAGTTGGCGTGCTCTCGCTCGACCCCGACACCTGGGATGGCGAACGCTGGGAAGTCACGGAGTACAAGCTGCCGACGGCCGATCAGGTCCGTGGCGGCGGCGCCCGCGGCGAGTCGCGCGGCGTGACCCCCTACGGCATCGACGTGGCGCCGAACGGCCACGTCTTCTACAGCAAGCTGAACGGCCAGCGGGTCGGCCGCATCCGTCCGGAGCTCGACGCCGACGATCCCGAGCAGGTCGTCGAGTGGAAGCCACCGGTGCACGGTCCGCGCCGCCTGCACGTGGCCCCCGACGGCATCGTCTGGGTGCCGGGCTGGGCCTCGGGCGACATCGCGTCGTTCAACGAGGAGACGGAAGAGTGGAAGGTCTACGACCTGCCGCACGGCCCGAACTCGCTGCCCTACGCGCTGAACATCAACCCGACCAACGGCGAGATCTGGATCACCGGCACCGGCTCCGACTCGATGCTGCGCTTCGATCCGAAGACGGAGAAGTTCGTCGAGTACCGGATGCCGATGCAGGTCACCTACACCCGCGAGATCGAGTTCGACGAGGCCGGCAACGCCTGGACCACGAACTCGAACGCTCCCTCGCGTCACGCCGAGCACCGTCAGGGCTCCGTGCTGATGATCTCGGCCGGAGGCGGCGAGTAGGCGCCTTTGTCAGATCGGTTTGCCGGACGTGTCCGGCGGGCCTCGAACAGTCTGGCGGCCGGTCCCTTCGGGGGCCGGCCGTTTGTCTTGTGGGCTACTGCGACTCGCGGAACGCGACGAACCCGGGCAACGTACTCGCTGTTCGCTCTGCGGCCGGCGCCGTAGAGCTTGATCACCAGGCCGTGGTGGAGAAGGGAGGCGTTGTCGGCCGCCTGGGGCGAGGGCCACAGCGGGTTGGTGGCGGTCGTCGTGACGCGTGGCCGGGTGCTAACCTACTCTTCGTGCAAGGGGAGAGCACCGGAGCCGCATCGAAGCCTCAGGCCCCGGGATTCAAGTTGCGCGTGTCGAAGGACACGGTTCCCAGGCTGACTTCGTGGCGGCGGGCCCGCGAGAGGTCCAGGGAGATGTCGCCTGCCATGCGACGGACGATGGTCGTGGTTTGGGCTCTCGTCATGGCCGTGTGGGCGGTGAACTCAGCGATGTCCCTGAGAGACTGGCGTCCGCCGTTGTTGGCCTTGGTCGGCGTCGGCGTCTTGATTTCTTGCGCCGCCGTTCTGGCGCGGTTGAACCGAAACGCGGGCCAGCAAGGGTCTGGCGGTCTCATGGCCCTTCTTGACGGTTGCCCGCGCTGGTTCGAAGGTGTCGTCCTGGGTCTGACTCTGGTGGCCTTGGGGACCTGCCTCTACCGGTTCTTCGGAAGGCTTGATGGCGGGGCTGGGCTCGGGCGCTCCGATTGGGCCTTCGACCCGTTGATCGTCTTCATGTTTGGGGGTCTCGCCGTCTTGCATCTGCTCCAGATGCATCGGCTGGCCTCGCGGGAAGACGAGCGGTGACTGGGTCGGAGGAAGTCCGAGAGAACCGCGCGTCACCCTTCGACCCTCCGCAGAAGGGCTTACGGTGGCTCGCGTTCGGCCTACTCTCGCTTTGTTTCGGTCTGACGACGGTCATTGCTTTCAGGGCGTCGAGGGATCCGCTATGGCCCGATCTGTCGCTTCTTCTGCTGGTGCTGATCGTGGGCTCGACTCTCGTCGTGGCGTGGCGGACGCGAAACGTCGACCGGCGCGGAGACAGCCTTGTGTCGTGGTTCGACGGAATCCCCGCCTGGTTCGGTTTGATCGCGGGCGCGATTGCGGTCTTCTGCATGTTGGCCGGAGCGTTCTGGTACTTCGTGCTGGAGACGGAGTTCGAGGTCGTCGTCCAGACAAATGTCCTCGGCTGGGGCGTCATGGCCCTGGTTCAGTTGCTGCCTCGCATCCGCCTCCGCTCGGGCCGGCTGCTCCGACGCGGCTAGACTGGATCGGTGGCTGTCAGCGATCCGGACCCGACTGCCGGGTGGACCCGTCGGGTGCGCACAAGGGAGGAGCGGCGGCCCCCGGCTTGGGGACTCATCGCGTCGCTGCTGGTGTGCGTCGAGTTGTTCTTCGACGGCTTCCCGGAAGGCCCCGACACGGGTGCCTGGGGAGAGGTCAGGAGCCCGCTGCTGATCGTGACGGTCGGCGTCCTTGCGCTGTTGGCCATGGCGGCCGTCCAGGTCAGATGGGGTAGACGAGGAAGCCGCGACAGTTCAAGCGTCGGGCCACAGGGACTCGGGGAGGTTCCCGCGTGGTTCGGTTTCGCGGCCTCCGGCCTGGGGATCGTTGGAGTGGGACTGTTCGCTTATGCCGCCTTCTGGTCACTCCGCGAGGGAGGATCTCTTCATGTTCTCGAGCGGCGGATAGCCGTCCTGCTGCTGATCGGTTCCAGTGGCTTCTCCTACCTGATCTCGCGGCTGTCGAGCCGTGGGACGTCTCGGGGGCAGCCCGGTTCCTAGAACGAGTACCTGAGCGAGTTCGACAGGACGACATCCGTCTCCTTGATCCCGGCTGGAGGCTCGCTGTCGTGGGCGACGTTCAGGCTGATCGCCAGGGCCAGTTGGCGGAAGAGCTGGATCTCGAACGAGGTCTCGGAGAGCAGCCGGAAGTCCTGCAGGCGGTCGAAGCGGGGCTGGGCGTAGAGGGTCTGGACCAGGCGCAGGCGTTCGTCCTTGCTGTTGAAGCGGACGGTGAGGTAGTTGGTCGACCGGTGGTGTTCGCTGCTCGTCCCGTCGGGCTGTGGTGCCGGCAGGTCGAGGGTCTCCTGCTCGAGCATGTAGCCGATCCCCGCGAAGACCTCGGTGCGTTCGGCCTGGACGAGGGCGAAGCGGCCGCCGCCGCCGGCGAGAAAGCGGTCTTCGAGACGGATGAACTCGTTGAATTGGTACTGGCCGAAGACCTCGAAGGAGATCCTCGGGCTGTGTTGCCGGATGAACCGCAGGTGCCCCTGGGCGTTGTTGACGTAGCGGTTGTCGTTCGCGCGGCTGAAGGAGTAGTTGGAGACCAGGAAGATGACATTGGCCGGACCTCCTGTCCCTTCGTCACCCGATTCGGTCTCGTCTGCGCCTGATTCGCTCTTGCCGGCGGTGTCTGCCTCGAGCCGGGGCCAGGCGTACTGCAGGCGGACGCCGCCGCCGAGGATCTCGCGCTCGGTGTTGCCCTGCTGAAGCGAAGCGTTGAGGTCGAACGTGCCGCCCCATCCCGGTTCGTTGGCGCCGACGCGCATCTTCTCCGTGTTGACCTGAGGTGCGGCAGGAGCCGCGAACGCCGCCACGAGGGCCGACGCTGCCAGTGCGCGCACGGCTGCGCCGTAACCACGAAACCGTTCCATCCGCGCGAAACTACTGCGGAAACGCCGACGTGTCGCCCAGGCCGCAGAACGGGCGGCTCGGGTTGGAGTAGGTCTTTGAGACGCCGGCTACGGTGTCGGTAACGGTCACCTTGTAGTGGACATCGGTCAGTCCGGCAGCGAAGACCCAGAAGGCGTTGTTGTTCGTTCTGCCGTCGAGGGCCTTGACCGCGAGTTCGATGTTTCCGGGAGAGAAGAACCACATGTAGCCGGTGGCGTCGGCGCCCGGCAGCGGGGTGGCGACGCCGGTTTCGCCGTCGGCCTTGGTCCACTCGGCAGTTACTTCGAAGCGGCCATCGAGCAGGCAGAGGGCTCCGGGGCGGCAGTCGCCCTTCGTCTCGACGGAAGAAGCGGGCAAGGGGCTCGGGGGATGTGGTGCCGTCGACATCGTGGCCACGCCGGCAAGCTCGGCGAACGCCCTGGAGTCGCCGCGTCCGCAGATCTCGCCCGGCGGATTGCGGTAGACGACGATCCGGTCGTGCAGCGTGTCGGTGACGGTGAGCCAGTACTCGACATCGGAGAGGGCGCCGTAGTAGACCCAGTGGTGGTCGTTGATGCCCCGGCCGTCGAGGAGCTTGAAGACGAGCTCCACGTTCTCAGGCGAGAAGAACGTGGCGATGCCGGTTTCGTCGCTCAGGCGTTCCAGGGCGCCGATGCCGCGTTCGCCGCTGTGCGACTGCCACTCGACTTCGACGCGGTAGCGGCCGCCGGACAGGCAGAGTGCGCCGTCGTTGTCCGTGCAGCCCGGGCCGGCTGTCATGTCCTGAATCACGCCGACGGCGCGAGGCTCCGGAAGTTCGGCGCCGCCGGAGACGTCGCTCAGGACGAGGTCGAACAGCTCGCTACGTTCGATCTCGTCGTCCGCCATCAGCGGGACGTGGACCAGACGCGTGCCTGACTCCCCGTCCTTCCACACGAGCCGGCCAAAGGTGGCGCTGAAGTCGGTAACGGGCGTGGCGGAGCGGGGCATCGTTCGATAGCGGACCGAGACCTCACCCCGCGTGCCTCCGCGTCGTTCGATCGAGATCGTTGCCTCGTCGCCCTCGTGACCCGGGAACGCCGGGCCCGTGAACTCGATCGAGCCGGCCGGGTTGACGGCCCGTCCGCGGGGGCCGAGCTCGAGCCGCAGCCGATTCGGCGCCTCGATGCCGCCGCTCATCGACTCGAACTCGAAGCGGAAGTCGCTGTCGCCGCCTGCGTTCGGGAGTAGTGGAATCCGCACCCTGCGCGTCGAGGCGTCGCCGTGCTCCCAGCGGAGTTCCCCTTCCGTGCGGCGGAACTCCCGGCCGGCGCGGGCGCTGCCGTTGCGCGTCCCGTAGGCCAGGGTCACGGCGCCATCGCTGCCGCCCACGCGCTTGACCTCGATCGTGATGCTGTCCTCGTCGCCGCCTCCGGCCGCCGCGGTTGCCACTAGCCGCCCCCGCCTCTCCGGCCTCATCGCTGCGCGAGCGAGATCCTGGAGTTGCTCGAAGTAGTAGCGGTAGGTCTCCTGCGGCCGCGGCGACTGCTCTGAGAGGGTGATCATCGTCATCACGATGTCGGCCTCCGGGTCGACGCCGATGTACTGCCCGTTGTAGCCGTGGGCGAGGTAGCGCCCCTGGGGCCTGATCCACCACTGGTAGCCGTAGTTGGGAGCGCCGGCGACGCCGGCGGTCTGACCGCGGGTGGACTCGGCGATCCACTCCCGCGATACCAGGCGCCGGCCTTCCCACAGCCCCTCCTGCAGGGTCAGTTGGCCGATCTTCGCCATGTCGCGCGGCCTTATCCGGAGTCCGGTGCCTCCCCAATGACGGCCGCTCAGATCGGGATCCCAGGTGGCCGTCGTGATGCCGAGCGGCCCGAACAGGTGCTTCTGGACGAAGGCCAGGTGACTCATGTCGCTGGCGCGGTTGTTGACCTCCGCGATCACATGGGACAGGCCGCTCGAGTACAGGAACTCGGAACCGGGTTGGGCCACGACGTCCCGGGTCAGCACGTAGTCGACGCTGTCGGCGTTGTTCCAGAACGCACTGGCCGTTTCGTTCCAGGCGAGGCCCGCGGTCATGGTCAGAGCGTGGCGCAGGGTGATCCTGTTCTTGGGCGCCGCCTTCAGTTGGTCGGTGTAGTGCGGCAGCAGGTCGACGAGCCGCGCGTCGACCGAGGGGAGCATGCCGCGGTCCATCGCGACGCCGACTGCCAGCGAGGTCACGCTCTTGCTGACCGAGTGAACGTTCTTCAGGTCCGTGGCGGTGAAGTCGCCGAAGTAGGCCTCCGCCACGAGGGTGCCGTGGCGAACGATGACGACCGCGCGCACGGTGCTGAAATCGGACTGTGAACGAACGCGGTTGAAGATCTCCCGGACCGCCTGGTTGTCCAGACCCTGATGCGCCGGTACCGAGCGGAACCAGCCGTCGCCGATGTCCGGAGGCGGCTGCGCCCGGCCCGGTGCGGGGCCGACCCCGAGGAGGAGCGTCGGGATCGCCGCTGCGAGGATGAGGTGCTTCATCGTCGAGATCCGGGGGTAGGACTGCTTGGGGTTTCACGGTCTCGGGACGGTGCCTTCACTCTGACACAGACGGGCCGATGTGAGACAGCGCGGGTCGCTGGTCGCTATCCTTGTTCGACACGAAGCGTTGTTCCACTAGCAGCTCCATGGCCGACGCGGCTTGCGGCGGCAGGAGGGAGTACAAGATGTCTCGTTCACCGTTCCATTTCAGCCGTTCGAGTTCCCCCTGTGCGATTCCCGTACCGCGGCGCTCGACGAACTGGGTTGCCCTGTTGCTCGCAGTGCCCGTTCTCAGCTTGGCGTTGGCCGGGTGCGTCATCTCAGCGGAGTCGGAGGCGGCCGCCGAACCTGCGGCGGGTTCCGACTTCCAGGCCTCGGTCGATGTCGGCTCGATCGACTTTTCGACCTCGGCCGGCGACGAAGCGCAAAAGCACTTCATCCGCGGCGTCGCGATCCTCCACAGCTTCGGCTACGAGCAGGCGCGCGAGCAGTTCCAGGCCGCCCAGGAACTGGAGCCGGACTTCGCGCTCGCGTACTGGGGCGAGACGCTGACCTACAACCATCCGCTGCTGCCGGAACGGGACCTGGAATCGCCACGCGAGGCGCTGGCTCGGTTGGGTGAGACCCGGGAGGAGCGGGCGGCCAAGGCCGGGACCGAGCGCGAACGCGGTTTTCTATCCGCGGTCGAGGAGCTGTTCGGAGAGGGCAAACTCGCCGAGCGGCGGATCGCCTACATGGAGGCGATGCGCGGCCTGTATGAGAGCCATCCTGACGATGACGAGGTAGCGGCCTTCTACGCGCTGTCGCTGCTTCAGGCTGTAGGGCCCCTGGGCGACGATACGTTCCGGCTGAACGTGATGGCCGGGTCGATTGCGCTCGGCGTCTTCGAACGCAACCCGGATCACCCGGGCGCGGCCCACTACATCATCCACGCCTTCGACGACCCGGTGCACGCGCCGCTCGCGCTGCCGGCGGCCCATCGGTTCGCCGACATCGCGGCCGCGGTCGCCCACGCCCGGCACATGCCGTCCCACATCTTCATTCAGCGCGGCATGTGGGATCGCGTGTCGAAGTCGAACGACTCGGCGTACGAGGCGGCGGTGGCGCTGTGGGATCCCGGCGAACGGGTGGGCGACATGGTCCACGCGCTGGATTGGGGGCAGTACGGCGACCTGCAGCGCGGCGACTACGCCAAGGCCCGCGAGTGGATCGCCGAGCTCGACGACCTGGTCGAGCGCACCGGCGACGAGGGTCGCGGGAAGAGCACGGTGCCCCTGGTGCGCGCCCGCTACATCGTCGAGACAGAGCAGTGGGAGACGCGCGAGATCACGGACGACACGGGGACCGCGGAGCTTCTCGCGACCGGGATCTCGGCCGTGCGTACCGGCGACCTCGACCTTGCCCGCCAGGCAGCGGAGCGGCTCAAGAAGGCGGGCGAACGTGAGAGCGGCGACAGCTCGACCTTCCAGCGGGGAAGCAAGCCCGCCCGGCTCATGCACCACGAGGTCGCCGGCCTGATCCGGCTCGCCGAGGGCGACGCCGAGGGCGCGGCCAGGATGTTCGACGACGGCCTGGCCATCGCGGCGACGATGGGTCCGCCGCGCGGAGCGGCCTCGCCGATCAAGCCGATTCGGGAGTTGTACGGCGAAGTGCTGTTGCAGCTCAAGCGTCCCGCGGACGCGATCGCGCAGTTCGAGGACCAGTTGCTCTACACGCCGAATCGTCCCCGCACCCTGCTCGGGCTGGCTCGCGCCCAGGCGGCCGCCGGCGACGCGGCGGCTGCTGCGGATGCCTACGGCAAGCTGCTCGAGGCGTGGGATGGCGCCGATGAGCCCACGGAGCTTGCGGAGGCCCGGGAGTACCTGGCAGCGTCGGCCTGAGGCCGGTTGTGTGACGTTCGAGACCGAGTTCGAGACGCGCCACTCCGACTGCTTCGCCGCGACCGGCTACGTCCACGCGGGTGTCCTGCTCGCTCTGACCGAAATGGCTTATGCACGGTTCGAGTCGCACTGCGGTATCGACGCCGGGCACAAGCCCGAGCACGTCTACGCGGTGCAACGCTCGACCGCGGCGACCTACTTCTCGCCCCTGCGGTGGCAGGAGGGGGCGCGGATCCGGGTGCGCACGACGGAGGCGAACGATCGCGGTTTCGCCCAGGACTTCGAGATCCTCTCGGCGGTGGACGGCAGGGAGATCGCCCGCTTCACGCATCGTTGGGTGCTACTGGACACCAGGGCCGGACGGCCCGTGCCGCTTACCGACGAGGTGCAGCGGCTACTGTTGCAGGTCTGATTCCGTGAACGGAGGGGAGTTTCCATGCAACGAAGGCCGCCGTATGTTCTCGTTTTGGTGATCGCTGTCGCCGCTGCCGCCTGTGGCGGTTCGGGTGAGCCCGGTGCCGACGGCCCGGGCCTCGTTGTCGAGACGGCGTCCGGCCGCGTCGAGGGTGCCGGCGTCGATGACGGCCGCGGTCCCGCGGGCGACGTGCTCGTGTTCCGCGGTATCCCGTACGCGGCGCCGCCGGTGGGCGACCTGCGCTGGCGTCCGCCGCAGCCGCCGTCGCCCTGGGAAGGTGTGCGCGGCGCCCATCAGTCCGGCGCTCCATGCTGGCAGCGGATCTCGCCCGACACGTCGATCTACAGCCGGGGCGAGATCGAGCGCAGCGAAGATTGCCTTTACCTCGACCTCTGGACGGAGACGGATGCCGCTACCGAGGGCCCGCGCCCGGTCATGGTCTGGTTCCACGGTGGCAGCCACGAGGTGGGCCACGGTTCGTCGCTCATGTTCGACGGCGCGGCGCTGACCCGCAAGGGCGTCGTGCTCGTGTCGATCAACTACCGGCTCGGCTCCTTCGGGTTCCTGGCACACGCCGGCCTGAGCGCCGAGCCGGAGCACGGATCGTCGGGCAACTACGGCCTGCTCGACAAGATCGCGGCGCTCGAGTGGGTGCAGGCGAACGCCGAGGCGTTCGGCGGCGATCCGGACCGGGTGCTGATCTTCGGCCAGTCGGCCGGTTCGATGAGCGTCTGCAGTCTGATCGCGTCGCCGCTTGCGGCTGGCCTGTTCCACCGCGCGGTCGGCCAGTCGGCCGGCTGCTTCACGCCGCTCGAGACCCTGGAGCAGGCGGAAGAGCGGGGGGAGTTGCTGGCCGCCGAACTGGGCGTTGGGAAGGATCCCGGGGAGGCCGCGGTCGCGGAGCTCCGCGCCGCTTCCGCCGAGGACGTGCTGGCGGCCGCCGGCAGTTCCGGCTGGTCCGCCGGCTCGAAGACGATCGTCGACGGTTGGTACCTGCCCGACCAGCCGGCGGCGATCTACGCCCGCGGCGAGCACAACCGCGTGCCGATGATGGTCGGTTTCATGGGCGACGAGTCGAGCGCCCTGTTCGCGCCCGGACCGGCGCTCGGACGGGCGGAACTCGAACAGCAGTTGGAGGAGAACTACGGCGAGGCGGCGGAAGGGCTGCTCGCGGCCTATGCCGCCGAGGCGGAGCAGGCGCCCGGCGCCGTGCCGACCCTGATCACATCCGACACGATCTTCGGCTGGGGGAGTCGTACATGGGTCCGCCACGCGTCGGCAGCCGGCGGTGACGCGTATCTCTACTTCATCAGTCACGCGCCGCCGGTGTTTCGGCTCTACCTTCCTGATCGTCCGGACCTGGGTGGAGAGGGCGGTCCCCGCCGGTTCGGCGCTTACCACTCCGGCGATCTCGCCTACGTGTTCGGCAACACCGACCTGGTCGGGATCAACTGGGAGGACTGGGACCATGAGATCGCCGACCTGTTGTCGAGCTACTGGACGAACTTCGCCAGGACCGGGGATCCGAACGGCGAGGGATTGCCCGAGTGGCCGCGCTACGACGCGGACAGCGACCTGGCGCTCGTCGTCGGCGACGAGGTCGGGGTCCAGGCGGGGCTGTGGAAGGAGAAGCTGGACGCCCTGGACGGGGCGCTGGGCGGAGGCGGATAGAGCCGCCAAACCTGTCGCAGACTCCATGTTTGGCCCCAGCCCCCACCTCACCAGGACCTTGCCCCGCGGAACTCGCTCTGCAGCGTTCTGCGGGGCAAGCTCCTGGCTCCCGCCATGACCGCGATCGCTGAAGCGTTGCCGCCGGAAATCGAGGACTTCCGGCGGCAGGTGCTGGACTTCGCCGAGCGCGAGGTGTTGGCGCGTCACGACCGCCACGCGGAGCTATTGGACGACCCCCGGGCGCGCTACGACACGGGCGGTCGGCTACGACCCGAGGTCGTGGAACTGATCCGGGAGGTTCGGATTGCGTCGGCCCGCGAAGGCCTGTTCACCGCCTGCGTGCCCGAGGAGCTGGGCGGCGGCGGACACGGCCACCTCGCGTACTACGCCGGTTGGCAGACGCTCTTTCACCGCCTGGGACCGCGTCCGTGGCTCTTGCTGCACGTCATGGCGCATTGGGCGTTCGGTCCCAGCCGGCTCTTGTCACAACTCACGGACGAGGCGAGGGAGCGCTTCCTGCCGGGGCTGATGGACGGCTCGAAGATCATGTGCTTCGGGTTGTCCGAGCCGGGCGCCGGTTCCGACCTCTCGGCGCTCGCGACGCGAGCGGAGCGGGACGGCGACGGCTGGCGGATCAGCGGCCGCAAGATCTGGACGACACACGGACCGATCGCCGACTACTGCGTGGTCTTTGCGCGAACCGGCGAACAGGGGATCACAGCGTTCATCGTTCCGACCGGGGCGGACGGCTTCCGGCGGATGCGCGTCGTTGAGCTTTTCGGCGACATCGGCGGCGACGAAGCGGAGATCGCGCTGGAGGGCCTGTACGTCGAGCCATGGCAGGTGATCGGCGAGGTCGACCGGGGTTTGGCCGCGGCGCTGTACGGCGTTTCCCTGGGCCGCGTCTACAACTCGGCGCGGGCGGTGGGCACCGGTCGCTGGGCGGTCGAGACGGCGCTCGACTACGCGCAGAAGCGCGAGGCGTTCGGCGCTCCGATCGCCGAGTACCAGGGCGTGACCTTCCCCCTGGCCGAGTCGGCGACGGAACTTCACGCCGCCCACCTGATGGGGCGCAACGCCGCCCGGCTTCTCGATCACGGCGAGCGCGCGATCAAGGAATTGAGCATGACGAAGGCCTACTCGGTGCAGGCCGGGCTACGGGCCGTCGACCGGGCGATGCAGACTCACGGCGCCCTGGGCTTCACGAACGAACTCGGCCTGACCGAGGCCTGGAAGGCTCTTCGGGTCGTCAACGTGGCCGACGGCTCGAACGAGATCATGAACCGGATGATCGCTCGCCAGCTCCTCCGTGGCGACACCGATCTCTAGAACCCGCCTTCGCTAGTACTTGCCCATCTCCAGCGTCCCGGACGCGAGCTCGTGGGTCTCGTCGCCCATGCGGTGGACCGCCTTGACGGTCAGGTAGTAGCTGTTGCCGCGGCCGCCCGAGCAGGGCGGCAGATAGGCGCCGGCCTTGTCCCAGGTGGGGGCCTTGTGCTCCTCGACGACGAAGAAACCGGCCGGCAGGTCGGTCGTGTGACCGGGCACGGAACCGACATCCACCGCGCTCGCACCGGCTTCGATCTCCAGGCCGAACTTGCCGTGGCCGCCGTTGTCCATCGGTGGGAAGTCCCGGTCGCTGAACTCGATGATCAGGGCGTTCGCCTGCTCGGGAATGCCCGCGACGTGGAGAGCTGGCGATACCGCCTGACCGCCGAACTTCTGGCACTGCTGGCCTTCGGGGACGGCCTCTCCGTTCCACGCCTCGTCGAGGAAGCGGAGCTCGAGCGCCGAGGCGGCCCCAGCCGTGCCGGCGACGACGGCCATGGCGATCAGAAGGTGTGCGACGGTTGATCGATGCGGCATAGACTGCTCCTGCTTCGTACGTTGAACCTGTCCCATTCGGAGTCTCGATGAGCCTACCCGCCGAGGCGACTGTTTTCGCCCCTTCGACGTCAGATCGTGACCACCTGTCCGTCCTTCATCCGACGACGGACCTCCCGGCCCTTCGCCGCGACGGCCCGTTGGTGATCGAGCGAGGAAAGGGTATCCGGGTCTGGGACGAACACGGAAACGAGTACATCGAGGGCCTGGCAGGGCTCTGGTGCACCGCCCTGGGCTACGGCGTGGAGGAACTCGCGGAAGCCGCCGCCGAACAGATCCGGAAGCTCTCCTTCTCCCACCTCTTTGCGGGTCGCAGCCACGAGCCGGCGGTAGCGCTGGCCGAGAAACTGCGCGAGATCGGGCCGGTTCAGAACGCGAAGGCCTTCTTCGGCACCTCCGGCTCGGACGCGAACGACACCCAGGTCAAGCTCGTCTGGTACTACAACAACGCACTCGGACGGCCGGAGAAGAAGAAGATCATCAGCCGCCGCCGCGGTTACCACGGCGTCTCCCTGGCGGCCGGCAGCATGACCGGGCTGCCACCGTTTCACAAGAGCTTCGACCTGCCGCTGCCGCAGTTCCGCCATGTGACCTGTCCGCACCACTACCGGGAAGCCCAGCCGGGCGAGACGGAAGCGGAGTTCACGGCGCGGCTGGCGGCCGAACTCGACGATCTCATCCGCGCCGAGGGCCCCGAAACGGTGGCGGCTTTCATCGCCGAACCGGTGCTGGGCGCCGGAGGCGTCGTCGTGCCCCCCGAGGGCTACTACCCGGCGATTCAGAAGGTCCTCGACGAGCACGACGTGCTGCTGATCGACGACGAGGTGATCTGCGGGTTCGGGCGGCTCGGCACGCCCTTCGGCGCCGAGGCGATGGACATGAAACCGGATACCGCCTCGGTCGCCAAGGCACTGTCGTCCGCATACCTGCCGATCAGCGCGGTGCTCGTGCCGGACGAGATGGTCGACGTCTTCGTCGAGGCGGGCGAGCGCTGGGGCGTGTTCGGTCACGGCTTCACCTACACCGGGCATCCGGTCTGTGCCGCGGTAGCGCTCAAGGCGCTGGAACTGATGGAGGAAGGGGACCTCTTCGCTCGCGCCGCCCGGGTAGGGAGCTACTTCCAGGCCGGGCTGCGGCGCTTTGCGGACCATCCGCTGGTGGGGGAAGTGAGGGGCAAGGGGCTGCTCGGTGCCTGCGAGCTCGTGGCAAACAAGCAGACCCGTGAAGCCTTCCCCACTCAGCGCGGAGTAGGCGCGTACTGCATGGAGCGCTGCCTGGATCAGGCTTTGATCCTGCGGGCGCTCGGCGACACCGTGGCGTTCTGTCCGCCCTTGATCGTCACCGAGTCGGACATCGACGAAATTCTGGAGCGCTTCGGCCGCGGCCTGGACGAGACCCTGGCCTGGGTCGAGGCGGGCGGGGGAGCCTCCTGATGGCGGAACTGAGCACGCTGAGCCGGTCCGTGGCCGGCAAGACCGCGTTGATCACGGGGTGCGCTTCGGGAATGGGCCGGGCGACGGCGAAGCTGTTTGCCGCGGAAGGCGCGAACGTAGCCGCTACGGACATCAACGGTGAGGGCGTCCGGGAGACGGTGGCCGAGATCCGGGCCGCGGGCCGGGAAGCGACCGCCTGGACGCTCGACGTCGGCGACGCCGAGGCGATCCGGCGGGTCGTCGACGAGGTGGCGGCGCGCTACGGCGGACTGGACATCCTGGTGAACAACGCCGGCATTTCACGCGGCGGGCCGATCGACGCGGACGAGTACGAGCAGCGCTGGCAGGAGACGGTCAACGTACTGCTCACGGCTCACCAGCGGACGATCCGTGCGGCGCTGCGGTACCTGCGCCAGTCGGACTCGCCGCGGATCGTGAACATCGCCTCGACCGAAGGGCTGGGCGCAACCGCGATGAACAGCGCCTACTCGGCGGCTAAGACCGGCGTCATCGGCCTGACCCGAGGCCTGGCGGTGGAGCTGGGCAAGGAGGGCATCACGGTGAACTGCATCTGCCCGGGGCCGATCCGCACTGGGATGACCGAGCGGATCCCCGAGGAGCACAAGAAGATCTACGCACGCCGGCGCACTGCCCTGCGGCGCTACGGCGATCCGGAGGAGGTGGCGCACGGCACGCTGCATCTGTGCCTTCCCGCGTCGTCCTTCATCACCGGCGTCGCGTTGCCAGTGGACGGCGGGTTGACCGTTCGGCGAGCCTGACGCGGCCGAACGAGTTCAATCCAGATAGCCGAGAGCCTTCAGCGCCTCGCGCTGCTCGGCCGGCATCGCCGGTTCGACGCCGGCCGTGAGTGGCTCGGATCCTCGCTGCAGGAGCTTGCCGATGGTTGCCAGATAGGCGGCCCAGAGTGACTCCTGCCCCAGGTCGTTCAACTCGGCACGATCGCTGCTGGTGTCGAACAATTGCCGATCCGTCCGGGCGAGGGTCTTCTGGTCGATCAACTTGTGGCGCCGGTCGGCTCCGTCCAACAGCACTGCGTCCATGGCGAGTCCGTCGAGACGGAGTTCGGCCATGGCGACTGGCGAGGGACGGAGGTCGCTCCCGGAGCGGATGAGAGGAAACAGAGACTTGCCGTCGGTCTCGATCAGCCCGGCGTGCCCGATCGAGTCGAGAATCGTGGGAACGATGTCGATCTGCTGCACTTGCGCCTCCACCACGGAGACGTCCTCGGGCCGACGCAACGCTCCGGGCAGCCGGACGACGAGCGGCACGTGGATCTGCTCCTGGTAGAGCGTTGCTCCGTGACCGTGCTGGCCGTGGTCCTGGAACTCCTCGCCGTGGTCCGCCACGAAGACGACGAGCGTGTCGTCCAGGAAACCTCGCCGGTCGAGTTCCTCGAGCATGCGCCCGAAGTGCTCGTCGACGAAGGCGATCTCGGCGTCGTAGAGGTCCCTCAGGTGCTTCGTCGAGTGGCTGGCGTCAGCCGGGTTCTTCGTGTTGAGAATGCCGGGTCCGGGGGGAGCGTCGGGTGCAAACTGCCGTCGCAGGCGCTCGGGTGGGAGGTAGGGAGCGTGGGGATCCGTGACGTGGAGAAAGACGAAGAAGGAGTCCTCCGGCCCGATCCGCTCCAGCCACTCCAGGGTCTCGTCGACCGCCCTCCAGACCGGAACGTGAATCCCGGGCCGCGAGGCGCGCTCCTCCATGTGCTTGAAGTGACTGAAGCCGCGGCGGAAGCCGAACCGGGGACCGGCATTGCCGTTCGTGCTCACGCCGAGGGCCCGGTAGCCGAGCGAACGCAGGAGCTCGGGCAGGTACGGGACGTCCTCACCGAGTCTCTGGTTCCGTGTGCGGGCGCCGTGGTTGTGGGGATAGAGCCCGGTGAGGATGCTCGCCGTCGCCGGGCGGGTCCACGACGACTGGGCCACCGGATGTTCGAAGAGCACGGCGTCGGCGGCGAAGCGATCGATGTTCGGCGACGTCGGGCGTTCATAGCCGTAGCAGCCCAGGTGGTCGGCGCGCAGCGTGTCGACGAGGAAGATGAGGATGTGCGGCAACTTTCCCGATGTCGCCGCGGCCGCTTCAGGTGCGCTGTCCGGCGCTGTGGGCTCGCTCTCATCGCGGCCCAGGGAAACGGCGTGAGGCCAGGTCGGCGTCGTGCTGTGCAGGACTGCGGATACCAGGAGACCCGCTTCTGCCTGTGGCACGCGGGCTCCCGGGATCGGTTCCAGGCGGACGCGTAGCGGGCTTTCGTCTGCGGGCAGGGTCAATCGGGCACTGCCTTGCGTCAGGCTCTTCGTGACGATCGGCGGTCCCGTCGGTTGGCGAAAAGCGGACGCTGTCAGACGTGGCGCCGGTTCGGCGTTCCTCCACGCGCCCTGGGGGCCGAAGAGCTCGGTGTCCAATTCGAGCCTGCCGCCCTCGGGCAGCAGGACGTAGTAGTCGACCGCGCTGTGGAAGGGCAGCCTCAGCGATCCGTCGGCAGCCACGGCCGGTCGCGAACCGGCGCCGGCACCCTCGATCCGAAGGCGGCTCCAGGCGACCCTGGGCTCGACGGCGCCAGACCCCGCGTGGGCGAAATGGTGCAACGCGACTTCGTTGGCGCCGGTTCGTTGAGCGGAGGCCGGCAGTTGCAGGCGGCGTTCTTCCATCCCGGCGCCGGCCGACAGATCGAACTCACCCAGGGACTCGTCATTCCAGGTTACGCGGACCGTGACCGGCTGGCTGGCGCCGGCCGTCAGGTTCCTCCCGGTAAGGACGAGTTCCAGCGCGCGCGGCCAGGCCAATTGCCACCGTAGTCTGGCGCGTGGGCCGGCGTTCCTGGCGAAGGCGCCTTCCTCGGTTTCCTGGGGGGCGGACCAGCCGCTCAGGAGTTCAACGCGCTGCTCGTAGTTGCCAGGTTGCACCTCCGCCGTCTCGGCGGTCACCGAGGCCAGGTCGAGCACCTGAGCGAGGTCCGTCCGATGACTGTGCCGGGCCTCACCGCCGCACGCGAGAAACGCCAGGGCAAGAACGAATGGGAGGGCGAGGGCTATCGCGTCGAGATGACTCTTCTTTCGCGGAGGCTGCCGTGTGGATTTCGTCACCGGCTGCCGCCGTCGATGCGCAGCACGGCGCCCGTCGTGTAGCTGGAGGCGTCGGAGGCCAGGTAGAGCGCGGCTCCGACGATCTCGTCCGGTTCGCCGCCCCGGCGCAGCGCGATCGATGTCTGGGCACGCTTGTTGAACGCCTCCAGATCCCAGGCCTTCGAGATGTCGGTAAGGAAGGGCCCCGGCATGATCGCGTTGACCCGTACCTTCGGACCGTAGGCGTGCGCCAGGGATTCCGTCAGCGAGTTCAGCCCGGCCTTGGCCGCGCCGTATGGTTCGGCGTTGGGGCTGGGGTGAATCGCGGCGGTGCTCGTCACGTTGATGATGCTGCCGCCGTTCCCGTCGGCCATCCGCTGGCCGATGACCGCCGCCAGCCGGAAGGGTCCCTTCAGGTTCACCCCGATCACCTTGTCGAACAGCGCCTCGCTGACCTCGGACAGGCTCGGGTAGAGCGGCGACATCCCGGCGTTGTTCACCAGCACGTCGACCTTCCCGAACCGTTCGTAGGCGGCGTCGATGAGACCGTTCACCTCGTCCCAGCGGCCGACATGGCAGGCGTATGGCAGGCCCTGCCGGCCCATTGCCTCGATCTCTTTCACGACCTCGTTGCAGGAGTCGATCTTCCGGCTGGTCACGACGACGTCGGCGCCGGCAGCGGCAAAGGCGAGCGACATCTCACGGCCCAGTCCGCGGCTGCCGCCGGTGACGAGCGCGGTGCGGCCGGAAAGGTCGAAAACACGGTTGGCATCCCGATTGGTCATGCGCCGGAGGCTAACAACTGCCTGCACGCCGGGGTAGATTTCGCGGACGATGACCGATTCCCCACCGCTCGCTGCCGCCGACACCGCCGACGCCGCTGCCGTCGCCGAGCCCCGTCTCGTCCAGATCCAGGCCGGCCCGATGGCCAACTTCGTCTACGTTCTCGCGGACTCCGTCACCCGCAAGGCCTGGGTCGTGGACCCGGCCTGGGAGCCGCTCGGCGTCGTCAGGATCGCCGAGGAGCAGGGCTACGAAGTGACGGGCGTGCTGGCGACGCACTTCCATCAGGATCACATCGGCGGGGAGATCATGGGCCAGCACATTCCCGGCGTTCGCGAGCTGCGCGCCGAGCACGATCTGCCGATGCTGATTCACGAAGCCGAGGCCGATCGGGGCGCGGAGATCGCAGGTTGCCCGCCGGATCGGGTAGAGGTGTTCCGTGACGGCGATGTCCTCGAGCTCGGCGATCTCCGGGTCGAGGTGCTGCACACTCCCGGGCATTCGCCGGGAAGCTGCTGTTTCCGTGCCGGCGACCACATGCTGACGGCCGACACCCTGTTCGTGCAGGGCATCGGCCGGGTCGATCTGCCGCACAGCGACATCGACGCGATGTTCCACTCGCTGGAGCGGTTGAAGGCGGTGCCTCCGGAGGTGGGAATCTACCCCGGGCATGACTACGGCCCGGAGTCGTTCTCGACGATCGGCCGCGAACTCCAGTGGAACGCCTACCTCCGACCGAACAGCCTGGAACAGTGGCGCGCGATGATGGGGATCTTCTGAGCGAGGACCGAAGCGCTTCGCCTGCTGCCGTCGCACCGGCTGGAACTCCTCCACGGATCGAGGCCCGAAGACTGCGGCGCGAGTTGCGCTCCGGGGAGCGTACGCTGGTCGTGGTGGACGACATCGACCTGAGGGTGGCCGCGGGCGAGTGCATCTCCATCCGCGGCCCGTCGGGCGCCGGCAAGTCGACGTTGCTGGCGCTGCTTGCGGGCCTCGACCGCCCGACCGCGGGCAGCGTGCTGATCGACGGCCGGCCGATCGAAGGACTGAGCGAGGACGAGTTGGCGTTGCTGCGGCGCGAGAAGATCGGCTTCGTCTTCCAGTCCTTCCAGTTGCTCGGCAACCTGACCGCGCGGGAGAACGTCCAGTTTCCGCTCGATCTGCTCGGGCGTCGTCGCTCGCGGCAGCGGGCCGAGGACCTGCTCGCCGAAGTCGGACTGGCCCGGCGCGGTCACCATTACCCGTCGCAGCTTTCGGGCGGCGAACAGCAGCGGGTCGCCCTGGCCAGGGCCTTCGCCGCCGAGCCTCTGATCCTGCTTGGGGACGAGCCGACCGGCAACCTGGACTCGGCCACGGGCGCCGCGGTTTTGGACGTGATGATGGCTCTCCGCGATCGCTTCGGCTCGACCCTGGTGCTCGTCACCCACGATCCAGCCGTCGCCGCGCGCGCCGATCGTGAGCTGGTCATGGTGGACGGGCGCTTCACGGAAGGACGCTGACGTGGGCCCGGGCGTGGCGTTCCGGTACTCGCTGCGCGAGTTTCGGGGTTCGCTGGGCCGGGTTCTGGTCTGGGTGCTTTGCCTCTCGGTCGGGGTCGGGGCCGTGGTTTCGGTGGCGGGCCTCGCCTCGAGCGTCGACGGGGCGATCCGCGGAGAAGCCAGGAAGCTCCTGGCCGCCGATCTGGCGTTTCGGTCGCGCGCTCCGATCCCGGAGCAGGTTCTCGAGGCGGTCGACTCCGTGCCGGGGGCCACCAGGGCGGAGGTCCGCGAGTTGGCCGCAATGGTGGGTCGGGCGAACGTCCCCGATGCGGACGAGCAGGGCCCGTCGAGCCTGCTGGTCGAGTTGAAGGCGATCTCGGCTGGCTATCCCTTCTATGGCGAGTTGCAGGTCCAGCCGCCGCTTCCGGTGGGGACGAGTCCGGCCGAGGTGCTCGGCGACCACTCGGCGCTTGTTTCGCCGGAAGCCCTTTCCCGTCTAAGACTCGAGATCGGCGACGAGCTTCGCCTCGGAGGGCGGACGCTCCGGATTGCCGGTGCGCTGGAAGCCGAACCGGACCGGCTGCCGACGGGCTTCGCGTTCGGGCCGCGCGTCATCGTTGGCATCGAGGCGCAGGAGGCGGCGGGGATCTTCCCGTTTGCCGGCTTCGGCGGCTACCGGGTGCTGGTGCGGTTGCCGGGGGAACGTTCGCTCGAGGAACTGGAGCTGCAGGCGGCGGCGCTTCGTGGCGAACTCGACGACGGTGCGGCGGTTCGCATCGAGACGTACGCCGATGCCCAGCCCGGCATTCGCGAAGACCTGGAACGGCTTTCCCGTTACCTGGGCCTGGTCGCGCTGCTGTCGCTGCTGGTTGGCGGCGTCGGTGTGGCACAGGGGATTCGCGCCTGGCTGACCCAGCGCCTCGATGCGCTGGCTGTTCTCAAGTGCCTGGGTGCCAGACCTCGCGATCTCCTGCGCACCTACCTCGTTCAGGCGACATTGCTCGGCCTGGTAGCCGGCGTGATCGGCGGTGCCGTCGGCCTGGTATCGATGCTCCTCGTGCCGGCGATACTGGGTGGCGCCTTGCCGGTGGAAGCGGTTTCGATCTGGCAGCCCTGGGCCTTCCTTCGTGGAGTCGCGCTGGGCATCGGGGTATCGACGGCGTTCTCCGCGCCGGCGCTGCTGGTCGTGCTGCGGGCGCCGCCGGTGCGGGTTTTCCGCCGCGGCGCCGAGCCGTTGCCGGGTTCACGGCTGGCCAGCGCGTTGTCGTTGTTCGCGGTGGCGACCGGGGTCGCCGGCTCGGTCGCGCTCCAGGCCGGGTCGCTTTGGCTCGCCCTCCGGTTCCTGGGCGCGGTCGGGGCGGCGGTTGCGGCTCTGGTCCTTGCCGCCCTGGGGTTGCGGTCGGTGGCTCGGTTCCTGGCTCCGAGGTGCCGCTCCTCCTGGCTCCGGTACGGGGTCGCGGCGCTGGCGCGGCCCGAGTCCGGCACGCTGGCGGCGTCGGTCGCCCTGGGGATGGGCCTGATGGTGCTGTTGTCGATGTTCGTGGTCCAGGGGCATCTTCACGACGAGCTGGCCGCGGGACTTCCGGAGGACGCGCCGAGCGCCTTTCTGCTGAACGTGCCGCAAGCGGGCTGGGAGGAACTCGCCGAGCTTCTCGAACGCGAGGGCGCCGAAAGGGTGCAGTCGGCGCCGGTCGTCATGGCGGGGATTGCGGCGATCGACGGCGTTCCGGTGGCGGAGCGGATCAACGACCAGAACCGCTGGGCATTGCGACGGCAGTTGCGGCTGACCTACCTGGATGAGTTGCCGCAGGACAATGTGATCCTCGAAGCGGCGGGGCCGGCCACGTTGGCGGCGCCCTGGGTCGAGCCGGCGACCTTCGAGGTCAGCGTCGAGCAGGACTTCGCGGAGACGATCGGGGTGGCTGTCGGCTCGACGATCGATCTGGTCGTGGGGAGCCGCGAAGTCACGATCACCGTGACCAGTCTGCGACGGGTGGACTGGGAGGGTTTCGGGATCAACTTCTTTCTGGTGACCGAACCGGCGGTCCTGGACTGGGCGCCGCAAACGCGTCTGGCGGCCGCCTGGATGCCGAAGGAACGGGAGCAGGGAATCCAGGACGCGGTCTACGGGGCCCATCCCGGAGTCGCGGTGGTCCGGATTCGGGAGGTGCTGCAGAAGGTGGTCGATCTGATCGGCAACCTGCAGGTCGGCGTCCGGGTGCTGGGCAGCTTCACCGTGGCGGCGGCATTGTTGACGCTGGCCGGGGCGGTCGCCGCCGGTTCACAGCAGCGCGGTCGCGAGGCGGCGCTGCTCAAGACGATCGGCTCGACCCGCTTCGACGTGCTGCGCGCCTTCGCGGCCGAGTACGCGCTGATCGGTCTGTCCGCGGCGGTCGTGGCGGCTTTGCTCGGCCTGTCGGCCTCCTGGTGGCTGGTTACCCGCGAACTCGAACTCGCGTGGTCCTTCCGTCCCCTGGCGGTGTTCGGGGCGCTTTCGGCGGGCAGCCTGCTGGCGCTCGGAACGGGACTCCTTGCCAGCGCAGGCGCGTTGCGCAGGCCGCCGATCGACTCGCTGCGGGAAGGCTCGTGATGGCGCGAATCTCCACTCGCTGGCAGATCGTCGGGGCGTTGTTCGCGATGATGATGTTCTCGTCGGGGCTTGGTTTCTACAACCAGTCGGTGCTGCTCGAGGCGCTGACGCGCGAGCGCGGATTCTCGGTTTCGGCGGCGTCGCTCGCCTCGACCGTGTTCTTCGCGACCAGCGGGTTCGCCGGTCTGGCGGTCGCCAGCGTGATCGAGCGAATCGATGCCCGCTGGTCCGTCGCCACTGGCGTTGCCGTCTGTGCCGTGTCGCTGGTCGTGATCGGCCGCGTCGAGGACACCTTGCATGTCTACGCGGCGTTCGTGCTCTTCGGCGTCGGTTTCTCCGCGACGAGCATGCTCACGGCGAGCACCGTGGTCACGCGATGGTTCGCCCGGCGCCGGGCTTTCGCGCTGTCGATCGTGTTCACGGGCCTTTCCGCCGGGGGCATGCTGGTCGCGCCGTTCGCCGCCTGGGCCGTTGCCGAGCATGGCCTTCGGCGCGGCACCGAGATCCTGGCTGCAACCTATGTCGTGGGCATTCTGCCCCTGGCCCTGTGGCGTTTGCTGCCGCGGCCGCGGGACGCGACGGATGTCGCCGGCGAGTTCGACGGCGGCGAGGAGCCGGGAATCGACGCGCGCGAGGCGTTCCGTTCCCGCTACTTCGCGGGTATAGCAGCCACCTTCTTCTTCGGGCTGATGGCGCAGGTTGGAGGCATTGCCCATCAGTTCAGGCTGGTCAGTGTCCACGAACCGGGCGTCGCCAGTCTGGCGGTCTCGATCCTCGCCGCCGCAAGCGTGGTGGGCCGCCTGGCTTCCGGCGCGCTGCTCGAACGTCTTCCGTACCGAGGCTTCAGCCTCGTGTTGCTTGTCCTCCAGGGGTTCACCCTGGGGATTCTTGGGTCGACCACGAGCACGGCGGGTCTCCTGCTGGCATCCGGAGCGTTCGGACTCACCATCGGCAGCTTCCTCATGATGCAGCCGCTGTTGCTGGCCGAGGCATTCGGCACGCGGAGCTACGCGCGCATCTACTCGGTGAGCACGTTGTGCGCGTCGGTAGGCGTGGCGCTTGGTCCGCTTCTGTTGGGCTGGGCTCACGATCTGGCCGGTGGCTACCGGGGTGCGTACGCGCTTGGCGCGGTGATGTCGTGGTTGGGCTGCGTCGCGCTTTGGGGGGCTGGCAAAGGGCTACGTGCGTCGCACGCAGTAGCTCGGTCGCAGTCGCCGCCCTGAGTGCGTCCGGTGACGCAAACGAAGTTGGAAGTTTTGGTAGGTCCGGGATAGGCTGCGGGGGCTTTCGTTGCGCTGCGACACTGGAGTATCGTCGCTCTTCACGCGGACGCCTCGCCGGAGGACCTTCACCGAGGAGAACCCTTGCCTGGTCGAAGAGAACTCAACATGCGCCGTCGAAAGCGACGGATTCTGGAGGCGGCGACCAAGCTGATCTCCGATGGCGGCATCGAGGCCTGCACGATGCGTGCACTGGCGCGCAAGGCCCGTCTCGACGTCACGACCCTGTACAACTACTACGGTTCGAAGGAAGAGATCCTGGAGGCCCTGCGCAGGTCCGGGGCCCGCAAGCTGGAACGGCGGATCGACGCACTGGAGGAGACGGAGCCCATCGATCGCATTCGGGCGATCGTCGATCTGATGCTGGGTGTCCGGGAATCTCCGGCCGATCTGGCGCGGCCGATCAATCTGCCTGGGCCGCGGCGCCGGCCGGGCAGCGGACCGATCGCGGTGGTCGCGCGGGAACACCTGGAACGTGAACTCCACCGGGCGGCCGCCGGAGGCGAGCTGATCCCTTCAGTCGACCTCGAGCAGTTGGCGCTCGCGATTCTCGGTCCTGCTGGCGTGTGGTTGCCTCTGTGGGCCCGCGGTGTCGTCACCGCCGAGGAGACGGCGGCCCGGGTTGGGTATTTCGTGAGCCTGTGCCTGCTGGCGGCCGCGACGGATGTATCCCGGCCCGGACTCGAGAGGGTGATGCTGGAGAGCCAGCATGAGCTGGCCGCTATCGATGCGGCTCGCGCGGCCGCGGCTGTCTGATCGACCTGAAACCGGGTCCGGCCGGCATCAGGACGGCGGTTCGAATCCAGAGGGTAGCGCCGCTCTCCACCCGGCTTCGAGCTCTCGGGCGAGCCGGTCCCGCAGAGCGGCGTGGTCGGGATCATGGCCCAGGTTGTGGAACTCCCTGGGATCCGTCTCCAGGTCGTAGAGCTCGATCTCAACCTCGCCGCCTTCTCCGACGGGGGTCCATTCCGTGTAGCGATACCGGGCGGTCCGAACACTGAGCCCGGCGGTGAGATGCTGCCGATCGGGACGCCTGAAGCGGTCCGAGCGCGAGAAGATCGCGCTCTTCCAGTCCCCGTCGAGGTCTTCGAGCAGGGGCCGGAAACTCGTGCCCTCGAGCCCCGGCGGCTCGGGTAGACCGGAGAGGTCGGCGAGCGTCGGATAGAGGTCGACGAGTTCGACCAGTCCCGTCGTCGACCGGCCGCCGGCGACGCCGGGCGCGCGCACGATCAGGGGCACGCGGGTCGACTCCTCGAACTGCGACTGCTTGCGCCACATACCGCCGTGCTCACCGAGGTGGAAGCCGTGATCGCTGACGAAGACGACGATCGTGGACTCCTCCAGACCGAGTTCCCGGAGCGCGTCGAGCAGCAGGCCGACCTGGTGGTCGATCAGCGTGACGGTGGCGTGGTAGGCCGCGATCGCCTGCCGCTTCTGGTCGTCGGTGTGGAGGGCGTCATCCGGGTAGCCGACGAGTGCCGGAGCCGGAATGTCGTCGCGGTCGTCGCCGGGCTCGCTTGGCAGCGCGGTCTCGGAAAGCGGATGCTGTTCGAAGAAGCTGGCGGGCGCTACCCAGGGCTGGTGCGGCTTGTGGAAGCCCGCGGCGATGAAGAACGGCTTGTCACCCTTGTGTTCCCGCAGGATCTCGATGACTCGGCGCGTCGTGCGGCCGTCTGGTGTGTCTTCTTCGAGTTCATCGGTCGCTCGCCAGGTGAGCGGGAGACCGCCGGTGCGGCCGTGGGGCGCGAAGACATCGGCCCGTGACATGCCGTTCTCGGAGCCTTCGGTCCAGGAGTTGTCGCGGACCTCGGAGTGGTCGACGCCGGGAAGGTAGTTGTCGGGGCCTCCCCGGCGGGCGTTCTCCGAGATGTCCCAGGTGACGGAGTCCTCGTAGCGGCCGTGGGCGACCTTGCCGACCCGGGCCGTGAAGTAGCCCTGCTCGCGGAAGTACTCGGGCAGCATGACGACATCGCCGACGGCGTGGCGCGGCGCCAGGAAGTTGTGGATGACCTGCGTCGTTTCAGGCCGCAGCCCGCTCAGGAAGGATGCCCGGGAGGGATTGCATACCGGATGCTGCGCGTAGGCGCGGTCGAAGCGGACGCCCTCGGCCGCCAGACGGTCGAGGTTCGGCGTCCTCGCGGTCGGGTAGGCGCCGTAGCTGTCGAGCGCGACGTTCAGGTCGTCGGCGACGATGAACAGGACGTTGTGCCGTACGGGCGGATCGGCGGAGGGAGCGCAGGAGAGGGAGGCGAGCAGCAGGACCGCGGCGACGGACGTTCTCATGCGTTTCTCCTTTGCCCTGTCGGCGTGCCCCGATCCAGGCAACGGCCTGCTCACCCTGACGGGGCCTCCGATCAGAAGCGGAAACCCGCCTTCAGGCGGAATTCTCGCGGCAGTTGCCAGGCGGTCACCGTCGAGATCGGTTCCAGCGTGCGCGGGTTGACGAAGAGCACGCCCTGCTCGTCGGTCATGTTGGCCGCCTCGAAGCCGAGCTGGCCCTCGAACGTACCGCGGATCGGGAAGAACCAGACAAGCGAGGCGCTGAGCGTGTAGATGTCGTCGAGCTGCAGGTCGTCCCGCGGCGCCAGGCGGGTCACCGTGTCGATCTCGGCGCCGGTGGTCGGATGGGCGACCGTGGTGGCCAGGGTCGGGCCGAAGTAGCGGCCGCTGCTGCCGGAGAAGAAGCCGCCCAGGGACAGCCGGTGTTCGCCCAGCTCGAAGATCCGGACCGCGACGATGTTCAGCCGGTCGATGTCGTGGCCCAGGCGCCCTGCCTGGAAGCGGCTCGTCGTGTCGGTAGCGCCTGTGTCGAGCTCGACGCCGCCCAACCCCTCGAACAGGTTCGAGTTCGTGTTCACGCTCGCCGTATTGCCCTCTGCGTCGCCGATCGTCAGGTTCGTGTTGAGCGACCAGTTGTTGCGGAAACGACGGTTCAACTCGAAGGTAACGCCCTGGTACTCGCGGTAAGCACCCGGCCAGTTGCGAACCACCCGTTCAACGCCCGTGCCGTCGGCGGTGAACTGTTCGTTGCCGAAGTAGATGTTGTCCGTCTCGTGCGAGACGGCGCTGGTGCGGAACACCCAGTTCCGGCTGAACTGCCAGTCGAGGCCAAGGGCGATCTGGTCCTTGTAGAAGTGGTCGACGCGCTGGATTTCGCCGCCGCCCGCCGGCCTGACCTGCCTCCGGAACCGGTCGTAGCGCAGGGTGCTCGAGTTCCAGTTGTACTCGGTGTAGGACTGCTGGCCGGTCGGCAGTTCGCTGTACTCGCGGTAGGCGAAGTCGAGCGGGATGTTCTGGTAGTAACGCCCGACGCTCGCCCGGAACAGCAGTGAGCCGTCGGCCTTGATGTCGTAGACGGCTGTCAGACGCGGCGCCACTTCCTGAGAATCGTCGACCTCGCGGCCGACGTCGTTCTTGATCGTCTGGTCGTCGAGGCGGAAACCGACGTGGAGGCTCCACCGGTCGCCGATGTCGATCCGGTCCTGGGCGTAGAGCGCTGCCTCGACTCCCTCGCTGTGGGAGGGCACGGAATCCTCGAAGATGCGCACCCGTTGCGGCGCCGCGTATCCGCCGGGCAGAGTCGGGTCGTAGCCGCGTCCCCTGAACTCCTTGCCGACGTTGCCCAGGTTCGTGAACGCGATGTCCTGGACGTCGATCCCGAACTTCAGCTCGTGGTTGTTCCGGAAGATGCTCACCGAGGCGCTGGCCGTGTCCCGCGGGAAATCGTTGTAGCCGATGCCGGACCCCGACGCCGGACCGTTGTGTCGCAGGTTGGTCAGCAGGTCGCGGTAGCGGTAGTTGTTCCCCGGCGGGTCGTCGGGGGAGGCGTTCGGGTCGAGGCTCTCCTTGGGGAAGAGGAGGTTGCGCGGGAAGAGGTCCTTGCGCGCTGAGGCCTTCATCTCGAGGAACACGGAGTTGCTGGCGGCGACGCTCCAGGTGACCGTCGTGAGCTGGGCGAAGAGCGGTCGGTCCATGAGCGAGAGGAAGTCGCCCGAGTTGCCCGGGCTGGCAATCCCGTTGCCGCGCGAATCGATCCAGGTGCCCGCGAGCTGATGCCGGTCGCTGGGCTGGAAGTTCAGCTTGGCGATGCGGGGCTCGGACGTGCGGCTGCTGTCGATGACCGTGCCGTCCTGAAGGCGGTCGAGCAGATTGTTCGTCATGTCGGCCCAGGAGACGAAGAACCAGGCCTTCTCGCGGCGGAGCGGGCCGCCGAGCGAGGCTTCGAAGCTCGGTGTGTGGTCGTCGGGCCGCTCCAGTTCGAGCTGGTTCAGGGACCGCCACTTCGGGTTCTGGCCGACATACAGGAAGTTGCCGTGGAGCTCGTTCGTGCCGGTCTTGACCGTCGAGTTGATCACGCCACCCATGACCCGGCCGTACTCGGCCCCGAAGCCCTGGGTCTCGAGCCTGGACTCGGCGAGGGCCGTGGCCGGCATGATGAGCCGCGCCTCGCCGCCCCGGCGCGTGTTGCTCGTGTCCACGCCGTCGATCAGCACCTGGGTCTCGGTCGAGATGCCGCCGTTCACCGCCGGCAGGTTGTCGGACTCCGCGACGCTCACGACACCCGGCAGTTGACGGAGCGTCGAGGCGTAGTTCCGGGTGCCGTAGGCGACGTTCTCCACCACTTCGGCGGGTACCGTGCTGATGACTCCGGTGTCGTACTTGCTGATCAGGACGGCGTCGGCGGTGACCGTGATCTCCTCCGCCTCGGCCGGGATCAGGGTGAGGTTGACTCCGCGCCGCTGGCCCGGGTTCAGGGTCGTGGCGAACTCGGCCCTGCCGAGCCCTTCGAGTTCGGCGGTGATCGTGAAGTCGCCGGCCTGGAGGAGGGCGAAGCGGTAGCGGCCGTCGGCATCGGTGATCGCGTTTCTGGTCCGCTGCGGCCCGGTGAGGGTGACGGAAACGCCGGGAACCGCGTTCCCTTCGTTGTCCGTGACCCGACCGTCTATCGTGCCGGTCTGCGGGCCGTCGGCCAGCAGCGGCGGGGCGCAGCAGAGGAGTACAGCGAGAAACCAGGGGAGAGAGCGGTTCGCCTGTCGACTCATGGTCGATCCTCCGAGCTGTTTATCGAGACTCTTGCGCTCCCTGGATTATTGCGAACGAGGTTCGAATTTTCAAGTGGCGTTGGGGCGGCTTCAGATCAGCCCCTGGTAGGCGCCCCCGTCGAGCAGGATGCTCGTGCCCGTGATGAACTTCGCCGGCTCGGAGCAGAGGAACGCGACCGCCTTGCCGAAGTCCTCGGCGGTGCCGAGCGTCCCGGTCGGCACGCGCTGGGCCACGACGTCCGTGTTGCCCAGGGACTTGATCCGATCGGTGGCATGGATGCCGGGCTGGGCCGAGTTGACCGTCACGCCGTCGCGTGCGACTTCCGCGGAGAGCGTCTTGAGGAAGCTGCTGACGCCGGCTCGGGCGACGGAGGAGGCGGCGAGATTGCCGATCGGCTGGCGGGCGCCGATCGAGGTGACCGCCACGATCCGTCCCCAGCCACGCTCACGCATGCCGGGGAGTGCCGTCTGGCACATGACGATCGTCGACAGCAGGTTGAGGTCGATCGCCTCGCGGTAGCCGTCGATCGAAGTGGTGGCCGGGGAGCCGGGCGGCGGGCCGCCGGCGTTGGCGACCAGGATGTCGACCTGGCCCATCTCCTGGATCGCCTGCTCGACGAAGGAGCGGGCGCCGTCCTCGGTGGACATGTCCGCGACGATGGGCACGGCGCCGGGGCCCAGCTCGGCTGCGGCTTCGTTGATCCGCTCCTGGCTGCGGCTGCAGACCGCCACCTGGACGCCGTCTTCGATCAGTGCCTTCGCGCAGCCGAACCCGAGTCCCGTCGATGCCGCGGCCACTGCGGCCTTCTTGCCCTGGATTCCCAGATCCATCTTTGCTTCTCCCCTTGGTTGCCGGATTCTTGAGGTGTGGCGGCTCTAGCGCCTGCGGTCCCGGGCGAGCTCGGCCATCCGGGTGAAGAGCTCCTGCATGTGCGTGCGGTCGCCGGCGACGCCGCTGAACTCGCGGTACAGCGAATCGACGTTGATCGCGATCCGCTCACTGTCGCCCCAGGACTCGAAGTCGCCGAGGGCGATGTCGTATGCAGCGTCGCGGGCGCTGAGCCCGGCGTCGAACCGCTTCCTGGCCTCGTCGCGGATGTAGACGAGATAGGCCCGCATTGCTTCGACGCCACGGTTGTCGGTGATCGGGCCATGGCCCGGCACGATCGTCTCGAGATCCCAGCTCAGCAACAGGTCGCAGGCGTCGATCCAGTTCTGCACCGGTCCCGCCCAGATGATCGGCGCGCCTTCGATGAACAGGATGTCGCCGGTGAACGCCGTGCGGTCACCGGGCATGTGGATCATGATGTCGCCGCCGGTGTGGGCAGGGCCCACCTCGACCAATTCCACCGCCGTTTCGCCGACCTGGAGGCTCAGCCCGCCCTCGAACGTGCGATTGGGCGGCGTGTGAGTGATCCCCTCGAACTCGAAGCTGCCGAAGCACTCGACCAGGAAGTCGCCGACCAGGCCGCCGTTCGCGCGGGCGCCGCGCATCAACGCCGCGAGTGCTTCCGGCGTCGTCGCCTCCATTTCGACTGCCGCGGCCTTCGAGCCAACGATTTCGGCGCCGGCGACGAGTTCGTTGCCGTGGGTGTGATCGCCGTTGGAATGCGTGTTCACCAGCCGGTCGATATCGCTGGCGGCCGTGTGCGCCTTCTTCATCGCGTCGAGCATCTCGCGGGTGTTCGGCAGGTCGAACAGCGTATCGACGAGCAGCGACTCGTCGCCGCTGACGATCAGCCCCGCGTTGCTCCAGCCCCAGCCGCCGTCGGGCTGCAGCCAGGCGTAGGAGCCGTTGCCGAGGTCGTGGAGGCCGCGTTCGTACGCGAAGCGCGGTGTGCCGAGTCCCGTCCAGGGTGATGCGTCCGTCATTCGGCGGACTCTAACGTGGGCTCCGCTTGGATACGATGGCCCGATGAGAGCCCCTACCGCGGCCGAGCGTTCCCGGTCCACGCTCGACCTGGATGCGTTCTGGAACTGGCTCGTTCTGCACCCGAACTGCGTCGTCCGCGCGGGATCGGCGGACGCGCTGCTCTGCGACGACGAGGACTTCCACTGGCAGTTCGTGTCGGAGAACGACAACCTCCTCATTGCGCAACTGGTCTACGGCAAACGCCTGGTCGGCGAGATCCTGATCGACCGCGAACGGGTCGCCTACGTGCAATCGTTCCAGGGCGAGCAGGAGAACGAGTACGTCTTCGAGCTGATCTGCGAGACGGAGCGGGAGCGCATGGCTGCCTGGGTCTTCGTCATGTCCCATGGCCTGGAAGACGAACCGCAGGAATCGGCGCATGCCGTTCCGACCCTCGTTCACTGACGGCGGTGCCGCCAGGTTCGACCGGCGGCCCAGCCCGGCTAGATTCCTTGAACAAGCGTGGCCTTTACAGTTGAGGGAAGTTCCGCTCACTGGGTGCGCCGGCCTTCTGGCCGGCATCCGCTCCGGCCTGCACGCTCGTCGGTCTGAGGCGAAGCCTCGTTAGAGACTCGGTTTGACTCTCCGGATCCTGGGCGTCGTTGATATCCACTGGTCCGGCAAGCGGCCGCCCCGCCTGCCGGACCCGTCGGGCTTCGACCTCGTCCTTCTCGCCGGCGACCTGACGAACTTCCTGGGCCCGGACCACGCCCGGCAGATCGTCGAACCGCTGCAAGCTTCCGGCGTACCGGTCCTCGCTGTCTGCGGCAACTGCGACCAGCCCACCGTCGAGAGCTACTTCCGCGACATCGACGTCGACCTGGACCGCCGCGCCCGCACGGTCGACGGCGTCCGCTTCATCGGCCTCTCGGGAGGTCTTCCCTTCGGCGACCTCCCGTACGAACGCACCGAAGAGGACTACGAACGCGTCGCCGCCGAGGCCTTCGACAACGCCGCCTCGGTCGAGGGCCAACCCACGATCCTGGTCTCCCACCAGCCACCCCACGGCACCGCCTGCGACCTCGCCCGCGGCAACCACGTCGGCTCGCGGTCCCTCCGCACTGCCGTCGAACGACACGAACCCGACCTCGTCTTCTCCGGCCACATCCACGAAGCGATCGGCTCCGACACGATCACCTCGACGCGCGTCGTCAACCCGGGCCCCTGGTTTCAGGGCCGCTTCGTGGTCATCGAGGCCGACCCCGAGACCGGATCCGTCCAGTTCGAGATCCGGGCACCGTAGGCGGCTGACTGTCCTGGTGGGCGGGCGTCGGCGGGCGGAGGCGCGTCGGGCTCACCCGCCCGCTGTGGTCCGGAGGAGAGGGTCCCATCGGCGGCGTCAACCGTGCGCCCGATGACGGGCGCACGGACTGGTTCACGGGTGGCGCGGATCGCGCCACCCGGGTTCGCGCTTTCTGAAGTCACTGGGAGGTTGGCGCTCGCTGCGGTCGGCTGCGCTCCGGTTTTGGCGTCGGCTCATGAGAGGTCGTCGGGCGTCGCTTGCCGACAGCCTCGCTGGGCCCTCTCCTCCGGCCCTTGGCGCGGGCTGGTGGTCGTCGGCGAGCGGGCAAGGACTGCCACCGGGGACTAGTGGCCGAGAACGGCTTCGGCGCAGCTCATAGGAACCAATTGCCGAAGTCCCTCCTGAAGAGCTCCTTGCGTACTCGGGGACTCTTGATGTCGGGGTACCAGTCGGGGTGCTTGCGGTGGGATGCGACATGCGTATCCCATCCGCCGCGGGAGTCGTGGAAGACCTTGGTACAGCCCGAAATCGGACAGGGATAGTCGGTTTGCTGCTGGACTGGAGACTGCTGAGGGCGTTGGGTCTTTGGGTTTGGAGTCGGGACACCGGGTGTTTCAAGGCGGAGGCCTGCCTGAATCGGTCGTTCGCCCAACGTCGAGAGGGCCTTGGACTTGCGGACCGGATCGACGGGTCCCGCCAGCAGCATGGAGCCTTCGGCCACCTGGTCGATCCACTCTTCGTCGACGAGTGGAGTGCCGGCGAGATAGCAGCGCAGCACGGCAGCGGCGGTCAGATGCGCGTCGAAGTCATCGTCGTTGCCTCTGGCCCATGTGTCGTCTCCCAGATCTGCTTCGCAGGTGTTGACCCAATCGGCGGTGGCTAGGGTGTCGCAGGCATGGTCCCGTTCGTGCTGCTTTCCGGTCTTGGTGATCCGTATCCTTGCTGTTGGCAGCTTCTCCGCCAGCGCCGCGCCGTAGGCGAGACCGGGGTAGGTCTCGGCGAGCACGATTCCGTCGGTGTCGAGAAGGTCCGAAAGCGGACCGTCGAAGGGCCAGATCGCGAAGTTGCGTTCGTCTCCGAGGAAATGCGTCAGCTCTCGCCAGAAGGCCCGGGTTGCGGATCCCACCGTACCGGGAATACCACTGACGGCGAAGACGGGCTTGGCGCCTGCGTCTTGATCGATGCGGCGCAGGAACCCGTCACGAGTCCTCTGCGTGAAGGACGTCAGCCCGCCCTCACCGCGTTGCACCTCAAACCAGGGTCGGTCGACACGCCATCGTCCGTGGTTCTTGACCGTCCGTGAAGGGTCGAAGAACTCGTCTCTTGCGCTGAACTTCATCAGCCAGTCGACGAAGTTGACAGGCGGGCGGTGAAGACGGTTGGAAAGAGTGAGCCGCCAATAGCTTCGGGGTACTCCAAGCACGAGGTCGATGCCTATCAGCACGGATCCTTGCCTGGGGAGTTCCCTGGCCAGAGCCATCAGGCTTCGCAACGACCAGTCCGGCCGCGCTTCCCGGTAGATGTGGCGCTGGTTCAGATCGGCGACGTAGACGGAACGCTTTCTCGGATCCTTGCTCCAGTCAGCGGAGACGAAGAATCTAGGTTGGCGCTCCATACTCGGGTCCTTCATATCAACCCACGGCTCGTGGCCTTGAGCGGAGTGCTGGACCCTCGCAGTGCGGGGCCATCGAACGCATGGCGTCCCCTAGGCTGCGTCCGCACGGTCCGTGAGCCTTAGGTGTTCGCGGTCGGCCGGCGGTGAGCCAGCCCGATGACGTCCAGCCTGCCCAGGGCTGCGAGGGGGTCAGTCTCCAGGTGGCTCGGAACGAGCGACTCCCGAGGCCCGGACGGCGTCCGAGATCGAACCGGAGCGAGTGGAGCGAGGTGAGCGCCACCCCTCCAACGTTTCCGAAGCGCGAACCTGGATGGCGCGATCCGCGCCACCCGTGAACCAGTCCGTGCACCCGTCAGCGGGGGCACGGATGGCACGGCACCAGGAGGCTGACCCCCTCGTAGCCCGAAAGGCAGGCGGGTGCCGCCGTCGCCGGCCCGCTAGCCAGCCGCGCCCAGGCTCTCGAGCCGCTCCGGCAGCCGGCCATCAGTCCCAGGGGTTGATCAGTTCTGCGCCGGATGCCTCGAAGCCGCCTATGTCGCGCGTCGCAACCTGCATGCCGTGCACAAGTGCTATGGCCGCGATCTGTCCGTCGGCAATGTTCAGGCGCGTTCCGTCGCGCTCGGCCTGGGCCGCCACATCTCCGTAGATCTCGGCGGCACGCTCGTCGAACGAGAGGATGCGGCCCCGGAAACGGTCGCACGTCATGCGCCAGAACCGAAGGAGACTCGACTGTCTCCGGCCGCTGGGCAGCCGCGCAATCCCGTAGCGCAACTCGGCGAGGGTGATCGCTGGAACCGCCAGCAGAGGCTCGTTGGCTTCGAGCCAGGCTACGACTTGGGGCGAAGGCCTTGCCTTCGTCAACTCCGACAGGACGTTCGTGTCGAGAAGGATCAAGGCAGGCTGAGCGGAGGCTGCGGTTGGTCATGCCCGCGGAGCAGGGGTTCGATCTCCTCGCCCGGTTCGATCACCGCAATGAGGTCATGGGGAAACCCGGTCGAGACGATGGCTTCCTCGGCCGCGCTGTCCAGAATTGACCGGACCAGGGCCTCGAGGCTGCATCCCCGTCGTGCCGCGCGGCGCCGGAGCCGTTCCTTGGATTCCTGAGAGAGATTGCGAATCGTGATGCTGGCCATGGGTCGCTCTCCTCGTGTTGGGCTCGCCTTCGCACAATGATTGCATGCAATCAATGCCCCAACAATCCCGGCTGCTGGAGGCACTTCCACTCGGGCGGGTGTCGGCGTGACGGTCGGCTTCGGGTCGTCGCCTGTCAGGCGTGCCGCACAGCAGCTAGCCGGCCGTGCCGAGGCTCTCCAACCGTTCGACCAGTTCATCGATCGCCGGCAGATCGACGTTGGCGAAGGCGAGGCGGAGGTAGCGGTCCTGGTCGGGGCCGAACATGGAGCCGGCGAGGCAGAGAATGCCGTGGTCGTGGGCGAGGCTGCGGCCGACAGAGGCAGAGGAGCGGTCGGTGAAGGGGTGGCGGAGATAGACGAAGTAGCCACCGGAGGAAACGACGTCGAAGCCGGTGTCTGCATCGCGGATGCGCCTGGCGGCGTAGGCGACGCGGTCACGGACGGTGCGGCGGTACTCGCGCTTCCAGTCGTCGAGGTGGTCGAGGCAGAACTGGGCCGCCAACTGGCCGATGTGGGAGGGGCAAAGGGCGACGCAGTCGGCGATCTTGAGGGTTTCGCGCAGCAACGCGGGACTGGTGGCCATGCAGCCGATCCGGTAGCCCGCCATGCAGTAGGCCTTGGAGAAGCTGTACAGATGGATGAGGGTGTCGCTCCAGTCGGGACGAGTGAAGAGGCGGTGTGGTGGGTCGCTGTGTTCGCGGAACTCGCGGTAGGTCTCGTCGATGACGAGCGCCAGACCGCGATCTCGGGCGAGTTCGAAGAAGCTCTCCAGGAGATCCGGCGGGTAGACGGCGCCGGTGGGGTTGTTCGGCGTGACGACGACGATTGCGCGGGTGGCCGGAGTCACCGCTGCCTCGGCGGCGGCGGGGTCCGGGAGCATGTCGGCGTCCGGCTCCAGGTATACGGGGGCGACATCCTGGGAACGCAGCCACATGTCGTGGTTGAAGTAGGAGGGCAGGGGGACGATGACCTCGTCGCCTGGTTGAGTCAGCGCCATCATCGCGAGGCAGAAGGCCTGGTTGCAGCCGGCGGTGACGGCGACATGGGAGGTGGCGACCGGGGCGTCGTAGTCCGCGGTGAGCGTGCGGGCCAGACCCTCGCGGAGTGGGAGGATCCCCTGCTGGTCGGTGTAGGTCGCCGTGGCCGGGCTCTGCGCGACGGCGGCGATGTGGTCGCGCATTGCCTGGGCCGGCGGGTAGGTCGGCGCCGCCTGGGAGACGTCGATGAGTGGGAGGTCGCGGGCGGCACTGCTCTTCCAGCGCCCGACCTGGGTGATCGGCGAGTCGATCACCCGATGCACTACGTCCCTGATGCGCATTGAGGGCGTAAGCTACCGGATCGATTCGCTGCTGGCTGCCGGCGAGAAACCGGGTGGCGCGACCCCGCGCCACCCGCGACACAGTCCGTGCTTCCGTCATCGGACGCACGGATGACAGGTCGGCGCACCCAGTTCCTGCCGCGACACGCTCCTAGCCGAGAACGAGGGAAGACGAAGGATGAAGTACCTGCACACGATGGTTCGGGTTGGCAATCTGGATGAGGCGCTGGACTTCTACTGCGGCAAGCTCGGTATGGTCGAGATGCGTCGCTTCGACAGCGAGCAGGGTCGGTTCACGCTCGTGTTCCTGGCCGCGCCGTCGGACGTCGAACTCGCCCGGGAGCGGACGGCGCCGTTGCTCGAACTGACCTACAACTGGGACCCCGAGGACTACACGGGAGGCCGGAACTTCGGCCACCTGGCTTTCGAGGTCGATGACATCTACGGCACCTGCCGGTCGCTCCAGGACCAGGGCGTCGTGGTCAACCGGCCGCCGCGGGACGGTCGCATGGCGTTCATCCGCTCGCCGGACGGAATCTCGATCGAACTTCTGCAAGCCGGCGGCTCCCTGCCGGTCGAGGAGCCGTGGGCCTCGATGCCGAACGAGGGGACCTGGTAGCGGAAGGGCCGGCGCACCCGGTCTGGAACCGCTCAGTAGTCGGCGTAGTCCTTCTCTTCGACGAGCTCGGAGCCCAACAGCTCGTTGATGCTCCGTTTGGCGGCGGCGCGGCGGTCGTTCGTCCGGTAGACCGCGCGAGCGAGCTCGACGAAGCGCTCTCCGAAGTCGCCGTTTCGCTCGCAGTCGCGGATGTCGTCCTCGATCTCCCAGAGCTGCTCGTTGATCCGGCGGAGCTCCGCTGTGAACTCGTCGAGTTCCGGCGACGTGTTCAGCGCTTTCTCGCGGGTCGCGGTCAGGCTCCGCAGCTCGCGGTGGACGTTGGCCAGCTTGTCCGGGTCGCTGATCCGGTCGGCCTTGATCTCGAGGATCGTGATCTTGTCGATCAGTTCGCCCGGCGAAACCTCGACCTGGAGCACCGTCCCCACAACGGCGCAGACCTTACAGCAGTCCCGGTTCGTTCGGAGTGCGGTCAGGCGCGCTCGCGCCGGACCAGTTCAGTTCCGGTCTCGATGACCCGGTCCGCGACCTGGCGCCAGTCGTAGCCGGCCGCGCGCTCCAGGGCCGCGCGCGAGGCGGCGGCGACTTCCGAGGGTGCACCGAGCAGCCGTTCCAGGAGGCGAGCGAGCTCCCCGGCATCGGCGTCGACCTCCCAACCCTCCCGGCCGTCGCGCACAAGTTCGGAAACCGCGCTGTTGGGCGACGAGCAGTGGACCACGGGTACGCCAGCGGCCATTGCTTCCAGCGGAAAGAGTCCAAAGCCCTCGCGGGCCGAGGGTTGTACCGCGAGGTCGGCGCCGGCCACGGCACGCCACACGTCCTCGTTCTCGGGCAGCCGGCCGGCGAAGTCGACGATGTCGGCGAGATTCTCCCGCTCGATGTGTGCGCGGAGGCCGTCCTCCGCCGGACCTCCGCCGATGATCCGGAGCAGCGCGCCGCGTTCGGTGACGAGCCTGCGGCCGGTTTCGGTGGTCGCCAGCCTGGCCGTGGCGTCGAGTAGCAGGTCGATCCGTTTCTCCGGGATCAGCCGGCCGGCGTAGACGAGAGGCGGAGCAGCCGCGTCCGCCTCGGCCGCAAGGGCTCGGATCCGTTCGTACGGAATGCCGTTGGGTACGACCTCGACCGTTTCGCCGCGCACCCTCGCGACCCGGCCGGCGGTGAGATTGCTGACCGCCACCGCCTGCGTGCCGAAGCGCAGCGACAGGCGTTCGCAGAGGGCGTAGAAGCGCCACATGCCGGGGCCGAACCTCCCCGGAGGCCGGTGCCTTCTCCAGTACCTGCCCCAGTGCTCGTGCCAGGTGACGAGCAGCGGAATGCGCCGCCCGCGGCAACGCTGCGCGAGCAGGGGCAGGTGCAGGTAGGGGATGTTCGCCGTTTCGACGATGTCGATGCCGTCGAGCGGAATCCGGTGCACCTGGGAAGCGAGCGTCAGAGCGTCGAAGCCGGACCGTCGGCCGCGCGCCACGTAGCGGCGGCTGGCCTTGGCCACCGGTTGGACGCGGACGTTGGGATGGGGCTCGCCTGGCGCCTCGGCCCAACCCGACAGCACGACCTCGTGTCCGAGCCGGCCTAGTTCCCGGGCCAGTTCGTAGTTCCTGTGCTCGACGCCCCCCAAAGACTCGGGATAGATGCAGTCGTAGAAGAACAGCCAGCGGAGTGGGCGTCCGGTCATCGCCGAGAGCGTACCCGCCAGCGGGCTGCTGCTAGCGTCTCGGCTGCATGGCGCCGCGGTCGAAACAGGGAAGCGTCTCCCGGGGACGGGGGACGCGGATCGCCCTCCTCGTAGCCGTGGGTTGGGCGCTGGTCGCGACCGTTCTCGCGATCGGACCGGAGCGGATCGCGGGATGGCTGGGTGCGCTGAAGGAAGCCGAGGCGCCGGCTCAGCCCGAGGCGGCCGCGGTCGCCGTCTACGGGCCGCCGGTCGAGGTCGGGGCGCTGCCGGGTTGGGCCGGTGACGATGTGTCGGAGGCCTTGCCGGCCCTGCTCAGGAGTTGCGATCGGCTGCTCGCGCAGCCCGCGGACCGGCCGTTGAAGCCGGTCGAGCTGGGGGGTACGCCTGGCGACTGGCGTCCGCTCTGCGGCGCCCTGCGCGGGCTGGGCGATGCGGCCGGGGAGGAGGAAGTTCGTGCGGTCATCGAGCGTGAGCTCGTCGCGGTACCGCTTTCGCGAGCCGACGCGCCCGATGCCGGGGGCCGACCGGGCGACGGCGCGAGCTGGACGCGGCGCATCGGTCTCTTCACCGGCTACTTCGAGCCCCTGCTTCACGGCAGCCGCCGACGCAGCGAGCGTTACAGCGTGCCGCTGTACACGCAGCCGGCAGACCTCGTCATGGTGGACCTGGGCCGGTTCCGCGACGATCTGCGGGGCCGCCGGGTGGCCGGGAGGATTCGGGGCAGGAACCTCGAGCCCTACGACGACCGGGAGGCCATCGCGTCCGGGTCGCTTGCGGGCCGCGGCCTGGAGCTGATCTGGGTGGACGATGCGATCGATGCGTTCTTCCTTCACATCCAGGGATCGGGACGGGTCGAACTCGACGACGGCTCGATCTTCCGGGTCGGCTATGCAGCCCAGAACGGCCACCCGTACCACGCGATCGGCCGGACCCTGGTGGACTGGGGCGAACTGACGCTGGACGAAGTGTCGCTGCAGTCGATCGACGCCTGGCTGCGGAAACACCCGGACCGTGCTGGGGAAGTCATGGCAACGAACGACTCCTACGTCTTCTTCCGCCAGATTCGAGGCGAGGGACCGATTGGCGCCCAGGGCGTCGCGTTGACTCCGGAACGCTCGCTGGCGGTGGATCGGCAGCACGTTCCCCTCGGCGTCCCCGTCTGGCTCGATGCGATGACACCGGCCGCCGCGCCCGAGACGCCGGACCAGCGCCGTCAGTGGTTGCTGGTGGCCCAGGACACCGGCGGCGCGATTCGCGGCTCGGTGCGCGGGGACGTGTTCTGGGGCGCCGGGGAGCGGGCCCGGGCGATTGCCGGCCGCATGGCGCACCGGGGCCGCTATTGGGTGCTTGCGCCCCGCGGTGTGGCCGACCGCCCGAACCCGGTTGGCGCGTCCCCGCGCCAACCGTGAACCAGTCCCTGCACCCGTCATCGGGTGCAGGGATGGCACTCACTCTGTAGCGTTCTCCGGCGCAAGCCCATAGTGTCGGCCCATGGAGCCCGTTCGTAGCGTGCCCGCGGCTGAAGACACTGGCGGCATTGGCGTCGTCGAGACGCGGCTCGAGCGTTTCGAGGAGCCGCTCGAGCTCAAGTGCGGCGACACGCTGTCCGGGTTCACCCTGGCCTGGGAGCAGTACGGGGAGTTGAACGCCGAGCGGGACAACGCCGTGCTGCTGTTCCATGCCCTGACCGGCAGCCACCACGCGGCGGGCACGAACCACGGCGTGCCGGGCCTCGGCGACGCCTGGACCGACGAGATGGTGCTCGGCTGGTGGCACGACTTCATCGGCCCGGGACGAGCGATCGACACGGACCGCTTCTGCGTCATCTGCGTCAACTACATCGGTGGTTGCTACGGGTCGACCGGCCCCCTTTCGATCGACCCGGCGACCGGCGCCCGCTGGGGCCCGACCTTTCCCCGGGTGCGCTTCTCGGACTCGGTCCGCGCCGCGATGCGCCTCGTCGACCGGCTGGGCATCGACGTGCTGCACGCCGGGATAGGTCCTTCGACCGGCGGCATGGCGGTACTCGACCTCGCGGTCATGTTCCCCGAACGGGTGCGCAAGGTGGTCGTGGTCGCTGCCGGCATGGAGGTGACGCCGCTGCAGCGGATTCACAACTTCGAGCAGATCCAGGCGATCGCGAACGACCCGCAGTTCGACCGTGGGCTCTACGCGCCGGGCACCGAACTCGAAGGGATGAAGATCGCCCGCCAGATCAACCACAAGACGTTCGTCTCGCTGCGCACCTTGCGGCGGCGGGCGCGGAACACCGTGGCCGAGGCGTCGGGGGTGCCCTGGTACGGCGTCAACCACCCGATCGAGTCCTACATGCGGCACCAGGGCCGGAAGTTCGCGGCCCGGTTCGACGCGAACTCCTACCTGCGGATCGTGGATGCCTGGAGTCAGTACGACCTTGCCACCGCGGCCGGCGTCGCTTCCCTGGACGAGGCGTTCGCCCGCTGCCGCGACCAGCGCTTTCTGATCTTCTCGATCAACTCCGACGTCTGCTACTACCCCGAGGAACAGGGCGAACTGATGACGGTGCTGCAGTCGGCCGGCGTCAGTTGCATGCGGATCATCGTCCACTCGGACAAGGGGCACGACTCCTTCCTGCTGGAGCCCGCGCTCTACCATCCGCATCTGACTTTCCTGCTCGAGGGTCGGGGTTTCTGGCCGGAGCCGTAGCGCGTCGCGCAGAGCTGGTCGGTCTCCATGGGTCGAAGAACGGCCCTGGTGACTGCCCTGTGGCGGCGCTGCTCTCTCGTGCCATGATCCGGCCCCCAACAATCCAAGGAGAAGGAGCCTTGTCATGTGGTTGCGACTGCGGCAGATCTGTCTGGTAGCGGAAGAACTGGCCCCGGTGGTGGACGATCTGGAAGCGGTGTTCGACATCGAGGTCTGCTACAACGATCCCGGCATCGTCAGGTTCGGACTCGAGAACGCCCTGCTGCCGATCGGCAACCAGTTGCTCGAGGTAGTGGCCCCAATCGAGGAGAACACGGCCGGCGGCCGCTACCTGGAGAGGCGGGGCGGCGACGGCGGCTACATGTTCATCACCCAGTGCGACGATCACGCTCCGCGGCGGCGTCGGGTGGAGGAGCTGGGCATCCGCCTGGTCAACGACTTCGAGCGCCACGGCTTCCAGAACATGCAGCTCCATCCCAAGGACACTGGCGGCACGTTCTTCGAGATCGACTGCCAGACGAACGGCCTGGAGCCGGACGGACCATGGGAACCGGCGGGGGAAAACTGGCAGCGCTGCCGCCGGACGGACGTGATCGACGCGATCGTCGCCGGTGAGATTCAGACTCCCCGTCCGGCCGAACTCGCGGCGCGATGGAGCGAGATCGCCGAAATCCCGGTGCGCGACGACGGCGGCGTGCCGACGATACCGTTCGAGAACGCGGACCTTCGCTTCGTTCTGCCGACCGACGGTCGGCCCGAGGGTCTGGGCGGAATCGATGTGCGTGCGGTGGACGCCGACCGCGCCCGTTCAGCCGCGAGAGAGCGGGGCTGTCTGAGCGCCGACGGCGTGATCCACATCTGCGGCACGCGCTTCCGGCTGGTCGGCTGACGCCGACTCGTCGACTGACGGCTTCCCGGCAGCAGGAGCGTCCGGGCCCGCACCGTTGCCGCCTTCCAGGCGGGGCGCTCTATCCAGGCGGGCCTCTTCATCCAGGCGGGCCTCTTCATCCAGGCTGGTCTCTTCATCCAGGCTGGTCTCTTCATCCAGAATGGCCGACTTCCGCCGGCTGCCGTCCCAGCGGATGTCGGGCAGCAGCACGTCCCGCTTCGCCGCGATCCGATCGTGGTGCGGCTGGAGGTCCTTGAGCATCGCGCGGATCTCGGAGTTCATGTCCCGAGTCGGCTGGTAGCCCAGGGCGAACAGGTGGTCGTGGTCCGGGTTGTAGTGGTGCTCTTCCAACTCCTTGCGGGGGTTCTCGATCCGCCGGACTCGCGCTTCGAGACCCATGTCGGAGGCAACGGCGGCGACCTTCGCGGCGAGCTCCGCGATCGTGTAGGTCTCCTCGAACTGGTTGAAGACCCGGTAGTCGCCCGCCTCGGGCGGGTTGTCGACGGCCAGGGTCAGGCACTGCATCGAGTCGCAGATCGGCAGGAAGCCGCGGCGCTGGTTGCCGAGGCCGAACAGGGTCAGAGGCTCGCCGATCACCGACTGGCAGCAGAAGCGGTTGAGTGCCGTGCCGAAGGCCTGGTCGAAGTCCAGCCGGGTGTGGAGTGCGGGGTCGGTCGGATGATCGGCCGTGCTGCCGAAGAAGCGCGTGCCGTAGACGACGCCCTGCATCACGTCAGTGGCTCTGAGGCCGAAGATGCGACAGGCGAACATCACGTTGTTGCTGTCGTGGACCTTGCTCCAGTGGTACCAGGAGCCGGCCTGGCGGGGGAAGGGCAGGCGGTCGCGGCGGCCGCGGTACTCGACCTCGAAGAAGCCTTCCGGGATGTCCAGGTTCGGCGTGCCGTACTCGCCCATCGTGCCCAGCTTGACGAGGTGCGACTCCGGCGCCAGGTCGCGCATCGCGTAGAGGACGTTCATCGTGCCCTCGATGTTGTTGCGCTGCACCCAGATCGCGTGGTCCGCGTCGATCATCGAGTACGGCGCCGAGGGGCATTCGCCCAGGTGGACGATCACTTCCGGCCGGACTTCCTCGAACAGCCGGTACACCACGTCCTTGTCGGTCAGGTCGCCCTGAACCAGGTGCGGACGGGCCCCGTAGACGGATTCGAAGGTGTCCAGACGCTCCTTGAGGGAGGCGACCGGGAGGGCCGAGCGGCCGCCCATCTCGGCGACCCACTCGCGGCGGAACCCGGAGTCGATACCGGAAACCTCGTGGCCGCGGGCAGTCAGGTACTGCGCCAGCGGCCAACCGAGATAGCCGTCGATTCCGGCAATGAGAACGCGCGTGGTGTCACCCCCTGCTGATTCGGGCGCGGGGATCAGACCGCGCTCCCTGGTGCGTAACGGGAAGAACCGGCAAAGAAACGAGGAAGTTCAGTCGGACCGTCAGTTTAGCAGCGGCCTTCCCTTGCGACGGGAAGTCCGCGGGTGCTACCTTCCGCCCGCGTGCTCCGGTGCGGCACATCACGACGGGCTCGACGAGGGGCTCAGCCATGAGGATCCTGTACGGAGTACAGGGTACGGGCCACGGCCACCTGGTGCGGTCGGCGGCAATGGTGGCCGGTCTGCGCGGCCGAGGGCACGACGTTCACTGCCTGCTCACCGGGCGATCCTCCGCGGCGTTCGCCGACCCCGAGATCCGGGCCAGCCACACGCTGCTCGAGGGGTTCACGGGTCAGGCGACCGGCGGGCGGGTGCGGATGCTCCAAACCCTTGGGCAGTTGCGCGTGGCCCGTTTCCTGCGCGATGTTCGCAGCTTCGATGCTTCCGGCTTCGACCTCGTGCTGACCGACTACGAGCCGGTCTCCGCCTGGATCGCTCGTCGCAGCGGGCGGCCCAGCATCGGCGTTGGTCACCTCTACGCATTCCACGGGCGTCTTCGACTGCCGGGCCGGACCGGGCCGGCCCGGTGGGCGCTCCGGCTGTTCGCCCCCGTCTACACGCCGGTTCGGACCGCGGTCGGCCTGCACTGGCATCGATTCGGCGGCACGAATCTGCCGCCCACGATCAGTCCCGACCTGGTGTCGGCGGCCGTGGCCGGCCGACCGCCGGACGCCGCTGAGCGGTTTCTCGTCTACCTGCCCGCGGAGAGCGAGCAGAGCACTACGGCGCTGTTGGGGCAGTTGCCGGATCGCCGGTTCGTCGCCTACCGGCCGGTGCCCGAACCGGTCGAGCGCGGCAACGTTTCGATCCGCCCCTACGACCGCGCGGCGTTCGTGGCCGATCTGGTCGCCTGTTCGGGTGTCATCACGAACGCGGGTTTCTCGCTGATCAGCGAGGCGCTGCACCTGGGCCGCCGGCTGCTCGTGCAGCCCATTCGCCGCCATCCGGAGCAGTTCCTGAACGGCCGGGCGCTCGAGGCGCTTGGCCTCGGCACCGTCGTCGAGCAGCTGACCGTGGAAGCGCTCGAGGCGTGGACCGGTAGTCCGGAGCCGGCTCCCATGAACTACCCTGACGTGACGGGCCGCCTGATCGACTGGATCGACGGCGGGGCCGTGCGTCCACTCGACGACCTGGCGACCGAAGTATGGCGAGAAGTCTCCTGGCAGCCGACATGAGGCCGACATGAAACAGCGCTTGCCGGCTCGTCCGACCGACCCCGACCTCGACTTCACGCTCGCGCACTACGAGGAGATCCTGGAGCGGATCACGGCGACGCACCGCACGTTCTCCTTCGCGGAAGCCGCGCCGATTGGCGAGGCGCTGCTCGACGTGGAGCGCTTCGTGCTCATGCGGCACGACGTCGAGTTCAGTCTCGATGCGGCGCTGACCCTGGCGCGGGCCGACCACGACGCCGGCGTCCGTTCGACCTTCTTCGTCCAGATCGGTTCCGACTACAACCTCTTCGAGGCCGAAGGCGCGCAAGCCGTCGGGCAGATCCTCGATCTGGGGCACGACCTGGGCTTCCACTACGACCTGGGCCTGTTCGAGCGCTCGGGTGACGATCCGGTCGAACTGGCGCGGCGTGCGATCGGCCTGATGGAGGGGTTCTTCGGCGTCGAGATCCGGGCCGCGAGCCCCCACATGCCGATGCGGTCGGGTCGGACGCTGCGGATTCCCGGCATCGTCGACGCGTACGACCCCCTCTACTTCGAGCGGATCAAGTACCTCTCCGACAGCACCCAGGTCTGGCGCGAGGGCGTCGTGACCTCCCTGCTCGACCGGTACGACCAGATCCAGCTTCTCACGCACGAGTACCACTGGACCGAGGACGGGCTGGGTTGGGACGAGTTGCTGCTGCTCGAGGCCGAGGCGAAGTACCGCCGCCTCAAGGGTCGCGCGGAGGCGAACATCGAGCGCTTCCGCGAGGGGTTGCGGCTGCGGGCCGAACGCGACGCGGCGTTTCGTGACAGGCGGCTGAGGAGCTGACGGCGAATGAACCGGGCCCGCATGGTCAGGGACGTCCTGCTGCGGCCGACGACGGAGAGCGAGCTGGATCGGCTGTCCGAGCTCACTGAGATCGTCTATGGCGTCCGCCGGGAGCCGGAGGTCCTGCGTTGGCTCCTGTTCCATGGGGACCGCGGCCCGGCGGTCGAATCGCTGGTGGCCGAACGCGGGGGACGCGTCGTCGGCCATGTGGCGTCGCTGGAGTGTCGCTACGGGATCCATGGCCGCACGGTCGTCGGTGCCCACCGGATGCTCTGGATGGTGGAGGCCGACGCGCGCGGCGCCGCTGGCGTGCCCCTGGCTGGCCGCAGCCCGGAGACGGACTTCGAGGTCGTAGTTGGCGGCACGGCCGCCACCAAGGCGATTCTCGTCATGCGCGGCTTCCGCGAGGTCGGCGAGGCGCTGGAGGTGCGGCTGTCCACGAGCCGGCCCGGGAAGGCCCTGGCGACGACGGACGGCCCTTCGATCACGTTGCGGGACTACGATCCCGCCGTCCGCGCGCTCCCGGCGGCCGATGACATGCTGGTCAACGTCGCCGATCCGGAGCACCTGGCCTGGCTCGCGTCCTGTCCGGAACACGATTCGCTCCTGTTCACGCTGGAACGCTCCGGCGAGGCGCTGGGCCCGGTTCTCCTCTACGTGAACCGCGCCAACTCGCCGCCGACCGGGCGCATCGTCCACATGCCGTACCTCGAGGGAGGCGCCGCGGCCGCGCTTGCCGCCATCCTCGACCGGCTGGGCGAGGAGGGCTGCGCGGAGGCGAGCGTCCTCACCACCGAGGGCGGGCTGCTTCAGGCCGCGGAGTCGCTCGGCGGAGAAGTCTTCTACCGGCGCCCGCTCTGGTTTCGCAACCCGAACGGGAGGGTGGCGCCGGATCGGTTCTACCTCACCTACATGGAGGGAGACCTCGCATACCGGCGGGTGTAGTCACGGCTGCCGACCGCTACCCGTGCGGCGTCACCAGGTACTTCTCGCCGGTCGCCTGCTTCGCGTAGACCGCGACGGCAGCCGGGTCGAGAGCCTCCTGCAGGGTGACCGTCTTCGCGTAGCTCGAGGCGAAGGTCGTCTTGATCTCGGCGGCGACACGCTGGCGGAGACGGTCGGAAGCCTCGGGGCCGATCCGCTGCAGGAAGTGGGGAAGCAGCCAGCCTCCGAGGCCCCAGGCCATGCCGAAGTTCCGCGTCAAGACGGTCTGGTTGCGGTCGAGCCCTCCGTAGATGTAGACCTGCTTGAGCGTCGCCGAACCGTAGCGGTTGAACTCCGAGGCATTCGCGGACAGGGCCGCCTCCATCGCGGTCAGGATCTGGCCGGCCAGCTTGCCGCCGCCGGTCGCGTCGAAGCCGAGGGTGGCGCCAGTCTCGGTGAGGGCGGCGATCAGATCGGCCATGAAATTGTCGGAACTCGAGTTCACGACGTGTTCGGCGCCGAGATCCCGGAGGAGCTCCTCGTGCTCCACGCGGCGGACGATGTTGACCAGGGGTACGCCGTCGACGGTGCAGATCTTCTGCAGCATCTGCCCGAGGTTCGAGGCGGCGGCCGTGTGAACCAGCGCCGTATGGCCCTCGAGCCGCATCGTTTCGACCATGCCCAGCGCGGTCAGCGGGTTGACGAAGCAGGAGGCACCTTCGGCCGGCGTCGTGCCCTCGGGCAACACCAGGCAACGCTTCGCTTCGGCCAGGCGGTACTCCGCGTACATGGAACCGCCGAGTACGGCCACGACGCGACCCGTCAGGGCCTGCGCAAGGGCCGAGGAACCGGCCGCGATGACGACGCCGGCGCCTTCGTTGCCCGTGGGGATCGTCTGGCCGAGTCGCCCGGCGACCAGCCGTGCCAGCCCGTCGGGGATATCGGCGAGGATGGCCGGGCCGTGTTCGCCTTCGGCGCCTCGGACGGTGGTGACATCCGCGGGCCCGAACAGCACGCCCAGGTCGGACGGGTTGATCGGCGCCGCTTCGACCCGGATGACGACCTCGTCCTCCCCGGGATCGGCTACCGGCACCGGGACGAGGGCGAGCTCGACCGTGCCGCCGCCGCTGTCGCTTTTACGGATCGTGGAGTGGAGGGCGAGGCCGTCGTTGGGGAGTTCGGTCATGGGTTTCGTCCTGGTTGGTTGACCGTTGAGGGTCGGTGAGGCTTCGTTGAGCGGCGGCGAGGCTATCGCGCCGACGGCGCGCTGGGCGGCAGCTGATCCGGCTCTCGTCGGCTGGCGACCGAGTTGCGCTTCCCGCGCCTCCGCCCCTGCCACGCTCGCCTTTCGGGGGATTCTCCGGCTGTAGACTCGGAACATGAGCGAGCCGGTCGCCGGGATACACCCGGAACTGCCCGATGACGGCCATGCCCCCGAGGCCGTGGAGTTCCCCGGCTGCCGGCCGGTTCGCGTTCGGCGGGAGGAACTCGACGACTACGGCGACCGTCGGTTCGAGTACTGGGACGCCCGGACCGAGATCGTGATGGTGGCGGAGAACCCGACGACCTATCACGAGTACGGGGCGATGCGGCTCGCGAGTTGCGTCACGCTGATCGCCGCCAAGCGGGGGGCGCCGATCGACCTGATCGGGGCGGCGGCTCTCGTCGTGCGCGGTCCGGAAGGGCGGAAGGAACGCGTGATGTCGGCGGACCAGGTCGTCTATGTGCATCCGGCTGAGGCAAGGCCGCGTGGCGGCGAGATCGCGTACGGCGTCGATGCGCTGCCGGACGTGGTCCTGGAAGTGGACTACAGCACGGATGTGCGGCGGCGGAAGCTGGGCATCTACCAGTCCTGGGGTTTTCCGGAGGTGTGGGTGGAAGTGCCTGACGCGAGTTGGCATCACCGTCCGAAGTCCCGCCGCTCGGCTCTCACGATTCACGTCCTGGAAGGCGGTCGCTACATCGAGGCGGCGAGCAGCCGGGCGTTCCCCGGCTGGACGGCGACGGAGATTCACCGAGCGTTGAACGAGCCGGATGCATCGTTCGAGACTGTCGATGTGCTTCGGCGAGTGGGCGCCGCTCTCGGTGCGGCCGAGGGAACGAGCGCCGCCGACGACCGGTTTCTTAGTCGGGAACTGGCCGCGGAGCGGGATCGGGCGAGGGCGGAAGGGCGTGCCGAAGGAAGATCGGAAGCTCAACTGGAGATGCTGCGGGCCGCCGTGCCGCAGGCACTCGCCGCGCGTGGACTTTCGGTGACGCCGCGGCTCCAGGCATGGCTCGACGAGATCGACCGGGCGGCGGACGCGCCGGCGCTGATCGAACTGGCCCTCAGGTGCCGGGATGCGGACGACTTCCTCCGCCACGCCGGCGACGCGCGCTGATCTTCCGCCGGCCAATCGTTCCCTCAAGAGGCCTACTTGCGAGCGCTCAAAGTCCACGGCGGCATGCGATTACGCTACTGAATAGATTTGTTCAATACAGTAAGCGGGGCGACCGAGACCTTGGTGGTCGTTCACCGGACCCGCTTCTGAACCCGAATGGAGACCTTGCCGATGACCACGACCTTCCACGACCTCCGGACCCCGATCGGGACCCTCCGACTGGTGGGCGACGAGGATGCGATCGACCGGATCGAGTTGCCGAACGAGGCGGCAAGAGCGCCGGACGGGTCCTGGGAGCCGGCGAACGGCGCCCTGCCGGCGGCCCTGGCCGAGGCGAAGCGGCAACTCGGTGAGTACTTCGACGGCAAGCGCCGGGACTTCGACCTGCCGCTCGGCGCGGGCGGCACGGAGTTTCAGCAGAGGGTCTGGGCGGAACTGCGGCGCATCCCGTTCGGCGAGACGATCTCCTACCGCACGCTTGCCGAGCGGATCGGGAAGCCTGCCGCGTCCCGCGCGGTCGGCCAGGCGAACGGAAGGAACCGGCTGCCGATCGTCGTGCCCTGCCACCGGGTGATCAGTCACGACGGGAAGCTCGGGGGATACGGTGGCGGCTTGCCCACGAAGCAGCGTCTGCTCGATCTTGAGCGGCAGGCCGCGCCGGACGGTCCGTAGCAGGGCTTGGGGAGGCTCTGAGCTTCCAGCCGAGGCCGGTGGTAAGCTGCGCCCCGCCGCCAAGACCGCGATCCTGACTGCCTGCGCCTGAGCCGCGGGCGGGATCTGTTCGAACCGATCTCCCACTGGAGGTTCATGATGCGTCGCTCCACTCTTCTGCTCGCCGTTCTCACCGTGACGCTGCTGCTCGCGGGCTCGGCCCTCGCCGCGCCGCCGTCGACCGACAACTGGCCGTCCTTCCGCGGCGCCGCCGCGATGAGCGTCGCCGACGACGATCCCCGTCTGCCGGATTCCTGGAGCACGGAGGAAAACGTGGTCTGGTCGGTGGACGTGCCGGGTCTCGGCTGGTCCTCACCGATCGTTCTGGGCGACCGGGTGTTCGTCACCACGGTGTGGAGCGAGGGCGAAGTCGAAGAGCCGAAGAAGGGGTTGTACCTGGGCGGGAACCGGATGCAGCCTTCCGCCGACCTTCACCACTGGACGGCCTACTGCTTCTCGGTCGAGACGGGCGAGAAGTGCTGGGAACGGGAGGTGCTCGCCGCGGCGCCGGACTTCGCGAGGCACCTGAAGAACACCTACGCATCGGAGACGCCGGTGACGGACGGTGAGCGCGTGTACGCGTACTTCGGCAACGTCGGCGTGTTCGCCTTCACGCTCGACGGCGAGCCGGTGTGGGAGCGCCGTTTCGAGGCCGTTCCGACCCGCTACGGCTGGGGTACGGCGGCGTCGCCGATCGTCCACGACGGGCAGCTCTACATCGTGAACGACAACGAGGATCAGTCCTACATGCTGGCGCTCGACGCCGCGACCGGCGAGGAGCTCTGGCGCGATCCCCGGGAAGAGGGCAGTAACTGGGCGACACCCTTCGTGTGGGAGAACGAGCTGCGCACCGAGGTGATCACCGTGGGCACCGACCAGGTGAGGTCATACGACAAGGAGGGCAAGCTCCTGTGGCACTTCGGCGGCATGTCGTCGATCGCCATCCCGCAGCCGTTCTCGGAGTACGGTCTACTCTACGTGTCGTCGGGGTACATCGGCGACCAGGTCCGCCCGGTCTACGCGATCAAGCCTGGCGCGGAAGGTGACATCACCCTCGAAGAGGACCAGCAGAGCAACCAGTGGGTGGTCTGGTACCAGCCTCAGGCGGGCTCCTACAACCCGACGCCGCTGATCTACCGCGACCGGTTCTACACCCTGCTCGACCGCGGCTTCTTCACCGCGCACGATCCGAAAACGGGCGCCGAGGTGTACGGCAAGCAGCGCATCGAGCGCGGCTCGGGTGCTTTCACGGCCTCGCCCTGGGCGTATAACGGCAAGGTCTTCGTGCTCAGCGAGGACGGCGACACGTTCGTCATCGAAGCCGGCGACGAGTTCAACGTCGTGGGCAAGAACTCGCTCGACGAGATGTGCATGTCGACGCCCGCCATAGCGGCCGGCAGCCTGTTCATCCGAACGCGCAGCAAGCTCTACCGGTTGACGAACCAGGGAGCGTCGGCCGGACCCTGATCGGCAGGCGCGAGGTGGCCAGGGCTGCTGCGGTCTGGGCGGCGTTTGCCGTCCTCGCCCTCCCCGCGTTCGCGGTGGATTTCGATGACGTGGCGGAGGTGCTCCGCCTCCGTTGCGCCGGCTGCCACCAACAGGGCGGACCGGCCCCGTTCGCGCTCGAGACCTTCGAGCAGGCCCGCGCCTGGGCGTCGTCGATCCGGCGGGTCGTGGCGGCGGGGGCGATGCCGCCGTGGCATGCCGACCCGCGCTACGGCAAGTTCGCGAACGACCGGCGCCTGCCGGCGGCCGAGAAGGAGAAGCTGCTGGCCTGGGTCGACGAAGGCAGCCGCCCCGGGGCTGGGGCCGCGGCGACGGCGCCAGTCGATGCTGCGGATCGCTCGTCGGGCTGGCGGATCGGCGCCCCCGACCTCGTCTTCGAGCTGCCGGAGAAGGTGACGATTCCGGCCGCCGGCGAGGTTCCTTACCACGGCTATCGCGTGGATACGAAGTTGCCCGAGGACGTGTGGATTCAGGCGGCGGAGACGCAGCCGGGGAACGCCGCCGTCGTTCATCACGTGATCGTGCAGGCGTTTCCGGGAACCGGCGCGGCGGCGCCGATCGGAGGCGACCCGCGCACCGGGGGCGACCTGGGGGGCTACGCGCCGGGCACCGGCCCGTTGATCATGCCTGCGGGCGTTGGTCGCCGGCTGCCAGCCGGAGCGGTGATCGACTTCCAGATGCACTACACGCCGACCGGCCGGGTGGAGACCGACCGCAGCCGGATCGGCCTCGTGCTCGCAGCCGAGCCGCCGCGCTACGAGTCGCGTACGGCCCTGTGTTCGACTCCCTTCCTGTGGATTCCGGCGGGGGAGAGCGACGTGCGTTTCGAGGCGGAACTCGCGTTCCCGCGCGAGAGTCGCCTGCTGTCGCTCAGGCCGCACATGCACCTGCGTGGCGACACGTTCGAGTTCCGGGCCGAGTATCCGGACGGCGGCTCCGAGGTTGTCTTGCGCGTCGACGGCTACGACTTCAACTGGCAGACGACGTACCGCCTGGCCGAGCCGAAGCCGATGCCGGCCGGCACGAAGCTTCGTTGCGTCGCCACGTATGACAACAGCGGCAACAATCCGCGCAACCCGGATCCGACCCGCGACGTCTCCTGGGGCCGCGAGACGACGGACGAGATGATGATCGGCTTCGTGGACTACTACGAGGTGGAGTGAGCCGGGTGCCATCCGCACGCCCGATGACGAGCGTGCGGAGCGGTTCACGGGTGGCGCACCGCGCCACCCGGGTTCCACTCGCCGCGGGCGACGGCAGGCACGAACTCGTCGAGGCCTTCGGGCGGATAGTCGACGGTACGACCCTCTTCGGCGCTCATGTAGGCGGCCATCAGCAGCCGGGTGACCTCCAGGCCGTCCTCGAAGGTCTCCCTGGGCCGCTCGCCGCGGCGGAAGCTCTCGACCATGTGCCGGTTCTCAGCGTCGTATCCGTAGGCCACCGGCTCGTTCGGCAGGACGGGCATCAATCCCATCTCGGCGTTCTGTTTCTCGATCAGGTCCTCTCCGCTGTGCTGCGCCAGATCGCGGCTGAAGAAGAGCTCGAGGTCCGTGTCGAGGCTGTTCGCCCGCATCGAGTACTCGGGGCCGAGCAGTTCCATGGATAGCCGCAAGCCCGCGCCCACGTAGCTCCAGGAGGTCGTCGCCTCGACGACCAGGGGCGTGCCGGCGTCGTCCTCGTACTCGACCATGGCCCGGGCAAAGTCCTCCGCCGGCCGGCGTGCGTAGTCGACCGTGTCGCCGTACTGCTGGCGCAGCCGCTCCGCGTACTCGGGCCGCTGCCACTTGAGGCAGTGGATCTGCGCGTTGACTCGTCTCGGCGTCAGGCTGGAGCGGGGTTTGTCCGGGTCGGTGAGCAGGAAGCGCGCCGCCTCGACGGAGTGGCACATCATGTCGTTCAGCACCCCGCCGCCCTGCAGGTCGCCCTGCCAGAACCAGGCGTTGTGCGGGCCGGAGTGTTCCTCGGCGGCGCGGGCCAGGTAGGGGCGGCCGGCGGCGCGGGCCCCGCGCTCCCAGGCGAGTTCACGACCGCGCACCACGGCGGGGCTGAAGACCTGGTTTTCGAGGTAGCCGTCCAGAACGTCGATCTCGCGTGCCAGTTCGACCATGCGCAACGCTTCGGCGGCGTTGCGCGCGAGCGGCTTCTCGCAGGCGACGCCGACGAGACGGCCGCGGCCGCTGCTCACCGCGCCGGCGATCTCCTCCATATTCGCGACGCGGTGGTCGTTGCGGCCGCAGATCCAGATCGCGTCTATCCTCTCATCCTCGACCATCGCGGCGATGGACTCGCAGGCCCGGGCGTCGCCGACGTCCAGGTCATTCGCCAGGGCCGCCGCGGACTCCGCGCTGGCGCGGTTAGGGCTCCAGACGCCCCGGATGTCGGCCCCCCGGACCGCGTTCCAGGAACGGATGTGAAAGCGGGTGATGAAGCCGCTGCCGACGAAGCCGATGCCGAGGGGACGCCGGGCCGCCAACTAGCTGTCCTTGAGTTCCCGGGCCTGCGCGATCCAGCGTTCCACCATGGAGGCGGAGGGAGCGCGGCGGCTCAGCTTCCGGGTCGCGTTCACGGTACTCGTCTTGGCCGCCAGGTTGAAGGCGCGGCGGCGGCTCAGGTCGCGGACCGTCCGCACGCCGGAAGCACCAAGCAGTTCCGCGAAGTCGGCGCCAATGCCGCGGATGCGCATCAGGTCGGCCATGTTGGCGAACTTCTGAAGCTGCCGTTCGGGCAGGCCCGTGCGCTCGGAGAGCAGGCGACGCTCCCTGCGGCCGTTGCAGGCCGCGAGGAGTGCGTCCGTGGTGCGGATGTCCGCGCTGGCGAGCTTCTTGGCGACGACCGGGCCTATCCCTGCGATTTTCCGGACGCCGTAGGCCATCCGCCCGCGCGCCTACTCGCCGCCTTCGAAGGTCAGGTCGAGACCCTCGACGTTGCCGCTTACTTCGACCTCGACCACCTGCTCGCCCAGCTTCTCGTGCCAGAAGACGAGCTCGTGAGAACCGGCCGGCAGGCCGTCGATCCGGTACGTGCCGTCGCTCCCGGTGGTCGAGTGGAAGGAGTGCTCCATGACGAACACGAAGGCGGCCATCCAGGGGTGGACGTCGCACTTGACCTTGATCGGTTTCTCGGGCGCCCTGAACGACTTGGTTCTCGTGCCCCGCGCCGGCTGGCCGATGTTGAAAGGCCGGTTGGCCTTGGCCAGGGCCCGGACGTTGTGAAGCGTGGGATCGTCGTTGACGATCTCGATGTCCTGCTGGACGCGGGCGCCGATGACCCGGGGCGTGTAGAGGCAGCCTCGCTGCTCCAGCCGTACAGCCTCCGACGGTGTTTCGCCGGCGCTTCCCTCCGGCGCATCCTTCAGGTAGACGAAGACGTTCTCGACGGCGCCGCCCTCCCCGATCAGGCTGTCCCGCGAGAGGACCCGCTTACCTTCGTAGATCGCGGCGCAGTTCGGGTCGGCGTCCATGCGCAGCGGGTAGCGCTTCAGCGGCTCGCCTTCGTAGGTGACCGTACCGCTGATGCTGAAGTCCGCGGCGGCCGCCGGAACGGCGCCGGCGAGAAGAGAGGCGACCACGAGGATGGCAGCCGGAAGCGAGAGGCGCCGGTGGTCAAGAGCGATGCGCGACATATCCTGCTCTCCGTTTGGCTGCCTAGCGGGAGTAGTACTCGATGACGAGTGGCACTTCGCACACGATCGGGACTTCGTCCCGAACGGGGGTGTTGCGAAGGGTGGCCTGGTACCCCGTTTCGTCCGTTTCGACGTAGGTGGGCACGGTCACGCCGCGCGGCTCGTTGAAGCAGCGCAGCTTCCGGCTCTTCTCGCGTACCTCGACGACATCGCCCTCCTTGACGCGGAAGGACGGGATGTTCACCCGGCGCCCGTTGACCAGGATGTGGCCGTGGCCGACGAACTGGCGGGCGGCGAACACGCTGGGGGCGAAGGCGCGATGGACGACCGCGTCGAGTCGCGTTTCGAGCAGGCCGACCAGGTTGTCGCCGGTCACGCCTCTCATGCGCGTCGCGCGCTTGTAGTAGTTGCGGAGCTGACGCTCGCTCACGTTGTACTGGAAGCGGAGCCGCTGCTTCTCGAGCAACTGCCGTCCGTAGTTGCTCTGGCGCCTGCGCCGCTTCAGGCCGTGCATGCCTGGCGGGTGGCTCTTCTTTTCCATGTAGCGCGCCGCCTTGGACGTAAGCGCGACGCCCAGCTTGCGCGAGAGCTTGACCTTGGGCCCGTTGAACTTCACCTGTGTCTCCGATTTCCTGTTTGCTTTGCCGATCGACGGACGTGGAGGCAACGAGCCAATCAGCGTGCCGAGAGATCGGTGTCCGACCGGCGTACCTGTCGCTTCAACTGTTCTTGGGGGCTTTGCTGCCGCCGTCGAGCGGACGCGCATTGTAGCAGCGGGTGGTTGCAGACCCAAGTGGGCGACGAGTCCGTTCCCGTCGTCGGGCTCACGGATGAAACAGGTTCCGCTGCGCGGTCCGGCGCCGGAACGCGGTTGCCGATGGGCTTCCTGTTCGACCGGTCCGGCCGCCCTCGAGCCCGACGCGGCGCCGAACGGTCTCGAACAACCGGCCGATCTGCTCGGCGTACTCCCCGCCGCCCTTCATCCGGTGGTGGAAGCGGGGGTCGTTCAGGTCGCCGTCGCGGGCCTCTCGCAGCCGGTTCAGGACCCGATCCCGCCGATCCGGAAAGTGCGTGCCGAGCCAGTCGGCAAACAGCTCTCGCAGACCGTGCGGCAGCCGAACCAGGATGTAGCCGGCGCGCGTCGCGCCGGCCTCGGCGGCCGCCTGCAGGATGGCCGGGATCTGGTCGTCGTTCAGGCTGGGGATGATCGGCGCCGCCATCACGCCGCAGGGAATGCCGGCCTCGCTCAGTTCGCGTAGCGCTTGCAGCCGCCGCCGGGGACTCGACGCCCGGGGCTCCATGCGAGCCGAGAGCGACGGCGACACGGACGTGATCGACAGGTAAACGCCGCAGGCCTGGAACCGGTTGAGCTCGAGCAGCAGGTCGATATCGCGGGTCACCAGGTGGTTCTTCGTCACGATCGCGACCGGGTTGCGGAACTCGGCCAGAACCTCGAGGCATCGACGGGTGACGCGAAGCCGCCGCTCGATCGGCTGGTAGGGGTCTGTAACGCCGGAGAGCATGATGACCTGGGGCGTCCAGCGGGGGTTCTCCAGCGCCCGGCGCAGCAGTTCGGGCGCCCTTTCCTTGACGAGTATCCGGCTCTCGAAGTCGAGCCCGGCGGAGAAGCCGAGGTACTCGTGTGTCGGCCTTGCATAGCAGTAGATGCAGCCGTGCTCGCAGCCGCGGTACGGGTTCAGGCTGTACTGGAAGCCGAGGTCCGGCGAGTCGTTCTTCGACAGGACCGTTTTCGAGTCGTCCCGGAACAGCTCCGTCGGCGGCACATCGCCACGTTCCGCCGTGCTTTCTCCGGGCTCGAAGTCGACGTCGATGCGCTCGAAGCGGTTGCGCGGGTTGGCTGCGGCGCCGCGGCCGCGAACCGAACCGGCCGGCGACTTGGCAGGTCGTGCGGAACTGGCTGGCGCGCCTTTGCGCGGCGTCGTGGGTGGCGTCGTCACGACGCTGGAGCCTAGCACGACTTACGCTCCAGTTTCGCCACGGGTGGCACGCCGGCGCACTCAGTTTCTGCCGGGCAAGCTCCCTAGCGGAGGATCAACTGCGGACGCTCCGAAGGCGCCGGTCGGGCGCGTGCGATCACACGCGCCTCATCGAGCCCCTGGGAGCGCAAATCGTCGATCAGGCTCGCGCTTCGATCCGGTGCGACCGCCAGCACGAGGCCGCCCGCGGTCTGGGGGTCGAAGGCCAGCTCCAACCGGGGCCCCGGTGGCGCCTGTCGCCTCACCGGCAGCGGCAGGCGCGTGTTCTGGTGGTGGCTCGTGCTGCGCTCGCCACGTTCCAGCAGTTCGAGGGCGCTGGGCAGGGAGGGGAGTGCATCGACGTCGATCTCGATGTCGATGCCGCTGGCCAGGGCCATCTCGCCGAGGTGGCCAGCGAGACCGAAGCCGCTGACGTCGGTTGCCGCGAGGGTTTCGGCGCGCCGCGCCGCCTCGAGCGCGCCGCGGTTGCTCGTCTGCATCGACGAAAGCGCGGCGCGGATGGCTCGACCTGGGCAGAGTCCCATCCGGTCTGCGGCAAGCAGGACGCCGCAGCCGAGCGGCTTGGTCAGCACGAGCTCGTCGCCGGGCTGCACCGCGCCCTTGAGGAGGAGGCCGTGACCGTTCCCGGCGACTCCTTCGACGTGAAAGCCGACGACCAGCTCGGGCCCGGTGTTCGTGTGGCCGCCGAGCAGCAGCACATCTTCGGCATCCAGGGCCGAGCGCGCGCCGGCCAGGACCTGGAACAACAGCTCCTCAGCCGCTTCGCCGTCCGCGGTCTGGGGCAGAGTGACCAGGGCCTGCGCGATCCGGGGTGCTATGCCCGTCGCATGGAGATCGGAGCAGGCGTTGACCGCGGCCACCCGACCGACAAGCCATGGATCGTCGGTGAAGGCGGGAAACGCGTCGAGGGAAGCGACGACCTGGTCCCCCGCCGGTGTCCGGTATGCCACAGCGTCGTCGGGGGTTGCCAAATCAAGAATCACGTCGGCGCTCTGGCCGGTCTTCTCGTCCAGGCCCACTCGTGCGAGCGCCCTGCCAAGGCGATCGGGCCCCACCTTGGCGGCGCAGCCGCCGCAGAACATGGCCGCCGCCTGGGTTCCTCCCGCGTGGCCCATCGGCCCTGCACCGTCAGCCTCGCCGCCTTCCTCGGCCGTCATGTCGGCGAGCCAGGGTCGGGGCGCCCCGTCCGGACCGAGCGCTTGGAAGCGCTCCATGAACCGCCGGTCGATCCGGTCCTTCAGGCGCATGACCCACCTGCCCTCGAACGTACGTCCCCACTTCGCGCCCACGGCTGTTCCGTCGCCGAGGTTGAGCAGCGAAAGGAAGTCGCCCTGCGGCGTGTAGCGCCGCAGCGGCCGCCCGCCGATGTGCCTTTCCAGGTTGTCGATCAGGTAGGGCCCCATGCGCACCGCGTAGACGCCGGCGCGCGCGCGCCCCGGGTGGTCGGTCAGGGTCGCGCAGTCGCCAACGGCGAAGACGTGGTCCTGCCCGTCGACCTGCAGGGTCGATCGCGTGCGCACGAAGCCGCCGTCGTCGAGGGGCAGATCCGAGTTGCGGAAGATGGACAGCGCGGCGGCGCCCGTGACCCAGAACGTGAGATCGGCGTCGAGCCGGCCACCGCCCTCGAGTCGGACCGAGTCCGCCTCGACCGCCTCGACCTTGGCGCCGAACATCGTCTCGATGCCGCGACTGCGGGCCGCGGCCGCGATCCGTCGCGCCAGGGATGGGTGGTAGCCGGGCAGGATGCCGTCGCCCGCCTCGACGATCGTCGTTTGGGGTTCGAGACCCCGGCCTCGAAGGCGCGCGTCGACGCAGAAGGCGAGTTCGATTCCGCCGGCGCCGCTACCGACGACGACGATCCTCGGCTCCGTGTTCGTCAGGGCATTCAGGCGACCGTCGACCGCCGCGGCCAGACGGTTGATTGGCCGCGTGGGAACCGCGTGCTCGCGAACACCGGGCAGGTCGAGTGCCGCCACGGTCGAGCCGACGTCGAACGAGGCCAGGTCGAAGGGCAAGGGTTCGCGACCATCGACCAGCAGCCGCCGGGCCGCTGCCTCGACCCCGGTGCACGGAGACATCACGACGCGCACTCCGGCCCTTCGCGCCAGCGGCACGGCGTCGATCTCCAGCTCGTGGTGCGCGTACTGGCCGGCTACCAGGCCGGGCGCCATCCCGGAGTAGACGGCGATCGGCGTGTCGACCACGAGAGTCGCATCGACGACGGGGTTCGGCCGCATGATCCAGTGCCGCAGCACCTGGATGTGAGTGTGCCCGGCGCCGACCAGGACGACTCGCTTGGCTGCCTCCGGCGGCGAACCTGACCCACCGGGACCCCGGCCCCGGCTGTGCGATGGCGTACTCACGTCATACCGGATGAGGGGCGGTCGCCGGCTACGAACCGCGGCTGGGGTCGTTCTCGGGTCCGCGGACGGCGCCTGACGTCCGCAGCGCGGCGATCCGTTTCGTGTCGTAGCCCAGTTCGTCGAGTACTTCTTCCGTGTGCTCGCCCAGGGCCGGGGCGGGTCGCCGAATCGAGGCGGGCGAGCGAGAGAAGCGCCATGGCACACCCGCCATGCGCAGGCCGCCGATCGTCGAGTGCTGGACAACCTGGCTCATCGCCATCGCTTCGACCTGGGGGTCGTCGAAGAACTCGTCGGCCGAGCGGACCGCGGCGCAGGGAACGCCAACCTCGACGAGGGCGGCTTCCAGTTCGCGGGCGGGTCGTGAGGCGACGATCGGGTCGATCTCCGCGCTGAGTTCCTTCGCCTGGCCGACGCGCTGGGGGTTCGTCGCGTAGCGGGGATCGCTGGCCAGATCATCGCGGCCGATCGCTTCGCAGAACAGTCTCCAGAACTTGTCCGTGCCGGCTGCGATGAAAATGGGCCCGTCGGCGGCGGCGAACATGCGGTAGGGGAAGATGCCCGGCGGGCCGGTGATCTCCGCGTCGAGCGGCACCAGGTAGGACTGGGCTTGCGCGCTCATGATCGCCTGGAGCAGGGATGTCTCGATGCACTGGCCCTCTCCGGTGCGCTCGCGGTGGAGGAGCGCGGCGTTGATCGAGCAGACAAGCAGCACCGCCGCCATGTAGTCCGAGACCGCCACGGGGCAGATGGCGGCGACGCCGTTCATCTGCTGCTGCAGGTGCGCGGCGCCGGCCATCGACTGCAGCACCGGGTCGTACCCTGGACGCTGCGCGTACGGTCCGCTGCCGCCGAAGGCGCTGGACGAGGCGTAGACGATCGCCGGGTTGTGCCGGCTGAGGGTGTCGTAGTCGATGCCCAGCCTGGACGCCACGCCGGGGCGGAAGTTCTCCATCGCCACGTCGGCGTCCCGGGCCAGGTCGTAGACGACCTGCCGTCCGTGGTCCGTCTTCAGGTCGACGGCGATGCCGCGCTTGTTCCGGTTCCAGGCCTGGAACATCCGGCTCTCGCCCTCGATGAAGGGTCCCCAGTGGCGTGCATTGTCGCCGCCCGGCGATTCGATCTTCAGGACATCGGCGCCCAGGTCGCCGAGCAGCATCGCGCCGTAGGAACCGGCGATGAAGCTCGTGAAGTCGAGGACCCGGATGCCCTTGAGCGGGCCGTGGGCGTGTGAGTCCGGCATGGGCCCGTCAGGCATCGGGCGATTGTAGCCGTCTCCTCACGACCCGGAGGACCGGGCGCCAGCCGGTCGTATGCTAGGACCCGTTTGGCCGGAACAGCACGGACGAAGGAGAAACGCTTGAAGATCAAACTGGACATCGACTGCACCCCCGAGGAGGCGCGCGCCTTTCTCGGCCTTCCCGACTTGGCGGGGATCCAGAACGAGATGCTGGAGAAGTTCCGGGATCGCATGGCCGCCAACCTGAAGTACGCCGATCCGCAGGAGATGTTCAAGCTCTGGTTCGGCGGTCTGGGAACCGGCTTGCGGCCTCCCGCCAAAGCGAATCGCGACGCCGACTGACCCGCGTCCGGCGCCGTCCCCGGCGTTACACTGTCGCCGTGATCAGGCGAATCCAGGCGCTGCGCTACCGGTGTCTGCGGTACGTCGATCTCGACCTGGATCGTTTCCATGTCCTGATCGGCCCGAACGCAAGCGGCAAGAGCACATTGTTCGATGCCGTGGCCTTTCTCGGCGACCTGGTGCGGGACGGGCTGGAGAGCGCGGTCGAGAGCCGTACGCGGAACTTTCAGGACATGGTGTGGAATCGTCCCGAGAGCGGGCCGAGCTTTGAACTGGCCGTCGAGTTCGACATTCCCGAGCGGCTCCAGGACCGCCTGCCCGAGGACGGAGGCTATCGGCGGTTCCGCTACGAAATCGCCGTTGGCGAGGCGGGAGGCGACGTTCGGCTTGAGGCCGAACGCGGTCTCCTGACGCCAGGGTCGGGGCCGGAGTCGCCTCCGTCCGGACAGCGGTCGCTCTTTCCCGATCCGTTGGCGGCGCCGGAGACGTTGCTCGAGGGCGGCGGTCGGCCTGGTCGGCGAACGGTCCTGAGCAAGTCGGCGACGGGTTCGGCCAGCTTCAACCTGGAGACGGCGCCTCGGCCAGGGAAGGGATGGGTGACGTCCATAGCACTTGGCCACCAACGCTCGGCTCTGGCCAACCTTCCGGAGTCGCCGGACACGTTTCCGGTAGCGACGCTGGTGAAGCGCTCGCTCGGAGAGTCGATCAAGCCGCTCTTCCTGGAGAGCAAGCGCATGCGTGAGGCGAGCCCTCCTTCGCGTCGCGGGAACGGCTTCGCGCCCGACGGGTCGAGTTTGCCGTGGACGGTGAGTCGGCTCAGGGAGGAGCGCCCGGATCGGTACGGAGATTGGATGGACCATGTCCGAACGGCGCTACCGGATCTGAAGGAGGTAGGGGTCGAGGTGCGCGAGGACGACCGCCATTCGTACCTGAAGCTGAAGTACGACACCGGCCTCGAAGCGCCGTCCTGGATGGTCTCGGACGGCACGCTTCGCCTGCTGGCCATGACGCTGCTCGCCTATCTGCCGGAGTCAGGGAACATCTACCTGCTGGAAGAGCCCGAAAACGGCGTGCATCCCCTGTCGCTCGACGCGGTCCACGACTCGCTGTCGTCGGTCTACGGTGCGCAGGTGCTTGCCGCGACTCACTCGCCCGACTTCCTGAACCGGTCGAATCCCGAACAGGTGTTGTGCCTGGCCAAGAACGCGGCGGGCGCCACCGACGTTGTGAGGGGCACGGACCACCCGTACTTCTTGTTGGATTGCGGGAGCCGGGGGCGGCGCGCCCTCGAGATCCTCTTCTCCTCCGGCCTGGCCGGATGAGTGCGGTCGCGCCGCGTCGCGATCTTGTTCTGCTGGTCGCTGACAAGAGCATTGCTCAGGCGATCACCGGACTGTTGCAGCGCACTCAGGCCCTGGGCATGCGCCGGATCGACTACGAGATGCGCGTGCACCAGCAGCGCGACCCGGGTTGTCGCGTTGACGCGGCAGCGTTCCTTCGGCCCCTCGCGAGTCGGTTCGAGCACGCGCTGGTCGTCTTTGACCGCGACGGTTGTGGATCCGACGCTCCGCGCCGGGAGATCGAAGAGGGGGTCGAGTCCGAACTGCGTCGCAACGGTTGGGGTCGTCGAGCTCGGGTCGTCGTCATCGATCCCGAGCTTGAGGTGTGGGTCTGGACGCCTTCCCGCGGTCTGGCGAACGAGCTGGGCTGGGGGTCACGCTTCGCGGCCCTGCGCGAGTGGCTGAGCGAGAACGGGCACTGGCCGACAGAGACCGCGAAGCCGCCCGACCCGAAGCGAGCGATGGAGGCAGCGATGCAGGCTCGTCGCCGTCCAAAGTCGGCCTCGACGTTTCGTCGGTTGGCGGAGGTTCTGCGTTTCCGGGATTGCTCGGACGATGCGTTCCAGAAACTCCACGCGGTTCTGGTCGAGTGGTTTGGAGACCCGTCGCCGAGTGAACCGGATCTGCCGGGAACTGGCGCGGCGAACGAATCGTGAACCGGATGGAGCGAATCGTCGCGCTGCACCGGGCGCTGGACGGCCGGCGGCACCCCGTGTCGCCTGGCGATCTGATGGCCGAACTGGAATGCTCGCGTTCGACCCTGTTCCGGACGATCGGCATGCTGCGCGATCACCTCGGCGCGCCGGTCGAGAACGTGCCCGGCCGGGGCTACTTCTACGACCGCGAAGCCGGGAGCTTCGAGCTGCCGGGGCTGTGGTTCCGCAGGGACGAGCTGGAAGCGCTGCTGGCGATGGACGAACTCCTGAGCCGCGTCCAGCCGGGTCTGCTCGAAGATCTCATCGCCCCGCTCCGCGGCCGTTTTCGCGCGATTCTCGATCGCGGCCGACGCGGCGGCGGGCGTTTCCCCGCGCACCGGTTCCGCATATTGCGCGCGCACGGGCGAGAGGTCGCGCCGCGCGAGTTCGAGATTGCGGCTTCGGCTGTCGTTGAAAGACGGCAACTCGCCTTCACCTACGAAGCGCGCTCGACCGGCGGGACCGCGAGGCGCACGGCCTCGCCGCAGAGGCTCGTCTACTACCGCGACCAGTGGTATCTGGATTGCTGGGACGAGGAGCGGCAAGGTTTGCGGACCTTCGCCCTGGACCGGATGACGTCCACCGAGATCCTCCCCGCCGCTGCGCGGGAGGTCCGGGCCGAGGACCTGATCGAAGTCTTCGGGGCCGGCTACGGGCTGTTCAGCGGTCCGGTCCAGGGAGAGGCGCGCCTTCGCTTCGAGCCGGAACGAGCCCGCTGGGTCGGGGACGAACGCTGGCACGGAAAGCAGGTCAGTCGCCGGCTGCCGGACGGCCGGCTCGAACTGATCGTGCCCTACTCGGAAGTCGACGAACTCCTCGGCGAGATTCTGAGGTACGGCCCGGATGTCGAGGTGGTGGCGCCGCCGGAGCTTGTGGAGATGGTACGGGAGCGTCTGGAGCGGGCGGTGGGGCAGTATCGCTGACTCGGGCGATCTTCGTTGCTGGTGTCAGGTTCTGAGACTGGGGTGCGCTAGCGTCGTCAGAGGGGTCGGCGGAGAAGAGCGAACTTGCCTAGTTCTTGCTCGGCCGTCGACACCGCAGACGTAACCTGGAACTCAGATGAGCTCGGCTGATGTGGAAGGAGTGGGCAATCTGGATCTTGTTCGGCGGAGCGCTTCTCGTGAGCGTCGGCCAAGGCGTCAACGCTCAGCGGCGCGGCGTCCGGCGACGGCCTGAGCGGCAGGCGCAGTCGGACTGCTGCGGTGGCCTCGCCGACGGCTGTCCGGTCTTTCTGGCCATTGGAGTGGCATAGCGGAATGCTGCTTGGATGTGGTTGGGCGGCGATTGCGGGGCGGCGACCGATTCGTGCCGGCGGTCGGAGGGATTGAGCCCGATGAGCGCCCGCCTTGCGACGGCCCGCGCGAGCGCCGAGGTTGCTTCAAGAGCGGGTAGAGTCCGCTAACTCAGGTCGCCAGTCGTGGAAGAGAGCAACTACAGCGATAGACCTGCAGATAGCTCCTCGGTAGAGGCATTCAGGGTGCTCACGGCTGAGAGGGGCGTTGACCATCCGCCGTTTCGTTGGCAGACGAGGCTTCTCGACAGACTACTTCGGGCCGACCTCCCGGACGCCGTAGATGTTCCGACTGGGCTGGGCAAGACGGCGACGATGGCTCTGTGGTTGATCGCCCTGGCGAAGGGAGCAGCGTTGCCGAGGAGGCTGGTCTACGTGGTGGATCGTCGCGCAGTCGTTGACCAAGCGACGCGCTATGCAGAGCGGCTACGAGAGAACCTGCCTGCCGATCTTGCTCAGGCTCTGGGAGTCGCTCGTAGCGAGAACGGCCTTCCGATTTCGACTTTGCGCGGGGGGTTCGCGGACAACCGCGCATGGCTGGAGGATCCGTCCAAGCCCGCGATCGTCGTCGGGACCATCGACATGATCGGATCCCGGCTGCTGTTCGAGGGTTACGGTGTTACGAGCGGCATGCGGCCGTATCACGCCGGCCTTCTGGGTGCCGATGCGTTGGTCTTGTTGGACGAGGCGCATCTCTGTCCGCCGTTCGAGGCGCTGCTTCAACGGATTGTCGAGCATCGCGATGGCAGTCTCGGCCCGTTGGGAGATTCCAAACCGGCGACGCCGCCCTTTCGTCTCGTGTCTCTTTCTGCCACCGGAAGGGGCCTGGCCGGATCGTCGCAGCGACGCGTCTTCAGGCTCGAAGCGGGCGATTGCCAGGAGCCGCTCGTTAGTGCCCGTCTCAATGCGAAGAAGAGGCTGCGGATACATGAGATTGATGATGCTCGGTCCCTCGCAGAACGCCTCTCCGACCGAGCGGTGGAGCTCGCCACGGCCGGCGAGGCCGATTCGGCTCGCGTGCTTGTCTACTGCCACAGTAGAAGGGTAGCCGTGGATGTTAAGCGCCGCATCGACAAGGAGTGCGGGCGGCAGGCAAAGGCTGGCGAGTTGTCGCCCGACTGGACGTCGGAGTTGCTCGTCGGCGAACGCAGAGTCCATGAGCGAGCAGAGCTCGAATCCTGGCTTGAAGAACACGGGTTTCTGGGTGCCTCCGTTCTGTTGCAAAGCGCGCCGGTCTTCCTGATTGCCACATCGGCGGGAGAGGTCGGCATCGACCTTGATGCGGATCACATGGTGTGTGACCTGGTGGCGTGGGAGCGAATGGTGCAACGGCTGGGGAGGGTGAATCGCCGAGGGGGAGATGACAGGGCCGCTGATGTCTCTGTGTTCGTCGTTCGTCCGTCAGAACCGAAGGCGGCTGGCGGCCAGTCGGCGAAGGAGGAGGCGGAGAGGTGCCGCCGACACTTGGCCGTATTGGAGGGGTTGCCTGGCGGCGGGCGCGAATGGCGTGACGCCAGTCCTGCCGCCACGGTAGAGCTAAGGACCGAGTCCCCGGATGTCGTCGATGCGGCGACGACTCCGGCGCCGCTCTATCCCGAACTCACGCGACCGTTGCTCGACGCGTGGGCGATGACTTCACTCGATCAACACGAAGGACGGCCTGAAGTAGCTCCGTGGCTACGCGGCTGGGCGGAGACTGAAGAACCTCAGACCGAGGTTGTCTGGCGGCGGTACCTGCCCCGAATTCGAGCTGACGGCACCGTCTCGTCTCCGCCTGGTTTGGTCGCGGAGTACTTCAGCGCCGCACCGGTCCACGCGACGGAGAAGCTGGAAGCAGGCTCGAGACGAGTGTTCGACTGGCTGCTTAAACGTGCGCTCCAGGTGGCCAAGCGCACCGAGAATGACGGCCTGTTCGTTCCTGAGGACGAGATGGTGGCCGTCTTGTTGGACCGGAGATGCCGGCATGCCGGGAACGCCGACTTGGCCGAGTTGCTGTACTTGGCTGCAGCGAGCAAGAGCTTGAAGCCCCGAGAGCGGCGTGAGCGCGACCGCCGGAAGAAGGAGTGGCAAGAGACCCTCCTTCCAGGCACCGTTCTCGTCGTGGACAGGAGGATGTGCGGTCTGAACGACGGCATGTTGAGCGAACGGGAGAACGAGGAGGCGATTGCGGCGGACTCGGATGCATGTTGGCAGGAGCAGATCGGGTTCCGGGTCGAGGAGGTCGTCGCGAGAAACGATCGGGAAGGTCTGGAGGTAGTTGGCCCGGCCATGAAGTGGCGCCTCACTCAGACCTTTGAGACGGAGCTCGATGCCGGAGGCAAAGCGCTACGTGGATTGGCGGTACTCAAGTGGGCGGACGAGGTAGTGAATGAAGACGCGCGGTCGGTGGCGACCCAATCACAGGTGCTGTCTGAACACACGGAGCGGGTTGTGTCTTGCGTACGTGAGATCTCAGGGAGATTGGGCCTGCCCGGCGATGAAGTCGAGGCGCTTGCGACGGCGGCCCGACTGCATGATGTAGGCAAGGCAGCCTCTCGGTGGCAGAGAGCGATGAACGCTCCAACCGATGGTCAGGTCTATGCGAAGACGGGCGGCGGCGGCAACTGGCGACTCCTGGAAGGGTATCGCCACGAGTTCGGTTCGTTGGTCGAAGCGGAGGCGAGGGACCTGCCGAAGGAGATGCGGGATCTGATCCTGCATCTGATCGCATCGCATCATGGTCGTGCACGGCCGATCCTCCGCCCGAACGGATGCGACGATGGCCCGCCTTCCCAACTCGAAACCAAAGCCGGAGACGCCGCGCTTCGCTTCGCGAGGCTGCAGAGACGCTACGGCCCGTGGGGCCTCGCATGGCGTGAAGCGATCCTTCGTGCCGCTGACCAGCGTGCGTCCCGTTCAACGGCGAGTGGGGCCGGGAGCGCTCAGAGTGGCTGAGTCCTCAATACCCCTGGATCTGCTGAACCCTGGTCAGGTGTTCGCGTGTCTGGGCGTTCTGGAGGCTGCGGAAATCCTTATGGGAGATGCGACGGCGGCGTTCGTCTGGGCCGACGGGCGTGAACCGTGCTTCCGAGTGGCGGCAAGGGGAAAGGAGCCGCCGGTTGAGCGCGTCCTGAGGTTCTTGGGCGGTGCGGCAGTGGTCGCTCGCGCGCCAGATGGCTCCCCTAGTCTCAGCGGCAACAAGTGGAAGTCGAACTGGGGCAGGACCGAGTTTGCGCCGGCTGGACACCCCTTCCCGTTCCGGGATCCAGGAAGTCCGGCGATGTTGCCGGCCGTGCTTAGCGAACCGGGAGGTCGGGAGGTCGTTGTCGAGCACTGGGGCGACACGACTCGCCGCGACAAGGTCAAGTTCTGGGCCGGAATGGCCGGGTATCCGGGTGCCGCGATCATCCGCGACGCGATTGAAGCGGTCCGTACAGAGCTAGAGCAACACACTCAGGATCCCTTCGCTCTAGCAAAGCCGCAGTCCAACAGCCTGCGCTTCGATTGGCGGCGCGACAACATCCCGACTCAAGACGGGTTCTCTGTCAATCGTCACAACAAGGCGATTCGGATGGTCGGTTTTCCGCTCGTCGAGGTGTTGGCGGCGATCGGAGTGACCCACGCGCGTCCCAGGCGCAAACCGGACACGAAGCTCGAGTATCGGTACGGCGTTATCGGTCAGGACGGGCGCCGGCTGCTTCTCGAACCTGTCTTTCACCGGGCGGCACTGGGCCTGGATTTCACGCCGGTGCCCGGGCTACCGTTCCGCCGCTTCGTCATGCGTTTGGATTGGCCCGGCAAGCCAGGCCAGGCTCGGAGCATTACTCAAGTACATGAGGAGAACACAGCCGGATGACAGAATCACTCGACAGTAGCTCGATCGATGCCCTTGCCGACGACAAAGACGGCGCGGTGGCGTTGTACTTTCGGCAATCGCTGATTCCCGTTGAGGGCGCTGGTTCGCCGTTCTTCCCGCCCACGTTCGCGGACAGCGCGCAAAACACGCGCGACCTGGGATACAACATCGACGTGCTCGGCGACGGGACCAAGGTGGCGTTGGTTGACAGCGTTGGTTCTCAGGCCAACCGGATGGAGCCGGTCTTCCTCCAGGCGAGAGACGGCGAGTCAGAGAATCCCCGAGCCCGTCTCGTTCCGCAGATCGAGATTGCCTATGGCGATGGCAAGGCCGTGTCGATCCTCGAGGCGGGTCATCGGCTAGGAGACGCCATCGTTCGAGCGAGCGAGTTGAAGGACAGGGCACGCGCGGCCTTCAATGCGTTCCTGGACGGGGGCGACGCTACGCCGCTCGCGAGGATTGCGCCCACCTCCATCGTCTTCGGCGTCTGGGACTCCCGAGACACACAGGCCAAGCTTCCGCGAATCGTTCAGGCGTCCGTTCGGGCGGAGGATGTCGATGTACTGACGCGTTCCGCGCAGTACAACCCGGCGCTTGACTACGCCGATCTGGAGGTCTTCTCTGAGACTGATCAGGAGAAGCAGCAGGGAGATCCCAAGAGTCCGCTTGCGAAGCGCGGCTTCGTCCATGTTCCAGCCGTAAAGACCCACGGGGGGATCATTGCGCGTGGCGCGATTCGGCGTGATGTCACTGTCAACTTGGTCGCTCTTCGCCGGTTGGAGGGGGAGAACCCACGGTCGTTGCGCCGCTATGTGCTGGGGTTGGCGCTCGTCGCCGCCACTGCACCCATGGATGGGTTCCTTCGTGCCGGATGTCTCCTGACTCCCGACCCCGACGAAGAGGGCGAGTGGTTGCGGGTGGGACGCGGTGGCGACCGTACTCCGGTGGGGCTGAATGAAGCCTTGGCGTTCAAGTACGCTCAACGCGCCGCTGCTGCCTTTGGAGTGGGCGAGGGTTGTCGCGTCGAGTTCGACAAGAAGCTCGCCGTCGCGGACACGAAGGTCAAGGCCAAGGGTCAGTAGTTGGCCCGTTCGCTCGTGATCGCCGCGCGGCTCCATCAGGGCCGCTATCACGGCGAAGATGACCGATTCGAGGGTGTCGGCGGTTGGCCGCCTTCACCGGGTCGGCTGTTTCAAGCACTTGTCGCTGGCGCGGCCAAGGGAGCGAACCTGTTGCCGGAGGACGAGAGGGCCCTCAAGTGGCTTGAGGACCTTGCGCCGCCGCGAGTCGCCGCCGTGCCTGGGCGGCGAGGAAGGGCACTGAAGCTCTTCGTGCCGAACAACGACCTGGATGCGAAGGGTGGCGATCCGGCAAGGTTGGCCGAGGTCCGGGTTGAGAAGAACTGGCGCCCTGTTTTCTTCGACTCGAACGAGCCGGTTCTCTACGTCTGGGATCTGGAACGCGAGTCGGCGGAAGCGGAGAGAATCTGCCAGATCGCGTCCTGCCTCTACCAACTCGGACGGGGAATCGACATGGCTTGGGCGGTCGGTGAAGTCATGGAACGTACCGAAGCGGTTGCACGGCTCGTGTCCCATCCAGGGGGCGTGCGGGTTCCCGGAGTTTCCGGCGAAACTGCCGTGCCGCGATCAGGGACTCTGGACAGCCTCGTCGGTCGGTACGTTGGCAAACGCAGGCGGCTCCGGGTCGAAGGACGAGGGCGCAAGGCCCGGCTGCTTTTCGTCCAGCCTCCGAAGGCCGTGTTCGACCGAAGGGCGTACGATGCTCCTCCACGCCAGCTCCACTTTGAGTTGCGCCTACCGGATGGGCGGTTTGCGCCATGCCCTCTCGCGTCGGCAGCGCCACTGAACTCGGGTCTCCTGGCGGCTGCTGCCGGTCGATTGCAAGAGTCGCTGCCCGGAAGGTCGGAGGAATTCGAGAGGTTGATCAGAGGCCGAGGCGCCGGACCTTCCGATCTTGTGCAGAGGGTAAGGCTGCTCCCGATTCCGTCCATCGGCTCGCCCCATGCGGACACTTCGATTCGCCGCGTTCTCGTCGAGATTCCCTCAAGCTGTCCGATTCGAGTCGACGACTTGGCGTGGGCGTTTGCTGGAGTCGGGGCCTACGACTCCAGGACCGGGGAACGCTGGTCGGGGCGGTTGGTTTCAACCAGCGATGGTCGTATGGCGGAGCGGTTCATGCCGGCGGCACACTCGTTCCGAAGCTTGACGGCGGTGGCGCTTCCGCGAGCTACCCGCCGGCGGATCGGAAGTGATGGCCGCAAGCCAGCCGCAGAACGTAGTCGCGAAGAGCTGAGAGCCGTGTCGAGCGTGTTTCAGGCGCTTCGCCACGCCAGGATTCAGGGCCGGCCTTCTGGTGTTCGCGTTCAGAAGGAGCCGTTTACTCGTAGGGGCCCACGAGCGGAGGACTTCGCGGCGGGCGCGCGGTTTTCGAAACACGCTTTGTGGCATGTCGAGCTGGAGTTCTCCGATTCCGTGGCCGGACCGTTGGTGATAGGTGACGGGCGCTTCGGAGGTTTGGGCCTGATGGAGCCGGTCGATCGGCAGGCGGGCGTCATTACCTTCGACTTGGGCCGCGAGTTCCATCTGGACTCGGCAGGCCGAGTCGCGTTGGTTGGGTATCTGCGCCGGGCGCTGATGGCCCTCGCCCGCGAACGAAATGGTGACGTTGGTCCACTCTTCTCCGGGCATGAGCTGGACGGACGGCCGCCTGGAGCAGGTCATCACATGCATGTGTTCTTGGCTGCCGACTGCGGTTCTTCCCCGGACGAAACCATCCGGAGGCTCGTCGTTGCGGCACCGTGGGCAGCAGACCGGCGCGCGCGTCGGCGGTGGAACGACGTCGTCAGGTTCAATGCCGTTACGGGGAGCCTCAGGGTGCTACGAGCGGGTGCCGTGGGCCGATTCGAGTGTCTTGCGGCCGAGCTCGTGACGGACGGCGATCCTCTTGTGGGCCCTTCCTGTAGCTGGATTGGTCAGACGCCGTATGTCGCAACTCGGAATCTCAGGCGGGGGCAGGACGCCACTGCGTTGCTCAGGGGGGACGTGGCCAAGGAGTGCGTCAGGCGAGGCCTGCCCGTGCCGAGCGAAGTGGAAGTCGCGCATCTCCGGTCGGGCCCTCGCGGCGGCCGGCCAGCCGCGCGAGTCAATCTTCGCTTTGCCACGGCGATTCGCGGCCCAGTGCTTCTGGGTCGCGAGAGCCATACCGGTGGTGGGTTGTTCCACGCTGCACGGTGAAGGTGAGCGGATGGGAACGCCTGGAAAGGAGCGGTTTCCGGCGCCGTTACGGAGGCAGGCGGGCTATACGCCCACGGCTGCTCGCTCCGGTTCGGCGGCTCTCACACGACGCGCCTGCGCCAAGTCGTAGCTAGCCTGCATCCGCATCCAATGAACGGCGGTTCCCCAGCCGATGTCTTCCAGGGCCAGCGCCATCTTCGCGGAGACGCCCGCCCTGCCGTTCAGCAACCGCGAGAGAGTACCGCGTTCGCAACCCAGGCGCGCCGCTGTCTCCGTTACGTTCCATCCGACTTCGTCCATGCTCTCGCGGATGAGTTCGCCCAAGTGCGGCGGGTTCATCATCGCGCCTGCACGATCGTTCTCTCGATTACTCATGGCTCTTCTCCCGGCTCTAGTGGTAGTCGATCAAGTCCACGTCTACGGCTTCGCCGTCCTCGAAGCGGAAGACGACACGCCAGTTTCCGGAAACCCGTACACTCCACTGACCGGAACGCTCGCCCTTCAATGGATGTAGTCGGAATCCCGGCGTATCGGCGCTCCTCGGGTGATCTGCCTCCTGCAGTCGGAAGAGGATCCGTCGTAGCCGAGGTACGAAGGCCGCAGGAAGCTTGGCCGGATCGTCGCGTTCAAACAACGCCCGGAGCCCCTTGTGCCTGATTCTCACCGAGTAACTGTAGCGCGACGCGTTACGCGCCGCAACGAGTGCGGCGGAACTCTCCGTCGAGTAGCAGCAGCCGGTTCGGCACCGGCGGGCTCCTTTAGGGGTGAGTGAGATGTCCCGCGACTCCCAACTCTTCCTGAATCTACCGCCGCCGGTTGCCGGTCGCGGCGAAGAACTCGTGCCGGTCCGCATGGTCAACGAGTGGGTCTACTGCCCGCGGCTCGCGTATCTCGAATGGGTGGAGGGGGAGTGGGCCGAGAGCGGAGACACCGCCGAGGGGCGGAGGTCGCATCGGCGCGTGGATGAGGGAAGCGGCCGGCTGCCGGCACCGGAAGACGCGGATGACGTCGTACGGCGTGCGCGGGGAGTCACGATGTCGTCGCAACGCTTGGGGATCATCGCGAAGATGGACGTGGTGGACCTTGAGGACGGCGTCGCCATGCCGGTCGATTTCAAGAAGGGCAAGCGGCCGCACGTGGCGGCGGGGGCCTACGAGCCGGAGCGGGTTCAGGTCTGTGCGCAGGCGATGATTCTGGAGGACAACGGGTACCGGGTGGAGCAGGGCGCCCTCTGGTACGTCGGTTCTCGCGAGAGAGTTCCGGTGATCCTCGACGACCAGCTTCGTGCGAGGACGAACGACGCCATCTCGGGACTGCGGTCGGCCGCCATGGCGGGCCGCAGGCCGCCGCCCCTGCAGGACAGCCCCAAGTGTCCTCGCTGCTCCCTCGCGGGAATCTGCCTGCCGGACGAGACGAACCTGTTCAAGCTCGGCGGGCCGCCCAGGCCGTTGAACCCGTCGGACGATGCCGCCAGACCACTCCATGTGCAGACGCCGCGAGCGAGACTGCGCAAGAGTGGCGAACGGCTGGTGGTGGATGTCGAGGGCAAGAAGACGGAGGTTCCGCTCGTCGAAGTGTCCGACGTGGCCATCTACGGCCCGGCGTCGGTCACGACGCCGGCGTTGCATTTACTGATGCGAGAGGAGATTCCGGTGTCCTGGTTCACCAGCGGCGGTTGGTTCCTGGGCCACACGGTGGGAACCGGTCATCGCAACGTGACCGTCCGGGAGGCTCAGTACCGGGCGGCATTCGAGGAACGCCGGTGTCTCGATATGGCGCGAGGACTGGTCAGGGCGAAGGTGCGGAACTCGCGGACGTTCCTGCGCCGCAACTGGAGGGCCGCAAAGGGCGAAGGAACCGAGAAGGACCGCGCCCTGGGTCGCCTGAAGCGAATCGCGACTGAGGCGGAAACGGCAGCGAACGTGCAACAGTTGCTTGGGGTCGAGGGCGAGGGTGCGGCCATCTACTTCCGTTTCTTCGACCGCATGCTCGCACCGACGACCGGCGCCGAAGTGGAGCAGTTCTCCTTCGCCACGCGGAATCGGAGGCCGCCGACGGATCCGGTGAACGCGATGCTGTCCCTTGCCTACTCGCTTCTCACGCGGGTCTTCACCAATGTGACCTCTTCGGTTGGCCTGGATCCGTACCTGGGGTTCTACCATCGGCCCCGCCATGGCAGGCCGGCGTTGGCTCTCGACTTGATGGAGCCCTTCCGGCCGATCGTGGCGGACTCCAGCGTCGTGCAGGTGATCAACAACGGCGAAGTCCGCCCTCCTCACTTCGTCTGGAACGGCAATGCGTGCGCTCTCAAGCCCGCGGGGCGGCGAGCGTTCATCGCGGCTTTCGAGCGCCGCCTGGAGCAGGAGACGACCCACCCCGTGTTCGGCTACAGGGTCACGATGCGCCGGTTGATCGAGGTTCAGGCGAGGCTGTTGACGAGGTTCCTGCAGGGCGAGATTCGGGACTACCCTCACTACCTTCCGCGGTAAGGGACTCATGGCCAAGGAGCGGTTGTACGTCGTGACCTACGACATTGCGGATCCGAAGCGGTGGCGCCGGGTCTTCAAGGCAATGAAGGGCTACGGCGGGTGGTTGCAGCTCTCCGTGTTCCAGTGCCGCTTGACGGCAAGACGCCGGGCCGAAATGACGGCCCGGATCGATCGCCTCATCCAACCGACCGAGGACCACGTTCTGGTGCTCGATCTGGGGCCTGCCGAGCAGGTCGATCTCCGCGTCGAGAGTCTCGGCAAGTCGTACGAGAAGCCGGAGAGGGCTGCTACCATCGTCTGAACGGTCGAGGAGGGCGGTACAGGTCCGTACTGCCACAGGCGCGCGAGCGCTCCGACACGCAGAAGAGCCCGGGTACCGCTCGAATCCACTCAGATCCTTGACAACGCAAGACTTGAGGCGATTTTCCCCAAGAGGCTTGCCACAACGGCAGCGACTTGTCACGAAGCGGGCGGCAGCGCTCGCGAAGACCGGATGCAGAGTAGGCTACTCAGGCGTTTGCAGCCACCCCCTTTCCGGGGCGATGATGCCCCGGCCTCATTGAAGCT
>LXNI01000104.1_pt1 | contig 101240 bp, 84 predicted proteins | sample 809091 | NCBI WGS metagenome assembly LXNI01 (sample SAMN04870527, study PRJNA318959) | sponge metagenome | biome: 01000161; feature: marine sponge reef; material: water | host: Sarcotragus foetidus | place: Greece: Milos, Mediterranean Sea | collected 2013-05-29 | depth 5-7 m | reverse complement strand
GATGTCCGTGGGTCTGGAGAGTCAAGATCATCCTCCGATGATCCCCGATCCCAACCGGCTCACGCTCACCTCTCGCTGGATTCACACTCCCCGTTCACGCTCACCTCTCGCTGGACAGCACGTACTCTTCTGATCCCATTCACTATGGTTGGAGGAGGGAAGATTGCGGCCACGAGCGTCGTCCGCCGAACGTTGCGCAGCTTCCAGGCGCGCCTTCGCAGCTTGAAAACGGTTGAGCTTTGTTCTCGTCGCTGTCCTTGGAGTGGCGGGCGTGGAGTTGTTCGCGACAATCAGCACGGCTGAGGCTCGCTGCGTGCGCTGCTCTCGTTTCGGCTGCCTCGGCACCCCTCACTGGGGGGGGCACGCCTGTCGCTTCTTTGGCCCGCACTGCGCCCCGGTCGGCGGGTGCGGCGCTATTCCCGCTGTGCGTCAGGCGGCCATCGAGCCGGGGCCGACTCGGACGCCGGGGCCGATTCTGACACCGCGACCGATGCTGACTCTTGCGGAGGCGATGGACGGCCGCGAGGGAGATCCGGCGCTGCGTCCGACCGGCGCGTGCCTTCCGGCGCCCAGCGCCATGGCAACCTGTTCGATATCGAACGGGAAGTCGAGCCTCGCAGGTTGCAAGGCGCCTTGGGAGAGCGGGAGCAGGATTCGGCAAGTCGCTTCTGCTGGAGGTCACTTGGCGGTACCGACGGAGGGCCCCTGAGCTGCGACTCGGTCCGAAGAGGATTAAGATCTGGTCGACGATCCTGATCTCAGTCTTGGCCTTGCCGGGTACGCTTCCGGCAGAGGAGATCGTCATTTCGGTCGCGGCGGGGCAGTTGGCGCCGGAAGAGGCCGCTGCGATCACGCTGGTCTCCGTGGACGGGGACGGCGGAGTGCTGCGGGAGCTGGGAGAGGCGGGCGCAACATCGGTTCGTTTCGCGGCGGAAGATTCGGAGTACGTTTCCTGTCGGAGCCGTCTGATCTGGTGCCCTCGGGTTCGAGTGGATTCTTCAACTGCGGCGAGCGTCGACGGCGGGTCGCCACCTGTTCGGGTTGTCAGGCTGACCGCCTATCCGTTGGCCGACCTCGCTGTGCGTCTTGTTCTGCCTTCTGGTGAGAGCCTGGGAAGTGGACCTCCAGTGGTCGAAGGCTGGCTCGAAGTCGCGTCGGGAACGCTCCACTTCCTGGAAGCTGCCACTCTGGACGGGAACCTCCTGCGTTGGCGCGGTCCGGCCGGCCGCACGGACTACCGGATAGCCGTGGATGGCTGGGCGCCTCGCTATCTCTTCGACCAAGACGTCGGGGCTGGCACGAGGCGACTCGAACCGGTGCGGCTTGTCAGGGGATCCTCCGTGGCACTCCATGCGGTGGAACGGAACTCGGGCCTGCCCGTGGCCGGCGCCGCGGTGAGGGCCGAGCCATACCCGCCGCTAGCGGAAGACGGAAACGGGCCGGTGCCGGCAAGGGCAGTGACGAGCGAGGACGGTTTCGCGCAGATCGTGGGGCTTGACGGGGAGTACTACTCCCTGATCGTCGAGAGCGAGGGACGGCCGCCGACCCGGATCGACGGCGTCCGGCTGGAACCGGACGCCGAAACGCGGCTTGCGGAAATCGTCCTGAGCGAGTTTGCCGAGGTTCGGGTTTTCATCTCGCCGCGGGCAGCCAGCGCGGGACGGTGGCGAGTCGCCGTGCTGAGGCTCGATCAGAGTGCGGCGCCTCTGATCGCCGAGGCGGATCCGGGCGGCGTCGCGACCCTCCATGGTCTGCCGACGGGCTCGTACCTTCTGGACCTGCAGACTCCGGATGGTGACGTGCTTCATTCGGAGCAGATGCAAGTAGCGGGCAACCAAACGGTGGCTATCGATCTGGACTTCGTCGAGGTGCGCGGTCAGGTGCGTCTCGACGGCTACGGCGTTCAGGCCCGGGTGGCGCTCAGCCGCGGGACTGGCGACCGCGTACCGTTCGTGACGAACGAAGACGGCGAGTTCGGTGGCCAGATGCCGAGGCCGACAGCCGATGTGGTCGCCGCCGCCGTGGAAACGGCCGGCGGACTCCGTCGAATGTTCAAGGTCAGCGCGCGGGTGGACAACGAGGTTCTGAGCCTGCGATTCGACCTGGGCGACCGAACGGTACGTGGCGTGGTCTTGGATGGCTCGACGCTTGAGGCGCTCCCTGGCGCCGCGGTGAGAATCGAGAGAGCAGACGAGGGGGGCGGGAACGACGACGATCTGGAAGCGTTCGTCTCTCTACCGGTCGCGTCCGACCAGGAGGGCCGTTTCGCATTCGACGGACTCGAGGAAGGCCGTTATCGCCTGTGGGCCTGGCTCGATGGCTTCACCGAGGGTAAGGCAGAGGTTTCTTCGTCGCCGTTCGAGGACTGGGTAGTAGACGACGTTCGGACAGTGCGCCTGCGCCTCCAACCCGGCGATCCACTCGACCTGCTCTTGACGAGAGCGGGAAGTCCCTTGTCGGCTGCGGCGGTCGAGGTGGTTGCGCGAAGCCGGTCGGGGGCTGTCGGTGCTGGTTTCGGTGTGACGGACCGCTCGGGGCGAACCCGGGTCCTCGTTCCTCGCGTCGGCGTCGGCCCGGCTTAGGTGGTCGTCAAGGCTCCTCCCCACCTGCTGTGGTCGGGTTGCGTGGCGATGCCATCGCCGGGCGAGCCCGTTCTGCGACTCGACCTGATGGGCGAACCGGTCGGCACCGTCGTGCTGCGCAACACGGTCGGCAACCGCGCCGGACGCTCGTCCGAGCCGGTCCTCGTGACGCCGCACGGAGGCGTGCTTTCGCTGGGCGACCTGATTGCTTGGAGCAGCCTTGCCGGGGGGGCGGGCGCGGACCTGGCGACTGGCAGTGCGATCGACCGGATCGAGCTGCCGGGACTGTCCGCCGGTCGGTACGAGGTTGTCCGATCGGCGGCCGTCGACTACGGGCTCTATGTGAACGCCTGTGCGGGCGCGCTCAACGCAACCGCCGGCGCCGGGAGCATGCTCGTGCCTGGGGGTCGGTTGGAGTTCAAGGTCGACCTCGGCTTCGGTTCCGACGGGCCGGTCCTGAGTCTTCCGTCGGACCTCTGATCGCGGGCAGCGACCAGTCCGTTTGCGGCGGGCGGACCGCCGGCTAAGCTTGTACCGAGCGCGAGCCCGCAGAGTCAGAGGAACGCCAGCGGGTTCAGGCGGCGCCGATCCTGGCGGCGATCGCCAAGCCCATCTCCGTTGTGGATACTGCCGGCTGCCCTTCGGCTACCAGGTCGGCCGTACGGAGGCCGTCGTCCAGAACCGCGGCGACCGCCGCTTCGACCTGGGCCGCCTCCGCGTCCAGGCCTAGGCTGTGCCGGAGCAGCATCGCGGCGCTCAGGATCGCGCCGATGGGATTCGCGATGCCGCGGCCGGCGATGTCGGGCGCCGAACCGTGGACCGGCTCGTACAGGCCCTGCCGGCCGGAGCCCAGCGACGCCGACGGCAACATGCCGAGGGAGCCGGCGAGGATGGCCGCCTCGTCACTCAGGATGTCGCCGAACATGTTGCCGGCCAGGATCACGTCGTACTCAGCGGGCGAGCGCATCAACTGCATCGCGAAGGCGTCGACGAGATGGTGGGTGACCTCGACGTCGGCGTAGGCGCTCGCGACTTCGGTCACGGAGCGCCGCCAGAGCCGCATCGAGGCCAGCACGTTCGCCTTGTCGACCGACGCGAGCTTGCCGCGCCGCCCTCTCGCGGCGCGTAGCGCCACACGAGCCACCCGCTCCACCTCGGCGGTCGAGTAGACGAGGGTGTCGTGGGCCACGTCGCCGTCGCCCTGCTCCTGGCGCGGGCCGAAGTAGATGCCGCCCGTCAGCTCGCGGACGAACAGAAGATCGACTCCACGCAGCAACTCGGGTTTGAGCGGCGCGAATTCCACCAGGGACTCGAACACCGGCACCGGGCGCAGGTTGGCGAACAGGCCAAGCTCGGCCCGCAGGTCGAGCAGCCCCTGCTCGGGACGGAGTTCGGCGGTCGGGTCGGACCATTTCGGTCCGCCGACGGCGCCCAGAAACACTGCGTCGGCGGCCTTGCAGGCAGCGAGCGTGCCCGGCGGCAGGGGGTTCCGGAAGTCGTCGATCGCGTTGCCGCCCATCGGGTGCGACTCGAGTTGGAACTCGTGGCCGCCGAGATCGGCGACGGCGTTCAGAAGGCGGGCAGCCTCGGCCGTGACCTCGGGCCCGATCCCGTCGCCGGGAAGAAGGACGATGTTCGCCTGCATGGGTCGGTATGGGTCGAGACGGCGCGGCTCAGGCGGACCGCGTGTCGAGTCGGGAGGGGTGCTCTGCCTCGAATGCTCCGATCGCCGCCGCTTGTTTCAGCAGATAGCCGAGCTGATCCGTGCCGTCGAGCAGGCAGCGGCGGGCGAAGGGGTCGACCTCGAACGGCGCCTGGCCGCCTCCCGGCAGGCTGAGCGTCTGCGCTTCGAGGTCGATCGTGACCTCGGTGGCCGGATCGGCGGCGACGGCGTCGAACAGGGCGGCGGAGACATTCGCCGTCACCGGCACGACGAGCAGGCCGTTCTTCAGCGCGTTGCTGCGGAAGATGTCGGCGAAGGAGGTGCTGATCACGGCGCGAAAGCCGTAGCCGACCAGGGCCCAGGGCGCGTGCTCGCGGGAGCTGCCGCAGCCGAAGTTGTCGCCGGCCAGGAGAATGCGGGCGTCCTGGTGCTGCGGCCGGTTGAGAACGAAGTCTTCGATCGGCTCACCTTCGGGGTCGCCGCCCTGATAGCGCCAGCGGCAGAACAGGCCCGACGCCAGTCCCGAACGATCGGTCACCTTGAGGTAGGACGCCGGGATGATCTGGTCCGTGTCGACGTTCTGGATGGGCAGCGGCGCCATCGTGCCGGTGTAACGGTCGAAGCGCTTGCTCATGAGAGGACCTCGCGCACATCGGTGACCCGGCCGGTAATGGCGGACGCCGCGGCGGTGAGCGGACTGGCCAGGAAGGTGCGCCCGCCAGCTCCTTGCCGGCCTTCGAAGTTGCGGTTCGAGGTGCTGACCGCGTACTGGCCGGGAGCGAGCTGGTCGCCGTTCATCGCCAGGCACATCGAACACCCTGCTTCGCGCCATTCGGCGCCGGCGTCGACGAAGACCTGCGCGAGGCCGTCGCGTTCGGCCTGCCGCTTGACGGCATCCGAGCCGGGGACGACGAGTACGCGCAGCCCGTCGGCTACCTTGCGTCCGCGCAGCACGTTGGCCGCCGCCAACAGGTCGCTGTAGCGTGAGTTGGTGCAACTGCCGACGAAGACGACGTCGACCGGCTTGCCCTGGAGCTGCTGGCCGGGTTCGAGGGCCATGTAGTCGAGCGCCTTGAGGAAGGAAGCCCGCTTCTCCGGTTCGATCGTGTGGTCCTCGGGAATCGCCCCCGCGATCGGGATCGCCATGCCCGGATTCGTGCCGTACGTGACCATCGGTTGGAGCGCCGAGCCGTCGATCGTCGTCGCGCGGTCGTATGTCGCGCCCTCGTCGGTGGGCAGGGACCGCCAGTCCTCGAGCGCCGCTTCCCAGGCGTCTCCCGACGGCGCCATCGGCCGACCCTCCAGGTAGTCGAAGGTGACCTCGTCGGGGGCGATCAGGCCGGCGCGGGCGCCGCCCTCGATCGACATGTTGCAGACCGTCATACGGCCCTCCATGTCGAGCGCGCGGATCGCTTCGCCGGTGTACTCGAAGACGTGGCCGGTGCCGCCACCGATCCCGAGCTTCGCGATCACCGCCAGGATGATGTCCTTGGCGACGACGCCTTCCGGCAGGCGGCCGTCGCCCCGAACCTCGTAGGTGTTCGGGCGGTGCTGGAGCAGGCACTGCGTGGCGAGGACGTGGCCGACTTCGCTGGTGCCGATGCCGAAGGCGAGCGCTCCGACCGCGCCGTGGGTGCTCGTGTGGCTGTCGCCGCAGACCACGGTCATCCCGGGCTGGGTGGCGCCGAGCTCCGGCCCGATCACGTGAACGATGCCGCGGCGCTCGTCTCCCATCGCGTAGAGCGGAATGCCGTGGCGATCGCAGTTCGCCTGCAGTCGGTCGAGCTGGGCCGATCCCTCGGGGTCGAGCACCCGCAGCCTTGCGTCGTCGATCGACGGGTCGGTCGGCGTCGAGTGATCCATCGTCGCCAGGGTCAGGTCGGGCCGCCGAACGGTCAAACCCCGCTCGGCCAGGGCGGTGAACGCCTGCGGCGATGTGACTTCGTGGACCAGGTGGAGGTCGACGAAGAGCGTCGCCGGCAGGCCCTGCTCCTCGGCGGTGACCAGGTGGCGCCGCCAGATCTTCTCGAACAGTGTCCGGGTCGAAGAGGACGTCATGCTTCCACCGGCCGCGGCCTGGAGACCGTGAGTGTCGAGGGGCCGCTCTCGCCGGCCGTGTACTTGGTCCCGATCGCGGTCAGCATCCGGTTCAGGGCGGCGAGGTAGGCCTTTGCCGAGGCGACGATGACGTCCGTGTCGGCGCCGTAGCCGCCGAAGACCCGGCCCTTGCCGCGGCCGCCCGACGGACTCTTGATCCGGACCGTGACTTCGCCCATCGCGTCGATGCCCTCCGTGACGCTGTGGACGTTGTACTCGAGCAGAGTGTTCCTGGCCTCGACGACCGCGTCGATGGCGCGGAAGGTGGCGTCGACCGGGCCGGTGCCGACGCCGGGCGAGACGTACTCCTGGCCGTTCGGACCGACCAGGCGGGCGGTCGCGGTGGGCATTCCGGGTCGTCCGCAACTGATCTGCAGTTCGTTGAGCGTGAAGATCTCGGTGGGCGCCAGGATTTCCTGGTTGGCCAGCGCCTGCAGGTCGGCGTCGGTGATGTCCTTCTTCTGATCGGCGAGCTGCTTGAAGCGGCGGAACGCGTCGCCGAGTTCCTCCCGGTTGAGCTCGAAGCCGAGTTCCTCCATCCGCATCCGGAGTGCGTGCTTGCCGGAGTGCTTGCCCAGGACCAGCCTGCTCTGCGTCAGGCCGACGGTCTGCGGGGTCATGATCTCGTAGGTGCGCTGATCCCGGAGCATGCCGTGCTGGTGGATGCCGGCCTCGTGGGCGAACGCGTTCTCGCCGACGATCGCCTTGTTCCGGGGCACCGCGATGCCCGTGTAGTGGGCGACGAGACGACTCGTGCGCACGAGTTCCGTCGTGTTCAGGCGGGTGCCGACGCCGTAGATCTTCGGCCGGGTATGGAGCGCCATAACGACCTCCTCGAGCGAGGTGTTGCCGGCGCGCTCGCCGATGCCGTTGATCGTCACCTCGACCTGCCGGGCGCCCGCCTCGATCGCGGCCAGGGTGTTCGCCGTCGCACAGCCGAGGTCGTCGTGGCAGTGGGCCGACCAGATGACGCCCTCGGCGCCGTCCGTGTGCTCCATCAGGTAGCGGAAGAGGTCCCCGTACTCGACCGGCATGTCGTAGCCGACGGTGTCGGGGATGTTCAGCGTCGTGGCGCCTTCCTTGATGGCCAGCGAAAGCACCTCGACCATGAAGTCCCGGTCGGAGCGGCTGGCGTCCTCGGGACTGAATTCGATGTCGTCGCACAGCGAACGCGCGTGCGCGACCATGTGGCCGACCTGACTCAGCACCTGGTCGCGGGTCATCCCCAGCTTGCGCTCCATGTGCAGGTCGGACGTGGCGATGAAGGCGTGGATGCGAGGCTTCGCGGCGTCCTGCACGCCCTGCCAGGCCTTGTCGATGTCCTCGCGCCAGCAGCGGGCGAGGCCCGCGATCACGGGGCCGTTGCCGCCGCCGACCTCGCGGGCGATCCGCCGCACCCCCTCCAGGTCGTCGGGGCTGGCGGCCGGGAAGCCGGCCTCCATCACGTCGATGCCGAGCACCGCGAGTTGCCGCGCGACTTCAAGCTTTTCGGCGCTCGTCATCGTCGCGCCCGGCGATTGCTCGCCGTCGCGGAGCGTCGTGTCGAAGATTCGGACGTAGTCCTCAGACTGGGCTTGTCCTGCCATCGCTACACCTCCTTGGCGTCCAGGAACGGCATCATCCGACGCAGTTCCCGGCCAACTTCCTCGATCGGATGCGTTCTCTCCGCCGTCCGGCGGGGATCGAACCGCGGACGGCCGTCCCGGTTCTCGGCGATCCAGTCGCGGGCGTAGGTCCCGTCCTGGATGTCGCTCAGCACCTTGTCCATCACCGCTCGCACGTCCTTCGTGATCAGTTGATCGCCTGCGTGGTAGCCGCCGTGCTCCGCGGTGTCGGAGACGCTGTACCACATGTAACCGAGTCCGCCTTCGTACATCAGGTCGACGATCAGCTTCAGTTCGTGCAGGCACTCGAAGTAAGCGACCTCCGGCTGGTAGCCGGCGGCCACCAGCTTTTCGAAACCGGCGCGGACGAGCGCCGAGGCGCCGCCGCAGAGCACGATCTGCTCGCCGAAGAGGTCGGTTTCCGTCTCCTCGGCGAAGGTCGTTTCGATCACGCCGGCGCGGGTGCAGCCGATCCCCTTGGCGTAGGCCAGGGCGTCCGCCAGGGCGCCGCCCGTCGCGTCGTTCTCGACCGCCACCAGGCCCGGTGTTCCGGCGCCTTCCGTGAACACTTCCCGCACACGGTGTCCGGGCGCCTTCGGCGCCACGAGGGACACGTCAACGTTCTCCGGTGCGTCGATCTCGCCGTAGCGGACGTTGAAACCGTGGGCGAACATCAGGGTGTCGCCTGCTTCGAGGTTCGGCGCGACGTCCTGTTCGTAGAGTTCCGCCTGCACCGTGTCGGGGGCCAGGATCATGACCATCCGGCTGCGGGCGGCGGCTTCCGCGTTGCTCACCACCTCGAGACCGTCGGCCTCGGCCTTCGCCCGGCTACCGCTTCCTTCCCGCAGCCCGACGACGACCTCGACTCCGCTGTCGCGGAGGTTCAGGGCATGGGCGTGGCCCTGGCTGCCATAGCCGATGACCGCGACGGTGCGGCCATCGAGCCGGGAGAGATCCGCGTCGTTGTCGTAATAGAGCTTTGCCATCAGGGTTGAGTCCTCGTCGGGTGAAGTGAGTAGGGTGTTGTCAGGCGGTCGGTGGATGGGTCGTCGGGTTCAGGGGCGCCGTCAGAGCACGCTGCGCCGGCTGGAGGAACGGCCACGGTTCGGTTTGTAGCCCTCGTCCTTCAGGGTGTGGCTGCCGCGTCCCATCGCGATGACGCCCGTGCGGACCATTTCGACGATGCCGAACGGCCGTACGAGTTCGGTGAAGTGACCGAGCTTCTCTTCCTCGCCGGTGATCTCGACCACCAGGGACTCCGCGGCAACGTCGATGATGCGGGCCCGGAAGATGTCGCAGAGCTGGATCACCTCGCGCCGGTTCTCCGACGAGGCCTTGACCTTGACGAGGGCCATGTCGCGGGCCACGGAGGGCTGGCTGTGCAGGTGGTCGACATGAACCACGTCGACGAGCTTGTAGAGGTTCTTGACCAGCCGGTCCGCTTCCGCGGTGTCCGATTCCATGACGATCGTCATGCGCGACAGGTTCTCGCGCTGGGTGCGCCCGACGGACAGGCTGTCGATGTTGAAGCTGCGGCGGCGGAACAGGTTGGAGACCCTCGCGAGGACTCCCGGACGGTTCTCGACCAGTGCGGCCAGGATGTGCTTCGCCATTTCGGTGATGCCCTCAGACTCCGAACCGCGTTCCCGCGGTGGCCACCGGCGCCGGTTCCGGTTCCGCCTCGGTCTCGGCAGGAGCTTCCTTCGCCGCCGCGCGCTCGCGACGCTTCTGCTCGAACTCCTCTGGGGTCGGGCGACGGATCATGTCGTCGAGGTCGGCGCCGGCCGGCACCATCGGGAAGACGATCTCCTCCTTCTCGACGACGAACTCGACCAGGATCGGTCCGCCGGTGCGGGCCCGGGTCTCGTTCACGGCCTCCTCGATCTGGCCGCGCTCGGTGACCCGGATGGCGGGGATGCCGTAGGCCTCCGCCAGCTTGCAGAAGTCCGGGTTGACCATGGGCGTCTGGTTGTAGCGCTCCTCGTAGAAGAACTCCTGCCACTGGCGCACCATGCCCAGGAAACCGTTGTTGATCACCGCGATGTTCACGTTGACCTTCTCCTGGACCGCGGTGGCGAGTTCCATCGAGGTCATCTGGAAGCCGCCGTCGCCGACGATCGCCCACACTTCCTGGTCGGGTCTGGCCATCTTGGCGCCGATCGCCGCCGGCAGGCCGAAGCCCATCGTGCCGAGGCCGCCGCTTGTGATCAGGCTGTGGGGCCGCTCGTGCTGGTAGTACTGGGCCTCCCACATCTGATGCTGACCGACATCGGTGACGGTGACGGCGCTGCCGCCCGTCAGCTCGAACAGATCGCGGATGACCTGGGCGCCGAGCAGCTTGCCCTCGGGCACGGCCGGATGCTGGGGCGCGTCGGCGGGACGGACGATCTCCCGCAACTCGGAGTCGGCGCGCCATTCGGCGATCCGGTCGAACCAGGCGTCGTTCGGCCGGCGCTCGACGCGGTCCATGAGCTGCCGCAGCACTTCGCGGAGGTCGCCGACGATGCCGACGTCGACCCTCACGTTCTTGTTGATCTCGGAGGGATCGATGTCGACGTGGATCTTGCGTGAGCCCGTGGCGTAGGTGGCCAGGTTGCCCGTCACCCGGTCGTCGAAACGCATGCCGAGGGCGATGAGCAGGTCGGCCTGCTGGATCGCGTGGTTCACTTCCGCACCGCCGTGCATGCCCATCATCCCGACGCACATCGGGTGCCGCTCGGAGATCGCGCCCTTTCCCAGCAGGGTAAGCGCGACGGGGATCTGCGCCCGTTCGCACAGCTCGGCCAGTTCCGCGTTGGCGTTCGACATGGAAATGCCGTGGCCCGCCAGAATGATGGGTCGCCTCGACTCCCGGATCAGCTCCAGGGCGGCGTCGACCTGGTCGGCTCGCCCCCTCCGCGGGGGCTTGTAGCCGGGCAGCGTGACCGGTTCGGTGGGGTAGACGAACTCGGTGGTCTGAATCTGGATGTCCTTCGGGATGTCCACGAGCACTGGCCCCGGCCGGCCGGTGCGGGCAATGTGGAACGCCTCGCGGATGTCCTCGGCCAGTTCGTCGATGCTGGTGACCAGGTAGTTGTGCTTGGTGATCGGAAGCGTGATGCCGGTCACGTCGGTTTCCTGGAACGCGTCCGTGCCGATCGCGCCGGTGGGCACCTGGCCGGTGATGCAGACGATGGGGGAGGAATCCATCATCGCCGTCGCGATGCCGGTCACCAGATTCGTCGCGCCGGGCCCGCTGGTCGCCATCGCGACGCCGACCTTGCCGGTCGCGCGGGCGTAGCCGTCCGCCATGTGGGACGCGCCCTGCTCGTGCCGGGTCAGGACGTGGTGAAGCTGCGGATACTTGGTCAGGGCGTCGTAGGTGGGCAGGATCGCCCCGCCCGGGTAGCCGAAGACGATGTCGACGCCCTCGCGCAGGAGGCACTCGCAGACAATCTCGGCGCCGGTCAGCACGACTGCGTCCGTGCTCATGTTCGCCTCTTCGTTCGATCGGTCCGTTACGGCCTTGTCGTCGGTCATCTCGGCCTCCTCTGTCAGGCCCCGGCGGCGGGTGTCGCCACGGTCAGTCGGGGTACGGGAGTGAGCCAGTCGTGTCGGTCGGGGAGTCGGCCTTCGACGAGACCGAAGAACTCCTCCTGCAGGTGGTGCGTGATCTCGCCGCGACTGCCGCTTCCGATCGGAATGCGGTCGACGGAGCGGACCGGGCTGACCTCCGCGGCGGTTCCGGTCATGAACAGTTCGTCGGCCAGGTACAGCTCTTCGCGCGCGATCGGCTGGAAACGCACGTCGTACTTCAGGTCACGGGCGATCGTGATGACCGAGTCCCTGGTGATGCCGCCCAGGATCGAGTTGTAGAGGGGCGGTGTGTAGATCACGCCGTCCCGGATGAGGAACAGATTCTCGCCCGCGCCTTCGCAGACCAGGCCGCGGTCGTCGAGCATGATGCCTTCCGCGTAACCGTGCTGGCGCGCCTCGATGGAGACGAACTGGTTCGTCACGTACTGCCCGCTAATTTTGCCGAGCGGCACGGCCGTGTTCGAGTTGAAACGCCGCCAGGAACTGATCGCGGCGTCGACTCCCTGCTCGATTGCCTCCTCGCCGAGGTAGCGCCCCCATCTAACCGCGTAGATGGCGAGTCTGGAGCTGCAGTCGGTGGGATTGAGGCCCATCTCCTCGTTGCCCCGGTAGATCAGCGGCCGGATGTAGCAGGACTCGAGGCGGTTGCGACCGACCGCCTCGACGCACAGCTCCTCGATCTGGTCCTGTGTGTAGCCGGGGTCCATGCGCATGATCCTGCAACTGTCGAGCAGGCGCCGGATGTGGGGGCCGAGGCGGAAGATGGCCGTCGTTTCGCCGGTGTCGTAGGCGCGAATGCCCTCGAAAACCGAAGAGCCGTAGTGCAGGCCGTGGGTGGTGAGGTGCACAGTGGCCTCGTCCCAGGGCTTCCACTGGTCGTCGATCCAGATCCACTCAGATCGTTCGATGGGCATGCGGCTTTCTCCGATAGCGGCCGAAGAGGTTGGGGTGGTTCATCGTCGTTTTCCGGGTTCCTAACCAAAAAAGCCCCCAGGCGGTGCTGGGGGCTCTAGGTCGGTCAGTTTCCGGTTGGTGCGCCTAGTTAGCCCCCTGGACTACAAGGACCAGAACCAGAATCAGGAGCAGGAGTCCGGCGGGAACGCGGAGGTCGGCGATCGATCGCGGCAGCGCGCGGACGGCGACCAGGGGCCGAACGCCGCGAAGGGGCGTTCGCGCACTTCTCCGACGCCATCCTGGTGCCAAGCGCGTCATGGCTGGTTCGAGTGTCCTGCTGGGTAAGGGTGTATTGACGCTCTGCCGTGCGGCAGACCGTGCCGGGGAGCGTAGGAGAGGAGAGGAGCGGCTGTCAAGTGACCGCGTACCTGGCGTGGTCGGAGAAACGCTCTAGAGCCGCCAAACCCGTCGCAGACTCCGTGTTTGGCCCCAGCCCCCACCTCACTAGCACCCTGCGTCGCAGAACTCGCTTCGCTACGTTCTACGGCGCAGGCTCCTAGCCGACGGTGTCCCGGAAGATGCCGATGATCTCGTCCGCCTCGTTCTCGGTCAGCGTCAGGATGGGCCGGAACTCGACTCCGCCGTCCGTGTACCACGCGGGCACGGTGAAGATGCCGGCCTCGAACAGCCTGGCTGTCATCTCCATCTTGCCCATCTCCTCGGCGAGGATGCCCATGCAGAGTCCGTGCTGGTTCACCTGGTAGGGACCACCGCGCAGTCCCTCGGCGAACTGCTCCGCCAGCGCGTTCACGTGCTCCAGGAAGCTCGGCGCCATCGTCAGGTCGCAGACCCTGGCGGTTGCCACGCATCCCAGTTCGTTGCCGCCGAAGGTCGAGGAATGGGGTATCGCGGTGTCGAAGAACCACTCCTTGATCTCGGGGGCGAGAAGTACCGCCGCGTTCGCCAGAATGCCGCCGCCGAGACCCTTCGCGGTGGTCACGATGTCGGGCACGATGCCGTGGTGTTGCCAGAACCAGAACTTCCCGGTGGCGCCGAGGCCCGTCTGGACCTCGTCGATGATCAGCTTCGCTCCGTGCTTCCGGCACGTGTCCATGACGGCCCGGAAGTAGCCGGGATCGGGTACCGGAAACCCCGCCTGGGCCGGTGAGGACTCGATCAGCACTGCCGCAGTCTCGTCATCGACGGCGGCGGCCATGGCGTCCACATCGTTGTATGGCACGAAGGCGAAGTCGTCGAAGTCGAGTAGATAGCGCTCGTGGTTGTCGGCGCTGTCGCCGGCGGCCAGCGCGAAGCAGGTGTGGCCATGGTAGGAAGCCTCGACCGAAACCAGCTTCGTACGCCGTGTCATGCCTCGGGTGGCGCGAATCGCGACTTCCGTGGACTCGGCGCCGCTGGCCGTGTAGGTGACCCCGGTGAGCGCTCCATCAGTGCTGGCGATCAGCTTCTCGGCCGCCTTCGCCTTGTAGCCGGAGATCAGCAGCAGGTTCCCGATCTCGAGTTGGTGCAGCGCCTCCTTGACCGCCGCGATGATGTCCGGGTTGCGGTGGCCGAGGTTGTAGAGCGTGCCGTTGCGGTGGCAATCCCAGTACCACTTCCCGGTGAAGGCGTCCTGGACGCGGGCGCCCTCGCGCTGGCCGAAATGAAGCTCGGTGCCGAACGCCTTCATGACGCCGACATTTCCCGGCGACACGTGCTCCGCGAAGGCGGTCTCCGTGGCCTCCGCCGACGAGTAGGGCGGATAGCCCTCCGGGAAGTGCACCGCCTCGACGCTCGTGGATTCGGGATCGCCCGCATCCGCAGCGGCCCGCGTGTTCGGAGTGCAGCTTGCCAGTGCCGCGGCTCCGCCGGCAGCGGCGATCGTCCTGATGCAGTCGCGCCGGCTACTCGTCATGTTCCGGGGGGCATCACTCATTCGGAGCCTCTCTCTCTCTCTCAACAGCACACTTCTTCGGATCTGGTCGCTGACCTCTTCGTGCCGGGCGTCGTTGATCAGGACGCAGTAGAGCAGGTCGTCGCGGTCCGGAAAGAAGTTCAGGTCGGCGAAGAAGAACCCGTTGCCGCCGTTGTGCCCGATCATCCGCTCGCCGTTCGGGAGATGGAAGGTGACCCAGCCGTAGCCGTAGTAGGAGTCGCCGTAGCCCTCGTCCACATGTTCGCCGAACAGGGCGTCGATGGACTCGGCCGACAGCACTTCGCCGCCGTGCAGGGCCCGGACCCAGCGGAACATGTCCTCGACGGTGGAGTGGATGCCCCCGTTGCCGACGAGGTGCCAGGAGAAGCCGTCTTCGTGGGTCTGCTTGTCGACGACGCGGCCGAAGTGCCGGTCGCCTCGGTAGCCGGTGGCGACGAGCGCTCCCGACCAGTCGGCGTACCGATAGCCGGTATGCCGCAGGTCGAGCGGATCGAAGAACTCCTGCCGCAGAAACTTCTCGTAGCTCGCGCCGGAAAGCAGCTCGACGATCGCGGCGAGCAGGGAGTAGCCGGTGTTGGAGTACTCGTGGCGTTCGCCTGGCGGGTAACGCAACTCGGTCTGCCAGGCCTCCTCCAGGTAGGCGTCGCGGCCGAGGTACTCCTCGTCCGAGCCCAGCGCCGGCGGCAGGCCGGCCGTGTGAGTCAGGAGTTGGTGGACAGTGATCGGTCTCTTGTCGGCGGGCGCGTCGGGGAAGAAGCGGCCGACGGAATCGTCGACGCTCAGGTGGCCCTGCTCCTGAAGCGTCAGGATCGCCGCGCCCGTGAACTGCTTGGTGATCGAGCCGATCGTCGACACGGTCTCCGGCCGGAAGGGAACGCCGGACTCCCGGTCCGCCAGGCCGTAGCCGGCCAGGTGGAGCACGTCGTCGCTGCGTGCCACGAGCACGCTGCCGGCGAATTCCTTCTCGACCTGCTCGACCAGCATCCAGTCGAGTTCCGCCAGACGCGGACCGGGACTGGGCTCGACGGCTCTCCTCTGGGCGTTAGCGGAGAGCGGTTTCAGGCCGAGCCCGAAGAGGCCGGCCGCGGCCATGAGGGCTTCCCTGCGGTTTGGACGGAACGGGCTGTCCGTGGTTTCTTCAGGCATCTCTCGGAACCGCGGGTTCGGGCTTGATGCGAGTTTCGCGCTGGACAGAACGCCACAGGTCGATGAATCGGAGATAGGATCGAGCGTTTACGCGTTCAGCGTAGCGGATCGGCCACTTCCGCTGGTCGAGCCGTCGTTTCCGCGCGTGTTTCTGCCTTGTCCCGAAGCCAACTGTCGACGATGTCGTGAAGCTGTTTCCTCGCCTCGAATTCCACCGCACAGGCATCGGCCTGCTACCGGATCCGCACGATCCGGAGCCGGGCTCGGCGGTGCACCTCGCCAATGTGGCGGGGTCGAAGAGGCCACTGACGTTCTGCAGTTGTTCGGCCGGGCGGCGTAGCGGCTGCCGTCATCTGAAACAGCTCGAAGGCCAGATCCGCGAGTTCCACCGTGCTCTCGGCGGCAGTTGGTTCGACCTGTTCACGCGCAGCGGCTGGTTCCGGCTCGCTCAGACTGTGTTCGAGGACAACCTCCCGTCCGCCTCGGATTGCAGCGTTCTGCAGGAGAGACCGGGCGGTCCGATCCGTCTGTTCACGCCAGGTGGTGTAGAGGTGCTGCGGTACGTGGAGCAGTCTCCCGCGGTGGTTCGCTTTCTCGAGCGGATCGGGAAACTGTCGTCCGGTACGTCGGTTGCGGATCGTTCGGGTCTCCTTGAGCGTCTCTCGACCTTCATGCGCACGCCCGAGGAGCAACACCTGAACAAGGCGGGAATGCAGACGAACCGGCAGTTCTTCGAGCGGAGTCTCTGGTGCCGCGTCGCCTACCACGCTCTTCGGGAGTATGGCGACATCCCGGGTGGCGCGCCCGGCGGCGCGGAACTCGCGGCGGCGCGGATCCGGCTTGAGCCCTCGGTCGACCTTCGTGGCGGCAGCGTGTTTCTGAAAGTCCGGGCCGATTCTGATGCGTCGGTTCGCTTTCAGATCGCGGTGCCCCGGAAGCGGGTCGGGGACGCTTTCGCTTTACTCGCGGAGACAGGGCAGTGCTCGGTCACGCCGTTGCCAGCCGCGGATCTGTTCTACGTCGGTCCCGACACGAGGATCGACGAGAAGCGGAAGCTCGACGTCCTGCGTCTCGCCGCGGAGGGCGAGGAGATACTCGATGAACCCGGCCGGAAGCGCTTCAGCTACGGCGACCTCGTGTACCTCGAGGAACTGGGAATCCTGGTGCGGCGGTCGGAACGAAATGAGGGGCGCTGGCGTGAACCCAGGTTCCTGGACCTCGAGGCTGCCGCGATCGACACGTTTCGGTCGGAGGCGTCGGTCCTCGAACCTTCGCCGACGCTCGCGGAGAATCCCCTCGCCGGCCTCGGCATCCTGACCGAGTTCGACTACATCGAGATCGCGCCCGAGGGCGAGGACGAAGAGGACGACCTGCTGTCGATCCGATACGGCTTCGGCAGCGGTGACGTGGGGCTGAACGAGTTGCTCGAAGCGAAACGGGCGGGCCAGCCGTATCTCGAGACGCCCTCCGGCTGGATCGACCTGAACGCGCCGGCGCTTCGTAGTCTGGGCTCGTTGCCGGGCCGTCGCGCGAGCGCTGGGCGATCCAGCGTGGCGGGCAACGGCGGGACCGGCGCGGGGAGCGTGCGCCTCTCGTCGGCTGAGCTGCTGCGGCTTCAGGCCTCGAGCGCGGCGCCGATCCGGGTCGAGGGCGAAGGCAGCCGGACTGATTTTCTGCGCCGCTTCCTGGCTCTGAGGCCGGCCGATCCACTGGTCGAGCCGGAAGGGTTGCGGAGCATTCTGCGGCCGTACCAGAAGCTGGGCGTCGAGTGGCTCAAGTTCCTGTACGAGAACGGTCTGGCTGGTTTGCTGTGCGACGACATGGGGCTGGGGAAGACCCACCAGGCGATGGCCCTGATGGTCATTCTGCGCGAACAGTTGGGGGTGGACCTGCCAATCCTGGTCGTCTGCCCGCGCACCGTGATCAGCCACTGGCGGAACAAGCTGCGGGAGTACGCTCCGGTGTTGCGGCCCGTCTACTACCACGGACCTCACCGCAACCTGGATGAGTCGCTGGATCAGGGCGACGTCGTGCTCACTTCCTACGGCGTGATGCGCAACGATGTGGAACGGTTCGGCGAGCGAACGTGGGGCTTGATCGTGTTCGACGAAGTCCAGCAGATCAAGAACCGCAGCACGCAGGGCTATCGCGCAGCGGTGGCACTCAAGGCCCGAATGAAGATCGGGCTGACCGGCACACCGATCGAGAACTCCCTGACCGAACTGAAGGGTCTCTTCGATCTCGTGTTGCCCGGCTATCTGGGCGGTAACGACAGCTACGTCGATTTCATCGGGCCGAACGAACTCGATGCGGACTCGTGGTACGCGGTCAACCTGCGGCGCCTGACCGCACCCTTCGTCCTGCGCCGGGTCAAGACCGCGGTCCTGGACGAGCTTCCGGAGAAGATCGAGGACATCCGCACCTGCCGGCTGAGCGAGGAGCAGTTCGGCATGTACCGGCAGACGATCGAAACGAAGGGCGCGGCGCTGATGAAGACGCTGCGGAGCGAACGGGGCTCCCTGCCCTACATTCACATCTTCGCCTTGCTGAACATGCTCAAGCAGATCTGCGATCATCCCGCCCTGGCGGTGAACGACCTGGACCGCTACGAGAACTACGAGTCGGGGAAATGGGACCTGTGCAAGGAGTTGCTGGAGGAGAGCTTCGACAGTGGACAGAAGGTCGTCGTCTTCACGCAGTACCTGGGCATGATCGCGATTCTGGAGCGCCACCTGACGAAGCTCGGCATCGACTACGTCACGCTGACCGGTTCGACCCGCGAGCGCGGCAAGGTGGTCGACCGGTTCAACAACGACGACGAGTGCCGTGTGTTCCTGGGCAGCCTGAAGGCCGGGGGCACGGGCATCGACCTGGTCGGTGGTTCGGTCGTGATCCACTACGACCGCTGGTGGAACGCGGCGCGGGAGGACCAGGCGACGGACCGCCTCTACCGCATCGGCCAGAAGCGGGTCGTGCACGTGTTCAAGCTGATCACCGAGGAGACGCTGGAAGAACGGATCGCGGCGATCATCGACCGCAAGCGCCGGCTGATGGAGAGTGTGGTCCAGGAGGACGATCCGCGGCTGAACAAGATCTTCTCGCGCGAGGAGCTCATCGAACTGCTGCAGGGGCCGGGGCTGGACGATGCATCTCCCCAATAGTGTGACGATTGCGGTTGTGGGGATGGCCTCGTGACGACTCGCCGGATCGAGCTCTACGACACGACGCTGCGCGACGGCACGCAGCGGGAGAACATCTCCCTGTCGCTGGCGGACAAGGTGGCGATCGCCCGGCGGCTCGACGCCTTCGGCATCCCGTACATCGAATGCGGTTGGCCCGGCTCGAACCCGAAGGACGCCGATTTCTTCGAGGCCATCCGGGAGATCGAACTCGAACAGGCGCGAATCTGCGCGTTCGGCGCCACGCGCCGAAAGCACGGCGCCTGCGCGCACGACGGCAACGTCCAGGCTCTGGTCGCCGCGGAGACCCCGGCCGTCACCGTGGTCGGCAAGAGCTGGGACCTCCATATCGAGAAGGTGCTCGAAACGGACGCCGCGGAAAACGAGGCGATGATCGGCGACACGGTCGGTTACCTGAAGGACCTCGGCCGCGAGGTGATCTACGACGCCGAGCATTTCTTCGATGGCCTGGCCGGCAACCCGGAGTGCGCCCTCGGCACGCTGCGGGCGGCGGCCGCCGCGGGTGCGGACTACGTGGTCCTCTGCGACACGAACGGCGGCACCCTCCCGTGGCAGATCGAGGCGGGGATCGACGCGGCGCGCGCGGAACTCGGCGCGGATGTCCGGATCGGCATTCACACCCACGACGACGGCGGCTGCGGCGTAGCCAACTCGCTGGCGGCGGTGCGGGCCGGCGCGGTGATGGTCCAGGGCACGATCAACGGGTACGGCGAGCGGGTGGCGAACGCGAACCTGGTCACCATCGTGCCGGACCTGCAGTGCAAGATGGGGTTCTCCTGCGTTCCCGACGACAGCCTCCGCGAACTGACCGCGCTCTCGCGCTACGTCGCGGAGGTGGCGAACATCGCCCATGACGATCACCTGCCCTACGTGGGGCGAAGCGCCTTCGCCCACAAGGGCGGCATCCACGTCGCGGCGATGCTCAAGGAGCCGACCAGCTACCAGCACCTCGAGCCGGAGGTGGTCGGCAACGAGATGCGCACCATCGTCTCCGAGCTCTCCGGTCGCGGCAACATCGTCCACTTGGCGGAGAGCACCGGCGTCGGCAAGGGTACGCCGTACGCCCGCGAGGTACTGCACAAGGTCAAGGAACTCGAGAACCGCGGCTACAGCTTCGAGGCGGCCGAAGCCTCCGTCGAACTCATGCTGCGGCGGGCGGCGCCCGGGTACGAGGCCCCGTTTCGGCTGATCGATTTCCTGACCGTCGTGGAGCATCGCGACGGCCGCGGTCTGGTCGCCGAGGCGACGGTCAAGGTCGAGGTGCCGGGGGGCACGATCGCGCATACCGCCTCCGAGGGCAACGGTCCGGTCAACGCCCTGGCCGACGCCTTGCGCAAGGCGCTGGAGCCGCACTATCCGCAACTGGCCGAAATGCGGCTGGCCGATTACAAGGTGCGCATCCTGGACAGCGCTCAGGGGACGGCCGCGATCACCCGGGTGCTTGTGGATTTCGTCGCCGGCGGTGAGCGGTGGACCACTGTCGGGGCAGGGACCAACATCATCGAGGCGAGTTGGGAAGCCCTGTCTGACGCGATCGAGTATGGGCTGCCGGGGCAGTCCGGGGTCGGGTCTCGCACTCGGCGGGCAGATCAGCCGTAGGCTGTCGGCTTGAAGTCCGGCGCGTTGACGATGCTGGCGCTGCTGCCGGTTGCCCGGATCACGAACAGTCCCTGGCGCTCGGCGAACGTGGGCGCCTCGCTGTCGTAGGTGAGGTAGGCCATGGCGCCGTAGATCGTGCGGCATCGGCCCACGGCGGACCACTCGTTGAACACCTTGAGCTTGTCGAGAAAGCGCCGGACGTGTTTCGGCCTGAGCGTGGTCTTGACCTCGACGACGACCGCCTCCTTGCCATTCAGGGCCACGACGTCGAACTCCATCGTCTTGCCGTCTCTCCGACGCTTGAACCGGCCCGCGCTCTCCTCCACGGCGACGTCTCGTTCCCGGAGCAGGCGCACGAGATCGCCCTCGACCAGGCTCTCCATCAGCCTGCCCCATTTCGAGTTGAACTCGCCTTCCGACTTGCGGATCTGCCGGGCGGTCTTCTCTACTTCCCGGTTGGTCTCCTGCATCTGCTCGGCCGTTTGCCGCTGAATCTCGCGGATCTCGGCCAGCTCGGCGAAAGACTGCCTGAAGCTCGCCTGCAGCTCGTCCATCGTGGTGGGGATCGCAGCGCTTCCCCGTGCCGTGTCTTCGTTCATTGTCGCTCCTTCGTTGTTGCAGGGGCGCCGCTGGAAGGTGCAGGACAGGGCCCGGTGCGGGCCACGCGCCAAATCGGCTCAGGAGCAAGGACCGTAGCAGACCCGATAGGGATCGAGGCGCCGGGGACGTGCTACGGATCGATCAGGTGAATGGCTTCCTGCCGCTTGAAGGCGTAGATCGATCCATTCAGCGCCCGTTCGTTGAACACGCCGATCTCGCATAGCTGGTCGAAGTGCTCCAGTTTGAGCCCCGTCACCTTGTTGAACAGGGGCGTTTCCACCTTCCGGATGACGTCCGCCAGCGACTCTTCGCGGAAGTCCGTCAGGTACATGAAGAGCGGCACCTTGCAGAGAAACTGGAGGAGCTTGTCGCGGAGTTCGATGCGCTTCTTCTTCGCCTCGTTCTGTGCCTTCTTCGTTATCTGGTCGGCCTTCTTTCGTTCTCTTCTCAGTTTCCTGATCGCGTCGTCCGAGTTGACGACGCGGCGGGCGTGGTCGCGCAGGTTGCGGAAGGCCTCCATCTGGCTGATGGCTTCGCACAGCGCGTCGTCGTCGAGCAGCTTCGACAGCGTGTCCCGGTCGAGCTTGACCAGGCGGGGCGACTGCCACCGTCTGGCCAGCATCGCCGGGCCGATGCCGGAGTAGGCGACGTCAAGCAGCTCGTTCGCGTCGAGAGGCAACATCTTCCCGTCCTCGTAGCTGAGGACGGGAAGGAAGTTCAGGAAGTTCGCCACTTCGCCGGGCTGGTCCCGGTCGCCGCCGGCGAGGCTGCCGCAGTAGGTGGCGATCAGGTCGAGCGCGCGCTGGGGCGCAAAGTCGAAGATCCACGCCGTCTCCTTCTTCACTCGCCGGCGTTCCGGATGGTCCGGGTCCTGGTCGCTCCACGGCGACTGGACCCGGAATGCGGCCTGGAAGTAGGTCTCCGCCGCGTTCAGATTGCGCAAGACGAAGATGCCGCCCCACTGCGGCACCGTGACGCCGGTCATCAGCTTGCCGCAGGTCAGCGTGACCGTCTTCGTCTTCGTGCCGTCTCCGATGGCGTGCTCGACGGGCCTGAGCGCCTTGATGCCTGACCCGGCCTTGGCGCCGGCCGCCAACACGACCTCGAAGTCGCGGAAGAAGGGATCCGCGTCGAGCAGCGTCTTCATCGCGGTGCAGGAGGCCACGTCCGGCAGGAACCAGACGGTGTGGCGGAGCGGCTCGCGGAGGTTCGGCGTTGCGTAGGGGGCGCAGGAGGGGGGTTCGCCCGGCCCGGCCGGCCGGTGCAGCCAGTCGAGCCACTGCTGGACGTCCCGCTCGCGCTCGAATCGGCTGATGCCGGCCTTCTTCGTGGCCTTGAAGAATGCGCTCAGGTCGAATTCGTCGTCGAACGTCCGGGTTGCGTGATCCCGGACGGTGTCGCCCATCCGGTACGCGTACATCTCGAGGCCGGGCAGTTCGGCGTATGGGCTTCCCGGGTCGTTTGCGTGCGTCCCCTTCTCGGTCTGTTCGTCCGCGTACGTCCAGTTGAAGATCTGCTCCTCCAGGAACTCGCCCTGGGCAAGCGCCCGAAATGGCGTGCCGGAGAGGTAGAGCCAGTGCTCCGCGGTCAGGCTCTCGCCGTCCCCGAGTTCGAACCCGTCCTTGCGGTAGTCGGCCGTGTCTTCGGCTTCCTCGCGGTCCCACTTGTCGTTCAGGTCGTAGAGGTCCTTGGCGCCGTCTCGCCATGCTCCGAAGTGGTACTCGTCGACCACGATGCAGTCCCAGTCTTCCGCGTGGACGAGCTCGAGCGAGTCCTTGATCAGCCCTTGGCGGTCGCGCCCCATCAGGTTCTGGAACGAGACAAGCTGGGCGATGGGGCGCGTCTCGTCGATGGCCTTCCAGCCTTCCTGGTTGCCGACGAACTGCCAGTCCTCGAAGTCCGCGTGCTGCTCGATGATCTCGCGCCAGGCGCCCTCGGCGGCCGGCTTGAAGGTGAGGACGAGGACTCGGCGCCAATTCATCTCGCGCGCCAACTGGTAGGCGGCGAAGGTCTTGCCGAAGCGCATCTTCGCGTTCCAGAGGAAGTGGCGATCACGGCTGTCGGGGTGGCTTCGGAAATGGATCGCGGCGGCCTCGACGGCGCGCTTCTGCTCGGGGCGCATGCTGAATCGCAGCGGCGCCTCGGAGCGACCGCCCGTGTGGACTAGGCTCCAGGCACGGCGGGCTTCGTCGACGGTCGCTTCGAACCACTCGGACGCCGCGCCGCTGTCCTCGCGAGAGAGGCGGTGGGCGCCGAGTCTCTCCAGAGCGTCGTGGACGTCGCTGTCGCCGAAGCTCTTGCCGTCTGCCGTGAGGGCCGACTCCTCAAACAGGACGAGGGGGGGCTCCGGGCTGTTCTCCTGTTCGCGGACCCGTTGCCGCACGTCGCGCTCCGTGTAGCCGACCTTCATCCGTCCGCGGCCGCCGCTCCTGTGGGTCCACGGGCGGTGCTGTTCGCTATCCGTCGTGTAGGCGTAGATCGTGGGGCCTGGCACGTCGGCCTTCGCCGAGCCCCCCTGCTTGGGCCGGTCTGCCGCTGAGACGGCATCGGTCGTGGAACAGGGCACTCGCTCGGCGTTCATCCCGGCATCTCCTTGATCAGCCGCTCGATGTGGGCGACCTCCTCCTCGTCGAGGCCGAAGTGGGCGTTGAGTTCCTCGTCGGTCCAGATGCGGTCGGTTGGCATCGTCGGCACGAAGGCGAAGCAGCCGGCCACGATGTCTTGAGCCGCAATCCTGAGTTGCAGCAGGAAACGGAAGAACTTCGTTCTCAGGTAGACGAAGAAGGCGTGTGCTGTCTGCTCATCGGCGAAACAGCCCAACAGCAGATACGTCTCCGTGCAGGCCGAGTTGGCCGGGAGCACTCGAGCCCTGTTGGTCAGGACTTGCTTTCGCCCGGACGGGCCCGGGTTGCCCGCATGCTCGTTGGTCCTCTTGGAGATCACGACCTTCCACAGGCCCAAGGCTTGGGGGTTCCTCCCGACCTGATGGCAGCCGATGTAGCGGTCGCCGTCCCTTGTCATCAGAAGAACCGTGTTCTCGCTCGTAGCCTCTTTCGTGGCGCTTGTTGGCACAAGGTGAGCTCTGATTCCGAAAGCGTTGCTCCCCCAAACCGTGGTGTCGAGTGGCGCCAAGCTGTCCCTCTCCATGCGGGCCCAGACCTTCTCCAAGACTCCTTCCGAGCAGCTATTGCGGATGAGCACATCCCAGGCATCCAACCGCCGGAGGATTGCCCGGTTCGTGTCGCCTTCAGGAACTACGAGGCAGTCCCCGTCGTGTTCCCGATCCCAAAGCGCTTCCTTGTGGGCTTTGGCCAGGTACTCGTTCATCCGGCGGCGCGCATCGGCGACGTTGCCCTCGTCGATGTCCACGCCGTAGATCCGCGTGAGCGCGGCGATGGAGGCGTCTCGATACGGGTCAGGGGCCATGTTCGGTCGAGTGACGGCGTCGAGTTTCCTGCGCAGCGCTTCGAGCAAAAACTGCCCGTGTCCGCAGGCCGGATCGAGGCAGGTCGCCTCGGTTTCCTCAAGTTCGCAGTCCGGAACGAGGTCGAGGATATCCCGCACCAGCCACGACGGCGTGAAGACCTCGCCGAGTTCGGCGACCCGGGCCGGGTCGGGAGTCAGCCGCGGGTCGGCCGGTTTCTGCTCGTCGGTGCGCTCCGTTCGCTGCTGGTCGCGCGAGCGACGTTGGCCGAACTCGAGCGCCAAGCTGCTAGCTCCAGATGCGGTCGTGCCAACCGGACTCGCCAGCGAGCGCGTCGAACGCGGCGTCCTTGGAGACGATCGCGCACCCGAGTGCCAGGGCGGTCGCCGCAATCAGTCGGTCGAACGGGTCGCGGTGCGTCCAGTCGAGCGTTCCGGCTCTGGCGGCGGTCGCCCGCGTCAAGCGGGCCGTCCGGGTTTCGGTTTCGGTCTCGAACGCGTCGAGGTGCGGCCCCATCTCGGGCCACTTTCCGAGACGCACCTTCCACGCGACTTCATAGAGACTGACGGGGCTCACAAGGACGGAGTCTGCACGGAGTATCGCCGTCTTCACTGCCCCGGTCAGGCGCTCTGGCGCGACGAGAGTCCACACCCAGGCATGAGTGTCGAGCAGAACCTGCGTCAAGGTCGGGTTTCGCCCGGATCTCCTTCCCAGAGAGCCAGTTCTGCTTCGCTCATCGGCGCCAGGAAGTCGGGCACGGTCTCCGGGTCTACAAGGTGCGCCAGCGTTCCGAAGCGAAACGGCCTCTGCTCGACCGGCACGAGCTTCACTGCCGGCGTGCCGCGGAGCGCTGTTGGCGCTGTCACCGGGCGAATGCGCCCCGGGCGCCGATCGCCTCGAATGGTTCCATGCCGATGCAGGTGCAGATCAGGTGGCGGTCGCCGTGGACGTTGTCGATGCGGCCGACGGGGGGCCAGTACTTGTGGTCCTCGTTCCAGGGGGCGGGGAAGGCGGCCTGCCGGCGCGAGTAGGGTCGATCCCAGTCGTCGGCGCTGATCGCGGCCGCGGTGTGCGGCGCGCCGCGTAGCGGGCTGTCCGCGATCTCCACGTCGCCGCGCTCGACCGCGGCGATCTCGGCGCGGATCGCGATCATCGCGTCGCAGAAGCGGTCGAGTTCGGCCTTCGACTCGCTCTCGGTCGGCTCGACCATCAGGGTCCCGGCCACCGGGAAGGACATCGTGGGGGCGTGGAAGCCATAGTCGATCAGCCGCTTCGCCACGTCGTCGACCTCGACGCCGGCCGCCTTGAAGCCGCGCAGGTCGAGGATGCACTCGTGGGCGACGAGGCCGCCCGTGCCCCGGTAGAGCACCGGGTAGTGCGCTTCGAGGCGGTTGGCGATGTAGTTCGCATTGAGGATCGCGGCCTCGGTGGCCCGGCGCAGGCCGGAGGCGCCCATCATGCGGATGTAGGCCCAGGAGATCGGGAGAATCGACGCGCTGCCCACCGGCGCGGCACTGACCGCGCCGACCGTGCCGCTGCCCTGGGTCCCCGTGCCGTCGGAACGGCCGGCGGCGGCAAGGGGGTGGCGCGGCAGGAACGGCGCGAGGTGGCTGGCGACGGCGATCGGTCCCATTCCGGGACCGCCGCCGCCATGCGGGATGCAGAACGTCTTGTGCAGGTTCAGGTGGCAGACGTCGGCGCCGTAGTCGCCGGGCCGGCAGACACCGACCTGGGCGTTCATGTTCGCGCCGTCGAGGTAGATCTGCCCGCCGTGGTCGTGGACGATGGCGCAGATCTCGCGGATCGCTTCCTCGAACACGCCGTGGGTCGAAGGGTAGGTGACCATCAGGGCGGCGAGGTCGTCGCTGTGGGCGTCGGCCTGCGCCTTCAGGTCTTCGAGGTCGATGTTCCCCTCGTCGTCGCACTTGACCGGCGCGACCTTCAGGCCGGCAAGGACCGCACTCGCGGGGTTCGTGCCGTGCGCCGAGGTGGGGATCAGGCAGACGTTGCGCGCGCCCTCGCCGCGGCTCTGGTGGTAGCTGCGGATCGCCAGCAGGCCCGCGTACTCGCCCTGGGAACCGGCGTTCGGTTGCAGGGAAACGGCGGAGAAGCCCGTGATGTTCGCCAGCCAGCTCTCCAGGTCGATGCAGAGCTTCCGGTATCCGGCGGTCTGCTCGGCCGGTGCGTAGGGGTGCATGTGGGCGAAGCCGCGCCAGGTGATCGGCATCATCTCCGCCGTTCCGTTCAGCTTCATCGTGCAGGAGCCGAGCGGGATCATCGACGTGGTCAGGGACAGGTCGCGCGCCTCCAGCCGGTGGAGGTAGCGGAGGAGCTCGGTCTCCGACCGGTAGCTGCTGAACACGGGGTGCTCGAGGCAGGGTGACTCGCGGCGCAGCGTTCCGGGCAGGGCGTCCGGTGTGTGTGCCGGTACCTGGGCGGTCGCCGGCCGGACTTCGGCAAAGGCCGCCAGCACGGACTCGATGTCGTAGTCGGTCGTCGTCTCGTCGCAAGCGACGGAGATCGCGCCCGATCCCCATCCGCGCAGGTTCAGCTTGCGGCGGACGGCGGCTGCGAGAATCCGGCTCTCCTCTTCGCGCCCGTCGACTTCCGCGGTGACGGTGTCGAAGAACCGGTCCGCCCTGAGTTCGAACCCGAGTGCGTGGAGACGTTCAGCGAGGCGGCAGGCGCGCCGGTGAACCGCCTCGGCAATCGCCTCCAGGCCCTTCGGGCCGTGGTAGACCGCGTAGAAGCTGGCGAGCACCGCGGGCAGTACCTGGGCGGTGCAGATGTTGCTCGTTGCCCGATCGCGCCGGATGTGCTGCTCGCGCGTCTGTAGCGCGAGGCGCAGTGCGGGCCGGTGGCGGTCGTCGTGCGTGACGCCGACCAGGCGGCCGGGGAGTCGCCTCTTCAACCGGTCGCGGACCGCGATGTAGGCGGCGTGCGGCCCGCCGAATCCCATCGGTACGCCGAAGCGCTGCGTGCTGCCGACGGCGACGTCCGCCCCCCAGTCGCCTGGCGCCTCGAGCAGGCAGAGGGCGAGAGGATCGGCGGCGGCGATCACGAGGCCTCCGGCTTCCCGAACACGCTCCGCGAAATCGCGGTAGTCATGCACACGGCCGTCCGTGGCAGGTTGCTGCACCAGCGCGCCGAAGACCCCTGTCGCGTCGAGTGTTTCGTGGTCGCCGACCTCGACCTCGATGCCGAGCGGTTCGGCGCGGGTACGGACGACTTCGATCGTCTGCGGATGGCAGCCCCTCGACACGAAGAACCGGCCCTGACGCCTCCTGTCGGCCCAGCACAGCGCCATCGCTTCGGCCGCGGCCGTCGGCTCGTCGAGCAGGGAGGCGTTCGCGATCTCGAGCCCGGTCAGGTTGGCGATCATCGTCTGGAAGTTGAGCAGCGCCTCCAACCGGCCCTGAGAGATCTCGGGCTGGTAGGGCGTGTAGGCCGTGTACCAGCCGGGGTCCTCGAGCACGTTGCGCTGGATCACCGGCGGGGTGACGCAGCCGTGGTAGCCCATGCCGATGAAGCTGCGGAGGACCTCGTTGCTGCTCGCGATTTCGTCGAGCTCGACGAGCGCCTCCGCTTCGGAGGCGGCGGGCGGCAGTTCGAGGTCGCCGGTGGGCCCGCCGCTGCGGATTGTCGCCGGCACGGCCTGATCCACGAGAGCGTCGAGGGCAGGTAGACCGAGCGCTTCGAGCATCTGCTCGATCTCGGAACCACGCGGCCCGATGTGACGGTCGGCGAAGGGCATGGCGCCGCTTGCCGTGGATTGCGGAGGAGTCATGAGGCGGACGCAACTCGAACGATATAGACCCCGTAGGCGGCCACCAGCAGAAGGCCCCAGGGCCTTCCGATGCTGCGCCCGTGTCTCAGCATGTAGATGGCCAGGAACATCAGCAGGCTGAAGGCCAGCATCACGACGGCGTCGAGTCCTTCGACGGAGAACGTCGTGGCGAAGGGACGAATGAGCACCGCGGCCGGCAGGACGAGCAGGATGTTGAACACGTTGGAGCCGATGATGTTTCCCAGCACGATGCCGTGGTGCTTGCGATACGCCGCTACCACGCACGCGGCGAGTTCCGGGACACTGGTTCCGAAGGCCACGACGGTAAGGCCGATGACGCGCTCGCTGACGCCGACCGTGCGGGCGAGGTCCACCGCTGCCGGAACGAGCAGTTGGTCGGCGCCCACAACCAGAAATGTGAGCCCCAACAGGGTGCCCACCACGGCCCTGAATGCGTTTGCGCCCTGGGGGCTCGGCGGTTCGGCGTCGCCGGTGCGTACGAGCACGACGAGGAAGTACGCCATCAGCGCGAGCAAGACGACGCCGGCGAGGCGCCCGAGCTGTCCGAAGCCTACGAATGCCAGAACCAGAAACGACGTAGCGAGCATGAAGGGCAACTCGCGGCGAACCAGCCGAATGGCCTGTCGTTCGCTGGAGTCGTCGTGGTTGTGAAGGGGGGCGAACAGGACCGACAGGCCGAGGATGAGTCCGACGTTGGCGATGTTCGAACCGATGACGTTGCCGTAGACGAGTCCGGGCGAATCGCGCAGCGCGGCGCTGATTGCGGCGGCCAACTCCGGCGCCGAGGTGCCGAAGGCCACCACCGTCAGACCGACTACCGTCGGGCTCACCCGCAACACGGCGGCCAGTCCGGTCACCGAGCGCACGAGGACTTCGCCGCCGGCCCAGAGCACGGCGATGCCGAGGACGATGAGGACTACGGAGGAGATCAAGGGGCGTCGACGCCGTAGCGGATCAGGGGAAGATCCCCGCGGTCTTGTAGGAGGCGGCGACCTTGTCGATGGCGAGGACCATCGCGGCGGTGCGCAGATCGACACCGGGGCCGAGCTTCTTCTGGTACCTGCGCATGTGGTGATAGGCGGTCGCCATCGTCTCCTCGAGGCCTGAGTTCACCAGATCGATCTCGTCCGCGCCACGGGCCAGAATCTTGATCTCGTCCCGGCTGAAGCTGGCCCCGGTCGCGGAACACATCGCCTGCAGCAGATCCCTGCGGACGCTCTCCTCGAATCGCTTCTGCATCCGCCCGAAGCGTACGTGCGAGAGGTTCTTGAGCCACTCGAAGTAGGAGACCGTCACGCCGCCGGCGTTCAGGTAGACGTCCGGAATCACGAAGATTCCTCGCTTGGCTGCGGCCTTGCTCGCGTACGACGTTGTCGGTCCGTTCGCCGCTTCGGCCAGGATGCGGCAGGAGATGCGCCCGATGTTCTCCCTGGTGATCTGGTTCTCCAGCGCCGCGGGGATGAGGACGTCGCAGTCGAGTTCCAGGGCCTTGCGACTGGGCTCGATGTTGGACGCGCCGGGGAAGTTCAGGATGGATCCGGTCTCGCGCCGGTGTTCGACCACGTCGTCGACGTTGAATCCCTCCGCGCACGCGATCGCACCCTCGTACTCGGCCAGACCGACCAGCTTCGCGCCCGCGCCCTGCAGGTAGCTAGCCGCGTGATAGCCGACGTTGCCCAGCCCCTGGATCACGACCCGTTTGCCTGCGATTCCGGGCTCGAGCCCGAGCTTCGCCATGTCGTCTTCGTACGAACAGGCCTCGCGGATGCCGTAGAAGACGCCGAGGCCGGTGGCCTGGGTGCGGCCCTGGATGCCGCCGTGCTCGACCGGCTTGCCGGTGACGCAGGCGGCGACATTGACCTCGCCGTGTTCGATCTGGGCGTAGGTGTCGGCGATCCAGGCCATCTCCTGCTCGCCGGTGCCGTAGTCGGGCGCCGGCACGTCCTTGCCCGGGCCGATGAAGGACTTGCGCTGGAGTTCGGCGGTGTAGCGGCGGGTGAGCCGCTCGAGTTCGCCCTGGGAGTACTTGTGGCGGTCGATCCGGACGCCGCCCTTGGCGCCGCCGAAGGGAACGTCGACCAGGGCGCACTTGTAGGTCATCAGCGCCGACAGCGCCATGACCTCGTCCTCGTTGACGTTCATCGAGTAGCGGATGCCGCCCTTCGTGGGTAGCCGGTGATGGCTGTGTTCGGCGCGCCAGGCGTTGACGACCTCGATCGAGCCGTCGTCGCGTCGGAGCGGGAAGGTCATCCGATAGACGGAGTTGACGCACTTCACCTGCTCCAGCAGCGTGCGATCGTGGTCCGTGTACTTCGCCGCTTCGTCGAACGCCGCGTTGACGTGCTCGAAGAAGGTCAGCTTCGGAGCCGTGTGCCGCTCCGTGGACGCAGTTGCCGCAGTCGTCACTTCAGACTCCTCGTCATCGTGGGGCTCTCCCTGCAGGGGTCAACAGGCTCCTGGGGTCAACCTATGCCCGTAGGCCCAAGTCGTCAATCAACGTTGCTCACGAGGTGCGCCTCGACCGGCGCCGAGGGATAGAGGTTGCTGCGGTCGCCGGCTACGAAGGCGTACACCCGGATTCCCGCCAGGTGGGCGATGTCCAGCGCCAGACTCGAGGGCGCCCCGACCGCGGCGAGGGTTGGTATGCCGGCGACCGCGGCTTTCTGGACGATCTCGAAGCCGAGGCGGCCGCTGACCGCCAGGATCGTCGAGTCGAGGGGCAGCCGCCCGGCCCGTAGCGCGCGACCGACGATCTTGTCGACCGCGTTGTGGCGGCCGATGTCCTCGTAGAGCCAGAGCAAGTCGGCGGGACCGTCGTCGACCTCGAACAGGGCGGCGGCGTGGACGCCGCCGGTGTCGCCGAAGAGGTCTTGCCGAACCCTCATCGCGGCCGGCAGTTCCCGAACGAGCCGGCGTTCGCGGTCCGGCGTCACCTCAAGCGGCCGGATGGCCGGCAGCCGCACCCACAGATCTTCAAGTGAGGGCTTGCCGCAGACGCCGCAGGCGCTGGTGACGCGGAAGGCGCGTTCGCGCTCGCCGGCATCCGCTTGGCGGCGTGATCGCTCGCGACCTTGAGCGGAGAGGCGGACGTCCACGACCGCGCCGGGGACCAGGGGCGTCTCGTGTTTGGCCGGGACTTCCGGCCGCCGGTCGGACCGGGCGGCGGGGCCGGCTTCGACATCGGCCACGTTTCCGGCGCCCTCGATCCAGCCCTCGGCATAGAGGTAGCCCAGGGCGAGTTCCTCCTCGGCGCCCGGGCTGCGCATCGTGACGACGAGAGCTTTTCCGTCGACCCGGATCTCCAGGGGCTCTTCGATCGCCACTTGGTCGCGTCGTACTTCGCCCTCGCCGCGCTCGACCAGTGTTTCGCGGGCCGCGGCGAGGCCGGCCCGTTCGGCGGCAGGGCGGTCGGCGGCCACGTCAGGCGCCCGCTCGTTCGATCCGTACGCGAACACCGTACTCGGGTTCGCCGGAGTCGGGGTCGAGCGACCAGGGCAGCAACTCCATGCACTCCGGCCAGTGGGCTTCGACGTTACCGGCCTTGATCGGTTGAAAGCGGGCCACCAGCTCGATCTGCGACACGGGTGACTTGACGACCACCCGCTCGCCGTCGGCGATGCCCCGAGCCCGGCCGTCGTCCGCGTTGATCAGCAGGTCGGAGCGGTCGAGGCCGGTGAGCGGGTCCTGCGCCTGGTGGACCATCGAGTTGAACTGGCGTCCGCGGCGGGTCGAGAGGAAGAGTTCACCCTCTTCGAGTGCGCGATCGGCCGGCGGCGCCACCACGTGAAAGCGAGCCCGGCCCGACGAGGTCGCGAAGCGTCCGTCCTCGAACAGGCGCGCTCCGCCCCACTGGAACTGATCCCCCTTTTGTTCCAGGTGCTCGATGCCGGCGTAGCGCGGCTCGGCGCGTGCGATCTCGTTACGGATCGCGCCCGTGTCCGCGAAGTCGAGCGCCTCCGCGGGCTCGGGCCGCGCCCTGGAGACGATCTCGCAGAGGACCTCCCACTCTGGCCGGCTTTCTCCGAGTCGCCTCGCTTCGCTGCCGCGATAGCCGATCGGCGGCGAGTAGACGATTCGTCTCTCCGTCGTCGTCTCGGTCACGCCGCCCGGGATCTCGTAGCGGGTCGTCGCCGGCAGCAACAGCACGGTGTCGCTCGGCTCGACCAGCATCGCGCCGTTGAGCAGGATGTCCTGGTGAATGCGGATCTCGGGCCTGTGTAGCGCGCGCTCGATCCGTTCCCGGTTGGGCGTCGTTTCCAGGAAGTTGCCGCCGAGGATCCAGAACGCGTCGATGTCGCCGTCGGCTGCCGCTTCGATCTGGCCGGTCGCGGCCAGTCCGGGACCGCGGGGCGGTTCGAAACCCCAGACCCCGGCCCAGCGATCGAGCGTCGCCGCTTCGGTCACCGGCGCGCAGCCGACCTCGGATCCGCCCTGGACGCCGGAGTGGCCGCGGATTGGAACGAGCCCGGCGCCGGGAAGGCCCGGGAGGCCGCGCATCAGTCCGAGGTTGCAGATCGCGAGCACCGTGTCGACGCCGTGGCGGTGCTGGGTCAGACCCATCGACCAGACGAGGATCGTCTTCGGCTTGGCGCAGAGAAGGTCGGCGAAGCGCTCCATCTCGGCGCGCGAGGCGCCGCTCGCGCTCTCGAGATCGCTCCAGGGAGTCCCCCTCAGCGACGCCTCGACGGTGGTGAAATCCTCGGTGGAGCGCTCGACGAAGCCTTGCGCCACGCCGCCGGGCAGGTCGAGGAGAGCCTTCATCGTCCCGTTGAGGAAGGCGAGGTCGCCGCCGGTATCGACGGCGAACCAGTGCTGCGCCAGATCGGTGCCGAAGACCGCACTGGAGGGGACCGACGGTACCCAGTAGCGCTCGAGGCCCGGCTCGCGATACGGGTTGACGACCGCGATTTCAGCCCCGCGCTGACGAGCGTAGTGAAGGTACTTGACGGTCACCGGCTGGTTGTTCGGCACGTTCGAGCCGAAGAAGACGATCAGGTCCGCGTCGAGCCAGTCGGTGTAGGAATTCGTCGCGGCTCCGAATCCGAGTGATCGATGCAGCGCCACCGTCGAGGCGGCGTGGCAGAGGCGGGCCGCGGTGTCGACATGGGGCGTGCCGAAGAAGCGGGCGGCCTTTTGCGCCACGTAGTACGTCTCGTTGGGGATGCCGCGCGAAGTCAGGAAGAAGGCCGCGCGCGTGGGGTCGTGCTGGCGGACCTTCGCCAGCCGTGCCGCCGCGAGGTCGGTCGCTTCGGGCCACCCGATCCGCCGGAACCCCGGCTCGCCGGCCCGGCGCAGCATCGGGTGCGCGAAGCGGCCGAGGCCGCGCAGGGCGGTCGAACCTCGGGCGGCCAGAGCTTCCGCGTCGGCGAGCACGGCCGGGTCGAGTGCCGGCATCGTGTTCAGCCGCAGCAGGTCGAGCCGGACCATGCAGAGATGCACGCCGTCCATCGTCCAGTCCCGGAGCCCCGACGTCCCGAGAGCGCAACCGTCGCAGACTCCGTCGCGCAGGATGCGCCAGGCGTAGCCGCCCTCGTCGCGGTTCTGCCACGCGACCCTGGCCATCTCCAGGTAGTGGCGCGGCTTCGTCTGCCCCAGGCCGAAGGGGGTCCTCAAGCTGGGACTCACGGGCCGATCATAGAAGAGCAGGAACGTTAGAGTGTCGGCGGTGTGGATCTCCCGAGTCGTCGTCGTGCTGACTGTGGCGGTTGCGCCGTCCGCCGCGTTGGCGCAGAGCGGGCAGGCGGACGTCACCCCTGCCTTCGAGCCCCAGAACTTCGCCGCCGCGGTCGATCCGCGGGCGGACGGTTGGGACACCGAGGCGCTCAGCGAACAGGCTGAGGCGCAGCTCAAGCGCGTCGCTGCGTGGCTGGTTGAGGTTGCCGGAGGCGAGAGCGATCGTCTGGGCTCAGGCGACATCGCGTCGGTCGTCGATCAGGCCTTTGAGTCGGCGGGGTTTGTACCGGAGGAACTGAGTGCGCGCTACCGGGGGCCGGCCTTCGCGGTCGAGACCGGAAGCCCAGGTGGGGTGGGCGTGAACTACCGCGGCGCCGAGGGTTTTGAGCGGGCGCTGGGAGCCCTCGCCGAGCGGCTGGCTGGCGGCGGACCGCCGCGGGCGGACTTCAAGCTGTATTCGATCGACGTGGGATCCGACGGGTTCACCACCCGGGCCTACCTGGAGGCGTCGGAGGCGGGAGCAGGTGGAAGTCGGCAACTGAACGCGGTCTGGTCGGCCACCTGGAGGCTGCCGACGGGCGACGCCGAGGCACCCTTGCTGATGCGGGTCGACGTTGCCGACTACGAGGAGACGGAGGCTCCCGGGGGCCCCCTCTTCGTCGACGTGACGGAATCCGCGGTAGGCCACAACCCGAGCTACCGGGAGCAACTGCTCCAACCGCCGGACGCCTGGCTCAACCGGGTCACGAAGGCGGCGGGCTACAACAAGACGGGATGGCAGGGCGTCTCCGTCGCCGACGTCAACGGCGACGGGCTGGACGACCTCTTCCTGCCGGAGCAGGGCGGTCTGCCGAACCGCCTCTACGTCCAGAACCGGGATGGCACGTTCGACGACCGTTCGGCGGCGGCGGCGGTCGACTACCTGGAGCGTGCCCTCGCCGGGCTGTTCGTCGATCTCGACAACGACGGCGACCCGGACCTCGTCCTTTCCAGTCGGCCGGCGGTGCTGGTGCTCGAGAACGACGGTCGCGGCGGCTTTGCCCGCGTGCGCTTCGTCGCGGGCGACATCCCCGACAGCAACTCGCTGTCGGCGACCGACTACGACGGCGACGGCGACCTCGACATCTACGTCTGCGCCTACCGCCGCGCCTACGACGAACGGGGCGTGGCGAGCCCGGTGCCGTACCACGACGCGAACAACGGCGGCCGCAACGTCTTGCTGCGCAACGACGGTGGTTTCCGGTTCGTCGACGCGACGGACGAGGTGGGGCTCGACGTGAACAACCGCCGGTTCAGCCTGGCCGCGTCGTGGGAGGACGTGGACGGCGACGGCGACGCGGATCTCTACGTGGCGAACGACTACGGCCGCAACAACCTGTACCGCAACGACGGCGGTCGCTTCGTCGACGTGGCGGGGGAGGCCGGGGTCGAGGACATCTCGTCCGGGATGTCGGTGAGTTGGGCGGACTACAACCGCGACGGGCGGATGGACGTCTACGTAGGCAACATGTTTTCGGCCGCCGGTAACCGGATCACCTACCAGCGGAAGTTCGAACGTGATCGCCAGCGTGCCGGTCCGCTGACCGAGGTACAGCGGATGGCGCGCGGCAACTCGCTGTTCGCCGGCGCGGACGGTGGCGGCTTCGTCGACCGCAGCGTCGACGCGAAGGTGACGATGGGCCGGTGGTCCTGGTCGTCCGTCTTCGCCGACATCAACAACGATGGCTGGGAGGACCTGGTCGTTGCCAACGGCAACCTGACCCAGACCCTCCCGGACGACCTGTGAAGCTTCTTCTGGCGGCAGGTCGTGCCGCGTGCGCCCGGTTCGCCGGATGACCGTTCGCTTGAGCCGTATCTCGAGTCTTTGCGGGCGCTCCACGAGCGGCTCGACGAGGGCCTGTCGTTCAGCGGCAACGAGCGAAACTGCGTCTTCCTGAACCCCGGCGACGCTGGCGGCGCCTTCGCCAACGCGTCGGCGGTAAGCGGCCTGGACTTCCCGGACGACGGCCGCGGCGTCGCCTTCCTCGACCTGGAGGGCGACGGCGATCTGGATGTGGCGATCAGCAACCGGACCGCGCCCCGGCTGCGGTTGATGCGTAACGAACTCGCCGCAGGCGATCGCTTCGTGGCGCTGTACCTCGAAGGCGACGGCGCCGGCACGAACCGGGACGCGGTGGGCGCCCGGGTCGAACTCGGGACGACGGACGGCATCCTGCGGCGATCGCTGCGCGCCGGCGAGGGGTTTCTTTCGCAGTCCAGCCGCTGGCTGCACTTCGGGCTCGGCGACGGCGAGCCGACGGGTTCGCTGACGGTTCGGTGGCCGGCTGCGGGGATGGAGACGTTCAGCGGCATTCAGGCCGGCGGCCGCTACCGGATCGTCCAGGGGAGCGGCCGGGCGGCGCCCGCGCCGGCTCCGCGTCGGGCCAGGACCCTCGAGCCGGGCGATCAGCAGCCGCCGGCGCCGAGCACCGGTTCCCGGGTCGTGCTGGCGCCTCGACCGCCGGCGCCGTCCTTCACGCTGCGTCCGTTTGGCGACGACGAAGCGGTTCCCGTCCAGGCCGGACACGGCCGTCCCGTGCTCCTCAACATCTGGGCGAGCTGGTGCGTTCCCTGCCGGTTCGAGCTGCTCGATCTGACCGAGGAAGAGGAGGCGCTGCGTGCCGCCGGCCTCGAGATCGCGGCGCTTTCGACGGACGGGATGGGCGAGGTGGCGACCACGACCGAGGAAGCGGCGCGGAAGTTCATGGGCGAAATCCGCTTCCCGTTCCTGCACGGGATGGCGACGGAGGAGACGCTCGACAAGGTCGAGATCGTCAAGCGGTCGCTCTTCGATCGGCGTTTCCCGCTGTCGCTGCCGTTTTCGATGCTGATCGACCGCGAGGGCCGGGTTGCCGCGCTCTACCGTGGCGGCGTGACCGCCGCGGACCTGCTGGCCGACCTGGAACTGCTCGAGTCGTCGCCTTCCGCGCTGCGCGCTGCGTCGGCGCCGTTGTCCGGCCGCTGGTTCACCGAGACGCCGGAGGAGGTGTCGCTCGCGAGCTACGCCCGCTGGTTCGAGGACAGCTTCCCCGCCGAATCCGTGTCCCTGCTGCGACGGTCCGTCGACGTGGAGCAGGCGCGACTCGGCGCCGGCGCCGAGTTCGAGCAGCGCGGCGCCCGGGACCGGCTGTTCAAATCGCTCCAGCGTCTGGCGGTGATCGAGAGCCGTCGCGGCGATCACCAGGCCGCGGTGGGCCACGCGCGCGCCGCCCTGGACATCGAACCGGACGATCCAGGCGCGCGGATGGCATACCAGAACGCGCTGGTCGACGCCGGTGACGTGGACCAGGTGCGCGGCGACGTGGAAGCGGCACTCGCCGCGGACCCGGACAACGTCGCCGCCCGCGTGCGTCTGGCCGAACTCCTGGACAGCGAGGGGCAAACGGAGGCCGCGGCCGGGGAACTCCGCCGGGCCGTGGAGCAGAGCCCCGACGATGTGGATCTCAGATACCTCTACGGCCAGTTGCTTGGCAAGCTGAACCGGCTGCCGGAAGCGATGGAGCAATTCGCGGCGGTCGTCGACCGTGACCCGCGGCATGTCGAGGCGCATCGGATCCTGGCCGTGGCGGCGGTCCGCAGCGGCTACCTGGAACCCGCCGCCGCGCACTACCGGGCCGTTCTTGCGGTGGAGCCACGCGACGTCGCCGCGCTGTACGGCGCCGCTCAGGTTGCTGCCGGCCGGGGTCGTCTGGACGAAGCGGTAGAGGGCTATCGCTCGGTCCTTGAGCACGCCCCGAATCACGCCGCGGCCCGCCACGCACTCGGACTGGCTCTGCTCCAGAGTGGCTCGGCCACCGCCTCGGAGGGCGCCGAGCAACTGCGGCGCGCCTACGTCGAGGACGAGCGTCTGCTCGCCCGGGGCAACGAGATCGCCTGGAGCCTGGCGACCCACAGCGACGCCGCCCGCAGGGACGGCCAGCTCGCGTTGGTCATCGCGCTCGAACTCAACGCGGTTGCCGGCGGCGCCGAACCGGCCCTGCTCGAGACACTGGCCGCCGCCTACGCCGAGACCGGTGACTTCGAGTCCGCGGTGAGAACGGTCGAGTCAGCGCTCGAGATCGTCGGCGAGGCGCGGAACGTGTCGGCGGACCGGGAGCGGCTGCTCGAACTGCTGAACCGCAGGCTGGAGCAGTATCGGGAGGGCGTGCCGGTGCGGTCCGGCCGGTAGGGCAGGAGTGGAGCAAGGTTGACGAAGCGCGAGTTCCTTCCGGAAAGCCAGCCAGAATCGGGGCGGCGCCCCGCGCCACCCGGCGCTCGAGGAAGGGGTGGCCCATGCGGCCGACGAATCGGCGCGATCCGCAGACCGCGACCGGCTACACCGAAGCGGAGCTAGCCGGTCGCGGGTCGGTTGCCCGGCTAGGCGAGGTCGGCAGCGGCGCGTTCCGCTGCCTTCTTCCGTTGTCTCTCCCGGTACAGCGCCATGGCTTGACGAACGAACAGCCAGCCAACCGGCAATAGGCCGACGGCTACCCACGGCTCGAAGCGGAGCGCCACCTTGAACAGAACATCGGCGGCGTAGTAGAGCGCCACCAACAGGAGAACTCGTTTCGTGGTGATGGTCATGGCGTCGAATGCTATCCGGGAATGAGCGATGCCAGCCAATAGCAGGTACTACGGCGCTCGGCGGCGCGTAGTTGGCATGTGAGCGAGCGGTTTTCGCATGCCTGTAGCGCGTGACTCAGCTTCACTTCCTGGAATTGTCTGCGATCCTTTCCCGAGCTCCGCACCCGGTTTGCTCTGCGTGCGTTCCTTTCGCAAAAGAACTGCTCGGACATGCAACGGTGTAGTCGTCGGTTGTACCTGGAATCGCAGACCAGCACAGCGATGATCGCGTCAATTATCGGCTCCTGAACCACTGCTGGTTCGTCATCTTCCTTACGCGAGCCAAGCTCTTCCAAGCCGGCAACTCCAAGCTCCTGTTTCTTGGCTTCTATGGCGTCCTGGAAGTCGCCAACTTCTACCATCGTTTCCAGTTTCTGGATGTCGTTCTCGGTGTAAGCGGCTTCGATGCGGTCGATAGCTTCCCGGCGAAGCTCAAAGGGATCCGGGGATTCATCCTCGGTTCTGGTCTGCGCGTAGCCGACGGTCAGCAGACCAGCTAGTACAGACAAAACGGCGACTGCGAGAACTACGTCTTTCCTCATTTGGAGGACCTCCTGTTGTAGAGGACCTCCTGTTGTAGAGCTTGCAATAGCTACCACAGGCTGTACCGCGTGTCAAATGCTGTGGGGGCGGCTCCGCCGATCCAACGGAACTCGCTCGACTACCGGAAGTCGTGGCTCGGAATCCGTTCCAGGCGGTCGAGGGGCTAGGGGTTTTCCGCCTTGACGGATAGCGAGCCGTCCTTCTTCTGCAGCACGCCTTCGACGATCAGGGCGGAGGATGAGACGATCGTGCGGTGGTGCTTCTTGAGCTGATCGGGCATGACGACGGCCTGGCTCATGCCGGTCTCGTCCTCCAGGGTCAGGAAGATCTGGCCGCGGAAGAACCGGTCTGGTTCGGTCATCGTCCGCCGGCACCCGGGTACCGCCCGCGGTTCCGACAGGTCAAGCGTCGAAGAACGGATCGCGTACGGTGACCGTTCCGTACAAGCGGCCGTGCTGAAAGTCCTCGGACAGGAGTTCAGTCAGGCCGTGGACTTCGGCGTAGGCCCACAGGTGGGCGTCGAACCAGGACAGGCCGTAGGCCGCCGCTCCGCGCAGAGCCGTGCGCAGCACCGCGTCGTCCGGGTAGAGGACGGTGAACTGGGCCATGATCTCTTCGGCCTCGCGTCGAGCGTCGGCCGGTTGGAGCAGCCTTTGGCCGGGCCGTCCTCGTGTCGTCGCCGCGACGAACTCGACGACCGCCTGGTGCGGGACGCGCGCGACTCCGGTCTGGAGGTACTCGCGCAGAACGGCGGTAGCCGTCGCCTGCTTGTCCGGGAAGCGATGGTCGTAGCGGTAGACGAGGACGTTCGTGTCAATCAGTACGCGAGCGGCCACGTTCGTAGAGTTCCTCCCGTGTCCACCCTCGGCTGCCCTGGCCGCGCGCTCGTCGCCCGGCCTGGCGCTCCTCCTGGCGAGCCGTGGCCGCGTCGAAGAGGCTCAGTCGAGCCTCCACATCCAGGCCGGCCGGGGCGCGGTCCGCTCCTTCGGGGACCATGCGGATCACCTCGCCGGCGCCCTCGAAACGCACGTCGTCCCCAGGCCGTATGCCGTATTCCACGGCGAGAGCCTTCGGCAGGGTCAACTGGAGTTTGCTCGTGACCTTGCTCATGTCCTTACCGTAGCAAGGATCGGTTCCTTGTCAAGGAGGTTGCGCGGGACGTCTGCGTCGCTCCGACTACCGGAAGTCGTGGCTCGGAATCCGCTCCAGACGGTCGATGGGCCAGAACTTGTCCGCCTTGACGGATAGGGCGCCGTCCTTTTTCTGCAGGACGCCTTCGACGATCAGGCCGGAGGAGGAGACGATCACCCGCCGGTGCTTCTTGAGCTGGTCCGGCATGACGACCGCCTGGCTCATTCCGGTCTCGTCCTCCAGGGTCAGGAACAGCAGGCCGCGGGCGGTGCCTGGGCGCTGGCGGACGATGACGGAGCCGGCGGTGCGTACGCGGCGGCCGGCGGGCTTGTCCGGGAGCGCCGCGGCGGTCACGACGCGGCGGCGGTCGAGCGCCCGGCGGTAGTACTCCATCGGGTGGGGCCCGGTGGTGATCGAGGCGACGGCGAAATCGGCGGCGGTCTCCTCCATCGGCGTCATCTCGTCGAGCGGCGAGGAGGTGGCGGCCCCGAGATCCGCGAACAGGGGACCCTTCGGCTTCTCGACCTGGGCCGCCTGCCACAGCGCGGCGCGCCGACCGAGACTCTCGTGCTTTCGTCGGCCGTTGCGGGAGAACCCGAAGGATTGCTGCTCTGCCTGCCGGCTATCTCCGAGCCCGCCCAACGCGCCGATGGACGCCAGTGCCGTGAGTTCGTGCCGGCGCAGGCGGCAGCGTTCGACCAGATCCTCGATGCTCACGAAGCGCCTCACCCCCTGCTCGGCCTCGATCCGTTCGGCCGCTTCGCGACGCATCCCCTTGATGTAGCGGAGCCCGAGGCGGATCGCGCCCGGCGGGGGCGGTGCGTCGCACTGCTCGTTCCCGTCGTCCTCCGCCGGCCGGTCCTGCCAGCGGCATCTCACCCCCGATTCGTTCACGTCGATCGGCAGCACGATGCTGCCCGCGCGCTGCGCCTCGCGGACCAGGGTCGCCGGGTGGTAGAAGCCCATCGGCCAGGCGTTCAGGAGCGACAGGAAGAAGGCGGTCGGGTGATGGCGCTTGAGGTAGGCGCTGGCGTAGGCGATCAGGGCGAAGCTGGCGGAGTGCGACTCGGGGAAGCCGTAGAGCGCGAACGAGGTGATCGCCTTGACGATCTGCTCCTGGGCTTCGCCTGTGATGCCGCGTTCGTTCATCCCCGAGCGCAGCCGCTGCTCGATCTGCTGCATCCGCTCGACGGAGCGCTTGAAGCCCATCGCGCGCCGCAGGTCCTCCGCCTCGCCGCCGGAGAAGCCGGCCGCGACCATCGCGACCTTCAGGATCTGCTCCTGGAAGATCGGCACGCCGAGGGTGCGCTGCAGGATCGGTTCGAGCAGCGGGTGGGGGTAGGTGACCTCCTCGCGGCCCACCCGGCGCTCGAAGAAGGGGTGGGCCATGCGGCCGACGATCGGCCCGGGACGGATGATCGCGATCTGGATCACCAGGTCGTAGAACTTGTACGGCTTGTGGCGTGGCAGGGACGCCATCTGCGCCCGACTCTCGATCTGGAAGACCCCGACCGTGTCGGCGCGGCAGATCATCTCGTAGGTTGCCGGGTCGTCGGGTGGCAGGTGGGCGAGATCGACCTCCTTGCCCTCGTGACGGTGGATCAGGGGCACCGCCTCCTCCAGCGCGTTCAGCATGCCGAGGCCGAGCAGGTCGACCTTGATCAGCCCCAGGTCGGCGCAGTCGTCCTTGTCCCACTGGACGATGACCCGGTTCTCCATCGCCGCCGGTTCGAGCGGCACGATCTCGTCCAGCCGGCCGGCGCAGAGCACCATGCCGCCCGAGTGCTGGCCCAGGTGGCGGGGGTGGTTCTGGAGCTGCCGCCACAGGCGGACGAAGATCTGGATGCGCCGGTCGCGAGGGTCGAACCCGAGTTCCGTCAGTTCCTCGTCCATCTGCTTGCTGTCGCCGCGGGATAAGTCGTAGTGCCAATGACCCAGGCCCTTGGCCAGCCGGTCGACCTGGGACTTCGAGCACCCCAGCGCCTTGGCCGCCTCGCGCGCGGCCATCCGGTCGCGGTAGGTGATCACGTTCGCGGTCATCGCCGCGCCGTGCCGGCCGTAGCGCCGGTAGACGTACTGGATCACCTTCTCGCGCTGGTCGCCGGACGGCAGGTCGAGGTCGATGTCCGGCCACTCGCCGCGCTCCTCGGACAGGAAGCGCTCGAACAGAAGGTCCATCTTCACCGGGTCGACCGCGGTGATCGAGAGCGCGTAGCAGACGGCGGAGTTGGCGGCCGAACCGCGCCCCTGGGCGAAGATCCGCTGCTCCTTGCAGAAGCGGACGATGTCCCAGACGATCAGGAAGTAGCCGGCGAGGTCGAGCTTCCCGATCAGCGCGAGTTCCTTCTCGAGTTGCGCCCCGGCCCTGGCGGTCAACGGCCGAAAACGTTCGCGAGCTTCCTGCCAGGTCAGTTCGCGCAAGTAGGAGATCGGCGTTTCGCCCCTGGGCACGGGGTAGTCCGGGAAGCGGTAGCCGAGGTCGGCGAGGGTGAAGTCGAGCTCGGCGGCCAGTTCGTGCGCCGCATGGACGGCCCGCGGCAGATCGGCGAACAGCCGGTGCATCTCCTTAGGCGCCCTCAGTCGGCGCTGGCGTTCGCGAGCGAGGCGGGCGCCGGCGTCGTCGACCGTCACGTGGTGCCGGATCGCGGTCATCAGGTCGTGGAGGGGCTTGTCGCGAGCGGCGGCGTAGCGCACGCCGCCGGTGGCGACGACAGGCACCCGTAGCCGCTCCGCCAGCCGGACCAGGGCCTGGTTGCGGTGCTCCTCGGCGCGAATGCCGTGCCTCGAGAGCTCCACGTGCAGGCGGCCGGGGAAGACGGCGTGCAGACGTTCGAGTTGCCGGCCGGCCGCATCCAGCCCCTCCCGGGCCAGCGCCCGTCCTACCGGATCGGCTTCGGAACCGGCCAGGCAGTGGAGCCCCGTCGCGTGCTCCTCGAGCAGCGTCCAGTCGATCTTTGCCTCACCCTTGGGGTGGCTGAGCGCGCCGGCGGTCAGCAGTCGGCAGAGGTTGCGGTAGCCCTGCCGGCTTCCCACGAGCAGGTTGACCCGGGTCTCCTCGTCGTCCAGGGCCGGTCGCTCTTCGCGCTGCCGCGAGACCGCGGACGCCTGCGGCCGGTCGATGACCGCCTCGGCGCCGACCAGGGCCCGAATCCCCGCTTCCCGTGCCGCTTTGTAGAAGCGCGGCGCGCCGGAGACGCCGTTCCGGTCGAGCAGGGCGACCGCGGGAAGCTCCAGCGCCGCCGCCCGCGCCACCAGGTCCTCGGGCTGCGACGAGCCGCGCAGGAAGGAGAACGACGACGCGGCGTGGAGTTCGGCATAGGGCGGGGGCGGTCCGCGGCGGCGTTTCGGCGGAGTCTGGAACCGGCGCCGGCGGAGTTGCTCCTTGACCGCTCCGGGCGCGGCGTAGCCGGGGTTCGGTTCGCCCCGGGCGTCGAGCAGGCCGTTGCCGCCGCGTTTGCCGCGGTCGCTGCCCTTGCGCATCGAGCCGGACAGCCCCATGTTGCGAGCCGGTACGTCGACCTTGGGTTTGGTGGGATCGTCGTCGGCCATCCAATAAGCGTAAACCGGGCGGTAACGGAAGGCAAGAGATCGCTTCCTGCTTTCCTCTTCAAGGACTCTTCAGTTCTGGCGCCGCGGCGCCCGCAGCGGCTGGCGCGCCTGGTAGAGCGCGAGGCGATCAAGCCGCTGGGACGAGTTGCCCCCGGCTTCGGCCCGTTCCCGCGCCAGCGCCCGCTGCTGCGTGGCGACTGCGTCGTCGAATCGCCCGGCTTCCGCCAACGCCATGGCCAGCGTTTCCAGGTGGTCGACCAGGGGCTGCTCAGAGGCGACGGATTGCGCCAGTTCGACCGCCTGGGCGCCGTCCCGCGTCGCGTCCTCGGGGCTGGTGGCGAGCAGGCGCGCCAGGAGGTGCCGCGTCGCGATGTCGGCGGGGAAGCGCTGCAGCGTTTCGTCGAGCGCTCGGCGCGCCTCCGCGTAGCGTGCGGTCTGGAACAGCATGAGTCCCAGGTTGAAGCGCGCCTGCAGATCGTCCGGTGTCAGGGCGACCAGTGCCTGTAGCTGGGCGGCTGCCTCGTCCGCCCGACCGGCGCCGATCAGCACGGCTGAGAACATCCGCCTTGCCTCGATCATCCCGGGGTCCAGGACGACGACCTGCTCGAGTTCCTCGATGGCTCCGGCCGTGTTGCCCGAAGCGGCCCGCATTTGCGCCCGTTGCAGGCGCCAGGAGAGGTTCTCGGGCACGAGGTCGGCCGCCCGCTCCAGGTGCCGGGCGCCTTCCGTGCGGCGACCCTCGCGGGCGAGGAACATCGCCAGGGCGAAGTGCGCCCCGGGATGCTCGGGGTTGAGTGCAATGGCCCGGCGGAGGTGTCGTTCGCCGCGCTCGTCTTCGCCGACGACGAGCAGCGAGCCGGCCAACCGGAAATGCGCCTCGTGGTCCGCCTCGTTCGCTTCGAGGATCTCCTCGTACAGCTCGATCGCCCGTGCGTGGTCGCCTTCCGCGGCGGCGGCGACGGCACGGTCGAGCGGCAGCGTCACGTCCTCCTCGAGTGGCCGCAGGCGCTCGAGCAGTGGGTCGTACATCGGGATCAGGACATCCTGGTTCAGCCGCCACGCCTCGGCGGCACGGTCGGCGTCGCCCAGGGCGCGGTATGCGAGGCCGACGTGGTGATTCGCCTCGCTGCCCTCGGGCTGGGACGCTGCAACCTCCTGGAAGATCTGGAGCGCCTTCGCCGGGTCGCCCCGCTCGAGGGCGATGTAACCCAGCCCGACGCGGGCGGTCGCGCTCTCGGGGTAGGCCGTGATGGCCTTCTCGTAGGAGGCCTCGGCGGCGTCGATGTCGCCGGCCGCTACCTGGATCTCGGCCAGGCGGATCAGAGTCGGTGGATCGTCGGCGCGGATCGCGAGCGCCTGCTCCGCGCTGGAGAGCGCTCCCTCCAGGTCACCGGTCGCAATAGCCAACAGCAACTGAAAGTAGGCCCATTGGAAGTCGGTTGGCGCCAGTTCCCGGAGTTGGTCCAGGCAGGCCGCCGCCGCTTCGTGCAGCTCATAGTGCAGGTAGCGCGCGCAGAGATCGCCGAAGGTGTTCGCCGCCAACTGCGCCTGCATGGGCTCTTGGGCGTGTTCGAGGCCGTTCGCTGTGAGCGCCCGGTAGTCGCGTAGGCGTTGCGCGTCGACCGCGGGCACGGTCGACAGATCCGGTTCCGGCACCTGGCTCAGGTCGAGCGTTTCCTTGACCCGGCGAATCTCCAGGAGTTCGGCGAAGTCCTGGGCGGGGGAGGGCACCGCGAGGAGTACGACGGCCGTGACGAGGACCGCGATCAAAACGTCGAAACGGGAAAGCTGATCGTGTGTAGGAGACGAGGTCGTGGTGGACACGGAGGACTAATCCGTCGGGATCGCCGCGATGTCGTCGAGACCAAGACCGTTTGTCAGCAGGTACTCGCGTATACGGCGGAGAAACGCGGCTGCGCGGTTTCGTTCGTCCCGCGCGTCCTCGCCTGAGAAGTGGGCGAAGACGTTGTAGTCGGCCTTCACCCGATCTTCGAGACTAAGGCCCAGGTCCACGGCCCACTCAGGCTCGATTTCGCCTGTCTTGACGAGATGCAGTCCGAACATGCTCCGCAGCCCCGCGTGGGTCGAGGTTTCGATGTCGTGGACGGCCAACGCGGCCTTGGCCGCATGGAAGATTGCGTAGTAGGAGGTGACAATGGCGTCTTCGTGGTGGCCCGCTCTCGCGAGTACCTCTGCCGATCCCAGGGAAGTCAGACCTCGTCGCCACTCTGCAACGGCCGTTTCCCTGTTCAAAGTACCGATACACCTTCGCGCTCAACGGCGGCATGGTAGGCCGAACGGTAGCTTGCAAGCTGGCTCCACTCACCTTCGGTGTAGGCCATGATGGACGGTAGAACCAACGAGGGGACCGCTAGCTCGTGGCCGATCCGGCGGAGAGGCCGCGCTAGACCAGCGGCTTCGTCCCGCACGATGAGCAGCAGATCGATGTCGCTCTCGTCGTGTGCGTCTCCGCGGGCCTTGGAGCCGTACACGACCAAGCGCAGCACGGCGTTGGCGTGTTCCCTCTTCAGCGCCTCGCGGTAGCCGTCGAGCCAAGTCTGTTCTTTCGGGTGGAGCGTGAGCATGGTCTGCGTCCGTGAGGGCGTGGCCGACTGGCGTCTCGACCGTCCGATTCTACCTGTGGCGACTAGACGCCCTGGCCGCTCAGACCTCTTGATGGAAGTAGTAGCAGAGCCCATCCGGCGCCACGACGAAGAAGATCCTGAACTTCTTGCCGTCGCGCTTGTCGATGCGCCAGTTCTTGACCTTGACGCCGTTGCTCTTCAACTCGGCTCGCGCCCGCTTGATGTCGGTGACCAGGATCGCGGCGCCGTCCATGCTGGCGTCGCCGCCATTGATCGCGAAGCCGATACGGACGCCGTCGCGCTCGAGGATGACCGTGGGCACGGGCTCTTCGCGGCGCTCGACCTCGTGCAGCCCGAAGGCGTCCGCGTACCACTGTGCCGTGGCGTCGAGGTCCTCGACTGGCAGGGCCAGCACGTCGTCCTGGAACGGGTAGGCGGCTTCGAAGAGCTTCATGCCCGGGCAGACTATCGCCAGCGCCCGGCGCCAATCATGGAATCATCAGCCGCCATGGACCCTGAAGCTCTCGACCGCGCCCGGCGCAAGGCGGAGGCGATCGGCATCGCCAACGTGCAGCGGCACATCTTCCTGTGCTGCGACCAGACGAAGCCGAAGTGCTGCGACCGGGAGACGTCGCTCGAATCCTGGGGCTACCTGAAGCGCCGGCTGGTCGAACTGGGCGTCACCGAGTCGGGCGCGGTGATGCGGACCAAGGCGAACTGCCTGCGCATCTGCGACGCCGGTCCGATCGCGGTCGTCTACCCGGAGGGCGTCTGGTACTGGGGCTGTACGCCGGAGGTTCTGGAACGGGTGATCCAGGAGCACCTGATCGGGGGCCGGGTGGTGGCGGAGCAGGTGATTGGCGGTACCGCGGCACCCAGCGAGTAGTGCCGCTGACTTGCGGGTGGCATCAGAGCGGCGACGTGAGCCTCCGTAGCTCGGTCGAGATGCCCATGAGCAGCGGACGCTCCGTCGGACGCAGCGGCGTCGACACTGCGAACCTGTACTCGCGTTGCTGTTTGAAGGAGGTCTTCTTGGTGAACAGGGCCTTTGGGCTGCCATGCGGGTCGATCCAGTCGGCCTGCGTGCGCACTTCGCCGGAGCGGTCGGCGTAGACGACGGGGCCGTGGTAGACGTGGACGAAGTTGTCGAGGTTCCCGGCACCGTCCCAGAGTTCCGTTCCGTAGTGACTCGCTGCGTACCCGATGATGTCGAGGGCTCCGAGCTTTCCGATCGACTCCTTGTCGAATGCCATCGCGAAGTCGATGCCGAGCCATGCGGCGAACGCTTCCGCGTCAACGATCTGCGTTGCGGCGCCGTAGTCGTGCTCCCGGGAGAAGTGACTCTTTAGGCCGCGAAGCTCGTGGAGGTACTGGTAGTGGGACGCGCAGAAGACCCAGTTCGTCTCCGACCCGGAGAACGTGATCTCTGCTTTCGCGGGGGTACCAAGAGACATCGTGTTCTTGGCCCACTGAGAGGCGTCCTTGGTGACTGTGCCGTCGTAGCGGTCGCCGATTCCAGGGTTGGAGGCCTCGAGCTCACGGTAGTGGCGGGGTGTACCGAGTTGGAGCTTTGACGCGCGGTGGAGTGCGTGCTTCTGTTTCGAGAACTTGACGACTTTGCCGACTGTGGCTGCCGGACGCGGTCTGTAGTCGACGGGACGGACAAGAACGAGAGACCAGGACAGCGTCTTCAGATCGCGGACGGTGAAGCCCGTCGAGACCTTGGCCGGCGGAGTGGCCCGTGGGCTGACCTCTTCGGCGAGGCGGCCTAGGTCCCTCAGCGCCTGGTTGATGGTTCGGATCCCGTGGGCGTCCAACTCGGTGACAACGAGGTCGCCATTGCGGTGACGACCGGAGATTCTGTGGTTGAGCTTCACGAGGTCCTCGTTGGCGTGAGTGGCTGGGCCCTGATGGGGCCGTAGAGATTCGGGGATTTATAGCAGTCTGCGCGACTTTTACCCGTATTCGATAAAAGTCGGGCAAATCTCTATAATCGGCCGATGGATCCAACCCGCAACCCCTACAGTCCGGGTGCCGGAAGCCCTCCGCCCGCCCTCGTTGGCCGGGATGCCGAACTGGAGACCATCCGAATCGCCATCGAACGCTTGCGCCTTGGCCGGTTTGCCAAGAGCGTGATCCTGACCGGGCTTCGCGGCGTGGGGAAGACCGTGCTCCTGCGGGAGTTCCGCCGCTTGGGCCAAAGCCGAGATTGGGTCTGCCAACCGCTTGAAGCCAGCGAGGGAATGCGGTTTCCGCAGGCGATGGCCGAACTCGTGCGAAAGGTGCTCTTGCGCCTCTCTCCGGCGCAGAACGTGGCCGACCGGGCCAAGCGGGCGCTAGGGGTACTGAGGTCGTTCCAGATGAGATGGAATCTCCCCGACGGCGCCGGCGAGTTGTCTATGGGACTCGATCCCGTGCCGGGCTGGGCCGATTCAGGCCTGCTGGACGAAGACCTGGCGGCTCTGTTCAAGGAGGTCGGCGAAGCGGCTCGCGAGCGGGATAGAGGGGTCCTGGTCACGGTCGACGAGGTGCAATACCTGAAACGGAAGGACTTGGCCGCCCTGATCGTCGGCCTTCACCAGGTGAATCAGGAACAACTTCCCTTCCTCGTAGTGGGTGCCGGTCTGCCTTCGGTGCCGGCCCTTGCCGGCGAAGCCAAGTCCTACGCGGAGCGGCTGTTCAACTTCCGCTCGATCAACAGTCTGGGCGCCGCTGACGCGAGAGCTGCCCTGGTCGAGCCGGCTGACGAGGAAGGAGTCGTTTGGCAGCCGGACGCGCTCGACCGAATCGTCGACGAGACGCGGGGCTACCCCTACTTCCTTCAGGAGTTCGGCAAGCAGGCGTGGGACCTGGCGGAGGGTCCGGTCGAGATTACTGCCACGGATGTGGATACTGCGGCGCCAACAGCGGTCGATGAACTTGATACAGGCTTCTTCCGAGTCCGGATCGATCGCACGACCGATTCGGAGCGCGAGTACCTGGTCGCCATGGCTTCGCTTGGGGCAGGTCCGTACGCGTCCGGTCGTGTAGCGGCGAAGATGGGAAAAGACACGCCGGGTGTGGGACCAGTGCGAGACAAGCTGATCAAGAAGGGGCTCTGCTACTCGCCGCGTTGGGGCGAGATCGACTTCACCGTGCCGCTGTTCGACGACTTTGTGCGCCGGCGGCTAGTGCGGCCCTGAAGTTGGCCCTTTGGGTAGTGGTCCGCGGCATACCAGCATCAGGTGATGACTACGTTCTTAGGATTGCGGGTTGTCTTCGTGTTTGATCTTGCGGAGTACGACGTGGAGCGTCGCGAGATAGAAATAGAACATCCAGCTGAGCCACAGAGTGGCGTCGTACTCTGTCTGCTGTTGGTCATTGTGGTGTCGGATCCCAAAGTTGTTGGCGATGTTGAAGAGATCTCCTTCATCCTTCTTTGTAAGTAGCGATTTCACTTGAGGGCGAAGGTACTCAAGTACATCCGCCAAGTCGCGGACGGCTTGGCGTCGATCCTCCACTGTAGAGCGGTGTCTACGGTGGGTTGACGCCGCAGCCTCTATACGCGATACCACGTTGCGGTCTTCTGAAGGCACGTCCGCTTCGAAGATCCGCTCGAATCCCGCATCAATTCGGCGAAGCACCTCGCCTTCCGACGACAGTTCGAAGCGGTGTTCGTAGTGGCCCAGGACCTCGTTGAGTCTTGTCCGGTAGTGCTTTTGGCCTTCTTCCCGATCGAATGTCTCCCAGTGCATTCCGCACTGATTCCAACTGTGGTGCGTTCCGTCGACGGGCTTTGAGACATGTTGGAAGGCGAATTCCATCACGTCGAAGAGATCGTCTTCGCTGTGGTTGGGAGCGCGGTCAGCGATAGGCCAGAGCTCCCGCTTTCGTACTGTCAGCAGGATTTCCAGATCCACGTCGGTCACTTGACCCGATATGTGTCCCTCGTCGACGCACTCAAATCCAAAGGCTTCATCGAAGTAGCCTTTGGTCTCAAGATCCTCGTAGACCCGGACGAAGAGGTTGAGGATATCGGTGAGCGGTAAGCCGTCGGGATGTGGGTTGACTCCTGCCCGTTGGGAATAGTACGTGCGTTTCGACAGCTGTAGGGTCCTCCGTCGTAGGCTTGTGGGTGCGCACCTATCAATGGGTGCGTTGGAGGTGTCCGGGGCGAGTAATCGTGCAGGGACGACTGTCTATCAGACAGAAGGAGGCAACGGAAGTGGAACCTGGGAATCGAGGCTCGCTCATGTAGAGGCCGAGACGATTCAGGCGATCAGTGGTGTTCTGGAGGTGGGACCGGCTCAGTCATACACCCCGTCCGCGAACCACCGTTCCGACGTCCGGTCGCGGTAGATCCGGCACACCGCGCCGTTACGCAGCTCCACGTCCCAGTAGTCCCGCAGCGCCGGAGCCTCCCGCCACCAGCCTTCCTCGATCTCCCAGGGGCCGGCGGCGGTGCGGACCGGGCCGTCGATGCGGACGTGGCGTTCGTCCGTCGGCAGGGGGTTGATCTGCACCGGTTCGGGGCAGAGCGGGGCGCCGCTCGCCCGGTCGCTCTCAGTGGTCAGCACCTCGACCTCGAGCGGCGGCCGCAGGGTGCGCACCGCCAGCATGCCGCGGCCGGGTCGCGGCTCGAGCCGGATCCTGGGCGGTGGGGGCGGATCGTAGTCGGCCAGCCGGAAGCGTTCCGGCAGATGGCCGTTCCGGGTGCGTGGCGAGCCGACGCGGTTCGGACCGAGCAGGGCGAGCAGCCGGGCGGTGACGGCGGCCAGGCGGTCTGGCGACAGGGCGGCCGGTCCGAGCAGGCTGAGTTGAGCCTGGCGCGGGACGTCGGGGTGCGCCACAAGCTGCATACCGGTGATCGGCGCCCGCGGCGGCTCTCCCTCCAGGTGGAGGCGGACGAGCGACAGCAGCGTCCGGGCCTCGCGCGTGGGCGCCGGCAGTTCGATGGCCAGTTCGTGGAGGCCCTCGGGTTCGAGCTTGAGTGACAGCTCGAGCCGCTTGCAGCCCATCCCCCGGGCCTCGAGCCGGGAGGCGACCCGTTCCACCGCGCCGTGGGCGACGAACAGGAACGGCTCCAGGTTGTCGATCGGCCACTCCAGGGTCTGCGACTCCCGGAAGGTGGGAGCCGGCGAAAGGGGAGTGAGCGGCTCCGGGTCGACGCCGCGAGCGGCGGCATGGAGCGCCGCGCCGCGCTCGCCGAGACGGCTGTGGACCTCGCCCGCGGGCAGGCCGGCCAGGTCGCCGACCGTGCGCAGGCCCCAGAGCTTCAGCGTATGGAGGATCTCCTGGTCGTTGCCTTCCGTCGCTGCACTGCCGGCTCTCCTGCCGGCTCCCCTGCCGTTGTGCTCGAACAGGGACTTGAGCGGTAACGGCGCCAGGAATCGCGCCTCGCCGCGGGGCGCGACGACGTTCGGCGACCGCGGCAGGGCGGCCGCGGCCCGCGCCGCGAGCTTGCTGCCCGCGATACCGACCCGCCCGGGCAGTCCTGCGGCGTCCATGTCCCGCATGATCGTCTGGCCGAAGCCGTGCTCGTCGTCGGCCGCGATGTCGAGGTAGACCATGCCCTCGTCGCCGTCCTCCACCCGGGGCGAGAAGTCGCCGGCGATCTCAAGCAGCACTTCCTGCGCGGTGTGCTCGCGCTCCGGGTCGCGCACGCGGTCGACCAGGCCGGACTCGATGTTGCGGGCCTGGGCCACGGTCAGCCCCGGGTGCACTCCCGCTCGGCGTGCCAGACGGGAGGCGGCGACGATCCGTGCCGACGGACCTTCGTGGACGACGACCGCCTCGCGGGCGAGCTCCGGCGCCCCCCGCAGGTAGGCGGCTAGCGGAAACAACGCCGCCCGCATGCAGGCGATGCGGGATCTCCGGCGTTCAGCCGGCACGCCTCAGGACCTCGACGGACGAGCCGGAGCGGTGGCTCTTCGCCCGTTGGGGCGGCGCGCCGGTCAGCGGGCGCCGCAGGCTGCTGGTGAGAACGCGCAGTTCGACGTCGGCCGAAGTACCCGGCCGTTCGCCGCGCGACTTGGCGAGCTCCAGCCGGGTTCTGAGCCCGTCGAGCAAGCGCGGGCTCCTCGGCGCGGCCTGCGCCCAGAGAGCGCGTGCCGGCGACGTTCGCGATCCCAGGTCGAGGACCTTCTGTGGCGCCGTGCCGCCGGCGCGGTACGGGCTGGCGATCAGCAGCGCGGCCTGATGACTCTCAGCGGCCCGCCGCAGCCGCAGCCACGCCGACTCCTTGCCGCGGCCGCCGGGCACCGGTGGCAGTCCGAGGTCGATCACGATCAGGGGGAAACCGCCGCCGATCAGCACTTCCGCGCTGCCCAGCGCCTGCTTCAGTCGTTCGGGCCGCGCCCAGAGCAGCCGTTCCAGGACGACCCCGGCGCGCGCCGCCGACTGCGGATCGAAGTGATCTCCCAGATCGATCAGCGCCGCCGATTCCCCGCTCTGGGTGGCCCCGGTCAGGAGCTCCAGCACCAGGGAGAAGCGGCCGCTGCTCCGGCGACCGACCAGTTCGATCGTCTGCCCGCGGCGGATGCCGCCGTCCAGTAGGCGGTCGATGCCCGCAAGCCGCGTGGCGAACACGTCGTCGTCGGTCTCCAGGGTCGGTGGCCCCGTGAGATCGCCGTCCACCAGTTCCCGGCCGCTCCGGAGCTGGCGCACGAGGGACCGCGGCCACTGCGGGTCGGTGAGAGCTGCGGGCAGGGAAGTCACGGCGCTCGAGAAGCGAAATGGAAAGGCGAAAGTGGGAAGAGAGCATCATAGCGCAACTAAGGCGTAAACGGGAAGGCCACCTGTTGCCGCGTCACCGGCCCGCGACAGGCTGACCAACCGCTGGCTACGGCTCTGTACTAAGACTTAGCGGCGAACTTTGAATAGCGGGATCGCTTATTCAAAGTTCGTGCACTGGACTCGTGTACTGGGGCCGAGGCCGTCTGCTCTCCCAGAGCGCCGGTGCAGCTACTGCCCTGGCCGGCCGTGCAGCCGAAGCAGTGGCTCGCCGTGGCAATACAGGCCTTCTCGAGCGGCCCGCCCCGGACGAGGTCGGCCAGGCGCGCGGGCCGTCCTTCCACCGTCGCCGGCAGGCCCAGCATCTGGTTGAAGTCGCAGTCGTACAGGTTGCCCTGCCAGTCGACGCTGACCGTGTCGCGGCACATGACGCCCGGCACGTTCTCCGCGCTGTGGTTGTCCCGCAGCAGCGCCATGTAGGCGTCGAGTTCGCCGTGGGCCCTCAGGACGGCGCCGAAGCGGTTGATCGGCATGTTCGTGAGCACGAAGAGCTGGTCGAACACGATGCCGAACCGTGCCTTGAGTTCGCGCTTGTAGGCCGCTTCGAGTTCCGCCTGTGGCGGCGGCAGCACCGCGCCCACCGGATTGAAGACGAGATGGAGGCGGCGGGCGGCGTCCTGTCCGTAGCCGAGGTCGTTCAGCAGCTTGAGGGCGCGGATGCTGTCGCCGTACACGCCCTTGCCGCGTTGCTGCTCGACGTTCTCCTCGAGGTAGCAGGGCAGGGAGGCGATTACGGTGACCTCTTCGCGGGCCAGGAAGGCGGCGAGCGTTTCCTGGCCTTCCTCGAACAGCACCGTGAGGTTGCAGCGGTCGATCACCTCGATGCCTCGCCGGCGCCCCGCCCGCACCAGCCGGCGGAACCCGGGATGCAGCTCCGGCGCTCCACCGGTGAGATCGAGTGTCTCGATGTCCAGCCGGTCGATGGCCGCGATCACCTCGTCCACGACGGCGGTGGGCATCATCTCCGTGCGGTGAGGCCCGGCGTTGACGTGACAGTGAACGCAGCTCAGGTTGCAGCGATAGCCGAGGTTCACCTGCAGCGTGGCAATGCGCCGGCGACGCAGCCGAGGGAACTCCGTCGAAAGCAGAACAGGTCGCGCGTCGAACATGGGTTCAGCCTCTGATTCGGTGGACAAGGCTAGCGCGTCGTGTGACGCTGTAGTGCAAAACCGCCGGAGGCGCTCCGCTGTTCCCTGGTGGAGCGCTGGTCAGCGCAGCCGTTGCAGGAACCACCAGTGGTGTCCCTCGAGGTCCCGGGCGCCGTAGGTCCGATCGACCCAGTAGCCCTCGCCGTAGTCCTGGGTCGCCGGCTCCATCGTGATCTCGGCGCCCGCCGCCCGCGCCCGTTCGCAGTGCGCGTCGGCGTCGTCGACGAACACGGCCAGGGACTGCGTGTTTACGCCGTCGAGCCTGCGGGGAGACTGCTGGTATTCCCGGTCGGGCTGCAGACCCGTCTGTCCGACCATGATGAGACCGCCGTCCATGACGAGCTGCGAATGGACGATTCGCCCCTGCTCGTCCTCGACCCGCTCCTGTACCTCGAATCCGAACGCGCGGACCAGCCAGTCGATCGCGGCCGCCGCGTCCTCGTAGAAGAGGGAGGACGAGATTCTCGGCCAGCCTTCAGGTGGATTCTTCATCGTGTCCTCCAAAGATGGAATCGCGCCCAATCCAGTCCTTGTCACCGGCTGGTGCGCTTCGAGACTCTAGCTGTCGGTGGGTTCACCGATTGGCGGCGGCAGGGTCGCTTCTCGCCGCCAGAACGGCCGGATGAAGCGGTCCTGAAGCCGTGCCCGCCTGAGGAGGGCGGCGCTCACGAGCAGGCACAGGGCAATGGCGAACACGGAACCCTCTACCCCGAAAGCGCCGCCGGAGAGGAAGTCGGGTCCGCTCAATTGGGATTGGAGAACGCTTCGCACCTGGATGCCGGAGAGATTCGGGCCGAATACGCCCGCCACCATGAAGTTCCATCCGAAGTGGATGCCGATCGCGAGCCATAGGCGCCGGGTCAGGACGTAGGCGGCGCCGAGTAGTACGCCTGCTTCGATAGCGATCGCCGCGGCGCCGTAGAAGGTCGCGTTGGGATTACTCAGATGTACGAACCCAAAGAGGGCTGCCGAGATGGCGAGGGCCAGCCATGTTCCGAGCCCCTCTTCAAGAATCCGGAACACGACACCGCGGAAGATCACTTCCTCGACATAGCCGGACGTGGCGGCGATGGCGAACGCGGTGAACAAGGCGGTCCAGGCACCGATTCCTTGCACCTGGTAGAAGCCGAGCGCGGCGATGAGCGCCACGATCAACGTCAAGCAGGCGGCGCCGACCAAAGCTCCCGCGCTGGTTTCACGCAGTGCCCCGCGTAGGGAGAGTTCCGCGGCGGACCGTCGCTCCAGGAGACGGGTCATTCCAAGGTAGGCGAAGTGAACGGCGAGGATGGGTAACACCACTCCGACCACGACTCGCAGCCAGGTACTTTCCAACCACAGCCCGAGCCCGGCGGCCGCCAGTGCCTGGATCACGGCGGCCGCGGCGATACCGGCGCCAAAGAGGACGATCCGGGTCAGCGGAAAGCGGAGAACCCGAAGCCCCCATCGCTTCCACTGCTCTTCAGCGGGCGCCGCCGTCTCGTCCATGTCGCGATCTCCGGGAGGAAAGAGCCTGGTCGTCTACCTGCCTCCGAGGGTATCCCTCTAGTGGAGCAAGCCTAGGACTCTCCCGGTCATTTCGACGCCGTCTGCAAGCCGTCTCTGGATGGGTCGGCGGAGCCCCTTCCGAGCCGTTCGGCCCCTACGCGGCGCGTGATGTGTTTCGTTCCCGGGCGACCGTTGCTTCGAGGTGCGGCGGAGGCCGCCACAGGCACTCCATGACGTAGGGCAGGTCGAGCGGCCGGCCGTCCCAGCTCGGCATCGATTCCTTGCCCGTGATCAGGATGCCGGCGTCTTCAAGGTGCTCGACCAGCTCTTGGGCGGCGTGGAGGCCGACCGGTGGAGGCGCCGGACTCTGCTCCAGGGGCCGTCCCCGGCGTTGGAAGAATTGTACGGCGCCGGCCTTGCTCATCCGCACGCTGAAGCCGCCTTCATGGAGCAGTCGGTGGTGCCGCCGGCAGAGGAGCACGAGGTTCGAGAGCTTCGTTTCGCCGCCATCGGCCCAGTGGACGATGTGGTGGGCGTCGCAGTGCTTCGAAGTACAGCCGGGAAAGCGGCAACCCTGGTCGCGGAACTCCAGAGCGCGCCGGATCGGGGGAGGAATCGTGCGCGTCTTGCGGCCGACGCTCAGGATCTGGCCCGATCGGTGAGTGATCCGGACTTTCCCGGCGTCGCAGGCAATGCGCCGGGCTGTTTCCGCGGAAACAGGGACTTGGGAGTCGCCGAGCCAGGCGCCGTGGGGCGAAGACGGTTCGTTGCGGGGTTGGAGGCTGGGCGACGCTTCCGCGGAAACGTGCTCGGCTTCAGCCGTCGCGGTCGCCTGCCCCTGTGCGGCCGTCGGCGGCGTTTCCGCGGAAACGCACGACGTGCACTCAACGGCGGACGCCTTCGCAGGAACGCTCAGTTCCTCCTCGCTCACGTGGACGACGACCTGGTAGCGGTCGCCGCTCGACCCCGGATCGAGACCGCCCTTGAGCGCGCTCTCGGCGACGAGCGCAAGAGCGTCCGCACGGACCTTGCCGGCGGGCGGCCGGTCCTCCTGCTGCTCCGCGTAGAGCTTCTCGCCCGCTGCCTTGAGCGCTTTCATCACGACTTCGCCCGCCTCTGGGGCCAGACGTCCGCGGATCACGAACATGCCGTTCTCGTCGACGTGAGTCGTTACATGGCTCGACGCGTCGCGCAGTTCGTCCTCCGCGGCTTCGACCGAGCGATCGATCCTGCGCCACGCCCTGACGATCCGTTCGATCTGTGCCGCCGTTGCCGCCCTGGCCGCCTCGACCAACTCCTGCTCTGTGTCGGGCCGCGCAACGCGGGTCAACGCCCTGACCTTCGAGTACGAGAGCTCGCCCCGCTTCATCGCTTCGCTCATCAGCGGCAGCTCGCCGAGTGCCCGGGCCACCCGTACGCGCTCGCGGGCCGCGCTGGGCGCCAGACCGATGCGCCATGTCAGCCAATGCGCGCAACTCAGAAAGCCGCAGTTCCAGCCCTCCTCTTCATCAAACTTGCGGATCAGGACGAGCAACTCGTAGGTCGCCGCGTCGATGCGCGCGGCAAGCGTGGCGATCTCCTCGCCCATGCGCTCCTTGGTGCTCAAGCTGGTTTCTTTGTCAATCATTATGTTGTCATCCGTGCTGGGATCTGACGGTCAGATTGGCGCGTCTCGGAGGCTGTCGAACCGGCCCTTCGAGGCCTCCCGCGAAGATGAACAACCTATCAGTGTTGCAGCAAGAAACACAAGTAAATCCAAGGCAATGGATGTGTGCGATCGTCTTCCTGGTACGGCCGGCCAAGGCGCGGAAACCGCGGCGTCGCCCAGGAGGAGCTGATCAGGCCCGTCCTCCGGCTGCTCGGATGGGCGGATTGCCTACCGCCGCAGGAAGCCGCGCGCGGCGAGGACGTCCCGGATTCAGCTCCTGTTCGAGAATCCTGAGTCGAAGGCGCGTGCCGCCGAGCGGCCCGTCCCTTGTGATCGCTATCTCGACGCACTCGTCGTTCAGGAGAGCAAGCGGTTCGGCTTGCCGCTGAATGCCCGGGACCGTTCGGATCGGTTCGTTCTCGCTACACTCCACGGGCAGATCCTTAAGGTACCTTGCGACCGCCTACAGCGTGTCGGCCGGCCGCGTCCGCCGGGCCGTTCAGGCTCATTTCAGGAGTCGATTACGTTTCGCTCAGCTCATTCTCTCCAAACTTGGCGGGGTTCCATCGGCCGCCCTCTGCAGCCGACGGGTCGGCCCGTTTCTGGCCGGCCTGCTTCATGGGCCATACCCACCATGGGTCGATACCGGTTTCCACCAAGAAGATGTCGTCCGGCGCGCCCCGGCACTCTCTCAACACCATGGCCAGGCAGTTGCCTACCAGGTCAACAGTCGTCAACGCGACGTCGTCGCTCTCAAGAACCAGGACAGTCCGCGCCCCATCGGCCTTACACTTCAGCAGCTTGCTACACTTCCGCGAAAAGGCCCGGTCAACCCGGCATCGACGTAGATCTTTCAAGTTGTCCGGGCAGGCGCGCACCGCGTAAAGCGAGCCCGGCTGGCGGCCCATGAGGGCAGCATCGGGCCAGCGCGACAGCTCGAACGCACAACTGAAGCCAGGCGGTTTCTCGCGGAAGCAAGCGTCCCGCCGATAAGGGCTACGCCAAGGCTCGTCTTGTCCGGAGTCCTTTCGCATTGCTTCCGCGCTCCGGACGATCCAGTCCACGAAACGCTGGCGCGCATCTTCACTACGGGGCAAGCGAGCCCCGAGAGGAACGACGAGCTGGTAGCACATGCATCCCGCGAACGGAGAGAGAGTCTCCCTGATATGAGTGGCGATCTCTCCAAACTCAACGCCGGCCCTGATCTCGTTCTCGAACGGTTCGATGCGCGTATGTTCAAGGGCATATTCCTTGCGTCCGAGCGACAGGCGATAGTCCACGGGAGGACCAATGCCGTCCTCTTCCGGGCGGCGAACATGGCTGCGGTCGTAGCCACTGCGCTGTTCAAGGAACCTCATAACCGCGTCGCATGTCTTGCCTTCGTTGTCTGGGGTGCCCGTTGCTGCCATGCTCGCTCCTCGCTCCTCGCTCCTCGCTCTCGTGTCCGAGAGAGTAGCGACAAGAGGCGGACATCGCCGAGCGGCACACGGACATGGCCGCGATGGGGAAGGTCGGTCGACGCGGACCTCGGAGCGGCCCCTTTCGCAGGATCGCCTGTATCCCGTTCGCCGTGCGCGTCGGCGAACTGGAAGGCGGCTCGGATCTAGTGCGGGTCGAGCATCGGCTTCCGGCGTGAAGTCTTGTTTTGCAGGCCGGCGCCTTCCGCCCCTTCAGAAGAAGTGAAGTCGAAGAGTCCGTGGTGACAGCGTGTCGATCGGTCGTTCAAGGTTTACCGGCCGTCACCGTCCTCACGGCACCACATCCCCCCAGTTCGGCGCGGCGGCAGCCTCACCTTCGCCGGCCGCCCACTCGATCGTGTCGCCGACCCAGGTCTGGAACATTTCGTGGGACCAGACGTCTTCGCGGTGGCCCATCGCGTTGTGGAAGACGCGGCCGGAGCCGAGTTCACGGCACCAGACGATGGGGTAGGGGGCGATGTCGTACATCTCCTGCTTGGACCGTTCTTCGCCCGGGTCCATCAGAGCGAGGACGTGCAGTTCGTCCTGGGCGACGTTCTTGTACAGGTACCACTCGTCCATGATCTTCCAGCCGTCTTCGACGTTGGCCATTGTCGGGTGGCCGGGGTCGGCGACGCGGACGATGCCTTCGAACTGCCTGCCGTGGTGGAGAAACTCGCCGCCGATCATGCCGATGTAGGGCGTCACTTCGTCGCCCTCGCCGTGGAAGGTGTCGGTCGCGGGGTGGAAGCCGACGAAACCGCCGCCGGCTTCGATCCACGCGATCAGGTCGGAGACGCCGTCGGCGCTCATCGGGGGATTGCCGTCGCCGCGGAAGAAGCCCTCGCCGGTGCCGCCGCGCTGGGTCAAGTCGCCGGTCGTGTAGAACATGACGACGTCGAAGTTGGCGAGCTGGGTGGCGTTGATCAGGCCGGCATCCTTGGTGGACGTGACGGCGAAGCCGCGCTCGGCGCCGATCTGGGCGAGGACGGTGTCGACGTGACTGGGATGGCCGTCCGTGCGCTTGATCGAGGAGTGCTGGAAGCCGGAGGACTTGCTGAGGAAGAGGACGCGGATGGGGTCGTCCGCTTCGTCAGCGGAGGCGAGGGTGGGGGTGGCCGCGAGGAGCAGCAGGGCGAGGGCGAGTGGGGCGAGGCGGCGAAGGTAGATCATGGGCGAAAACCTACCACCGCGCAGGGTCGCCGCTTGGCGGCGTCGTTCCGGATGCCGGCCAGAGGGCCGGCGCACCCAGTCTCTAGCTGAACTTGGAGATGACGTTTTCGCCGAACTGGGCGAGCTTGTCGGGCGGCATAGGCGGGAAGATGACGCGGGAGACGCCGAGTTCGGCCATGCGAGCCACATGATCGGGCGGTCCGCCGTTGGCGGTGATCTCGATCGCGTCCGGATCGCGGCCGGTGGCTTCGGCGCTCTCGCGCATGACGCCGAGCAGGTGCTTCAGCTTGTCGATGTCGCCGAGGGCGGGGAAGAAGCCGTCGCCCAGCTCGCCGGCCCGCCGTGCGGCGCGGTCCGAGTGGCCGCCGACGACGATCGGTACGGAACCCTGGGTCGGCTGCGGCCGGCTGAAGCAGTCGGAGAAGGAGACGAACTCGCCGTCGTGGCTGGGGCAGTCCTCGGTCCACAGGGCGCGGAAGGCGCGCAGGTAGTCGTCGAGGCGCCGGCCGCGGCCGGCGAAGGGCACCCCGAGGGCATTGAACTCCTCCTCCAGCCAGCCGACGCCGACGCCGAGGACGGCCCGGCCGCCCGAGAGCTTGTCGAGCGTCGCGACCGCCTTGGCGGTGACCAGCGGATTGCGCTGCGGGACGATCAGGATGCCTGTCGCGAGCTTGATGCTCTGGGTCGCCGCGGCCACGTAGGATAGCCAGATGAGCGGGTCGGGGATGTCGAAGTCTTCGCGCCCGCCGGGCATCTTGCCGCTCTCGTCGTAGGGATAGGGGGAGGCGTAGCCGCGCGGGACGACGACGTGCTCCACGGTCCATAGCGAGTCGAAACCGGCGGCCTCGGCTGCCTGAGCCAGGGCCGCGGCCGGCGGGCCGTCGACGAACGGGCCGGTGTTGGCGAACATGATGCCGAACTTCATCTCTTCTCCTTGTTCTGCGGGCGTTGGCGCGCGGGACTGTAGCAGTCGTTTGTCGCCCGGTTCGGGTCATTCCCGGGGGCCTTTCCCGTGAGCTTGCGGCGGGCTCTCGACGCGGTCGCGCGCTGGACGATTCGGTCGCCCTGGAGCGCGATCGGATGGGCGGTCGGGCCGGCGCTCGCGCTGGCCGCGCTGCTGCCGGCAACCCCGGTTGATCTCACCTTCACGGGGGTGATGAACCGCGACAACGAACACGTCGGCCGGTACTTCGAGATGTCCGAGCGGTACGAGTTGGGCGGGCTGCTGCTGGTGCTGCTCGAGGGCGAGGAGGATCTGCTCGACGACGCGGTAGACCGCACGATTCGTGCCGCACAGGGGTTGCCGTCGGTCGCCGCGGCGCGCCGCCCCCTGCCCCTGGACTGGCTCGAGGAGCAGGCGCCGTGGCTGGTCGAGCGGACTCTGTTCGACCGCTGGCTCGGGCTCGCCGAGCGGCCGGCCGACCTTTCGAACGCGGCCGAGTTCGTGGCTTCGGCCTTGGCGCTTCGCGTCGCGGTCGCGAGTGTGGCCGGTGCCCGTCTGGTCGAAATCAAGATGGCCACGGACCCGCTGGCGGAGGAGGTGGGCCAGAGCACGTTCTTCGAACTCGAAGCGGCGGTCGAGAGCGCGCTGGCCGGCTCGGGTGTGACGGCAGGCTTCTCGGGCCTGCCGGCACTATCGGCGGGTGACCAGGAGCAGACCCTGGGCGCGATCAAGCGCCTGACCCCGATCAGCCTCGTGCTCGTGCTGCTTCTCTTCCGGATCGTCGAGAAACGGCCGGGCGGCATGCTGTCGGTGGCCGCGGTTCTCGTCCTCTCGATTGGCGCCGCTCTGGGCGCGGTCGGCCTCCTGACCGGGAAGCTGACGGTGATGGAGACGTTCTTCGGCGTCACCGTGTTCGGTCTCGGCATCGACTTCGCCGTCCACCTGTTCGTGCGCCAGAGGGAGGAGCTGGCTCGCGGCCGTCCGTTCGAGGAAGCGCTCCGCAGGACGGTGAGAGGCGCCGGCCGCGGCGTGGTGGCTGGTTGCATTACGACCGCGGGCGCCTTTCTGATCGCGGCCGCCGCGCCGGACCCGGTGGCGCTGCATCTCGGTTTGTCGGGCGGTCTGGGTCTGCTCTTCTGCCTGCCGCTGACGCTGCTGATCCTGCCCTCGGTCTGGGTGCTGCGGGAGCGACGGAGTCGGCTGCGCGCGAAGCCCGCGGCCGGGGCCGCCGGCGGGCGCGCGACGCCGGTCCGCGTTCCCGGCCTCCCATCCGTAGTGCGGTGGGCGACGGTGCGGCCCGTTCGCTGCCTGGTGGTGAGCGCCGTCGTGCTTGGGGCAGCCCTCGCGGGTTGACCGCGGCTGCAGGTCGAGACGCGGCTGGAGCGGATCATGAATCGCGGCGTGCCGGCCATCGCGATGGTCGACCGGATTCAGGAGGTCCTGGGGACCAACGGCGCGCCGTGGATCCTGGCGGCGGAGAGCCTCGATCAGGCCCGCGACTTCGCTCGCCGGCTCGACGGGCACCCGCTGTTCAGCGAGACGATCAGCCTCGGCACGATCCTGCCGGCAGATCTCGGGGAGCGGGCCGAGGCGCTGGACCGGGTGTTCGGCCCCGAGGACCGGACGGCCGCGCCCGTCGCCGGAACGGGCGATCCCTGGGCGCTTGCGGTGGGAGCGCTCCGCCGAGCCGCGGTCGCCGGCCCGCCGTCCCTCGACTCGCTGCCGCCCGGGCTGCGCGAGAAGTTCATCGCGCCCACTGGGGAGTTTCTGGTCTACGCCTACGCGACGGACTCGAAGGCGGACGGCGCCCTGGCCCGGCGTCAGCGCGAGGTGGTGCAGGCGATCGACCCAGGCGCCAGCGGGCTGCTGGCCGTCGTCGAAGGGATGATGATCGGTGACCGGCCGTGGATCCCGTGGATCGCTCTTTCGATCCTGGGATTCGTGCTGCTCGTCCTCTGCGTGGACTTCCGGCGACCCGCCTCGGTTCTGCTGGCAGTGTTGCCGGTGCTGGCCGCCGTACCGTTCACCCTGGGCGTGCTGTGCTGGATCGGCATTCCGTTCAACGTGATGACCTGGCTCGTCCTGCCGCTGATCTTCGGGCTCGGCATCGACGACGGCATCCACGTCGTCCACAGGTTCCTGGACGATCCGGCTCAGCCGATTCGCGGGGCGGCCCTGTCCGTGGGGCGGGCGATCGCGATGACGACGCTGACCACGGCGGCCAGCTTCTCGATCCTGCTGTTCACCGACCATCCTGGCCTGGAGACGATGGCGGCGGTCATGCTGATCGGCTTGCCGGCCTGCCTGCTGGCGTCGGTCGCGGTGCTGCCGGCGGCGGCGGTCCTGCTGCTAGGAAGGCGGTAGCCTCGGCGGCGATGACCGAGCCGCGCATTGTCTCGCTGATCGCGAGCGCGACGGAGATCGTCTGCGCCCTCGGCTTCGAGGACTGCATGGTGGGCCGATCGCACGAATGCGACTACCCGCCTGCGGTGGAGAGGCTGCCAGTGTGCTCGTCGTCGAAGGTCGACGTCGACGGGTCGAGCCGCGCGATCGACGATCAGGTGCGATCGATCGTGGCGGACGCGCTGTCGGTCTACCGGGTGGACGGTCGGCTGCTCGACGAGCTTTCCCCGACGGTCATCGTGACCCAGACCCAGTGCGAGGTCTGCGCGGTCAGCCTGAAGGACGTGGAGGAAGCGGTCTGCGAGCTGGTGAGCTCCGAGCCGCGGATCGTCTCGCTTGCTCCGATGGACCTGGGCGACGTGTTCACGGACATCCGCACGGTTGCCGCGACGCTCGGCCGCCCGGAGCGGGCGGAGCAACTGACAGCCGGGCTGACGTCGCGCCTCGACGCGATCCGCGAGCGCTCCGGCCGGATCGGCGAACGGCCCACGATCGCCTGCATCGAGTGGATCGACCCGTTGATGCACGCGGAGAACTGGGTGCCGGAACTCGTGGAGATCGCCGGCGGCTCGGTGATGCTCGGTGAGGCGGGAAGACACTCCGGCTACTTCGAGTTCGAGAAGATGATGGAAGTCGACCCCGACGTCATCGCGGTCATGCCCTGCGGCTTCGACATTCCGCGCACGGCGGCCGAGATGCCGGCGCTGGCCGCCCAGCCCGGCTGGGCCGATCTCTCCGCCGTACGGAAGGGCCGTGTCTTCCTGACCGACGGCAACCAGTACTTCAACCGGCCGGGCCCCCGGGTCGTCGAGTCGGCGGAGATCCTGGCCGAATTGCTGCACCCGGAGGTCTTCGATTTCGGTCACCGCGGGTCCGGCTGGACGGAGTGGGTTGGCTGATCCTGGAGTCGAGCGGCCCTCGCGGAGGTCGCTCCGGTACACGGATGGGGTCGGTCTCTGGTGCGTTCTCGGGTACGCGGCCCTGGCCGCGCTCGCGCGACAGCCCGGTGAGCCCGATCTGCGGGCGTTCTTCCTGCTCGTCGCCTGGACCGGTCTCCCGGTCTTCGGCCTGTTCTTCCACTTCCGAAAGACGGGGGAGTCCTTCCCGGTCGGTCGACTGTTCTTCTGGGCGGTCGCCTTCCGCCTCTGCGGATTGATCGGCGGTCCGTTCTACGAGGACGACTTCTACCGCTATCTGTGGGACGGATTCCGGTTCGCTACCGCGGGTACGCCATACGGTGCCGCGCCGGAGGAGTTCTTCATCGACCCGGCTGTGCCGGTGCTCTTGCAGGGCGTCCTGGACGGCGTGAACTACCCGGAACTGCCGACGATCTACGCGCCGGTCACCCAGGTCGTCTTTCTCGTCGCCTACTGGATCAAGCCGGCGAGCGTTGCCGTGCTGCAGGTGATCCTGATCGCGGTCGACCTGGCCGCCGTCGCCCTGCTGCTTCGCTTGGCGCCGGCACGGAACGCCCTCCTCTACGCATGGTGCCCGCTGGTGGTCAAGGAGATCGCCTTCACCGCTCATCCGGACGGCGTCGGCGTCTGCCTGCTGCTGGCCGCGATCGTCCTTGCCCGTCAGCGACGCTGGTGGATCGCGGCCGCGCTTCTCGGGCTGGCCGTGGCCGCGAAGACGTTCGCCCTGGTGCTGGCGCCGCTCGTCCTGCTGCGGGCCCGACTCGGGCATTGGCTGCTCTTCGTCGCCACGGTGGCAGCGGCGTACCTGCCGTTCGCTATCCGTGGAGGCACCGATCTGCTGTCGCTGGGGGTCTTCGCGCGGGACTGGGAGTTCAACTCGGCGGTCTTCGGGCTGCTCAAGGCGGTCGTGCCGCCGTTCGAGGCGCGGATCCTGCTGGGCGTGGTCTTCGCCGCCTTCTGGGGCTGGACCTGCCTTCGTCGTGCTCGCGGCAGGGAAGAGGGAATCCCCCGGGGCGATGTGCTGTTCGGCGTCCTGCTGGCGGTGTCGCCGGTGATCAACCCGTGGTACCTGCTCTGGCTGCTGCCCTTCGCGGTAGTCTCTCCGAGCATCTGGGCATGGACGGCATCGGCCGCGGTTCTGCTCAGTTACGTCACGGGGTTGAACCTCCCCGACTACACGTTGCAACCCTACGAACAGCCGGTGTGGGCTCGGGGATTGCAGTTCGGACTGATCCTCCTGGCGCTCGCGGCCGATCTCGCCGTCCATCGCCGGAAAGGGACGCGAAAGGAACTGCAATGACGAATCGCAAGTTGAACGGCCTCCTTTCCGCGGTGGTTCTCGCCGTCGCCTGCGGCGCTCCGGAGCCGAACGAGATCGCGGGATGGGACACGAGCGACGAGACGAGTACCGCGACGATCGATCACGTTTCCTGGCAGGAGATCCTGGACGGCTACGTCCGCACCGACGACTCGGGCGTCAACCTGTTCGACTACGCGGCGATTTCGTCCAACGCCGGCGACACGGCGAAGCTGAGCGCCTACATCGACTACCTGCAGGGCCACGACCCGGGCGAGTACTCACGCGCCGAGCAGATGGCCTTCTGGATCAACCTCTACAACGCGGTCACGGTCCAGGTCGTGCTGTCGGAGTACCCGGTCGATTCGATCAAGGAGATCCACGAGGGCGTCATTCCGAACACCGGTCCGTGGCAGGACCCGCACGCGCAAGTGAACGGCCGGGATCTGAGCTTGGACGACATCGAGCACGGCATCCTGCGGCCTCTGTGGAAGGACAAGCGGATCCACTACGCGGTGAACTGCGCTGCGTACGGCTGTCCCCATCTGCTGGCGACGGCGTTCACTGCCGCCAACACGGAGATGCTCCTCGAGCAGGGCGCGCGCGACTACGTGAACAACGCCCGCGGCGTCGATTTCGTCGACGAGGACTTCATCGTCATCTCGAGTATCTACGACTGGTACGCCGAGGACTTCGGCGACACGGAGGAGTCCGTGGTTGCCCACCTCGTCGCCTACGCGGACGCGGGCCTTGCCGCGCGTCTCGAGGGCTTCGAGGGCTCGATCGACTACGAGTACGACTGGAGTCTCAACGAGCCGTAGCCCCAGTAGCTAGTACGTGTCGAAGTTGAAGCCGAGCGAGATGCTGAACACGTCGGAAACCGCAGTGTTGCGACCGCCGACGACGGACCCGTAGGTAAAGGCCAGGGAATCGACAGCGATAGCTCGAGGCGTCGTGCCGCTCTGGAGGCCGATACTGATCGTGCCGGTGACGAGTTCGATGTCTTCCTGGAGTTCCGGGAAACGGGCGGGAGAGAACGGAGGAACGCCGATGTCGAGGCCCGAGGACTCGGCGTCGATCATCCGGTAGCCGAGGTTCAGTCCGACCCGGTCGCCGACCAGGACGCCCGCCGACAGATTGAGGAAGGCGTCTGCCGGAATGTTGCTGTTGCGGTGGCGGTAGCCGAGTTCGGCGGACAGGGCGCCGCGGTCTCCCACGTACTTGCCGATCAGCAGGGAGACTTCGCCGCCATCGCCGCCGTCTCCCAGGGAGCTGATGTAGCCGGTCGTGTAGCTGCCGCCGATGATCGCGGCGGCGCGTAGCGCGAGGCTGGGCCCCGAGCTCACGACCTCGTCCCGGAAGCGCCAGACGAGGCCGGCGTTGACGTCCTGCAGGCCGCTCAGGTTCTCCTTGGGCGGAAACGGGGCCGACGGTCCGGCCATGAAGGAACTCTCGGCGGCGCCGAGGCGGAAGTCCAGGGCCAGCGAGTCGGAGATGCCGTACGTTCCGTTGACCCAGAGCGTCTCCTGGCCGAGTTCGTGGCCTCCGGCGGGAGTCGGCCCCTTCACGGCGGCGCGGTAGAACTCGGTCGCCTCCTGGGACACGTAGGAAACCGAGATGGCGCCGGCGCCCGGCGCGGGCAACCAGGGCGACCCTTCGGCGAATGAGGGAGCGGCGGACACGGTGACGACGGCGACGGCCGCCAGAAGGCTCGAGGACGTGTTCTTCATTGCTGTCTCGTCCGTTCCGGGCTACAGCTTGTAGCGGCGCGTCAGGTAGAAGTGAACGAGTTCCTGCTCGTCCGGCTTGCCTTCGCAGGAGGAGCCGCCTGCCCCGGGACAGAGCGCGTTGATGTTCTCGTCGTCCGGCGTGCCCGGTTTCTCGGCTTCGTCACGAGCTTCCAGGCTGTTCTTGAGGCTCAAGGCGCGATCCCGGTCGAGGTCGCGTTTCTGCAGGGGACAGGACGGGCATACGAGCTTCTGGAACGTGAGCGCCTTGCCCATCGTGTAGGCGTCTCTCGGGTTGATCCCCTTGCCGGCCGAGATGGAGCCGGATGCGAATGCCGAGGCCTGCGGAAGGCCGCCGGCGAGGACGAGCGTAAACACGCTGATGACACCTTTCATCAGGTGGTTCCTCCTGTCGGTTGCGTGGATGGAATGGGGCCCCACGGACTCTTGGGGGCCCGAGGACGGTAACACGGCCATTCCGCGTCGGAGGACACCGAATTCCCTGTGCCACAATGACCGCCCCAAGCGCACCGACGAGCGGAACGAGCAAGCAGAAAGGGAGCGGCAGGAATGATCCAGACGGGTGAGTGCAGAGGCTTCGAGGTGTCGTTGGAGGATCCGGGGATCCTCGTCGTCACGTTCAACCGGCCGGACCGGCTCAACGGCATGGACGCGCCGATGAAGCGCGACCTGCTGGAGACGCTCACCCAGGCCGCGATGGAGGATTCAGTGCGGGTGGTGCTCTTTACAGGCAGCGGCAGGGCGTTCTCCGCCGGGGACGACATCAGCGGCCAGGACAAGGGCCGGCGCGGCGAGGCGCTGGTGCCCCACATCCACCGCGGTCACGACAACGTGCTCGGCACGATCAACGGGCTGCGCAAGATCTCGCAGCCGATCAACACGGCGATCCGGGGCCTGGACAAGTTGACGATCGCGGCGATGAACGGCGTGGCGGTCCAGACCGGCTTCTCGCTGGCGCTCAGTTGCGATTTTCGGATCGCCTCGAGCGCAGCCCGCATGGGCAGCGGCACGCTTCGTTTCGGCCTCCTTCCGGACGAGGGCGGCCACTACCTGCTGCTGCAGATGATGGGACTGCCGAAGACGATCGATTTCCTGATGCGCAACCGGATCGTCGACGCGGCGGAGGCGTTCGACCTCGGACTTGTCCACGAAGTGGTGGAGCCGGACGATCTGAAGCCGCGAGCGATGGACCTTGCGCGCGAACTCGCGAACGGGCCACAGGTGGCGATGCGGCTGCTCAAGCGCAGCATCTACAACGCCGCCGACCAGACCTGGGAGCAGTCCCTCGAGGACATCGCGGCGCGGACGCCGATGGCCGACCATCATCCGGACTCCCGTGAGGGTGTGGCGGCGTTCCGTGCCAAGCGGACGCCGGCCTTCAACGCCTGGTTGGAGGATTGAGAGAGTCCTTCTGGTGACGGTCTGGCGGGAAGGTGATTTGATGCTGGCGACGCATCAATCTGATGCTATGCTGCCCGTGATGAACGCGAGGCAGGCTGGCTGACTCGGTGTCGCCGAAGAGCCGAGTCTTCAACGTAGTCAGGAGGCAGCCATGGCAGGAGACGAAGCCGCGATTCAAGGGATCGACATTCCAGCAAGCGCCCTCGTCGATCGGACGGCTTACATCGAGACCGCCCGTAAGGGCGTGCCGGGTCACGTGGTTGGGCAGGCGGTTGGCGTGCTGGGACACCGAGAGACCTTCGCGAGTCTCATGGGTACAACGGTCGGCAATCTGAATCGCTTCTACCGCAGACCAACGCTCGGTCCTGCCCAATCCGAGGCACTGCTCGACATGTTGCGTGTGGTCTCGCGCGGGTTGGCGGCATTCGGCGACCTCGATCAGGTGCAGCAGTGGTTCGACGCCGCCTCGCCTGTGCTTGGCGGCGACCGGCCCATCGACCTGTGCGACACCTTCGAGGGGCGTCGGGCCGTTGACGGTGTCCTGCACAAGATTCAATACGGCGAGTTTCCCTGAGGCGTTTGTACCGCATCTCCGATCGCCAGCACATAGGGGACCTCCGTGGGCTTGGCGCCAGCTTCCGGACTGGCGGACGCTGGAACAGATCTGGCGTTCCAGCGCTGTACTTCGCTGCGTCCGCAGCCGTGGCGATGCTGGAAATGGCGCACTATCTGCCCTCTCCCAGGCTCGTTCCGTCCAGCTACCGCATGGGCGTCTTTGAGGCGTTGGACGGACTACGGATGGATCGTTGGACGGCCCAGGATCTGCCGGCGGACTGGCGTACCTTTCCCTACCCCGCCTCCACTCAGGAGCTCGGCTCAACCTGGTTGTTGAGCGGACAGGCGGAGCTTCTCGCCGTTCCGAGTACCGCTATCCCTGGCGGCCTGGGTGACATCGTCCTGGCGAGTCCTGCCCGCCTCGGTCCGAGTACCATCCGTTTGGTTGAGACTCTGGCCGATCTCTACAGCGGTCGGGCGTTCGCACAGACCTGACGGGCACGGCCGGCCCCGCTGGCGTTTGGATGCCGACCGAACGGACGGTAGGTGCTATTCTTCCGTGTTCAACAGGTCCCAAACACACAGCAACAATCGAAGCCAGGGAGCTACTCCATGACTGACGCCGTCATCGTTTCCACCGCCCGCACGCCGATCGGCAAGGCCTATCGCGGCGCCTTCAACAACCTCGAATCGCCGACCATGGGCGCGGCTGCGATTGCCGCCGCGGTCGAACGCGCCGGTGTCGACAAGGGCGAAGTCGACGACGTCGTGATGGGCTGCGCCATGCAGCAGGGCTCCCAGGGCAACAACGTCGCCCGGCAGTGCGCGATTCGTGCCGGCATGCCGGTCGAGGTCTCGGGGATGACGATGGACCGGCAGTGCTCGTCGGGGATGATGGCGATCGCCACCGCCGCCAAGCAGGTCATGGTCGATGGGGCGCCGGTCGTGGTCGCCGGCGGCATCGACTCGATCAGCCTCGTCCAGAACGACAAGATGAACCACTTTCGGACTCCCGATCCCTGGATCCGGGAGAACAAGCCGGATCTCCACCTGCCGATGATCGACACCGCGGAAGTTGTGGCGAAGCGCTACGGCATCGGCCGCGAGCAGCAGGACGAGTACGGGCTGCAGAGCCAGCAGCGCACCGCCGCCGGCCAGGAATCGGGCGCGTTCGACGACGAGATCATCGCGATGAACGCGACGAAGATGATCCTCGACAGGGCGACCGGCGACATCAGCTTCGGCGAGGTCGAGCTGAGCCAGGACGAGGGCAACCGGCCCACCACGACGATCGAGGGTCTCTCCGGGCTGAAGCCCGTACGCGAGAACGGCACGATCACGGCGGGCAACGCCAGCCAGCTCTCCGACGGCGCCTCCGCCTGCGTGGTGATGGACTCGAAGCTGGCCGAACAGCGCGGCCTCGAGCCGCTCGGCATCTACAAGGGGATGGCGGTCGCCGGCTGCGAACCGGACGAGATGGGCATCGGCCCCGTCTTCGCCGTCCCCAAGCTGCTCAAGCGCTTCGACCTGACGATGGACGACATCGACCTCTGGGAGCTCAACGAGGCGTTCGCGGTCCAGGTGATTTACTGCCGCGATCGGCTGGGCATCCCGAACGAGAAGCTGAACGTGAACGGAGGCGCGATCTCGATCGGTCACCCCTACGGTATGAGCGGTGCGCGCTTGGTCGGCCACGCGTTGATCGAGGGCAAGCGCCGCGGCGCGAAGAACGTCGTCGTCACGATGTGCATCGGCGGCGGCATGGGCGCCGCGGGTCTGTTCGAGGTGGCGTGAGGCTGAGGAGCGCTACGGGCATCGCAAGACTCCGCCGGCGGTTCTTCGTCGCCGCCGGCGTCCTGTTGCTCCTCGCTTTGACCTCCGGGCCGGCCACGGCCCGGACCGAGTTTCACTTCCAGTTCGGCGAACTGCTGAACCCCTTCTCGGCGCGGGCGGAGGAGAGCTTCGTCCTGACCCTGCAGCAGGCGACGCAGTGGAAGTACGGCGACAGCTTCTTCTTCATCGACTATCTCGACGACAAGGGCAGCGACGGCTTCAACGAGCGGGACTTCTACGGCGAGTGGTATCCGACTGTAAGCCTCGGCAAGATGACCGGGAAGACGGTCGGCGGCGGCCCGCTGGCCGACGTCGGCTTCATCGCCGGCGTGAACGCCGCCGGCGACGCGAAGGTGGTCAAGTACCTGCCGGGCTTGCGCCTGGCCTGGAAGGCGTCCGGGTTCATCTTCCTGAACACGGACCTGATGCTCTACCTCGACGGCAGCAGCGGCGTCGGCGCCGCGCCGCGGACCGACGACAGCTACTGCTTCGACGTGAACTGGCTGTACCTGTTCTCTGCCGGTGAGCAGAGCTTCCAGATCACGGGCCACGCCGAGTACATCGGCAGTGTGACGAACGAGTTCGGGCAGACCTACGGCGGGTCGATCCTCGCCCAGCCGCAGTTCCGCTGGGACGCGGGCAAGGCGTTCGGCGGTGACGCCGGCAAGCTCTTCGCGGGCATCGAGTACCAGTACTGGAGCAACAAGCTCGGCACGGAAGAAGACGAGAGCGCCGTGCAGTTGCTGCTGGCCTGGCAGTTGTAGCTACGTCGGATCCCAGGTGAACACGTCGGTCGTCCGCTCGAGGTCGTGGAACGACCCGGCCAGCGCCGGCATGCCGTGCTCGGCGATCGCCTCCGGGGTCCAGCCGTCGCTGTTGTGGACCGAGCGGACCGGCCTGGGTTGGCTCATCAGGAAGATCTCGTTCTTTCGCACCGTGAAGATCTGACCGCTCGTGTCCTTCGCCGAATCGCTCAGGAGGTAGACGGCAAGCGGCGCGACGAGCGCCGGGGTCATCTCCTTCATCTTGGCGACCCGCGCGGCCTGAGCCGGGTCGGCGGTCGGGATCGTGCCGATCAGCCGGGACCAGGCGAACGGGGCGATGCAGTTCGAGCGCACCTCGAAGCGCTGCATGTCGAGAGCCAGGGACTTCGAGAGCCCGACGATGCCGAGCTTGGCCGCGGCGTAGTTCGCCTGGCCGAAGTTGCCGATCAGCCCCGAGGTCGACGTCATGTGGACGAAGGCGCCGCCGATCTGCTTGCGGTAGTGGGGAGCGGCGGCCCGCGCCATGTTGAAGCTGCCCTTGAGATGCACGGCGATCACGGCGTCCCAGTCGCTCTCGGTCATCTTGTGGAAGATGCTGTCGCGGAGGATGCCGGCGTTGTTGACTATGCCGTCGATCTGGCCGAACTCGTCCAGGGCCTGTTCGACGATCCGCCCGGCGCCGTCGAAGTCGGCGACGCTCTCGTAGTTCGCGGCGGCGCGGCCTCCGGCGGCCTGGATCTCGGAGGCGACGGCCTGGGCCGGTGTCTGGTCGCCGCCGTCGCCGCGCTCGGAGCCGCCGAGGTCGTTCACGATGACCGACGCGCCATGGGCGGCGGCGAGCAGGGCGATATCGCGGCCGATGCCGCGGCCGGCGCCGGTTACGGCGATCACCTTCTCATGCAGCATGCGAGTGTTCATTCCGGGTTTCTCCGTTCGTGTTCTTCGTGGGTTGAGATCGGTTCAGATTGGCTCAGGTCGCTTCAGGCCGCGGCGAGAGCCGCAATCAGGCGGCAGCCGTCGAGGTACTCCCGTACGTCGACGTACTCGTCCACGGTGTGCGGGTTGTGCTGTCCGGCACCCAGGGTCACCGTGGGCACTCCCTTGGCGTTCAGGTAGTTCGCGTCCAGCCCGCCGTTCGCGACGAGGTAGTCGGCCTCCACGCCGAGAACCGCCTGGATCCGTTCCGCGGCGAGTTCTGCGGGCGGCGAGTCCGTCGGCATCTCGAAGGCCTCGTAGTCCGTCTCGGCCCGAAAATCGACGCGGCCGCACTGCCCGTCGGCGCTCGTCACGCTCCGGGCGGCCTGCTCGAAGGCAGAGCGGTATGCCTCCGTGATCCTGGCGAGGAACGCCTTGTCGTGGCTGCGCGATTCGCCCGAAACGAAGACGTGGTCCGTCACCTGGTTGCTTGCCTCGCCGCCGGCCATCCTGCCGATGTTCGACGTGCCGCTGCCGGCCGGAAGCTCGATCTTGCCGAAGTAGCCCTGGGCCGCCACGTCGGCGACCGCGCGTGAAGCGATCAGCGCCGCGGAGACGCCATGCTCGGGGTGAACGCCAGCGTGCGACGACTTCCCGTGGATGTCGACCTGCCAGCGGTCGGCCCCGGTCGCGCCGATGATCACGACGTGGGGTGCGCCGGAGTCGATGTTGAAGCCCATCTCCGGGCTGCCGAGGCGATCCAGTTCCACGGTCCGCGCGCCCCACAGGCCGACCTCTTCGCCGACCGTCATCAGCACCGTGATCGGCGGCCTTGGTGTGTCCTGAGCGATCAGCGTCTCGACCATCGTGACCAGCGCGCCGATCGAGGTCCGGTTGTCCCCGCCCAGCGCCGTGTCGCCCTCGGCCTCGATCCGCCCGTTCCGGCGCACGGGCACGGCGCCCCGGCAGAGCGGCACCGTGTCCATGTGCCCCATGAACAGCCGCCGCGGGCCCGGCCTCGTGCCGGGCAGGTCGACGATCAGGTTGCCGACTTCGTAGTCTCCGGGGATCCGCTCGTTCGCGTCGTCGTGCCCGATCCAGGACGGCTCGCAGCCCGCGGCCAGGAGTTTCTCCCGGACCGCCGCCGCGACCTTGCCTTCGCGGCCGCTCAGGCCCTCGATGGCGAGCAGGTCCATCACGTGGTCGAGGGCGCGGGTTTCGTCGATCCGGGGTGTGGACATGTGCGGTCTCGGGTCAGTCGGTACGGTCGGAAGTTGGCGATCCTACTGCCCTCTGCGCGGCTGTGCTGCCTCCGTTTGCTCTCGGTCAGGGCTGCTTGCGGCGCGGGTGTCCCTGAGTGGCACTTGGTAGCCGTGGAGGAACTGGCTGGCGAGCAGTCTTGATCGACTACGAAGTCGGTTCGCCGAACGGTAAGAGGCGCGCGGCCGGGGCCCATTGGCTAGGGAGGGAGTCCGCCTCCGCTTCAAGGTCGAATGCGTGATCGGTCGCCAACGCGAAGCCCGCTGAGATAGTCGCCGCGTCCTGCAGGATCTGGTCTCGGGACCGGGACAGGATGGCATACAGGTCGACTCGCTGGAGCAGCTTCTTCGTGACAACTCGCTTCGCATCGACGAAGACCAGGGACTTTAGGAGGTTCTTAGCAGGCTCGCTCTGGAGGGTTGCGGCGACGATGGCCGCCTGCTCGGCGTTGTCGCATGGCAGGAAATAGGACGTATCGTCACACAGAACCGGCTGGCCGCCGCTGGGAGGCAGAACGCGGAAGCGGGTTTCTTTCCAGAGGCTGCACACGGCCACCTTCCAGGGACTGAACGTGTAAGGTCCGATGCCGAACATGGAGAACTTCGGTCGCGATCGGTAGACGGACGACTTGCGGGCCGCTAGGTGCTCCTGGTGGTCGTTCAGGTAACTCCAGAGCTTCGGCGCCAAGTGGTGTAGGACGCCCGGATCCTCGCCGAGAAACCTTTGAGTGACGAGAACGCGACGGCTCGGTTCGCGTCCGGCGTAGATGTCCGAGCCCTTCATCAGAGGGAAGGACCACTCCGGTTCCACGTCGACGAACTCTCCCAGCCCGTTCCGCCAGCCGCCCCCGTTCGCGTCGGGCTTCAGTTCCAGGATCTTGGATGCGTCGTGCTTGATTCCCTGACGCCACTCGATCGGCGACCGCCCGTCGAAGGGCTGCGATTCCTTGTGAGAACTGACGTCTGCTACGAGGCCGCCATCGACGATGCCCATGGTCGCGACAGGATCCCGCGCGGCCAGGGACTCGTAGATCCTGCAGTCGTAGCTTCCAGCGGCTCCGTGGAGACGAATCATGAAGAGGCCGGCGTCGGCTGAGACGCCGAACGCCCGCTGGGCGTTGATGCGCCACAGTGCCGACTCCGCTACCGGCAGTCGCAAGCGGTGAGCGAGTGCGAGGACGCGCCGCGCCACGGAGGTCTTGCAGAGCATGGCCACCGTGGGCGACTGGTCTCGCAACTCCGTGAGAAGCCGCATCCAAATGTACTCGGCGACGTCGAAGTTCGAGTCACCCGTCAGTGCGTCTATCCCCCGCACGGATCGGACGTTGGACCGCTGGGGAACGTGCGCGGAGTTCATGGCGCCCAGTTCGGCAAGCGTGATCCACGGCGGGTTACCGAGCACGAGAAGGGGGCCCGGCGTGCGCCAGGGCAGAGCGCCCAAGTCGTAGCTGAAGATGTCGCCCGCCTGGACTCGCCAGTCGATGCCTGCGGGCAGACGCTGGCGGAGCGTCTCGCGGGCATCTTCAACGTAGCGCGACTGGATCTCGATGCCGAACATCTCCAAGGGGCTGCCGAGTTGGTCGGCGGCGGCGCGAAGGAACGACCCCTTGCCGCAGGTGGGCTCAAGAAGGCGGGCGGGGCGGTTGCCGACTGTTTGCAGAACGCGCGTGGCCGTCAGTGCGAGTTCCAGCGGCGTCTGGAAGTCTCCAAGCTCCTTCTTCAGCTTGCTACGAACGGGCCTTCCCGGGCCGGGGTCGTCCTTAGCGGAGAAGATCGTGGACACCGGCCACCTCCCCGGCGTTTCGGATGGCATGTCCGTATTGGAGCCGCCACTGCAAGGCGTTGCTGACCGTGATGTAGCCCTGCCGCGGCGGACGGGCGAGAATACGTTCAGCGAGTGACCGGCGGCCGATATCGTCGAGCGGGAGATTGCGCTCCTCGAGGAACGCAGCAAGATCATCGGCGTTGCCGTTGCGTTCGAGTATGCCCCGAATTCCTGCGGTGGTCTGGTAGTCGGCCGTACGCTCGCGTTCGATGAAGACGAGGTGGCGGACGTCGATTCGCGCTGTCCGCGTCTCGTTGACGTCGGTCTTTTCGTAGACGAAGACGAGCAGGTGGTAGCCCAGTCCGAACACCTTCTGCGAAGCATCCCGAAACGGACAGGATGACTGCGGTTGCGACAGGAATGTCGCCTTGAGGTCCACATTCAGCTCCGGGAAGTCGATGCCTCGAGCCGCGCTGCCGGGGTCGAACGTGTAGCGATTGGTCAGGAAGTCGTTGAAGCTCGATTCGATCCAGGTGCCCAAGGCTTTGCCGTCGGTTGTGCCGAAGAGCTCTGCGAAAGGCCGTTGGTGGAGCGACTCGGCGAATGCAGCCGCTTCCGTGCGCAGAGTGCCGACGGTCAGGGGCGTTGGGGAACTCATCGCGTGCAGTGTGCGGTCTTGGTGTGCTTCCCGTGGCGGCCGAGTGGCTCGGCACGCGGTACTGATGGAGGGCCAGTGTGACCGGCGGCGATGGTAGCAGCGAGGACGGGCGATAGGAGCCACCGCGAGTGCGGCGACGCGGAGGGTTGCTGCTGCCCGGTATGGCTGTGGCTAGACTCCTTGGCCTACGGCTGCCTTCCCGTTTGAGGAGGCGCTCGCGGAGAACGATGAACAAGACCGCGGTTCTGGAGTTGATCCGAAACGGCGAGGACTCGATGGTCGAGTTCAAGCGGGACGACGTACGGAACTACGACTTTGCGAAGGAGCTGGTCGCGTTCCTGAATCTGGAGGGCGGAACAGTCCTGCTCGGCGTGGAGGATGACGGGACGATCAGTGGAGTGGCCCGGGAACGGTCCGAGGAGTGGGTGAGCGAGGTCTGCCGGACGAAGATCGATCCGCCGGTCATCCCGCTGCTTTCCTGGGCGCGGGGCGTCGAGCCGGGTCGGGACGTGCTCGCGGTCCGGGTTGGAGCCGGTCCTGACAAGCCCTACGCCAGGGCCCATCGTGGTCGGCGCACGTACTACATTCGCGTCGGCAGCACGTCGCGCGAGGCGAGCCGCGAAGAGATCGAGCGGATGTTCCAGGCGTCGGGCCGCATTCACTACGGCCTGAAACCGGCTCTGGGTGCAACGTTCGACACGTTCGACAGCCGTCGCCTGCGGGATTACTTCGAGCGGGTGCTCGGAGGCTCCGCGCCCGCGAGCGACGACCGGGAGGGTTGGGAGGCGCTCCTGCGAAACCTCGACCTGATGACGGAGGCTGGCGGGCAGGTGGTGGGAACGGTGGATGGAGTGCTTCTCTTCGGCAGCAGGCCGAACCGCCATGTCCCGCAGGCGGGGATTCGGGCTCTCTGCTATCCGGGCGTGGAACCGGACTACGCCACCCGCGCGGACGAGGACCTGCGAGGACCGATGGTCTCCCTGGTCGGGGCCGACGGCGCGGTGATCGGCCGGGGCCTCGTCGACCAGGCTTGGGACTTCGTCCGGCGGAACACCACGCCGACTGCGCGCCTTGAGGGCATGCGACGGGTCGACCGGTGGGAGTATCCGGAGGAAGTCGTCAGGGAAGTCGTCGCCAACGCCCTTGTCCATCGCGACTACAGCATCGCCGGAACGGACGTCATGTTGACGATCTACGCGGACCGCCTCGAAGTGCTGAGCCCCGGTTGCCTGCCGAACACGGTGACGGTCGACGGGATGAAGTCCGGTGTCCGCTACGCGAGGAACCAGACGCTGGTCAATGTCATGCGAGACTACGGCTACGTGGACGCCCGAGGCATGGGAGTCCGGAACAAGGTGATCCCCGGCATGCGTGCGCACAACGGCACGGAACCGGATTTGGTCGAAGGGGAGCACCGGTTCACCGTGCGGCTGTGGAAGGAAGGAGAGCGCCGATGAAGCCTGCTGCCTTGTGTTGTTTGTTCGCTGGCGGCCGCAGGCGGGCAGGATTCCCGCGCTTCCAGGCCCGATCTGGCGCGGCAGCGCGGTGCAGCGGTTCGTGCCGGCCGGGTCTCGGGGCGCGAGCGGTCGTCATCGCTCTCGGCATTCTGGCCGTTCTTGCTTGCAGTCCGGGAGAGACGCCGACGACGCCGGGCGACGCCTCTCCCTCCGGCCGGCCCCCGAACTTCGTCATCGTCTTCGCTGACGACCTGGGCTGGGGGGACCTCGGCAGTTACGGGGCGCCGGTGATCCGCACGCCGCACCTGGACCGGATGGCGGCGGAGGGCCAGCGCTGGACGAACTTCTACGTGACGGCCTCCGTCTGCTCGCCGAGCCGGGCGGGGTTGTTGACCGGACGCCTGCAGCTTCGCAGCGGTCTCTACGGCGACCGGGCCCGGGTGCTGTTCCCCGAGTTCGTGGGCGGGATCCAGGACGAGGAGGTGACGATCGCCGAGGCGCTCCGCGATCTCGGCTACGCGACGGGGATGTTCGGCAAGTGGCACCTGGGCGATGGCCCGCAGTACCTGCCGACGCGGCACGGGTTCGACACCTGGTTCGGCATCCCCTACTCGAACGACATGATGTCGACGCTGCCCCGCGAGGAGCGTCGCGCCGCTTTCCGGGATCCGAAGATCGAGTACTGGGACGTGCCGCTCATTCGCTCGGAGCGCGACGGGGCCGGCGCGATCGTCACGGAGACGCTTGAGCAGCCCGCGGACCAGACGACGATCACGAAGCGCTACGCCGAGGAGGCGGTGGACTTCATCCGCGCCCATCGGGACGAGCCCTTCTTCGTCTACCTGCCGCACAGCATGCCCCATGTGCCGCTGTTCCGGGCTCCGGAGTTCGAGGGCCACAGCGACGCAGGGCTCTACGGCGACGTGATCGAGGAGATCGACTGGAGCGTGGGCCGGATCCTCGACACGCTGGAAGAGGAGGGGCTCGCGGAGAACACGGTCGTCTTCTTCAGCAGCGACAACGGCCCCTGGACCGCGTTCCGCACCCAGGGGGGATTGGCCGGGCCGCTCCGCGAAGGCAAGGGGATGACCTGGGACGGCGGCATGCGGGTACCGGGTCTGTTCTGGTGGCCGCGCACGATCGCCCCCGACGTGGTGTCGGACCAGATCGGGTCGACGAGTGACCTGTTTGCGACCTTCCTCGGTCTGGCCGGCGGTGTGTTGCCGGACGATCGGCCGATGGACAGTCTCGATCTGGGACCGGTGTTGCGGGGCGAAGGAGAGGGACCGCGCCGGGAGGTGCCGTTTTACCGCGGCAGCGAGCTCTACGCCTACCGGGTCGGCAACTACAAGGCGCACTTCATCACCCAGGGTGCCTACGGCCTGGCGGGTGAGCGGACGGAACACGATCCGCCCCTGCTCTACGACCTGGCGCTCGATCCCGGGGAGCAGTGGGACATCGCGGCTGAACAGCCGGAGATCCTGGTGGACGTCACGTCGCGCGCCCTGCAGCATCGGGCCGGAGTCGCCGTAGCGCCATCGGAGTTCGATCTCCTGACCGGGGACGTGTGACCTCAGGGGCCGGCGCCGCTTGAATCGGTCTCTTGCCCTTCGGCGTCCGCCGTGTTCTTCAGGCCCGCGGCGAGCCTCTTCAGCCGCCCTATGCGCTGCTGCCAGAGCAGGGCTTCCCGGGCGACCTCCCTGGCGGCCCGGATGCTGCGGAGCCACCAGCCGAACGTCGCGCCAGCCAGCGCCGCGGCGGCGACCCAGATCCAGATTTCGAGGAGGATGTACAGCATCGGCGCCCTTCAGGGGCGGTGGAAAACGCGGAAGTCGAGGCGTGAAGTCGAGGCGTCGGCGGAGTCCGACGTGTCGTCGCGGGCCGCGGCGGGCGAACGATCGCCGCCGTAGCCAACCGCCAGCAGGCGGTCGGGGTGAATGCTGGCCGAGAGAACGTCGCGGACGGCCTGAGCCCGTTCGAGACTGAGCGCCCGGTCGAGTGCCGGCTCGCCGCCGCCGTCCGTGTGGGCGAGGATCTCGACCCGGATGTTCGAGATGTTGGCCAGCGCGGCGCCGATCTCGCCAACCCTGGTCGCGGCATCCTCGGTGAGCGTCGACGTGCCGTCTTCGAACTCGATGAGTCCCCGTTCGAGCACGTCCCGGATGCGCCTCTCGCCTTCGTGGTTTGTCGCGACGGGCGAGATCCGCATCCGATCGGCGATCGTCCAGCCAGCGCTCGCCGCGGTGCCGGTCGACGCGACCTCGAACATGAGGTGGTCGCGCAGGCCTTCGCTGGAGGTGTGACCGGTCAGGGTCAGCGTCCGGTCCTCGAGCCGCAGCCCCGGAGCGCCGTCCAGACGGCGCAGAAGCTGGATCAGTCGCGGCAGTGCCCCGAGCCAGGGAGGCTCGGTTACCGAACTGTCGACCTCGGTTTCGTCGATGACGTTCCCCGGTCCGACGATCGCGGCGGCGGCGTCGAACAGCTCCTGCCTGCTTTCGGGCGTCGGCATCATGCCCCGGAGCAACCAGATGTCGCCGTTCGGCGCGAATTCGAAGGAAGGCCCGATGGCCATCTCCAGCCGGTTGTCGACGCGGCGCACGCCGTGAGTTCCGGCCGCGCGCCGGGTTGCCTCCATGCCGATTTCCGCGAACGCGACGGTGCCGGAGAGCGTCACGTCGCGTCCGCGGGCCTGCACACCCAGGTTGCGGACGCCTGCATCGGTCAGCGCCGCCGCGGTGCGCGCCTCGATTTCGGCCTGGATCCGGGGCGCTTCGAGGGCGAAAGCCGCCAGTCCCAGGGTCAGGACCGACGCTGTGCCCGTCAAGATCACGCCTGGTTCTTTCATCGCTGTAGGGACGCTACTCCGAGGTGTGGTCGGCAACGATGAACCATCGATCGCCATGCTGCTCCAGCAGCAGGGTGAACAGTCCGGTCGGCTCGTCGGATTCCCGCGTCAGTCGGAAGCGGCCGAACACCAGGGCGGCATCTTCGGATAGCACGCGGACATCCAGATTTTCGAAGGCGAGCGTTCCCATCGCGGCGCGGTCCGGGTACCGGTCGTGGTAACGCTGACGGGTCTTTCTCCAGCCGTACTGGACTTCGCTGCCCGAGGTGAACCGCAGCTCATCGCTCCTTAGATAGCCCGCCATGAAGCCGTCGATGTCGCCGTCGTTCCAGGCTTCCAGCTGCATGTCCAGCACCTCGAGCACGGCGGTGGCGACGGTCTGCGGATCGAACTCCGAAACCGGTTCTTCGAGCGCCGGCGGCTCGCAGGAGGCGAACAGGAGGAGCGCCGCGAGGGCGGCGAAGGCGGTCCGGAAGCGCACGTCAGCCGGACCCGGTCCGTTCCACCGTGATGTCCCGGTGTTCGATTTGCGAGACGAGCGGCAGCTCCTCCTCGACGTAGACCGGGTTGATGTCGTCGACGGTCAGGCCGCCGTCCCGGGTGTTCAGGCCGTAGTTGTCCGCGTCGTAGAACAGCAGGCCGCCGATCCGCCGGTAGTTCGTCAGCACCCGGAAGCGGAGTCCGGTGTTCTCGTCGTAGTCGTAGGCGAACTGCTCGAGGCGGGCGGTCTCGGGATCGAACCAGTAGACGTAGGCGCTGTCCGCGCCGGCGCTCGTGCCGGATGCGAAGGTGATCCGGACCCGGTGAAGCCTTCGACCGTTCCACTCCTCGAGCCCCTGGTCCTCCTTCCAGGCGCCGGGATCGTTCAGCTTGTAGGGCAGGAAGAGGAAGTACATGCGCTGGTTGACGTAGCTCTCGGCGCGGGCGTTTTCCGTCTCGTCCATCTCCATCGGCTGACCGCCCTCGGTCACTTCGAGCGCCGTGTTGTCGCGCCGGTACAGGCGCTCGTCGGCGCCGTTCGAGGCCCGGATCAGTTGCTCGAAGCGGTCGCCGTCGGCCATCGAGTCCACGTCGAAGCTCCCGGAGCGGGACGCCACGGTCAGCTTGACCCGGGACTGCTCGAAGAGCTCCCCGCCGTGGAACTCGATCGCGCGGTCGACGATCTCGAGCCGTTCGGAGGTACCTTGCGGCGGCATGGGGCGGGGCTCCGGTTCGGGCTCGGGGCCGGCGCAGGCCACGAGAACCGAGACGGCGGTGACCGCGAACGCTGGGGTTCGGAACATGGCTGTCTCCTTCCGCACGCGCCCTGGTTTGCGCGGGGGCGGGCGTGCCGTCATGTTAGCGGTCGACTGGTTGCGCTACTCTTGGCCGCTCACTTCGAACAGCGGCTGGAGGCCAAGGCATGACCGAGTACGAAATGATCAAGTACGACGTGGACGATCCCATCGCCACGATCACCCTCAACCGCCCGGATCAGCTCAACGCGATCACCGGCAGCATGATGGCTGAGATGAAGCACGCGATGGCGGCTGCCGAGCAGGACGAGCGCGTTGTCGGCATCGTGCTTACCGGCGCCGGTCGTGGCTTCTGCGCCGGGGCCGACATGCAGGGCCTTCAGGCCACGAGCCGCGGCGAGCGCGGCAGCGGCGGCGGCGACACGTTCGAGGACGCGCAGGCCGGTGCGATAGAGGAGATGGGCGAGGAGAACTTCGGCGTGACCTTCAATTACCTGATGGCGGTTCGCAAGCCGATCGTCGCCGCGGTCAACGGCCCCTGCGCCGGTCTCGGTTTCGCGATCGCGATGCTCTGCGATATCCGCATCGCGTCCGATCGAGCCGTCTTCACGTCGGCCTTCGTCAACCGCGGACTGATCGCCGAGCACGGGCTGAGCTGGATCCTCCCGCGTGTCGCCGGGCCGTCCAACGCGCTCGACATCCTGTGGACGGGGCGCAAGTTCTACGGCCCGGAAGCTGCCCAGATGGGCGTCGTCAATCGCTCCGTGCCCCACGACCAGGTCGTCCCCGAAGCCCGGAACTACATCAAGGCCCTGGCCGAGCGCTCCGCGCCGATGTCGCTCAAGGTGATCAAGCAGCAGGTCTACCGTCACCTGATGATGGAGACCGGCGACGCCCTGCGCGAATCGAACGAGTTGATGGCCGAGAGCCTGCAGCGCGACGACTTCAAGGAAGGCGTCGCCTCCTTCGTCGAGCGTCGGCCACCGAAGTTCCAGCGCATCACGAGCTAGCTGCGACGGCGACGCCGGCGCGCGTGGCGGTGGAGGAGGCACCCGCCCGTCTTGGGTCAGGAGGGGTCGGCTCCCAGGTGGCGTGAGCGTCTGAGAGGAGATGGGAGGGGGTGACGCTCACTCCGCTTCACTCGCTCCGGTTGGGCGGCGGTTAGGGCAACGTCGTCGAGGGTCGCTCGTTCAGAGGCACCTGGGAGCCGCCCCCTCCTGACCCGACTGGGCTGGACGTCGGTGCCGAGGGGTCTGGCGCGGAAGGCAGAGCACTGACCTCTCCCTGGATCACCTTCTGGTCCGCAGCGGAGTCATGTCATCTGCATGTAGAGAATCCCGCTACACCGGGGCGTGTCTCTGGGTGCGCGGACCTTCTGGTCCGCATCCGGGCGCGCCGCCGCGAAGCGGCGAGCGCGAGTCTCCGTCCTGGCCTAGCTCAGCAGGGCCCGAGCCGCCTTGTAGACCTCGGCGTCGGAAGGCGGGGGGTCGCCTCGAAGTACCCGGGTTGCCGCTTCGAATGCCCACTCGAGGACGGTGCGAGCGGTTTCAGCGGGAAGCTCGATCGTAGCCAGAGGTCCGCCGTGAGATGGTCGAACAGTCACCACGTCGACCGGCAGATCAGCTGAGTCGAGCAACCGCCGCGCCTGAATCAACCAGGCCGCCGCCACCTCTTCGGCGGAATGATCGCCGGAGGGCCGGAACAGCCGGTCGCTAGTCGACGCGGTCCCGCCTTTCCTTGAGCTCGCGGAAGGTGGTCAGGACCAGGCCTTCCTCCTCGATGACCTGCTTGAGGCGTGGGTCAAGCATGGCGAGCATGTCGCCCTTGCGGCTGGGGCCCGAAGTGGAGATGTACTTGAAGTTCTCGCTCGGGTCGGTGGAGTGCATGATGACCATCGTGACTCCGGGGCGGAGATCGCGCAGGGCCTGGATGTAGCGCTCGACCTTGTACTCCAGGAGCTCCTCGTCGGTCGCGTCGGGGCCGCTCTCGGGGACCCAGCCGTAGCTCAGGTTGTGGAGGTCGTCGAGTACGGGCAGGCCGCCGTCCCAGATGCGCTGGCCGAGTTCGGTCGCGCGGCCGAGGCCGGGTGGCGTGTCCCGTCCCTGGGCTTCGTACTGCGCTTCGAGGATCGTGTTGTGGCCGCCCGGGAACATGAGCGGAATGCCCTCGTCGAGGCCGACCGCGATGTAGCGCTCGAGGAAGTCCATCGTGGCGAACAGGGTTCCCATGTGGGAATCGAGATGGGTCGGTTCGAAGCCCATCGTGCGGGCGCGGTTGATCTGCTCGCGCACCTCGGCCTCCACTTCGTCGGGCGTCGCGTTCGCGACGACCTCGGCGACGCTTGACCACAGGGCGCCCTCCGGGTCGACCAGGCCGGGCGCCGCTTCCCGGCCCACGAGGGGACCCCAGCGGTAGTCGTCCCACTCGGCGGTCAGGGTCAGGTGGAGGCCGGCGTCGATCCCCGGGTTCTCCTCCAGGCCCCGCACGAGTTCCGGCACCCACGGGCAGGGCATCATCACGCTCATCGAGTTCGCGACGCCGTCGAGGATCGAGCGGAAGGTGCCGACGTTCGAATCGTGCGACATCCCGGCGTCGTCCACGTGGAGGATGACGGCGCGGGTGCCGGCGGGGAAGCCGAGTTTCTCGGCGTAGGTCTGCGCTTCCGCCTGGCAGGCCGAGAGAAAGGCCGCGGTCAGGCAGAGGGTGGCCGCGACGGCGATTCCGCGGACGCTGGGTCGGTCTGTCGTTGCGGTTGCGGAGGTCTGGAGCATGGAGTTCGTCCTCATTCGGTCAGCCGGTCGACGCCATCGAACCCTTCGAAGCCGGCGATGCTGTCGAGGTCGAGCCCCAGGAGGGTGGCCAGGCTGGGCGCCAGGTCGATCGTGTTCGCGCGTTCCGCAACCGTCCTGCCGGCGCCATCCTGCTGGCGGATGATGAGCGGAATGTGGGTGTCGTAGCTGTAGGGGGAGCCGTGGCTCGCGGTGACCACCGCGGCGGCCACCGGCAGCACGTTCGGCTCCGGCACCACGACCAGGTCCGGGCTGCGGCCGGGATAGCGGCTGTTCAGGTAGAGCTCGTGCAGGGGATCGGACGGGTCGAGATCTGCCGGTCGCAGGACCTGGTGGAACAGCGGACAGCTTCCCATCACGTCGATGATCTCGTCCTCCATCGCCGTCCGGTCGGCGCCGGCTGCCGCGATCTCCTCTTCGTCGAGATAGAAGGTGTCGCCCAGCCATTCCGCGTCGCCGAACCGCTCCGCGAGCCGCGTCTGGAGCTGCTGCAGGCAGAGAGTCTGTTCGGCGCCGAAGCGGCCTCCTTCGCCGCCGTCGCGCACGACGAGTTCCGGCACGCGGCCGACGCCGTGATCGGCGGTAAGCGCGACGACCACGTTCTCCATGCCGATCCGGTCGTCGACGAAGTCGAGCAGTTCGCCGATCGTCCGGTCGAGCCGGAGGATGGTGTCCAGGGTCTCCGGAGCGTTAAGGCCGAAGCCGTGGCCGACCGTGTCGAGGGCGGAGAAGCTGAGCGCCAGCAGGTCGGGGACCTCGTCCTCGCCAAGGCCTTCCGCTTCGATCAGGGGCTTGGCCAGGTCACCGAGGTAGCCGTCCAGGAAGGGCGACCGGTAGATGGAGGCGTAGAACGCCGACCGTTCCACCGTGTAACCGCCCAGCGCGTGGGGGAACGTGTCGACCGACAGACCACGCTGGAGCGGCTCGATGTCGTACGCCGCGGTGTGCTCGAGCGGCATCAGCGGCTCCCAGGCGGTGCCGAAGAGCACGTCGAGACGGCTCTCCGCGTTGAAGTCGTCGAGCCACGCGGGCCCCGAGTCGCGCTCGCCGTAGTAGGTCGATGTGACCCAGCCGCCGGTCGGACGGCTGTACCACCAGGCGCCGTCTGCGTGGTGCCCGCCCATCAGGATCGCCGCCCGGTCCTTGCCGCTGGCGGAGAACACCTTGGACTGCGGCCAGGTGGCCTTCATCAGGTCGCCGAGGGCCGGCGCCAGCATGTTGCGCGGCGACACGCCGTGCTCGGGGTCGCCGCAGCAGTACGCGTCGTCCCGGCTTTCGCGGTCGAACCAGCCGTTGCCGATGATCCCGTGCCGGCTGGGGAACACGCCCGTCGCCAGCGTGGCGTGCCCGGGGGCGGTCTCGGTGGCGGCGTGGAAGTGGTGCGCGTCGGTGAAGACGACGCCTTCCTCGAGCAGCCGGGCCAGACCGCCCGTGAGCAGGGGGCGGAAGCGCTCCAGGTAGTCCCCTCGCATCTGATCGACGACCAGCAGGAGGACGAGTCGGGGCGCGCCCTCGGGGACGGCGGCCGCCGATGCCTCCGCGGATGCCTCGCTCTCGGGAGCGTCGGCCGGAGTGCCGCAGCCCGATGTCAGGGCCAGCGTGGCCAGCAGGGCGAGCAGGAACGGGGACTTCTTCATGTGTGGAGCGCCTTCAGCGGGTGGCGGCCATCTACGTGGCCCATGAATGGAGGGTGGATGCCGTAGCCGATCAGCTCCTGGAGCCTGGGAGACAGGTCGGAAACCTCGTCCGCGGGCACCCCGAGAATGAAGTTCTCTTGCTGGCGCGCCCACGGCGGGCAGTACTGGATGGTCAGGCCGAGGCGCGTTCCGGCCGACCGGTTCGCGCCGCCGCCGTGGTAGAGGGTGCCGAGAAAGATGAGCAGCGAGCCGGCCGGCATGATGACCGGCTGCGCCGCGGACTCGTCCGCTTCCTCGCCGTTCCAACGGTGGCTGCCGGGCACGATGCGGGTGGCGCCGTTGTCCTCGGTGAAGTCGTCGAGCGCCCAGATCGTGCTCACTCCGAGCGCCTGGCGGGGACGGGGTAGGGGATAGAAGGAGTCGTCGTGGTGGAGGTTCTGCGAGGCTTCGCCGGGGTGGATGAGGATCGCGTGGGCCACCGAGAGCAGGAAGCCCGCGCCCAGGGTGGTCTCGCAGGCGTCCATCACGGCCCGGTGCTCGACCAGGTCGTCGAACAGGCGGGACTTGGAGAGCAGTCCGTAGACCCGCTGCGTCTTGCGGCCCTCGAACGGGTTACGGCCGAAGAGGCGGCGGTCGAAGTGGGGCTCGAGCTCCCGGCGCAGCGCGTCGATACGGTGCCGTTTCAGGACGCCTTCCAGGATCACGTAGCCGTTCTGCTCAAGCTCTCCCGGATGGTCCATGGCGGATGAGACTATCCTCCGCTACTCGGATGAAGATCTTCGACGCCGCCGCGACCGCCGAACTGCTGCCCTGGGGCGCCGTGGTGGAGGCCCTGGAACGGGGCTTCCGCGATGGCTGCGAGATGCCGGTACGCCACCACCACGGGGTCGCGGCGCCGGCCGACGATCCCGACGCGACGCTGCTTCTCATGCCGGCGTGGACGGCCGGCGGCTACCTGGGAGTCAAGGTGGCGACGGTCTTCCCCGGGAACGTCTCCCGCGGCCTCGGGGCCGTGCAGGCCAGCTACATCCTGACGTCGGCTGTGACGGGGGCGCCGCTGGCGCTCATCGACGGCCTGGAGCTGACCCTGCGGCGCACGGCGGCGGCGTCGGCCCTGGCGTCGAAGTTCCTCTCGCGCTCCGATGCCCGTCGCCTGCTGGTGGTCGGCACGGGCAACCTGGCGCCTCACCTGGCGGCCGCGCACGCGGCGGTGCGGCCCGGGATCGAGGTCGAGTTCTGGGGGCGCCGCCCCGAGAAGGCGGCGGAGGCGTCCTGTTCACCGCTGCTGCGGGGGCTTCCGACCGGAACGGCTGCCGATCTGGAGGCGGCCGTGCGCGCGGCGGACATCGTGAGCACCGCCACCCTGGCAACCCGGCCCCTGGTCTTCGGTTCGTGGCTTGAGCCCGGCGTCCATGTGGACCTCGTCGGCGGCTTCACGCCTTCCATGCGCGAGGCGGACGACGAGGCGATGCGCCGCTCCACCGTGTTCGTCGACACTCGAGACGGCGCTCTGGTCGAGGCCGGCGACCTGACCCAGCCGATCGAGTCGGGTGCGCTGACTCCGGAGGACATCGCCGCCGACCTCTACGATCTGTGCCGGGGTGAGCACGGGGGGCGCGGTGTTCAAGATGAAATCACCCTGTTCAAGTCCGTCGGCGCCGCGCTGGAAGATCTGTTCGCCGCCATCCTGTTGTGGGAGCGGAGTTGATGGGGGCTACACTCTGGTGCCCATGCGACAGCTACGAACGAGAGCGTTCCGAACCGGAATCCTCGCTGCCGGAGTCCTTCTCCTGGCGGCCCTCGCGGTGACCTCCTGCGCCGCCCCCGCGGCGGCCCCGGGCGACCCGCCGCGGGCCGAGGCGCGTCCTTACGACCTCGAGACCCACGGCGACGTCCGGGTCGACGAGTACTACTGGCTCCGGGAACGCGAGAACCCGGAGGTGATCGCCTATCTCGAGGCGGAGAACGCGTACGTCGACACCGCGCTGGCGCACACCGAGGCGCTCCAGGAGAGCGTGTTCGCGGAGATCCGCGGCAGGGTCGTCGAGGACGACTCATCCGTTCCCTACCGCGACGGCGACTACTGGTACTACACGCGCTACGAGGAGGGGAAGCAGTACCCGATCCACGGCCGCCGGCCAGTCGACGGCGACGTCTTCGGCGGCGATCAGGCTCCCGAGGCCGAAGAAGTACTGATCGACGTGAACGAGATCGCCGAAGGCAAGGAGTACACGGCGGTCCGTCCGTCCGTTAGCCCGGATCACCGGATCCTGGCGTACGGCGTCGACGACGTGGGGCGCCGCTTCTACACCGTTCGGTTCAAGGATCTCTCGACCGGCGAGATTCTCGCGGACGAGATCCCGGACGTGACGGCGAATCTCGTCTGGGCCGCCGACAGCGCGACCCTGTTCTACGTCCGCCAGGATCCGGACACGCTGCGCGCATACCAGGTGTACCGCCACCGCCTGGGCTCGACGGCCCCCGACGAACTGGTCTACGAGGAGCCGGACGAGACCTTCAGCGTGTTCCTGGGGCGGACCCAGTCACGGAAGTACCTGCTGGCAACCTCGAGTCACACTCTGCGCACGGAGGTGCGCATCCTGCGGGCGGACGATCCGGACGGCGACTTCGCCGTCTTCGAGCCGCGGGGCGAACGCCACGAGTACAGCGTCGATCACCTGGGTGACCGCTTCTGGGTGCGCACGAACGATCGCGCGCCGAACTTCCGGCTCATGTCGACCGCCGAAGGCGACACTGGTCGCGCCGCGTGGCGCGAGGAACTCCCGCACCGCGACGACGTGCTGCTCGCGGGTTTCGAGCTGTTCGATCGTTTCCTCGTGCTGGCGGAGAGGCGCGATGGTCTCGAGCAGCTCCGCATCGAGCCGAGGGCCGGAGGCGGCGCCGGGGACGGGTCCGTCACGGGCCATGACCTCGATTTTGGCGAACCGACCTACTCGGCCGGTCTCGGCGTCAACCCGGATCCGTCGTCCGGCACCCTCCGCTACGTCTACCAGTCGTTGACCACGCCGCGGTCGGTGTTCGATTACGACCCGGCGACGCGCGAGAAGACCCTGCGCAAACAGGACCAGGTGCTCGGCGGTTTCGACTCCGCGAACTACCGGAGCGAAAGGCTGTGGGCGACGGCCGGGGACGGTACGCAGGTGCCCGTATCGCTCGTCTACCGGCCCGATCTGCGGCCGGAAGAGGGTGGCAGCCCGCTGTTGCTCTACGGCTACGGTTCCTACGGCTCCAGCATGGACGCGTCGTTCAGCTCGCCGCTTCTGAGCCTGATCGACCGCGGCTTCGTCTACGCGATCGCCCACATCCGCGGCGGCGAGGAGATGGGCCGCTCCTGGTACGAGAACGGCAAGCTGCTCCACAAGAAGAACACGTTCACGGACTTCATCGCCGCGGCCGAGCATCTCGCGGCCGAGGGCTACGCGGACCCGGACCGGATCTACGCGATGGGCGGCAGCGCCGGCGGTCTGCTGGTCGGCGCGGTGTTCACGATGCGTCCCGACCTCTGGGACGGCGTCGTGGCGCGGGTGCCCTTCGTTGACGTCGTCACGACGATGCTCGACGCGAGCATTCCGCTGACCACCTTCGAGTGGGACGAGTGGGGCGACCCGAGGGTCAGTGAGTACTACGACTACATGCTCTCCTATTCGCCCTACGACAACGTGCAGGCAACGGACTATCCCCACCTGCTCGTGACCACCGGCCTGCACGACTCGCAGGTTCAGTACTGGGAGCCGGCGAAGTGGGTGGCGCGGCTGCGGGCCAACAAGACGGACGACAACCTCCTGCTCCTCGAGACGAACATGGGCGCCGGCCACGGGGGCGCCTCCGGCCGCTACGACCGCTACCGCGAGACGGCCCTGGTTTACGCCTTCCTGCTCGACCTCGCGGGAGCCGGGGAGTCCTAGAGCCGCCGATGGCGATCGACTTCAGCGACCGGCGGAATCAGCTCAAGCGGCAGCAGGCCGGCAGCATGCGCTTCGTGCGCGTCGTGGTGCGGGTCGCACTCCTGTTCGCCATCGGCGCGCTCGCGGTGCTCCAGGGATTCTCGCCGACTTCCTGGTTGTTGCTGGGCGTCCTCCTTGCCTGGGGTGCGTCTCTGCCGTACCTGCTGCGGACCATTGTGCGATGGGCAGGCAGGCAGGAGCACCTCGAGCGCTGGCAGCGTCTGGCACTGGTGTGGACCGCGGCTCTGATTCTGATCGGCGGCTTCGCCGTCCTGGCTCGGTACGTGCTGCTCCCGTCGCCGGCGAGCTGACGCGGGGGCAGGACCGGAGCGGCGGAGCGGCGCGTGGGCGTCGGACGCACCCGCCCGTCTTGGGTCAGGAGGGGTCGGCTCCCAGGTGACGTTCGCGCTTGAGAGGAGATGGGATGGGATGGCGCTCACTCCGCCTCACTCGCTCCGGTTGGGCGTCGGTTCCTGGAAGGGCGCCGGCCGTCGCTCGTTCAGAGGCGCCTGGGAGCCGACCCCTCCTGACCCGACTGGGCTGGACGTCGGTGCCGGGAGCCAAGGCCGGGCACGGACCTGTCTCACTGGGTGCGCGAACTGCCCGGGGCTCGCGGAGTCGTTGTACCCTCTGCGTCTCCCATGGACTTCACCCTGAGTGGACAGCAGCGTACTCTGTGCGAAGGGATTGCGCGAACGTGCGCGGCGTTTGACGACGACTACTGGCTCGAGGTCGACAACGACGTCCGGTTTCCGAACGAGTTCCACCGCGCCATGGCGGAGTGCGGCGCGCTCGGAATCGCCATGCCGGAGAAGTACGGTGGTTCTGGGCTGGGCGTCACGGAAGCTGCCCTGGTCATGCACGAAGTGGCCCGTGCGGGCGGCGGCATGAGCGCGGCATCGGCGATCCACATCAATATCTTCGGGCCGCACCCGATCGTCGTCTTCGGGACGGAGGAGCAGCGCCGCCGTTTCCTTCCCGAGCTGATCGAGGGTCGAGCGAAGACGTGCTTCGCGGTGACGGAGCCGGATGCCGGCCTGGAGACGACGGCGATCACGACGCGCGCCGTGCGGCAGCCCGATGGCGGCTACGTCGTCCACGGCCGCAAGATCTGGACCACGACCGCTCAGGAGGCGGACCGGGTCATGCTGCTCGCGCGCACGACACCCAGAGCCGAAACGGGCAAGGCGACGAAGGGCCTTTCGCTGTTCTACACGACGCTCGATCGGTCCAGGGTCGAGGTCCGGCGCATTCCGAAGATGGGCCGGGCCGCCGTGGATTCGAACGAGCTGTTCATCGACGGACTCGAGATACCAGCGGAAGACCGTATCGGCGACGAGGGCCGCGGCTTCGAGTACATCCTGCACAGCCTGAACCCGGAGCGGATCCTGATCGGCATCGAGGCGGTCGGCGTCGGCCGGAACGCCCTGGAGCGAGCAACCGACTACGCCCGCAACCGGCGGGTCTTCGGCCGCCCGATCGGTCAGAACCAGTCGATCCAGCACCCCCTGGCGGAGTGCTGGATGGAACTGGAGGCGGCGTTTCTGATGGCCATGCAGGCGGCTTCTCTCTACGACCGCGAGGAACCGTGCGGCCACTACGCAAATGCCGCGAAGTACCTCGGCGCCGAGGCGGGCTTCAAGGCCTGCACGCAGGCGGTCATGACCCACGGTGGCATGGGCTACGCGAAGGAGTTCCACGTCGAGCGGCTGATGCGCGAGGTGATGATCCCGCGGCTGGCTCCGGTCAGCCCGCAACTCATCCTCTGCCACATCGCGGAGAAGGTGCTGGGCTTGCCGAAGAGCTACTAGCTGGCCCGCGGCGTGCTCAGTCAGCCGCCAGCTCGCCCAGCAGCTCGGCCACCGTCTTTCCCAGACCGGGGTGCCAGGCGTTGGGGGCGATCTGGCAGAGCGGTTCGAGGACGAAGCGGCGGCGGTGCATGTGGGGGTGGGGCACGACCAGGCCGGGCGCCTCGATGACGAGGTCGCCGAACAGGAGCAGGTCGAGGTCGATCGTCCTGGGGCCGACGGGCGTTGTCGTCCGGTCCCGGCCGAGGCCGGCCTCGATCTGGAGCAGGCCGTCGAGCAGGGTGTGGGCGTCGAGCCGGGTGTCGATCGTCGCCGCGGCATTGAGGAAGTCGGGGTCGGTGGCCGCTACGCCGCTTTCCGGTACGGCTTCGGTCACGTGAAACTCCGAGACTGCGCTCACCTTCCCGAGTTGTCTCAGGCGGTTGATCGCGGTGCGAAGATTCGCCTCTCGACAGCCGAGATTCGAACCGAGCGCGACGAAGGCGCGAGTCCGGGTCACGGCCGGTTCACGGTCGCCAGTCGACTTCGGCGCCGACTTCCGCGGCGCCGAGTTCGCGCGCGGCGCGGGGCTTCGTGACCCGTACCCGCAGCGATTCGATCCGGCGCCGCGGCGTTGAGCCGCCGGCCGCCCGAGAGGTCTCCCGACCGATGCTCGCCGCGATCTGCTCGGCCAGCGTTTCGACGAGTCGGACCTCGTCGCTGGCCGCGACCGTTTGCGCGATGGCGGCGAGCTCCGCGTAGTCCACGGTCTCGTCCAGGTCGTCGCGGGCGCCGCGGGCACAGGCCGTCAGGGTCACGTCGATGTCGACCAGGATTTCCTGCGGTTCGGCCCGTTCTTCGCTCGTGACTCCGATCCGGCTCCGGCAGACGACGCCGCGTGCAAGAACGCGGCGGCGGGTGGTACCGCGATCGCGGCGCAGCCTCAGCGCGCCGATGCTCTCGGCCAGTTGCCGGTGCGGTTCGACATCGTGGACCCGCAGAATGTCGGCGGTTCCGAGAGCCGCCGCCCAGGCGTTGACGGCGAGCGTGCCGTTCAGGCGCTCCTCGACGGGTACGCCGCCGAGAAGGCGGTCCAGGAACGACTTGCGGGACACCCCGAGCACGACGGCCGCGCCGATCCGCTGAAGCTCGTCCAGGTTCGCGAGCAGGTCGAGGTTGTGCTCGAGCGTCTTGCCGAAGCCGATCCCCGGGTCGACCAGCACGTCGACTCCGTGGCGGCGTCCGGCCGCGACGCGCTCGGCGAGGTAGTCGCGGATCTCGGCGACCACGTCGCCGTAGCGCGGCTCTCGCTGCATCGTGCGCGGTTCGCCCTGCATGTGCATCGCGATGACCGGAGCGCCGTGGCGGGCCGCGACCTCGAGCATCGCCTCGCCGGCGCCGGAGATGTCGTTGATCATGTGGGCGCCCGCGGCCAGCGCGCGGTCGGCCGCTTCGGGCTTTGCGGTGTCGACGCTCAAGGGTACGCCCAGGTCGAGGCGACCGATGCCCTCGAGTACCGGCAGCAGCCGGGCGAGCTCCTCGGTCAATCCCACGGGTTCGGCCCCTGGCCGGGTGCTCTCGGCGCCGATGTCGATCAGGTCGGCCCCTTCGGCGGCCATGCGCCGAGCGCCTTCGATCGCGGCCTCCGGAGCGCGGAAGCTGCCGCCGTCCGAGAAGCTGTCCGGCGTCACATTGAGCACGCCCATGACCAGGGGGCGTTCGCCGAAGCTGAGGGTGTGCGGGCCGCAGACCAGTTCCATGGGCGCAGTCTACGGGCTGCTGCTACCGTCACCGGATGAGTTTGCGAAGGGGCGCCGGCGCAGGGTGCTTCGCCGCTCTGTTCACCGTCCTGGGGCTGGTCGCCGTCCGGCCCGGCATCGTCGTCGCTGCCGTTGGCGAGGAGTGCGGATTCACCTTCACGGAGGTGGCGGTGGAGTCCGGCGTGCGATTCGTCCACGCCTCAGGCGCCAGCGGCGGCCTGCACCTGCCGGAAACGATGGGCGCCGGCGCGGCCTGGATCGACTACGACGGAGATGGTTGGCTCGATCTCTACCTCGTCCAGTCGGGGCCGTTCCCCCCCGAGGCGGGTGGCGAGTCGGCGGATCGGCTGTTCCGGAACCTGGGACCCGACGCCGCGGGGAGGGTCCGATTCGAGCCGGTCGATGCCGGCAACTTCGCGAGCGGTTACGGTCAGGGCGTCGTGGCGGCCGATGTGGACGGCGACCGCGACGTCGATCTGCTGGTGTCGCACTACGGTCCCACAGTGCTCCTGCGCAACCTTGGAGACGGATCCTTCGCGCCCGCCGAACCGCTGTCCGCGGCCACGCCGGAGGGGGGGACGGACGAGTTCCCCTGGGGATCCTCGATGGCCCTCGCGGACGCGGACGGAGACGGCGACCTCGACCTCTACGTCTCGCGGTACCTCGACTACGACCCGGACCATGGCCTGGTCTGCCGTCGGGAAGGTCCGGGCTCCGAGCCGGAGGTCTGCGACCCGTCGCTGTTCCTGGGCCAGCACGACCGCTACTACGTGAACCGCGGCGGCGGCGCTTTCGAGGACGCGACCGCCCGGGCCGGCCTCGACGGCGCCGACGGCAAGGGGCTTGGGGTTGTCTTCGCCGACCTCGACGCGGACGGATGGCCCGATCTCTACGTAGCCAACGACCTGACCTTGAACCTGCTCTTCCGCAATCGCGGCGATGGCACGTTCGACGATCAGTCCCTACTCTCGGGCGCCGCCGTCAACCGGAACGGACGCCCGGAGGCGGGCATGGGGTTGGCGGCGGCCGACTTCGATTCCGACGGCGACGTCGATCTCATGGTCACCAACTTCGACGTCGAGACGAACACCCTGTATCGCAATGCGACTTCCGGGGCCGACCTTCTCTTCGAGGACGTGTCGGCTACTACCGGTTTCGGCCAGCCCTCCCTCAACCTGCTGGGCTTCGGGATCGTGACCGGGGACTTCGACCGGGACGGCGCGCTCGACGTGTACGTCGCGAACGGGCACATCTTCGCGTCGCCGCGGCGCGACAACACGGACCACCGGCAGCGGAACCTGCTGCTGCGGGGCGGCGATGGCGACGGGCAGGGGAGCTTCACGGAAATGCGGTGCGACTGGACGGACGAGGATCCCCTGGTGAGCCGGGGGGCCGCCGTCGCGGACTTCGACAACGACGGCGACGGCGACCTCCTTGTGACCGCCAACGACGGGCCGGCGCGGCTCTGGAGGAACGACACGACCGGACCCGCGGGTGCGGGTTGGCTGGGCCTCGAACTTCGCGGCCGATCCGGGAACACGCAGGCTGCAGGGGCTGTGGCGACCCTTTCCGGCGAGGCCGCACAGCCGCCGTCGCGCCGCTGGGCGTTGCGCGGCGACAGCTACCAGTCGTCGAGCGGGCACCGTCTGCGTTGGGCGCTTCCGGCGACCGGCGCTTTGAGCGGCGCCGGGGAACCGAGGCGCCTCGACCTGCGCTGGCCGTCCGGCGCCCGGACCCGGATCGTCGATCCGCCGGTTGGCGTCTACCTCGTCGTCGAGGAGCGGCGGTGAAACCGGCTGGATGGCTGGCGGCGTTGGGCGCTCTGGCGACTGCGGTGACAGCCGCGACGGCCCAGGCTCCACCGCCGAAGCTGGCGCCCGCACACTTCACGCTCGACAACGGGATGACCTTCCTGGTCGTCGAACGCCCGGGAAGGCCCCTGGTTTCCGCGGTGTGGGCGGTCCGCGGCGGCTCGGCGTCGGATCCGCCGGAGCAGCGGGGTGTGGCCCACGTAGTGGAGCACCTCCTGTACGCCGGCAGCCGCACGATCGGCACCGCGGACTGGGACGCGGAAGCGCGGTTGCTGCGGCAGTGGGAGCGTCTCTACGCGGACGCCGTTCGCCGTCGCCGGGCGGCGCCGGGTCTTGCGCGTCTCGAAAGTCGGCTCGCGGAGCTGCAGCGACCGGGTGAGTACTCGGCCGTCTACACGCGGGCCGGCGCCTTCGGCCTCGACGCGGAGACGCGTCACGACTCGACCGCCTTCCAGGTGCTGGTGCCCGCGGAGAAGATCGAGCTCTGGTTCTGGATGGAGTCGGACCGGCTGCTCGAGCCCGTGTTCCGGGGCTTCGAGCGCGAGTTGCGGGTGGTTGAACAGGAGCGTCGCCAGCGCATCGATTCGAGTCCCGCGGGTTCCTGGCTCGAGCGCTTCGACGCCGCCTTCTGGGGCGCCGGCCACCCCTACGCGCATACGCCAGGAGGGGAGCGGGTGGAGGTCGCGGGTCTGCTACCGGCCGATGCACGGGCGCACTTCGAGGCGGCGTACAGCCCGGAGCGGCTGGTCGCGGTGCTGGTCGGCGACGTGTCGCCGGACGGCGTGCGGGAGCTGGCCGAGCGCTACTTCGGCCGTCTGAAGCGGAGCGGCGGGTCGGCCGGCGCAGTCCGGATCGACGACTGGCGGGAGCCGCCTGCCGAACCGGCCCTCGGATCTCTCGATGGACTCTGCGCCTGCCGGCGCCAGGTCGAGATCCGCTATCCGACCGTACCGTTTCAGGCCTCAGGCGACGGAGTCGCGCTCGACGTGCTGGCGGGCGTGATGAACGGCCGCTCGGGTCGGCTCCATCGACGGCTCGTGCTTGCCGATGACGCGGTAGGGACCTCGGCTTCGGCCCAGCACGTGGCGCGGATGCGCGGTGGCTACTTCACTGTACACATCGAGGCTGCCGGCGACACCGGGGTGGCGGAACTGCTGCCGGCCTGGGACCTCCTGCTGGAGCAGATTCGGGCAGACGGGGTCGCCAGCGCGGAACTGGAACGAGTGCGGCGCCAGTTGGCCACCGACTCCTACCGGCAGATCGAGACCGACATCGGCCTCGCCCGTCGCCTCGCTGCGGCCGAGGTGCTCGGCGACTGGCGGCAACTGGACGAGTGGTTCGAGTCCGCCGCCGCCGTTCGCGCGGTGGACCTGGAACGGGTGATCGACGCCTTTCTCGCGCCGGAGAAACGAGCGGTCCTGGCGCTCGAGCGGACGGAGGAGCGCTGAAGTGCGCGCCGTCGGTGTCTTCATGGTGCTCGGGCTCGGCGCCGCGGCGGCGGCGCCGCAGATCCCGCCGCGGGCGGCAATCCCGCCGCACCCGGACGATCTGCGTTTCCCGGCGTCGCCCTTCGCGCCGCCCGATCCTGCGGGGATGCGCTTCGAACTGGCGAACGGGATGCCGGTCTACGTCGTACCGGATCGCGGTTTGCCCCTGGTCGATGTTGTGCTGGCGTTGCCGGTCGGCGATCTGCACGAGCAACCGGGAGAGGCGGGAATGGCCTCGATGACCGTGGCGATGCTGCGGCGCGGGGGCGCCGGCGAGCTGGCTCCGGACCGCCTGGACGACGAGATCGACGCCCTGGGCGCCCGGATCCGGACCGTGGGCGCCTCAGGGCGGAGCGTGATCGCCCTGGACTGCGGCTCGGAGGCCTTGGGGCGCGGCCTCGAACTGCTCGCTTCCATCGTGCGCGAACCCCGCTTCGATGCGGAGCGTCTGGCGCAGGCGAATGGCAACCTCGGGGTCAGCCTCGCCACCCAGGACGACGATCCGCGACGGCTTCTCGAACGGGAGTGGCTGCGTCTGGTGCACGGAGACAGTGCGCCCCGCGGACAGCGGCTGACCCCCGAGGGAGTGGCTGCCTTCACGCCTGACGCGTTGGCCGGTTTCCATGGCCGCCACTACGGTCCCGAGGGAGCGGTGCTGGCCGTGTCGGGTGATGTGGATTCTCAGGCCGTGGTGAGGCGCCTGGACGAGCTGTTCGGCGACTGGACGGCGCCCGACCAGGGTGAACGCTCGGGGACCCGGTCGGACGATGACGGACTCGAGGCGCACGAAATCGGCGGGAGTCAAGCGGGGCGACCGGAAGCCGCGGCCGCGATGCCCGGCTGGTGGACCCTGGACCGCCCAGGCGTTCAGGCCGCAATCGCCGTAGGCCACCGGGGGGCGGCGTTCGATTCCTGGGACCACCGCGATCGCTGGGCGCTGATGCTGCTGGCCGAGATTCTGGACGGTCCCGGCGCGGTGTCGCGCCTGCGATCCCGGTTGCAGCTCGGTGAGGGACTGACCTATCGCGTCCTGACGTACTTCGACATCGAGCCCGTGAGGAGTGGTTGGGGAGCGGAGCAAGCGGGCGAGTTCCGCGTCTTCCTGGAGACCGCCCCCGAGTCGGCCGCGGAGGCGGCAGGCGCGGTGCTGCAGGAACTGCGCCGCCTGCAGCGCGATCCGGTGCCGGCCACGGAACTCGAGACGGCGAAGCGGTCCCTGCTGGCCAGGTTTCCGCTGCTCTTCGAGCGTGCCGAGGCGGTTGCCGGCCGCTATGCCGAGGACGAACTGCTGGACCGGCCTCACGAGTACTGGGCCGAGTACCGGCAGCGCCTGCGCGGCGTGACCGGGACCGATGTCCGCCGGGCGGCCCAGCGCTTTCTGGATCCGGGCGGTGTCGCTCTGCTGGTGGTCGGGGACTGGAATGCCGTGCGGGGCGGTCGAGGTTTCCAGGAACTGCGGCGGGCGGTTGGGCAGCCGCGGGCTCTCAAGGAACGGTAGATCGGCCCGAGTCGTAATGGATGTGGACGCTACCTTGGCCTTGACATTGCATCTGGCTCACTTTGGTGAGATCGTCCAACGTGGGAGGAGGAGAGATCTTGAGGGGTCAAGGCGTTCGTGACGCGACGCTCGGTGGCGCCGCGTTCGGGAGGTGCGGTGCACTGGCGTGTTCGCTGGTCCTGCTCGCGGCGACGGCGGCAGAGGCGCAGCGGTTTGTCAGTCTTGAGACCAGGGACGACAACCGGAGTGTGTCGGCGCGCGCCGCCGGGCGGACTGTCGTCGTGGATCGGGACCTCGTGCGCTCCGGGCCGCTGCGCCTCGAGTTGGAGACGCCCGACGGTCGGGTACTGGCGGCCGAACGGAGTGTGTTCGAAGACCGCGGTGACGGCGACGTGATGTGGTCGGGCGGCTTCCCGGGGGCCGGCTACGAGAGCGTGGTGCTGACCGTGCAGGACGGGCATCTTCAGGGCATGTTCGGAGAGCCGGGCATGGCTGCCTATTGGATTCGCGCCGGGCTCGACGGCATGGGCCTGATGGAGCAACCGGTAGCCGGTCGACTCGCCGGCGGAGTGGAGTTCTGCGCGGGAGGTGTCGTGCCGGACCTGTCGGGCGTCGCCGCCGGTCGTTCGAAGCGAATCGAGCCTCCAACGGTCGTGCGAAGCGAGTCTAACCACGATCGGATCGACATGGTGGTCCTGTACACCGTCCAGGCGGCGGAGGCATGGGAGAGCTTCGGTTACGGCACTCCGAGGGCGTCCATACAAGCCGCGATCGACTTCCTGAACCTGGTACTGCGGAACAACTCGATGCCGGCGGCCGCCCATCTGGTTCATATGGCCGAGGCGCCGGCTGCGCTCGACGGCCCGAGGTCGGTTCTCGGCCGGTTGTCAGATCTCCGCGAAGCCGCCGAACTGCGGGCCGCGCACCAAGCCGACATGGTTCATCTGTTCATCGGCGAACGGTCCCAGGATCTCGGCTACTGCGGCATTGCCTACCTCCTTACCCGCGCCGGCGAGCGAAACGACTGGGCGAACGCCTACGGCGTCACCCTCGCCACCTGCGGTTTCCCTGCCCAGGAGGGTGCCTATCCCTACTTCGGCCAGGTGTTCGCGCACGAGGTCGGCCACAACCTGGGCGCCAATCACGATCCCGCCAACACGGGGAGAAGCCGGGACGTGGCGGTGAGGCCGTGGGCGTTCGGGCACTTCGATATCAACACCGTGCCGACGGTCGAGACGATCATGAGCTACCGGAGCTACGTGCCGCGTCAGTGGGTGCCGTTCTTTTCCTCGGTGCGGATCAAGCCGAACGGCTGGACGATCGGCAAGGAGGGCGAGAGGGAGAACGAGCGCGCTCTCTACGACACCGTCCCGCTCGCCGTCCGGTACAGCGACCACATGCCGGATCCGTCGGAGTTCGACGACTCCCCAAGTTGGGCGCCAGCGGCCCCGGCGAACTTGACGGTCGAGCCGACGAGCAGCACCAGCGCTCGACTTGAATGGGAAGACCGGTCCGACGATGAGATCGCCTTCGCAATCCAGGCCACAACGAGCGGGGACATTTGGAGGCACGTTGGTGCGGCGCCGGCTGACCGCGAGTCCATCGAGGTGACCGGACTGAAGCAGGAAGGCCGCTATACGTTTCGGGTACGGGCCCGCCATGATCGGGGCGGATCCGACAGCGACCTGGTCACCGTCACGCTCCGCGCCGACGACCCCGGCCCCGACCCCGGCCCCGACCCCGGCCCGGGAGGGATCAACGTGCCGGACGACCTGACCGCGGCGGCGTTCGGTTCGGATTCCATCGAGTTGACCTGGGCGGGCGTCACGAAGGGGACTGTCGAGATCGAGGCGCGGACCTGGACGGCGGGCTGGGCGCAGGTGACGACCGCCGATGCCACGGCCGGCCAGGCCACCGTGGGGAGCCTCGAGGCCGGGGCGCCCTACACGTTCCGCTTGCGGAGCCGGAGCGGCGGCAAGGTCTCCGCCTGGTCCGGGGAAGTGAGCGCGACCACCGGCGCCGTATCCGGCGCCTGCCGCGCGGGCGAGCAGTACCTCTGTCTGGCGGAGGGGCGCTTCGAGGTCCAGGCGCACTGGAAGAACCACCTCCAGGAGGGCGACTTCGGCACCGCGACGTCAGTGCCGATCGAGGTGTCGGACGAGTCGGGGATGTTCTGGTTCTTCAGCAGCTCGAACATCGAACTGGTCGTGAAGACCCTGGACGGCCGAAGGAATAACGGCCACTACTGGGTGTTCTTCGGCGCGCTCTCCAACGTGGAGTACTGGGTCACCGTCCGTGACACGGAGGGCGGCGGCCGCCGGACGTACCACAACCCGCCCGCGGAGAACTGCGGCCAGTCGGACACGATGGCCTTCGTCCCGGCCGCTACGTCGTCCGCCTCAGCCGAGGGCGGCCGGGGCGCCGATCAGGGTTTCGACCTGGTGCCGGTGTCGTTGGCTTCGATCGACCTGCCGGGCGTCAGTGCGAAACAGGAGACCGGAGGAACCTGCGAGGCGAGCGAAACCCGTCTATGCCTGCACGACGGCCGGTTCTCGGTCGAGGTGGAACTCGTCGATCCCAA